>Ga0308410_1001088_pt1 | contig 15532 bp, 13 predicted proteins | sample HotsprOSTMatCore_FD_203467 | JGI IMG/M metagenome (GOLD analysis project Ga0308410, IMG submission 203467) | Hot spring phototrophic mat microbial communities from Octopus Spring, Yellowstone National Park, Wyoming, United States -... | ecosystem: Environmental > Aquatic > Thermal springs > Hot...
CGACGCTGGCACCTTTTGTGCTACCGACACAGACACCCACGCCCACCCTCACTCCCACGCCTGCACCCGACCGCCATACGCCCGTGGCGCGCCCGTCGGCGAGCGCCACACCCACACGCGCCGCTCCACGCCCATCGCCTTCACCACTGCCACCGGCAACAGCGACCTCCGCGTATCTTTTCCCGGCTCCCAAAATCATCGGACCCAAGCCGAACGGCGGCACGTGGATCGGTGAAGGTCAGGCAAACGCAGCGATCACCTTTCAGTGGGTCTGCGAACCGTGTCCTCTCGGTCCTAACGATTGGTACGAAGTCGTCATCACGTTTACCGATCGGAATGGCGTGCCACGCACATACGCAGGCAGGACGCAAAGCACCAGCCTGTCGCTCAGACGCATCTACGAAGGCGGCGGTTTCGAGTTGTATCAAAAAGCAAAAGAAGATGTGTTCCATTGGTACGTGCAGATCAAACGCGAACCGGGTAACTATCCCATCTCACCACCCAGCGAGGTCTGGAAATTTGTGTGGAAATAACCTAACCAATCTCCAATCTCTAATCTCTAATCCCTATGCCAGAACGAATTCTTGTCATCGAAGACGAACCCAAGATTGCTGATTTTTTGCGGCGCGGTCTAATCTACGAAGGCTTTACCGTCGAAGTGTGCCCTGACGGTGAAACAGGACTCAAAGCCGCGCGCGATCATCCACCCGATTTGGTGATTCTCGACGTGATGTTGCCCGGCGTGGATGGGCTGGAAGTGTGCCGACGTTTACGCGCTGCCAGTGCGGTGCCGATTTTGATGTTGACCGCCAAAGACGCCGTGCCCGATCGGGTCAAGGGTCTGGAAAGTGGCGCGGATGATTACGTGACCAAACCCTTTGCCTTTGAAGAGTTGATCGCGCGTGTACGTGCCTTGTTGCGCCGCGCGCACTCGTCGAGTGAAGAGACCGTGTTCCGTTTCGCCGATGTGACCTTAAACGTGAGCACGCGTCAGGTGACGCGCGGCAATCGCAAAATAGATTTGACCACCAAAGAGTTTGACCTGTTGCACTTGTTTATGCTTCACCCGCGCCAGGTCTTGACGCGCGAATTGATTTATGATCGCATCTGGGGCTATGATTTTGATGGCGAGTCGAACATTCTGGAAGTGTACATCCGCTATCTCCGTACCAAACTGGAGCAGGGCGGTGAACCCCGCCTCATCCAGACTGTGCGCGGCGTCGGCTACGCGCTGCGTGAAGAATAGTGTATTGGTAAAAACGCCCAGCACGGATTGCTGGCGTTTTGCCGTACTCTCCCATCCAAAATGTCTATCCGCCTCCGCCTGACCTTCTGGTATGTCCTCCTGCTGGCAGGTCTCCTCGTCACCTTTGCCGGCGTGTTGTATGCCGTCCTCTCCTTCAATCTGTATCACGAAGTAGATCGGCGCTTGCAAATTCGCGCCGCCGATGTGCAAAACAGTCTTGCCACCGCGCTAGAACTACAAAGCAATCCGCGCATGTTTATTTTACGCGGCGGGCGGCTGATTCTCCCTGCGGCTGATACATTTGCGACGCCAGGTGTGTTTGTGCAGATTAGCACGTTGGAGGGTGTGGCACTGACCCGCTCGGAGAATCTGGGGACGCAAACCCTTGTGGTTGCTGATGAGACACTGGCTCAAGTCGCGCGCGGCGAATCGGTGTATGTAAATATGTCCAAAGACCGCGTCCCCTTGCGCGTGTACATCGCGCCGCTGGTTGTGCGCAACCAGGTGCTCGCAGCGATTATCGTCGCCGAATCGTTGCAAGGAGTGACGACCACGCTGCAACAGTTGGCACTCTGGCTACTGGTCACGATCACAGCGGGCTTGCTCCTCGCCTTTGCCGTAGGCGCACTGCTGGCGCGCCAGGCACTGGCGCCCATAGATCGCATCACTCACACTGCCTACACGATTGCACGCTCTAACGATCTCTCGCGACGCATCGAAACACGGGTGACGCCGGACGAAGTGGGACGTCTGGTCACTACGTTCAACCAGATGCTCGAACGCCTCGAAGCACTCTTTCACGCGCAGCAACGCTTTGTCGCCGACGTGTCGCACGAATTACGTTCGCCACTCACGGCGATTCGTGGCAATCTCGATCTGTTGCGTCGCAGTATGGCACACGTTCCTGAAACGCACGCCGAAACGCTTGCGGCCATCGAAGCAGAAACCGCGCGGATGCAACGGATGGTACAGGATTTGCTCCTGCTGGCTCAGGCGGATGCTGGCGTGCCACTCGAAAAACGTCCCGTCGAGTTGGACACGCTTTTGCTCGATGTATTTCGTCAGGCGCGCTTGAATGCCGGCAACGTCAAAGTGGTATTGGGGAGCGAAGATCAACTCCAGGTACTCGGTGATGCCGATCGGTTAAAGCAACTGTTTTTGAATCTGATGGACAATGCCATCAAGTACACACCGAGCGGTGGCACGGTCACACTGTCCTTTGAGCGCCAAGACCAATGGGCGCGCGTCTCGGTCGCCGATACCGGCATCGGCATTCCCGCCAGAGATTTGCCCCACATCTTTGAGCGTTTTTATCGCGTGGACAAGGCGCGCTCGCGCGAAAAAGGCGGCACCGGCCTGGGATTGGCAATTTGCAAATGGATCGTCGAAGCGCACGGTGGACGCATTCAGGTACAGAGTCAAGTGGGCAAGGGCAGCGTGTTTACGGTGTGGTTACCACTGAGCCAATGTGTCAATGAGCCAATGTGCCAATGAACCAATGAGCCCAATGTCCAATGAGCCAAACCATTTGTTCATTCGTCATTCGTCATTCGTCATTGGTCATTCGTCATTGGTCATTGGTCATTCGTCATTTGCTCATTTACCGTCGTTGTGGTATCATAGACCGTGATGGACGAGTCTGCCTATCCTACCCGTCCTGTGCTGGGGCGTTTGTTCGCGCTGGAGGTGCGTCCCACACGTCCATTGACTCTGGTGGGACCCGCGACTGCCGCGCTGTGCGGCGCCATCGCCGCTGGTGGCCTGGAGGGACACTGGCGTGCGTGGGTTGTCCTCATTCTGGTCATCCTGCTGTGTGATGTGTTGATCGGCGCATGGCGAGCCCTGTGGTTACATGCCGATTGGCGCGTGGCGCTGCCGCGCAACCTTGCCAGCGCGCGCATCTGGTATATGCTCCCCGACGAGATGCCCGGGAGTCGGTTGGCGCGTCTGGGCAAAGCCCTCCATCGGCGCGTGATGCTCGTGCGCAATGTGATCTGGCCCCTCATTGATTCCGAAATTATCGGTATGTTGATTGCCGGGTTGTTCGCCGTTTGCCTTGCCGCCCTGTTCAATCCGATCACGCTCGCACTGACGCTGACCGCGTTGATTCTGGCGTTGATTGAAGGCCAGGTGAGTGAAAAGCACACCCTGGGTTTACGTGCCCTCATCGAAATGGCCTTGCCCTGGCTCATCGCGCAAAGTGCGTTCGAGTATTTTTCATACCGCGCGCTCTTTTTTGTTTTGCTCTTCACCATCGTATATCGCGCGCTGTTAGGTCTGCTGCACGCCCGCCAAGAACCCTGGCCGCTGTGGAGCCATGGCGCCCACCTGGTCATTCTTTTTACCCTCTTTGCCAGTTATGCGCCAGTTCAGGCTGCGCTGGTGGCAATGGCACTAGTAGCGCAACTCTTGTGGCAAATACGCTTTTGGAGCGAGCGTGCCGCGCGCGAATACGTCCAACAGGTGCAATCCTACGTACTGGCAACGATGCTCGTGGTAAGCATCTCACTCTGGACAACGCTACGATGAAAATCGGTGTTCTGGCAGACACGCACGTTCCCGATATTCTACCGGCACTGCCCGCGCGCGCGCTGGAGGTACTCAACGGTGTGGATTTAATCTTGCACGCCGGCGATGTAACCGATTTGTCGGTACTGCAACAACTGGAACCGATTGCCCAGACGTTTGCCGTCTGTGGCGAGCACGATAGCGCGCAGGTACGGCATTACCTCGATGAACGCCAACGCCTGACGTTCGGAGGACGCGCCGTCGGGATTGTGCATGGCTCGCGCGCCTGGGAAGGCAACCTGATGCGACGCCTCAAGTTGGCGCTGAATCCGCGCTGGCGAATGACCCTGTTGCTCAGTTATGTGATGCGTCAGTTCAACGATGTGGATGTGATTGTGTTTGGGCACAGTCACATCCCGTATATCAAAATGCATGGTCACACGTTGTTGTTCAACCCCGGGACCCTGTTGCCACGTCGCGGTAGTCTTGGTGGAGTCGGCTTGCTAGAAATCAATGCCGTTGCCATCAAGGCACGCATCATTGCAATCTAATACGGAGGCTTATGAAACATTACCTTGCAATGGCAGAACTTGCGCCCCGCGAACTCGAGCAACTGCTCACGCTGGCGCGGAAACTAAAAACCGAGTGGAAGCGTGGCGGTAACAAACCCCTCTTGAAAAACAAGACCCTCGGAATGATTTTCCAAAAGCCCTCGTTGCGTACACGCGTCTCGTTCGATATGGCCATGTTGCATCTGGGGGGGCAGGCACTCTATCTTTCGCCGAACGAGATTGGCTTGGGACAACGCGAAAGCATCGCCGATGTGGCGCGCGTGCTCTCACGCTATGTGGATGTGATTATGGCGCGCGTATTTGCACACTCGCACGTGGTCGAACTGGCAGAGTATTCGCGCGTGCCTGTCATCAACGGGCTTTCCGATCACGAACATCCGTGTCAAGCCCTTGCCGATGTGTTGACCATCAGCGAGCATTGTGGCAAGTTAAAGGGACTCAAGGTGGCTTTCCTGGGAGATGGCAACAATGTGGCGCGCTCTTTGATGTTTGCCTGCGCGCTGAGCGGCGCGCACTTTGTTTGCGCTTCTCCACCCGAATACGCGCTGGATAAGCCCTCGGTGGCGCACGCGCGCACGCTGGCACAGCAAACCGGTGGCAGCGTGGAATTGTTCGTGGACCCCAAAGCCGCCGCGCGCGATGCCGATGTGCTCTACACCGACACGTGGGCAAGTATGGGACAAGAAGCCGAAGCCGCCACGCGCGCGAACATCTTTCCACCGTATCAGGTGAATGCCGCACTGGTCAAACTTGCCAAACCTACAGTGATTGTGATGCATTGCTTGCCCGCGCATCGCGGGCAGGAAATCACCGATGAGGTGATGGATGGACCACACTCGGTCGTCTTTGATCAAGCCGAGAATCGTCTGCATGCGCAAAAAGCGATTCTCGTCACATTACTCACCAAGACCACAAGGACACGTCGTCGCGCGTGAATGGGCTCTCAAGGGCACACACGTTGATACCCGTGTTGAGTATCTATGCCGGGAAATCGAACCGTCTTTAACGATGCTGTGACCAAAGGGCATAATGCCGCCTGGGACGGTCAATGGGCTAAAGCCGTGACCGAGTATCGGCGCGCTCTTGCCGAGTTTCCCAACGACGTGCCCATCCGCCTGAGTCTTGCCCACGCGCTCGAGCAATTGGGGCAATGGGAAAGCGCGCTGCGCGAATATCGGCATCTCGTTCAAGCCCAACCCCAGGACCCGGCACCGCTGACGCGCGTGGCAGTAGTCCTGGACAAGTTGCAACGCCACGCCGAAGCCGCCAGCGTGTACCTTCAACTGGCGGAAATGTATGCCGCGCAGCAGTCGCTGGCGCAGGCTATCGAAGCGTGGCGCAAGGCGGCGGAACTGGAACCAGAGCGCACCGACGTTCATCAAAAACTCATCGAAGCGTACAAACGGAGCGGACAATTCGCGGCAGCGGCGCACGAGTACCTCGCGCTGGCAAAAATCCATCGCGCGCGCGGGGACAGGGTCAAGGCGCAACAACTTGCCGAACAAGCCTTGCAGGTGTCGCCTCACGATCAGACGATTCGCGCTTTTCTTGACGAGTTGGTTCCGCGCGAGCCAGCCCCGACCACTACCACACTGAGTCCGGTTGACGCGGCAGAAAAGACGGCCCTCGCCCGGCTGGCGGAGACATTACTGGACGCGCACGAGATGCCCGCAGAAGAGGAGCGCCGGCAAGTCGCGCGCAGTGGAATTGATCAAGCCGAAGTGGACGCGCTCATCGCGCGGGCAGTAGATGCGCAAATGCGCCATCGCGTTCACGATGCGATTGACGCATATCGCACGTTGATGGCACAAGGGGTGACGCGTCCCGAAATCAAATTCAACCTGGGACTGTTGTACTTTGAAACAATGCGCTATGACGAGGCAATTCACCTCCTCGCCGAAACAGTCAACGACCCGCATTATACGCTTGCCAGTCATTACGCGTTAGGACAATGTTATCGCGCCCAAGGTAAAATCGAACGCGCGCTGGAGCATTTTCTCCAGGTGGTCAAGATCGTTGACCTCAGCAGTGTCCGCCGCGATCAGGTGGACGATTTGATTCGCGTGTACGAAGAATTAGCCGAAAGTTATGCGGTGCAAGGCAACCGCGCGCAAGCAGAGGAATTCAGTCGCGCGCTGGAAGAGTTTCTGAGTAGCAAAGGATGGGAAGACAAAGTCCAGCAATTCCGTCAGCGCATCGAAACGATTAAGGAAGAGGGCGAGCAGATCAGTCTGGCTCAAGCCCTCGAGGTGCATCAGGCAGACCGCGTGTTAGAGGCACTGGCGTTCGCGCACGAGTATCTCCGTCGCGAGAAATTCGATGCGGCAAGTGAAGAATGTATGTACGCCATCGAATTGGCGCCGACCTATTTGCCCGCGCACATTCGGCTCGCTGAGATTCTGGTCAAGCAAAATCGGTTGAGTGAAGCGAACGCCAAATATCAGACTCTGGCGGAACTGTGTACGATTCAGGGCGATTTCAAACGCGCCGAAGCGATGTATCGGAACGCCTTGAAAATCGTGCCCGAAGATGTCAGCGCGCGCGCCAAGTTGATTGACCTGCTGGTGCAACAACAGCGTATCGAAGAAGCCGTCGAGCAATACCTGGAGTTGGGCGAAAGTTTCGCGCGCGTAAACCAGATTGGCAAAGCAGCGGAAAAGTTCGCCGAAGGGTTGCGCGTGGCAAACCGCGCGGGGTATCGCCGCAAAACCGTGTTGACCTTGCAACATCGTCTCGCCGAGATTCGCACGCGGCAGAACGATTTTGCTGGCGCGTTGAGCGTGTATCAAGACATTCATCAACACTCTCCCGAAGACGAGCGCGCCCATTTTTACATCGTGGATTTAGAGTTGCGTCTGGGACAAACCAGCGCCGCGCTGCGCGATCTCGAAGCGTTGTTGACGCGCTATCAAAAACGCAACGAGCCTAAAAAGATCGCCGATGTCCTCGAAGCCCTCATCCAGAGTTATCCGGCGGAAATTGCTTTGACTAAACGACTGGCGGAACATTATTGCGCACAAGGAGAGGTGGAGCGCGCGGTGGCGCTGCTGGACGCGCTGGGCGAAACGCAGTTGAGTCTGGGCAACAAGCGCGCCGCCGCAGAGATCATTCGCCACATTATCGCCCTCAATCCACCACAGGTCGAAGAGTACAAGAAACTTTTGCAACAAATCGGCAGGTAAGCCGTCGTGTGGAACACGCTTTCCGAATTACTCGGTCATTTGACGTTTTCGAGCGTTCTGGATATTTTTCTGGTTGCCTTGATTTTCTACGGGCTGTTTTATTTTATGCAGGGCACGCGCGCCGTCACGTTGTTGCGTGGCACCGTCATCCTCATCCTGCTCGCCATTCTGGCGAGCAGTGTCTTTCAACTCACCGCGTTCAACTGGCTGGTGCGGAATTCCCTCCCGGCTCTCTTCGTGGCTATTCCCGTCATCTTTCAGCCCGAACTGCGGCGCGCGCTGGAACGCCTGGGGCGGCCCGGGATGCTGTTGACGCGCCGCCACGCTTCGACAGCCCAGACGATCAACACGCTGGTCCGCGCCGCCAGTCAATTATCGGAACAGGGCTGTGGCGCGCTCATCGTACTCGAACGCGCGACCGGCTTGCAGGATTTTGTGGACACCGGCGTCTGGTTGGACGCACATCTATCGGATGATTTGTTGCGCACCATCTTTTTCAAAAACAGCGCGTTGCACGATGGCGCCGTGATTATTCGTGAAGACCGCGTGGTGGCGGCAGCCTGTATGTTGCCGCTGTCTGAAAACGATACGTTGACCCACGAGTTGGGCACGCGGCACCGCGCCGCGCTCGGCGTCACCGAAGGCACCGACGCGATCGCCATCGTCGTCTCCGAAGAAACCGGCCACATCGCCGTCGCGCATAACGGACGCCTCGTCCGTCACCTCGACGAAGGCGAACTGAGCCGCTTGCTGTTCCGCCTTTACGAACCCACCAGGGTACAACCGCGCGCCACGACGAGCAGGGAGAAACACGCACGATGATGGTCCTGCGTTCGATTCTGAGTCATCTCACTTCACTCGTGATGGCACTGGTACTCGCAGTGGTCATCTGGAGCGTCGCGACACTCGAAAGCAATCCCAGTCGCGAAGGTTATTTCTTCGACACCGTGCCTATCGAACTGGTGCAACGCCCCGATGATTTGATCGTCTTTGAAAAATCGGTCGAGCGGGTCCGCCTCAAAGTGCGCGCGCCGCAGGTCAGTTTCGATCAGTTACGCGTCTCTTCGTTTCGAGCGACCGCCAATCTGGCGCGCCTTGCTGTCGGCGAGCACAAAGTACCGATCCAGGTGCAGGTCAATGACCCGCGCGTCACCATTCTGGCCATCGAGCCCTCCGAAGTCAAAGTGCGCCTTGAGCCGCTCAAGTCGCGGACGCTGGAGGTGCGCTGTGATGTGCTGGACGCGCCCCCGATTGGTTTCACCTATCGCACGCCAAGTGTCACCCCCGCGCAAGTGCTGGTGAGCGGCGCGGCGATTCTGGTGAATCGGGTCAACGAAGTATCCGCTGATGTGTACCTGCGGGGCGCCAAAGCGACAATCGAACGCGAAATCACCGTCCAGGCGCGCGACGCGCAAGGGAATGTGGTGAGTGGGTTGACCATCTCGCCCACCGTCGTACTGGTACGCGTGCCCATCGAGCAACGCGTCGGTTACAAGGATGTTTCCATCAAAGCCGTTTTGAAAGGCACAGCGGCATCGGGATACTGGATTAGCAACATCGTCGTCAACCCATCCACCGTGACGATTATTGGCAATCCCGACATTCTGGCAAGGATTCCCGGTTTTGTCGAGACTGTTCCGATTGATGTGACGGGCGCCACGATGGACATTAACCGACAAGCGGTGCTCTCCTTGCCCGAAGGTGTTTCCGTTTTGAACAACGAGGGTGTGACCCTACAAATTTCGGTCACACCGTTGCTGGGTGGGCAAACGATTCGGCGCAAAGTTTCGGTGCAGGGACTCAAGCGCGGTCAAACGGCGACCATCTCTCCCGATTCGGTCGAGGTGATTCTTTCGGGTCCTCTCCCCAGTTTGCAAAATCTCGCGGCAGAAGATGCCCAGGTGGTTGTGGATGTCAACGGTCTGGCGACCGGGGTGCATCCACTCAAACCGCGCGTGGTCGCCGTTCCCGGCGCTTTGCGCGTCCAGAACATTGTGCCCGATACGGTTCAGGTCACACTCGCCGATTTGACGACACCCACACCGACTCCAACCGTCTTCTACACTCCAACACCAACACCCGCATCAACACCAACACCAACGCCCACACCACGATGAAAACACTCGCGCACAAAATTCGTACACATCTCGCACAACACTCTGGCGATTTTCTCGCGATGCTGTTCCTCGTCTCGTGGCCCCTGGCGTACTTTTGGCAAGCCACACTGCGCCAGGCAGTCTTTTTCTTCGGCGATATTTTCTTGTTTTTCTATCCCACGCATCTGGCCTACGCCGAGGCGTTGCGACAGGGACGCTTGCCGCTTTGGGAGCCGCGTATGCTCGCCGGCTTTCCCCTCTACGCCGAAGGGCAAATCGCCGCGCTGTATCCGCTGCATCCCATCCTGTACGGCTTGTTCCCGATTGATGTCGCTACGAACTATGATATTCTCCTGCACCTGGCGTGGGTCGCGCTGGGCGCCTATCTCTTTTTGCGCGCGCTGAAATTGTCACCACCGAGTGCGTGTCTGGGCGCGCTCGCGTTCGGCTTTGGCGGATTTTTTGTGCCGCGCCTGCAACATATGAGCATCATGTCCACTGCCTCGTGGCTGCCCTGGGTGTTATGGGTATGGGAACGACACGAACAAACGCGCGACGCGCGCGCGCGCGTCCGCTGGTTCGCCTGGCTCGCGCTCTTCATCGCGATTCAACTGTTCGGCGGTCATCCGCAATTCGCGTTTATGACCGTGCTGTTGTTGTGTCTGTACGCGCTGGTGAACTGGAAACGCAGCGAGGAGGAAACACTGACCCAGCGGGTGTGGCGAAAACTGGGCGGCAAGACGACCGGCATTGTGGGCTGGGTGCTGGACTATTTCGATCCCTTGCGCGTGGTCATCGTCGTTCTGGCGGCGCTCCTCGGCGCGCTCGTCGCGGCGGTGCAACTGCTGCCCACGTACGAACTCTCGACGGTGAGCAATCGCGCGGCGGGTCTTTTGCCGCAATTCTTTCACGCCTTTTCCTTGCGCTTGCCGCACTATTTGATGCTGGCGTATCCCTTTTTGCTGGGCAATCCGTTTCCGCGCGTTTCGGTCGAAGTGATTGGCTATGTGGGGATGATCCCGCTCGTCTTTGCGCTTGCGACGCCCTTCCTGCGCCGCGATCGGCGCGTGGCGTTTTTCGTCCTCATCGCACTCGTCGCGCTCTTTCTCGGACTCGGCGATCAGAACATCTTTTATCGCGGTTTGCGGCACCTCCCGCTCTTTAACTATTTCCGCGTGCCCTCGCGCTTTTTCTTTTGGTACACCTTTGCCGCCGCGTCGCTGGCGGCAATCACCTTCGATGTGTGGCTGGCGCGCGCCAGAGCGCCGCAGCACAACACTCTAACGCGCGCGCAAAAAATTGTCTGGCTGGTAGTGGTGTTGCTCGTCGCCGCACTCGTGAGTAGCATTCCCGTGATTTCGCTCGAGGTGTGGCTGGCGTGGTGGATGTGGCTGCCGCTGGTGCTCGCGCTCGTCGCGCTGTGGATCGTTCTGGTCGCGCGGCGCGGTCTGCTCTCGCGCGCGACGTTGATCGCGCTGGTGCTGGGTGTGACCGCGTTCGATCTGGGCGCGTGGGCAGCCGTGTACACCAAAACGTACGACGAGATGACGCCGGTCGCGGACTTTTATCGTCCGCCGAGTACGCTCGCGGTGTTGCACAATCTTTCGCCGCACGATGGACGCATCTTGACCAGTTTGTGGATTTACCCCTGGATGATTACGATGCGCGAAAGTTTGTACCCCAACGTATCGCTAATTTACGGCGTACCGAACGCAACCGGCTACACGCCGCTGATGCCGCAACTGACGAGCGAGTATCTGGAATTCATCAGCGCGCCGATGCTGAATCTGCTCAACGTGCGCTACTATATTCGCCCCCAGATGTTGCCGGTGGATGCAAAAACCGAGGGCGATGATCTCTTTGTCGAGTTTGCACCGCGCGTTGTCTCGCGTTACGCGTCTTTTCGACCGCTAGAGGTGAACACACTTGAGATCGCCTCATCGCTGGCGCAATCGGTCAAATGGCGCGATGGTGAAATCGTGGCATACATCCTTCTGTTTATGCAAGATGGCAGCATCGAGACGATTCCGTTGCGCGCCGGCATTCACACCGCCGAGTGGGCGTACGAGCGTTCGGATGTACGCAAGGATGTCAAGCATTCCAAGCCACCGGTTGCCACGACGTTTCCCGCGCGTTCCGCGTTCCCCACCGAGTCGCACGCGGGACACACCTTTCTAGCGCGATTCGATTTGACGCGCGAAAGCACACCGCGCCTGTTGGTTGGTATGAGGATTGTACCGATTATCGAAGAAGGTTTGCTGTACGTCGAGCGTGTGCATTTCATCACGCCGAACGGCGCCACGTTCTCACTCGCCGATCTCACAGGGCAGAGTGATGTTCGATTGACTTATCGGACGAACGAGGTTGCCGTGTTCGAGAATCTCGATGTGATGCCGCGCGCGTTTCTGGTGCACACCGCGCGCGTGCAGAACGATCGGCAGACCCTTGCCGAAATGCAACGCCCCGATTTCGATCCCGCGCGCGTGGTGCTTTTGGCAAACGGCGGCACACCGCTCGATGCCGGCGGCGCGCAGCGCGCGGACGAGTCGGTACGCATCGTCAGTTATCAACCCGAACGCGTGGTGATTGCCGTGACTGCGCGCGCAGATGCCTACCTTGTCCTCGCCGATACGTGGTATCCCGGCTGGACGGCGCGGCTCAATGGCGCGGAGGTGCCGCTCGTGCGCGCGAATTTGATCTTTCGCGCGGTGCGTGTTCCGCCCGGCGAACACGAAATCGTTTTCGAGTATCGTCCCGTCTCGCTGTGGGTTGGCGCAAGTGTCAGCACGCTCGCATTGCTGGCGCTCGGCGCGCTTTTGGTGCGGACGCGCTCTTGAGGTATAATGACGAACGACGAAGGACGAATGACGAAGGACGAAGACTTGCCGTTGAAAAGTTTAATCGAGAGTTTGTTGTTTGTGGCTGAGGGACCGGTGGCAATTGAGACGCTTGCTCGAGTGCTGGAGGTAAACACCGAGCAAGTGGAAGCCGCGCTCGCCGAGTTGAAGCAGGATTACACCACGCGCGGCATTCGCCTGCAACGCTCGCGCGACAAGGTGCAACTGGTCACCGCGCCCCAAGTGGCGCCCCTCATCGAAAAATTTTTGGGCGTGAACACCAGCAGTCACCTCTCGGCGGCGGCACTGGAGACGCTGGCGATCATCGCCTATCGCCAGCCGATTACGCGCCCCGCCATCGAAGCCGTGCGCGGCGTGAATTGCGATGGCGTGATTCAAACGCTCCTCGCGCGCGGTCTAATTCAAGAAGTGGGTCGCCAGGAAACTGCCGGGCGTCCGATTCTGTACGCGACGACGTTTGAATTTCTACAAAACTTTGGTCTGCGCAGCACGGAGGATTTGCCACCGCTGGAACCGATAGCCGAAACGCTGCTGACGAACGCGCTGGAAAGGACGAAGGACGAATGACGAATGACAAATGTCCTTCGTCATTGATCCTTCGTCTTTGGTCAAAATGATGGAGCGATTGCAAAAGATTCTGGCGCACGCGGGCGTGGCGTCGCGGCGCAAATGCGAAGAACTGATCGTTACGGGGCGTGTGCGCGTGAATGGCGCGGTGGTGACGGAACTGGGCACCAAAGCCGATGCGGCGCGCGATCGCATCGAAGTGGATGGCGTGCCGATTCGCCTCGAAACAAAGACCTATGTGATTCTCCACAAGCCGCGCGGTTATCTGAGCGATCTTGACGAAGAACGCGGCAAGCCGCTGGCGATTGACCTTGTGCCGACGCGCGAACGTTTGTTTGTCGCAGGGCGTCTCGATGCGAACAGCGAGGGCTTGTTGTTATTGACCAACGATGGCGCGCTGGCGCATCGTCTCACCCATCCGCGCTATGCGCACGAAAAAGAGTACCTCGTCCTCGTCGCCGGCGAACCCGACGACGCAACACTCGCCAGACTGCAAAAGGGCGTCTGGTATGCCGGCGAAAAACTGCGCGCCGATCGCGTCGCGCGCGCGGCGCGCCGACAGCGTTTTGGGCAAGCCGATCGCGGACAGACGTGGCTCAAGATCATTTTGCACGAAGGCAAAAAGCGACACATCCGCCATCTCTGCGCGGCGGTAGGACATCCGGTTTTGCGCCTGATTCGTGTGCGCATCGGTCCCATCGAATTGGGCAATTTACCGGTCGGCAAGTGGCGCGCGCTGACAGCCCGCGAAGTACGCACGCTTGTACAATCCACATATTAGATAATCGCTCAACTATCAACCTGTAAGGGAAAACACTGTGCTTCCTTCTATCATCGCGATTGACGGACCCGCCGCCTCAGGCAAAAGTACGCTGGGCGCGGCGCTGGCAGAACAACTGGGTTATCTCTACTTTGACACCGGCGTAATGTATCGCGCAGTGACCTATCTAGCACTTGCGCGCGCCATCCCGATTGAAGACGAGACAGCCGTCACCGCACTCGCCGAGCAAGTGCAGATTGATTTTCTGAAACCGACCGTGAAGGATGGTCGGCAGTTTACTATCCTGGCAGATGGTCAGGACATTACCTGGCATATTCGTTCGCCATCGGTGGATGCATACGTCTCGCCGGTCTCGGCGTACGCCGGTGTGCGGCGCGCGTTGACCCAGCAACAACGCCGCATCGGTTTGCGCGGACAAATCGTGATGGTGGGACGTGATATTGGCACGGTCGTCTTGCCCGAAGCCGATTTGAAAATCTATCTCGATGCGACCGAAGAAGAACGCGCCCAGCGTCGCTATCGTGAACGACGCGCGCGCGGCGAAGTCGTGGATTTAGAGTCGGTTCGGCAAGATCTTCGACGCCGCGACGAGATTGACTCGTCGCGCGCGGTGGCGCCACTCAAACAAGCGAACGATGCCGTGTATCTCGATTCCACAGGCTTGAGTGTGCCTGAGGTGATTCAGCGGGCGATGCAACTGATTGCCGCGCGCGACTGTCCTGAGGGATGATGATGCGTACGCGACCCTGGTTTTACTATCTGGCAAATTGGGCACTGCGTTGGGTGTTCCGCGCGATCCTGCGCGTGGACATTCAGGGTGTAGAGAATGTGCCGGCGCGCGGCGCGCTCATCGTCGCCATCAGTCACAGCAGTTTCATTGACCCTGTGCTGATGGGCGTGTATCTGCCACGCGAAGTTGTGCCGATGGCAAAGATCGAAGCGTTCGATTATCCGATTCTCGGCGCGTGCATTCGCTGGTATGGCGCGTTTGCCGTACGGCGCGGCGAGGTAGATGTGCGCGCGTTCAAGAACGCGCTGCGCGTCTTGCACAGCGGCGCGGCACTCGTCATTGCGCCCGAAGGACATCGCAGCGAAACCGGCGCGCTGCAACGCGGACGCGAAGGCGCGATTATGCTTGCCGTGCGTTCTGATGCGCCATTGTTGCCGGTGGCAGTGTGGGGCGGCAAGGCATTGTGGTGTAACCTCGCGCGCTTGCGTCCGACTCCGATGTACATTCGCATCGGCAAACCACTCGTGCTGACCACGCCCAAACCGACGCGCGAGCAAATCGCCGCAATGGCAGACGAGTTGATGTTGCATATCGCCGCGTTGATGCCGCGCGAATTGCACGGCTATTATCGCGACTGGCCACGCCCGGTGAATGGACTATTGGCCAATGAGCCAATGTGCCAATGAGCCAATGTGCCAAATGACGGAGGACGAAAGATGAATGACAAATGAGCAAATGACAAATGACAAATGACGAAGGACGAATGATGAATGACGAAGGACGAAGGACCACTGAACACTGAACACTGAACACTGAAAACTGAATACTGAACACCGAACAAACGTGGGAAAGCGAACCAGCGCATGGATAGAGCTTTGATCTACAATCTCTATTGACGAGGCGGAGGTTTTCCGTCGCGAGACGGAACTAATCCTGTGACGGCACAGGAGAAAATCGAGAGATCAGCGGATGCCTCCAGGGAGTGCCACCTC
>Ga0308410_1001089_pt1 | contig 15528 bp, 15 predicted proteins | sample HotsprOSTMatCore_FD_203467 | JGI IMG/M metagenome (GOLD analysis project Ga0308410, IMG submission 203467) | Hot spring phototrophic mat microbial communities from Octopus Spring, Yellowstone National Park, Wyoming, United States -... | ecosystem: Environmental > Aquatic > Thermal springs > Hot...
ACCGCAGACCTACGGGATCTCGAAACGGCTCAGCGACGACGAGCGGCGACGGCTCCGGGGGATCCTCGAGTCGTTGCGGCCCGCCGACGCCGGCCTCATCGTCCGGACCGCCGCGGAGGGCGCGACCGCCGAGGAGCTCGAGCGCGACGTCCGGCGGCTGCAGGCGCAATGGGAGCAGATCGCCGCGCTCGCGGCCCGCTCGAAGGCTCCGCGGCTGCTCTACCAGGAGCCGCCGCTGGTGGTGCGGCTCATCCGGGAGGAGTTCACCCGTGAGTACCGGGGGATCGTGATCGACGATCCCGACCTGTACCGGGACGTGCGTGCCTACGTCGAGGCGATCGCGCCCGAGCTCGCGGAGCGGGTGGAGCTCTACGACGACCCCGACCTGCCGGTCTTCGAGCGCCATCACGTGCACGAACAGGTGCACAAGGCCCTCGACCGGAAGGTGTGGTTGCCTTCAGGCGGGTCGCTGGTCATCGAGCGGACCGAGGCGCTCACGGTCATCGACGTGAACACGGGGCGCAACGTGGGGCGCACGAACCTCGAGGAGACGGTGTACCAGAACAACCTCGAGGCGGCCGACGAGATCGCCCGTCAGCTGCGCCTGCGGGACATCGGCGGCATCATCGTCATCGACTTCATCGACATGGAGATCCCCGAGAACCGGACCCGCGTCGTCCAACGGCTGCGGGAGTCCCTGGCCCGGGACAAGACCCGCACCCAGGTGTTCGACATCTCCGAGTTGGGGCTCGTCGAGATGACCCGCAAACGCATCTCCGAGGGCCTCGTGGAGGCGTTCAGCCGGACCTGCCCGACCTGTGACGGGCGCGGCTTCCTCGTGGACACCTCGATGTTGTAGCATCGCGTGCTCCCAGCACATCGAGGCGAGGTCTGCGCGCGATGTACGCCATCATCGCCACCGGCGGCAAGCAGTACCGGGTGGAACCGGGCCAGCGGCTCGCGGTCGAGCGGTTGGCCGCGGGCCCCGACGAGGAGGTCGAGCTGCGGCCCGTGCTCGTGGTCGACGGCGACACCGTGCTCGCCACCCCGGCGACGCTGGCCGACGCCTCCGTGCGGGCCCGGGTGGTGGGGGAGGAACGGGGCCCCAAGATCCGGGGGTTCACCTACAAGGCGAAGGTGAACCAGCGCCGGCGGTTCGGCCACCGGCAGCGCTACACCACGATCGAGGTCACCGGGATCAGCCCCGGCACCACGGCCTGAACGGAGCCGGGCCGGCCGACGGAGGAGCGGCGGAGATGTCGAAGAAGAAGGGTGCGTCGTCATCCCGGAACGGGCGGGACTCCGCCGCGCAGCGGCTCGGGGTGAAGGTGTTCGCCGGGACCGAGGTCCCGGCCGGGGCGATCCTCGTGCGCCAACGCGGGACGAAGTTCCACCCGGGCCAGAACGTGGGACGCGGCGACGACGACACGCTCTTCGCCCGGGCCGCCGGTCGGGTGCGGTTCACCCAGCGACGGGGCCGCAAGCTCGTCGACGTCGTCGGGGACTGAGCCCCGCGCTCGGGCCCCGCGGGGCGGCGTGCCGAGCGGCCGTCCGTATCCTGAACCGGTGGCCGAGCGCTCCCCTTCCGTCTTCGTCGACGAGGCGCGCCTGTGCGCACGCGGCGGCGACGGCGGCGCCGGGTGCGTGTCCTTCCGGCGCGAGGCGCACGTCCCTCGGGGTGGGCCCGACGGCGGCGACGGCGGCCGGGGTGGCGACGTGATCCTGGTCGCCGACCGCAACGTCGCGTCGCTGCTGTCGTTCCGCGATCGTCCCCACCGGCGGGCGGGCTCGGGGCGGCACGGCTCGTCGAAGCTCCGGCACGGGGCCCGCGGTGCCGACCTGGAGGTGCGGGTTCCCGAGGGCACGACGGTGCGGGACCTGCACCGTGGCGAGATCCTCGCCGACCTCGTACGCCACGGGGACCGGTGGGTGGCCGCCCGGGGCGGGCGGGGCGGACGGGGCAACGCCCGCTTCGCCACGAACGCCCGTCGCGCCCCGACCTTCGCCGAGCAGGGCGAATACGGGGAGGAGCGGTGGCTGCGGCTCGAGGTGCGGCTCATGGCGGACGCGGCGTTGGTGGGGTTCCCGAACGCCGGGAAGTCGACGCTCATCGCCGCCCTGAGCGCAGCCCGCCCCAAGGTGGCCGCCTACCCGTTCACCACCCTCGAGCCGCACCTCGGGGTGGTCCGCTTCGGGGAGCACGAGTTCGTGCTCGCCGACATCCCCGGCCTCATCGAGGGGGCGGCGGAGGGCCGCGGGCTCGGGCACCGGTTCCTGCGCCACATCGAGCGGGCCAGGGTGCTGGTGCTGCTCTGCGACCTCGCCCCGGCAGACGACCGGCCACCCCAGGCCCAGGAGCGGGTCCTGCTGCGGGAGCTGGAGCGGTACCGCCCGGACCTGCTGGACCGGCCCCGCCTGGTGGTCGGGACGAAGGCCGACGTCGCCCGGTACCCGTTCGACGGCCTGGCGGTCTCCGCGGTGACCCGTCAGGGGCTCGACGTGCTCTGCGGGCGGATCGCGGAGCTGGTCGAGGCGGCCCGCGCGGAGGAGCCGGAGCCCGAACCCTACGTGCTGCTCACCCCCACCCCCGAGGGCTTCCGGGTGGAGCGCGACCCCGACGGGGCGTGGCGGGTGGCCGGCCGCGCCGCGGAGCGGGCGGTGGCGCTGGCCGATCTCACCAACCCCGAGGCGCTGGCGGTGGTGCACCGGCGGCTGCGGCGCATGGGGGTCGAACGGGCCCTGGCCCGGGCCGGGGCCCGTCACGGTGAGGTCGTCCGCATCGGGCACGTCGAGCTGACCTACGACGACGAGACCTGAGGGCGCGGGGTCGGGGACGGGAGGCGGCAGGTGCGAGCGGTGGTGAAGATCGGTTCGTCGTCGGTCACCGGGCCGGGCGGCGAGATCGACGACGGCGCGATCGCGAAGCTGTGCGGAGAGGTGGCCGACGCGCACCGGGCCGGGCACGAGCTCGTCGTGGTGTCCTCGGGGGCGGTCGCCGCCGGCCTGCCCGCCCTGGGGCTCGGCCACCGTCCCGACGACGTGGGGACGCTGCAGGCGGTGGCCGCAGTCGGTCAGCCCCGCCTCGTCGCCCGTTACCAGCACCATCTGGATGCGGCAGGGCTCGTGGCCGGGCAGGTGCTGCTCGACCCGTACGACTTCGGCCAGCGTTCCCAGTACCTGCACGCCCGGGAGACCCTGGAGCGCCTGTTGGCGCTGGGGGTGGTGCCCGTTGCCAACGAGAACGACACGGTGGCCGACGACGAGATCCGATTCGGTGACAACGACCGGCTCGCGGCCCTCCTCGCCAACCTCGTCGGGGCGGACCTGCTGCTGCTGCTCACCGACCAGCCGGGCGTGTACACCGCCGATCCCCGCCTGGACCGGGAGGCGTCCCTCATCGAGGAGATCTCCGAGCTCGACGCCGCGCTCGCCGGGGTGACGGACCGGCCCGGCAGCGTGCACGGCAGCGGCGGCATGGCCTCGAAGCTCGCCGCGGCGCGGATCGCCTCCCGGGCCGGGGTCCGGGTCGTGATCGCCGCGGCGCGCCACCCCGCGGTGGTGCCGGCGGTGCTCGCCGGCGAGCCGGTGGGGACGGTGATCCGACCCCGGGGCGTGCAACTCAGTGCCCGCAAGCTCTGGATCGCCTTCGCCCGGGGCGCGGTCGGCCGGGTGGTCGTCGACGCCGGGGCCCGGGCCGCGCTCGAGCACGGCGGCCGGTCGCTGCTCCCGGCCGGCGTGCGGGCCGTGGAGGGAACCTTCGAGCGGGACGAGGCGGTCGAGGTCCTCGACGAAGCCGGGGACCTGTTCGCCAAAGGTCTGGTGCGGTACGGGTCGGGGCAGTTGCGGGCGGTTGCGGGGCGGCGCACCGCGGACCTGCCCGATGGCGCACCCCACGAGGTGATCCACCGCGACGACCTCGTGGTGCTCACCGGGTGAGGGCCCTCCCGTCCGCCGCCGCACGGCGGGGCGCGGCCCTTGCGCCCGACCGTGACTTCGGTCACAATCTCCTTCCACCACGTCCCGTGCGACACGGGGGGAGGACCCGGCGGCAGGGGTCGGGTCCCGCACGGGACGCGCGAGGGGTCGGCCGCCGTGCCGACCCCTCGTTCGCGCCGATCCGGCGGGGAGGGGCACCGCCGGTCGCCGGTACACTGCGGCGATGACCGGAGACGCCACCACCGGGCATGGTCACGGCTCCGTGACCGGGCGGGCCGAGGGGTCCGACGTCGCCGAGCGCGTGCGGGCGCTCGCCCGGCGGGCCCGGGCGGCGGCCGCCGTGCTCGCCACCGCCGACCGGCCGGCGAAGGACCGGGCGCTGCGGCTGGCGGCCGACCTCCTCGAGACGCGCACCGACGACGTGCTGGCCGCCAACGACCTCGACGTGCACCGCGCCGCGACCGGGGGGGCCACCGACGCCCAGCTCGACCGGCTCCGCCTCAGCCCGGCCCGGCTGGCGGCCATGGCCGGCGGGCTGCGCCAGGTGGCCGATCTCCCCGACCCGGTCGGAGAGGTGCTCGACGGCTGGCGCACCGGCCACGGCCTCGACATCCAACGGGTTCGGGTGCCCCTCGGGGTGGTGGCGATCATCTACGAGAACCGTCCCAACGTCACCAGCGACGCCGCCGGGTTGTGCGTGAAGGCCGGCAACGCGGCCTTGCTGCGCGGCTCGGCCGCGGCGTTGGGATCCAACCGGGCGATCGCCGCGATCCTGCGTGAGGCGCTGCGCAAGGCGGACCTCCCCGACGACGCGGTCACCCTGGTCGAGGACCCCTCCCACGAGGCCGCGGTCGCGGTGATGCGCTGCACCGACGAGGTGGACTGCCTGATCCCCCGAGGGGGTCCGGCACTCATCGCGGCCATCCGTGAGCACGCCACCGTCCCGGTGATCATCGACGGTGACGGCAACTGCCACGTGTACGTGGACGCGGCGGCCGACCTGGAGATGGCCGCCGCGATCGTGCGCAACGCGAAGACCCAGCGGCCCAGCGTCTGCAACGCGGCCGAGTCGCTCGTCGTGCACGCCGCGGTGGCCGAGCGGTTCCTGCCCCGCATCTGCGATGAGTTGACGGCGGCCGGCGTGGAGCTGGTCGGGGACGCCGCCACCCGCCGGATCGTTCCCGAGGTCGGGGAGGCCACCGACGACGACTTCGCCCGGGAGTTCCTCGCCCTGCGGCTGTCGATCGCGGTCGCCGACGATCTCGACGCCGCCATCGCCCACGTGAACCGGTACGGCACCGGCCACACCGAGGCGATCGTCACCACCGACCTGCGGGCCGCCCGCCGGTTCACCCGGGAGGTGGACGCCGCCGCGGTGATGGTGAACGCCTCCACCCGGTTCACCGACGGGGAACAGTTCGGGTTCGGCGCCGAGATCGGCATCTCCACCCAGAAGCTCCATGCCCGCGGTCCGCTGGGGTTGCGCGAGCTCACCACCGCCAAGTACGTGGTGTGGGGCGACGGCCAGGTGCGGAGCTGACCGTGGCCGACCGTTTCGCGTCGGTCGCCGACGTCCAGGCGCGCCTGCGGGCGGTGGACTACCTCGCCGATGCCGAGATCGCCTCGGTGGTGTACCTCGCCGACCGGCTGGAGAAACCCGTCCTCGTGGAGGGCCCCGCCGGTGTCGGCAAGACCGAGCTGGCCAAGGCGATCGCGGCGGCGACGGGCTCACGCCTCATCCGCCTCCAGTGCTACGAGGGCCTCGACGAGGCGAAGGCGCTCTACGAGTGGAACTACAAGAAGCAGCTGCTGCGGATCCAGGCCGACCGGGAACACGAGACGGACTGGGCGACGGTGGAGGCCGACATCTTCTCCGAGCCGTTCCTGCTCACCCGGCCCCTCCTGGAGGCGATCCGGGCCGAAGACCCCGTCGTGCTGCTCATCGACGAGGTCGACCGGGTCGAGATCGAGACCGAGGCCCTCCTGCTGGAGGTGCTGTCCGACTTCCAGGTGTCGATCCCCGAGCTCGGCACGATCCGGGGTCGGCAGCGCCCGGTGGTGCTGCTCACCTCCAACAACACCCGCGAGCTCTCCGAGGCGCTGAAGCGCCGCTGCCTGTACCTGCACATCGACTACCCCGACCTGGAGCGGGAGAAGGAGATCGTGCGGGTGCGGGTACCCGAGATCGACGCCGCGCTCGCCGAGCAGGTCGCCCGGGTGGTGCGCTCGATCCGCCAACTCGACCTGAAGAAGGCACCCTCGATCTCCGAGACGATCGACTGGGCCCGCACCCTGCTGTACCTGGGGCACGTCGCCATCGACGACGAGCTCGTCGCCGACACCCTGCACGTGCTGCTGAAGTACCAGAGCGACATCGCCAAGGCCAAAAAGGAGCTCACCGGCGGCCGCGGCTCGACGCTGCCTCCCAGCCGAGGCTGACCCGGTGGCGCACGGGGGACGCGGGCACGCCGTCGGGAGCGGCGACCGGTCGCACACCGAGATCACGCCCGGCACACCGGGGGTGATGCTCGACGCGCTCGCCGGGTTCGTCCATGAGCTTCGCGCCGCCGGTCTGCCGGTGTCGATGACCGAGAACCTCGACGCGATGCGGGCCGTGCAGGAGGTGCCCTGGGAGGACCGGGACGCGATGCGGGCGGCGCTGGCGACGACCCTGGTGAAGCACCACCGGCACCGGCGGGCCTTCGACGTCGCCTTCGACGTCTACTTCGGGTTGCGGGCCCCCGATGCGGCACCCGACACCGGTGCCGAGGTGGGTGGCGGACCGGCCGCCGCCGGCGGCGGGGGCGACCCGCTGAGCGACGCCGAGCTCGCCGAACTGTTGCTCGCGGCGCTTCGGGCCATGGACCGGGACGCACTCCGGGACCTCGCCGCCCGTGCCGTCACCCGCTACGCCGGGATGGAGCCGGGTCGGCCCGTCGGGGGCACGTACTACCTGTACCGCACGCTGCGGCACCTCGACCTCGATGCGCTCGCCGCCGCGCTCACCGCCCGCCTCGCCGAGGGCGCCCAGGCCGGCGCCGACGATCTCGAGAGCCGCTTCGCGCGGGAGGAGGCCGCGGACCGCATCGCGCAGCTGCGCCGCCTCGTGGAGGCGGAGATCCGGCGCCGGCTCGTGGCCGACCGCGGGGTGGCGGCCATGGCCCGTACCCTCCGGGCCCCGCTGCCCGAGGACGTCGACTTCATGCACGCCACCCGGGAGGAGATGCAGGCGCTGCAGCGGGCCATCGAGCCGCTCACCCGGGCGTTGGCGGCCCGCCTCGCCCAGCGGCGCCGCCGGCGGCACCGGGGCCACCTCGACTTCCGGGCCACCGTGCGCCACTCGCTCTCCTACGGGGGGGTGCCGGCGGAACCGAAGTTCCGGCGTCCCCGGCCGCACCGCCCCGAGATCATGGTCGTGGCCGACGTGTCGGGCTCGGTGGCGAGCTTCGCCCGGTTCACCCTGCAGCTCGTGTACGCGATGGCCGGGCAGTTCTCCAAGGTCCGGTCGTGGGTGTTCATCGACGGGATCGACGAGGTCACCCGTTTCTTCACCGAGGCCGACGACCTCGCCGACGCCGTGCACCGGGTGAACACCGAGGCCGACGTCGTGTGGGTGGACGGGCATTCCGACTACGGCCACGCGTTCGAGGTGTTCGCCGAACGCCACCTCGGCGAGGTCACCCCCCGCACGTCGCTCATCGTGCTCGGCGACGCACGCAACAACTACCACGCGTCGAAGGCCGAGGTGCTCGGCGCCTTGCGTCGCAAGGCCCGGCGGCTCTACTGGCTCAACCCCGAGCCCCGGGGGTACTGGGACACGGGCGATTCGATCATCTCCGAGTACCTCCCGCACTGCGACGGGGTCTACGAGTGCCGCAACCTCCGGCAGCTCGAACGGTTCGTCACCGCCGTGGTCGAGGCGTGACCGGCCCGACCGGGGGCGGGTACCCGCGACGGGCACGCTCGAGCGGCGGGGGGTCCCACAGCTCCGGTGGCCGGAGGTCGGCGAGTTCCGGCACCCAACGGCGCACGTAGGCACCCTCGGGGTCGAACCGCTCGGCCTGGCGACGGGGGCTGAACGTCCGGTACGGGTTCGTGTCGGTCCCCGTGCCCGCCACCCACTGCCAGGAGAGGTTGTTGCTCGCCACGTCGCCGTCGACGAGATGGGCGAGGAAGTGGCGGGCGCCGAGCCGCCAGTCCACGCCGAGGGTCCGGGTGAGGAACGAGGCGGTGACGAGGCGGGCCCGGTTCGGCATGAAGGCCTCGGTCCGGAGCTGGCGCATGGCCGCGTCGACGAGCGGCACCCCGGTCCGGCCGTCCCGCCAGGCGGCGACCTCGGCCCCCTCGCCCCGCCACGCCGGGGTGGGCCCCCGCAGCTCGGACCAGGCCGCCTCCGGCCGGGCCGCCAGCACCTGGGCGAAGAAGTCGCGCCAGCACAACTGGCGTACGAACGCCTCTCCCGCCGGGTGCGCCGTCGCGCGAGCGGCGACCTCGAGCGGGGACAGGCACCCGAAGTGGAGGTCCGCGCTCAGCCCGGACCCGGGGTGGCCGTCGAAGCGGTCCCGGGTCTCGGCGTAGCGGGCGAGCCCCCGGGCGAGAAACACCCGAAGACGGGCCCGGGCCTCGTCCTCGCCGCCCGGGAGCCGCGCCGGAGCGGCCCCGGGGGGCGGGAGCATCCCGAGCAGGGGGTCCGGGTCGCCGGGCTCCGGGAGCGGCGGGACGCGCAGCGTCCGCGGCGCCGGCAGCACCGGCCGCCACGGGGCCGCCCGCCAGCGGCGGAAGTACGGGGTGAAGACCCGGAAGTGGTCACCGCCGGTCGGGGCCAGGGCACCCGGTGGCACCACGGTGAGATGGTCCCAGGTGCGCAGGGTCACGTCCCGCGACGCCAGGCGCGCCCGGAGCGCCCGACGACGACGCCGCGCCAGCGGACTGTGGTCCCGGGCGAGATGCACCACCGTCGCGTCGACGTGTCGCACCACCGCGACGACCTCGTCCACCCACGCGCCTCGGTGGACCACCAGCAGCCCGCCCCGCCGCCGGAGCCCGGCGTCGAGGTGTGCGAGCGCCGCGGCGAGGTAGGCCCGCCGGGCCTCGGCGACGAGCGGGCTGCCCAGAACCGCCGGGTCGACCACGAACAGCGGCACCACCGGGCCGGCACGCGCCGCGGCGTACAGGGCGGGGTGGTCCCGCACCCGCAGGTCGCGGGTGAACACCACCACCTGCGGGCGGGCCACGGTGGTCAGCGGGTGACCGTGGCGGCGCGCAGGGTCCGGCCGAGCGCGTCGGCGAGGCGGGTCAGCGCCACCAGTTCCCGGCGCTCCCGGGGCCGGAACCCGGGGGTGTCGCGCCCGACGAGCAGGGTCGCGTCCCGGTGGGGGACTTCGGCCACCGCCAGGTCGTCCGGTCCCGCCTCGCCGGCCCGTACCGCCGGGGACGCACCGGCGCCGCGTGCGAGCGCCTCCAGCTCGTCGAGGGGAGGCGCGGGGCCGGCCACGAACGGCGGGCGCGGCCCGACGAGCGCGGCCCAGGTGGCGCGCAACTCCTCGCGCACCACCTGGGTGAGGGCCCGGGCGAGCTCGTCGATCGTCCCGCACGCCCCGAGCCGGGTCGCGGTCTCGATCATGTCGAGGCGCGGGTCACCGAACCGCTCGACCGCCCGGACCTCCTCGACGGAGGCGCCGTCGACCTGCTCGACCTCGCGGACCAGCATCGGGACGAGCTCGAGGTTGGGGAGGATCACCGAGAACTCGTCGATCGCCACCCGGTCGCCCCGGTCGACGACCTCCACCCCGGCGATGTCGCCCCGTACCGACCCGATGCGCGACGCCACCTGGCCGAGCGCGCCCGGCCGGTCGGGGAGCCACACCCGCAGCACCACGTGGACCTCACCGGTTGCGTCGCCCATCGCGCCCATCTCGGTCGTCGCCGGTCCCGGCAGCGTAGAGGCCCGGTGGGCGCTGCCGACGACGGCGATGTTGCCGCCGCGTGAACGCTCCTATGCTCCCGCCGGTGCCGGAACGGCTGGGGATCCTCGGGGGGACGTTCGACCCGCCGCACATCGGGCACGTGGTCGCCGCCGTCGACGCCCGCGCCGCGCTGGCGCTCGACCGGGTGCTGCTCATACCGGCCGGCGACCCGTGGCAGAAGGCCGGCACGGTCGTGGCCTCCCCGGCCGACCGGCTCGCCATGGTGGAGGCCACGTGTGAAGGAGTCGAGGGCCTCGAGCCCAGCGAGGTGGAGGTGCGCCGGCCCGGCCCGACCGTCACCGCCGACACCCTGGAGGCGCTGGCCGCTCCGGCCCGGGAGCTGTTCCTGCTGCTCGGGGCGGACGCGGTGGCGAACATGGGCACGTGGCGGCGTCTGGAGGCGACCCGGGCGCTGGCCACGGTGGTCGTGATCGAACGCGGGGGAGCGTCGGCCCACCCGCCCGGCGAGGGCTGGCGGGTCGCACACGTGCGGATCCCGCACCTCGAGGTGTCGTCGCGGGACCTGCGGGCCCGGCTCGCCGCCGGACGACCGGTCGACGGGCTGGTCCCACCCGCCGTGGTGCGCTGCATCCGGGAGCGCCGCCTCTACGTTCCCTACACTCGCGGGTGATGGCGCGTGCTGCCTCCCCGCGGTTGGAGGATGCCGCGCACCCCGGTCCCGGCCCGGACGCCCTCGGCGGCGGCCTGGGGGGGCGCCGCCGGCGTTCGCGTGCGCGGGCCCGCCGGTGGCCGGCCCGGCACGACCGGCCCCGCCCCCGCCACCCGGGTGACGACGCCGGATCGCGGGCGACCCGGCGGGCCCGTCGCCGTCGGGCGCAGCAGCGGCGGTTCTGGCTGCTGGTGATGCCGGCGCTGGGGCTCACGCTGGCCGCGGTGGCCGTGGGCGGATACCTCATCCGGCGCGACGCGGCCACCGACCGCTCGGCGCGCGCCGTGCCGGGCCCGACCGGGGGGCGCGCCGGCGCACTGCTCCTCGCGCACCGGGCGGGTGACGGGACCGTCGACCTGGCGGTCGTCGTCGGGGCGACCCGGGACGAGGCCGGCGTGCTCCTGCTCCCCCCGGCGACCCAACTCGACGTGCCGTCGTTCGAGGTGCGGACCCTCGCCGAGGTGGCGTCGCTCGGCGGCGCCCCGCTGCTGCGCACCACCGTCGCCAACCTGCTGGGGATCCGGTTGGAGAAGGTGCTGCTCCTCGACGACACCGGCCTGCAGGCGCTGCTGAGGCCGGCGGCACCGCTGCGGGTGAACCTGGCCGCACCGGTCACCTTCGGCGAGGACCTGCCGGCGGAGTTCGGGGCCGGTCCCCAGGACCTGGCGCCCACCGACCTGTTCCGCCTCCTCGTGACCCCCCAGCCGGGCAGCCAGCTCGACCAGCTCGTCACCGTCGGTCTGGTGTTGGAGGCGTGGCTCGACGCGCTCGCCCGGCCGGGCGTGGCCCGGGCGACCGAGGCGGTGGCGCCCGAGGCGCAGATCCTCACCGGGGCGGCTCGCGCCCCGCAGCGTCGGGTCGACACCCTGCCCGTCCAGTCCCGAGCCGTGGGTGACGACGAGCGCTTCGAGGTGCGGGCCGAGGCGCTCGAGGCGTACCGGCGCGCCGCCCTCCGGGCCCACCTGGTGGCCGGGGGCGCCCGCCGGGCCCGGGTGGAGATCCTGAACGGCACCGGAGAGCTCGCCGTGGCGCAGGCGATCGCGGCCCGGATCGTCCCGGCGGGGGGGCACGTGACCCTCACCGGCAACGTCCCCGGGTTCGGGGTGCCTCGCACCCAGGTGGTGTACTACCGGCCGGCCGCTCGGCCCGACGCCCGGCGCCTCCTGGCCGCGCTGGGCTGCGGTTCCCTGCAGCGGGCCCGGCGGGCGATCGGGGTGGTCGACGTGACGATCATCCACGGGGCGGACTGCCCCCTGCCGGACGCAGCGCCGATGAGCGACGGCGGGAGGCCAGGCTGAGGACGGATCCGACCGGCCCCGCCGCCGCACCCGAGGAGGAGGCCCGGCCCCGGCCCGAACGGGAGGAGGCCCGGCACCTGGCCCGGCTCGTGGCGCACGCCGCCGCCGACAAGAAGGCGCACGACCCGGTGCTCATCGAGGTCGGTGACGTCCTGGCGATCACCGACGTGTTCGTGGTCACCAGCGGGGCCAACGACCGGCAGGTCCGCACGATCTGCGAGGAGATCGAACGGCGCGTCCGCGAGGCGACCGGCCGCGGCCCGTTGCACACCGAGGGATGGGAGGACGCCTCCTGGGTGCTGCTCGACTACGGCGACGTGGTGGTGCACGTGATGCTCGACGACACCCGTGCCTACTACTCGCTGGAGCGGTTGTGGGGGGACATGCCCCGCGTCGCCTGGGACGGCGACGCCGCGGCGTCGGCGGCGCCCCCGGCGCCGTCGCCACCCCGCCCGGGCACGGGCGCGCCGGGCGGTCCCTGAGCGCGCCCCAGCTCCACCCACGGGCGCACCGGCACCCCGCGGGCTGCGAGCTGGTCCTTGAGGTCCCGCACCGCGAGGTTGCGGGCGAGGCGAGGGGAGTAGAGGATCGAGCTGATGATGGCGGCGGAGGCCCCGCCGGCGGTGAGCCCCTCGGCGATGTGATCCACGGTGCCGGCACCCCCGGAGGCGACCACCGGGACGTTGGTCGCCGCGGCGACCGCGGCGGTGATCGTGAGGTCGTACCCGGACGCGGTGCCGTCACGGTCGATGCTGTTGACGACGATCTCGCCCGCGCCGAGCTCCTCGCCGCGCCGTACCCAGTCGAGCGCGTCCCTGCCCGTCGCCAGCCGGGCGCCGTCGATGAACACCTCGTAGCCGCTGGGGATCCCGGGGCGGCGGCCCACGTGCTTCACCTGGGTGGACAGGACGATGCACTGGCGGCCGAACTCCTCGGCCCCCTCCCGGATGATCCCGGGGTGCCGCACGGCCATCGAGTCCACCGAGATCTTCTCGGCCCCGGCCTTCAGCACCGCCCGCATGTCGTCGACCGAGCGGATGCCTCCGCCGACGGTGAACGGGACGAACACTTCCCGGGCCACCGCGGTCACGGTCGCGAGGTCGATCGGTCGGCGCTGTGCGGAGGCGGTGATGTCGTAGAAGATGATCTCGTCGATCTGCTCCTCGTAGAGGCGGCGGGCGAGGGTCACCGCGTCGTCGACGTCGATGTTGTCCTCGAAGCGCTGCGCCTTCGTGACCCGTCCGTCGATGACGTCGAAGCAGGCGACGAGCCGGCGGGTCAGCACCCCGGCTCCCAGCGGGCGAAGTTCGCCAGCATCGCCAGACCCACCTCGCCGCTCTTCTCGGCGTGGAACTGCGTGGCGCACACGTTGCCCACCGCCACGACCGAGCAGAACGGGCCGCCGTAGTCGGTTGTCGCCGCCACCGCCGCGTCGTCGGCCGGATACGCCACGTAGGAGTTCACGAAGTAGCAGTACGCCGGGGTGGGGATCCCGTCGAACAGCGGGTGTGGGCGGACGGGCTCCACCGTGTTCCAACCGATCTGGGGGATCCGCACCCCGGTCCCGAGGCGGCGTACCACCCCGGGTACGAACCCGAGGGTCTCGGTCGGGCCCTCCTCGCTGCGGTCGAAGAGGATCTGGAGGCCGATGCAGATGCCGAGGTACGGGACCCGTTCCTCGAGCACCCGTCGGCGCAGCGCGTCCACCAGGTCCGCGTCCCGCAGCGAGTCCAGGGTGGCCCGGGCGGCGCCGACGCCGGGCAGGACGACCCGGTCCACGGCGGCGAGGCCGGCCGGGTCGCTCACCGCGACCGCGGGGACGCCCAGCCGGGCCAGGGCGTAGAGCACGCTGGGGGCGTTGCCGGCGCGGTAGTCGATGACACCGATCACGGACGCCGCAGTCTAGGAACCGCTCCCGCTCCCGCTCCGGCCCGGTGGCGCGCGGCTCGGCGCGGGGAGGCCCCGACCTCCAGCCGGTACACGGTCACCGGACCGGCCCGGTGCAGCACCCGGAACGGCTGGCGGCCCCTGGTGACGAGGCACGTGGCCCCGTACCGGGCCGCGAGCGCCCGCACCCGGCCGGTGCCCAGCCGGTCGTAGCGCGCCGCGAGGCGGCCCGGCTCGCCGGTCCACCCCGGTCCTGTGAACGCGGCGGCGCCGCCGACGAGGTCGGTGACCCGCCGCCGCCACTCGGCCAGCGCGTCCTGGCGCAGGGCCTGCCAGTTCGCCACCTGTGGGCGCTGGGCCCGCCAGAACGAGTCCTGCCGGGTGGGGGGGAAGATGCAGGTCTCCCGGGCCGGGAGGTGACGCCGCACCCAGGCGAACGCGTCGGCCTCGGGGTCGGTGCGCACCCAGGCACCCGCGGTGCGGGCCGCGGCGCGAGGACCGGCGAGCAGGGGGGTGGTGGGCACCACCGCCACTGACACGGCCACCGACGCCACCACCAGCGACGGTCGTCGCCACCAGGGCCACGGCCCCGGGCGGCGCGCCTCGGTGGCCCGCAGCCGGGCGACGAGCCCGGCGGCCCGGTAGGCGGCACCCAGCGCCACGAGGACGGGGAACGCCCGCAGCGGCATGAGCCGCAGGAACCACCACGCCCCGGCGGTGCGGGCCGCGAGCGCGCCGAGCACCGGGACGCCGGCGATGCCGAGCCAGGTGATCCAGACCCGGTCCGCGAGGCGACGGCGGGTCCCGAGATGCTCCCACCAGCAGAACACGGCCATCGCGACCAGCACCACCCAGCGCATGCCGGCCTGCGCCACCGGCCGGCGCACCGCGCCGAAGAACGGGTCGAGGTGGTAGGGCATGGCCTGGAGCACGAGGAACCGGTCCAGGGACGGGCTCGAGGGCCCAGCCGCGAGCCAGGCCCCCACCACGCCCGGTGCCGCGACCAGCGCGGCCAGCGGCGACCAGCGCAGGGCTGCGGCCCGGGTCTCGGGGACGGCGAGGAGTGTGAGCGCCAGAGGTCCACCGGCCCACAGGCCGACCGCCGGGTGCAGGCTGACCGTGGCCCCGATCCCGGCGAGGGCGCAGGGCACCGAGCCCCGGGTCGCCGCGAGCGCTGCGCCGAGCAGCGTCGTGTAGGCGACCGTCTTGGCCTCGAAGGTGCCGAGGATCCACTCGCCACCGATCCCGGCCTGCCCGAAGACCAGCCAGCCGACCACCGCTGCGGTCGCCGCCCACCGCGTCAGCCCGAGCCGGGTACCGAGCAGCACGAGCTGGGTGCCGAGCAGCCACCAGCAGGCGAGCCGCCCGGCCCAGCCGAGCATGACCATCGGCACCACCCGGGCGATGGTGCCGGCCGCGGCGGTGAACACCCAGTGGTCGGAGAAGCGCCCCGACAGGGTCCAGTCCCCGGCCACGAAGCCGGGGTCCGCGAAGCGGCGCACCAGCGTGAGGTACAGCTCCTCGGAGGTGCGCGGGACCGGCGCGCCCCACAGGACGAGCGCGACCCCCAGGACCACCAGACCCCCGACCGCGGCGCTTCGCCAGCCTCCGCCCGCAGGCTCGGCGCGACGGCCGGGTCGGCGCGCGCCGGTGACGGCACCGGGCCGTTGCGCCGTCACGGGCCGATGCCGCGACCGCTCATCCGGTCATTCTGGCCGCCGCCGACGCCACCGGCGCCGGAGACCGGCGCCGTGCCGGGCGGTGCCGCTCG
>Ga0308410_1001105_pt1 | contig 15449 bp, 9 predicted proteins | sample HotsprOSTMatCore_FD_203467 | JGI IMG/M metagenome (GOLD analysis project Ga0308410, IMG submission 203467) | Hot spring phototrophic mat microbial communities from Octopus Spring, Yellowstone National Park, Wyoming, United States -... | ecosystem: Environmental > Aquatic > Thermal springs > Hot...
CGTAGGGCACCCAGTAGTCGGGCGCCAGCACCGTGGTGGCGTACCCGTGCCGCCGCAACTCCAGTTCCTCCACGATCCGCGGCGGCATGAGGCTGACCACGTAGCTGGTGGTGCTCACCCGGTAGCCGGGCCACGGCTCGTCGGTGACCGCTGCGCCGCCGAGCTTCGGTCGGCGCTCCAGCACGAGGACGTCGAGCCCGGACCGGGCCAGGTACGCGGCGCACACGAGCCCGTTGTGCCCGCCCCCCACGATGATGACGTCACGCACCCGTGCATCCACAGGCCGACTCCTTCCCGTCTCCTCCTACCCGGCCGTGCCCCCCACCCTCACCGCCCCGCGCCCGCCGGCACCGCGGTGAGGCCGCCTCAGGCTGTCAACGCCTCGGCGAACCGTTCGAGGTTCGCCACGAACCGGTCGACGTCGTCGACGGTGTGCTGGACGGACAGCGTCCACTGCTCGCACTTGCCCCACGGGGGCAGGAACACGCCACCGTTGTGCTGGTAGAGCCAGTGGGCATGTCCCCAACGGGCGTCGTAGGCCACGAAATCGCGGTAGTCGCGCAGCCGTCGGTCGGAGAAGATCACCGCCCCTTTGGCCCCGATCGCCTGGACGTAGCCCCGCAGCCGGTGGTCGGCGAGAACGCGTCGGGCACCGTCCACCATGCGTTCCCGCAACGCGTCGAGATGCCGGTAGGCGGCCGGGGTGAGCACCTCGCACAGCGTCGCCTTCGCCGCGGCCATGGTGAGCGGGTTGCCGTTGAACGTCCCGACCTGCTCGTAGGTGCCGTCGGTGATGCGCGACATCACCGCCTCGGTCCCGCCCAGGGCACCGCAGGGCAGGCCGCCGCCCATGGCCTTGGCCAGACACACGAGGTCGGGGGTCACCCCGAAGTGTTCGACCGCGCCGCCCGGCGCGATCGTCAGCCCCGTCTTCACCTCGTCGAAGGCCACCAGCACTCCCCGGGCGTGGCACTCCTCGATGAGCTCCTCGAGGTACCCGGGAGGCGGTTCGATGATCCCGACGTTCATCATGATCGGTTCGATGAGCAGTCCGGCGATCTCGTCGGGATGCGCGTCCAGGACGCGGCGCAGCGCGGCGAGGTCGCCGAAGGGCACCACGCTCACCAGGCGCGCCACCGGCTCGGGTACCCCGCCGTGCTCGGGCACCGACCGTGGCGCCTCGGCGGGGCCGGCTTCGTCGAGATCGGGGTACACCGAGACCAGCGCCGTGTCGTGGTGCCCGTGATAGGAGCCCTCGACCTTCACGATCCGCGAGCGGCCGGTGGCAGCCCGCATGAGTTGCACCGCCTCGAGGGTCGCCTCGGTCCCGCTGTTGGCGAACCGCCACTGCGGGAGCCCGAACCGGCGGGCCAGTTCGCGCGCCACCGGGAGGAGGTCCGGGACGGGTTGGGCGAAGTGGGTGCCGGCGGTGACCCGCTGCTGCACCGCGGCGACCACGGCCGGGTGGGCGTGCCCGACGAGCATCACCCCGAACCCGTTGTGGAGGTCGACGTACTCGTTGCCGTCCACGTCGAACACCCGGGAGCCGTGGCCCCGGTCCAGCCACACCGCCTGTGGCGGTGCGCTCTGCCACGACGACGCGACCCCACCCGGCAGCACCCCGACCGCCTCGTCCAGCAGCGCCCGGGAGCGGGGGGTGCGGGCCAGGAACCGCTCCTCCTCCGCGGCGATGAGCCGGTCGAGCACCGCATCGGTCGCGGCCGGGGACGGTGATCGCATCACGGCCATCGCGTCACCCGAGGGCCGCGCGATCCGGGGTTCCGGGCACGGGAACGGCTCCGGTGACGGTGCCCTCGAGGTACCCGGCGGCGCAGAGCCGCACCCAGCGGGTGACGGCGTCCTCGTCGCGGGCGAACGGGCCCGGCCGGTACCCACGCGACCGCAGCCCACGCTGGACCGCCTCGCAGGCCTCCCAGTCCTGACGGTTCGTGAGGTCCCAGAAGTCCACCGCGTACGCCGGGTCGAAGCCCGCGCGCCCCACCACCTCCGGCGGGAACAGCCATTCGCAGGTGATCCGCGACTCCTCGGGACCCAGCGGTTCGACGAGGTGGGTCATCACGTAGTCGGGGTGCGCCGAGATCAGGAAGTTGGGGAACACCCCGACGTAGAGGACCTCCCGACGCTGCCGCTCGGACAGGCCCGCCAGCGGTTCGCCGCCACTGGCCCCGTCCATCGACATCGTCTCGGCCCCGTCGGCCAGGTCCATGGTCCCGCCCACCCACAGGCCCGGCAGCGTGAAGTTGTCTCCCGACTCCGGGGGGGACACGACGCAGAGCTGCGGGTGGATCACCGGGCAGTGGAAGCACTCCTGGTAGTTCTCGATCGGCAGCTTCCAGTTGCAAGGACTGTGGTAGGTGTGGCGGGCACCGACCACGAGTCCCTCGGGCGCGTACGGCGCCAGGAGCTCGTCGAGTGCCCCGAGGTAGGCATGCAGCGGTGGCGCGTCGCCGGACACGTTCACCATCACCCAACCCCGCCATTCCTCGACCCGGACCGGCACGAGCCCGTGCCGGTCCGGCCGGAACCCGTCCGGTGCGTCGTAGCCGGGGGTGTCGACGAGCCGACCCTCGAGGTCGTAGGTCCACGCGTGGTACGGGCAGTGGATGGCGCCCCGCCGCACGGTCGTCCCGCAGGCCTGCAGTTCGCTGCCCCGGTGACGGCACACGTTGAAGAACCCACGCAGGCACGACGCGCCGTCACGCACGACGAGGACGCCGTCATCGCCGACCTGCACCGCGGTGCGGGTCCCCGGAGCGTCGAGGTCGCCGGCCCGGCCCACGCACACCCAGGTGCGGGCGAAGAAGTGCTCGAGTTCCCATCGCCAGACGTCAGGATCGGTGTAGGCAGCGGCGGGCAGCATGCAGCCGGTTCCGGCCGGATCGAGCACCGCCTCGAGCTCGGCGCGGGGCAGCGGCGCGGTGGACGGCGCGCTCACCGTCGGCTCCCCACCCGCCCGCGCCGACGTCGCCAACGAGCCCGGCGCCGATCGGCCAGCACCCGTCGCGTGCACAGGTACGCCGGGATCCCGGTGACCCCCCCGCCGCCGTGGGTCGCGGAGCTGCACTGGTAGAGACCCTCGATCGGGGTGGTGAAGTCGGCATACCCGGGCGCAGGCCTCAGGTGGAAGAGCTGGTCGGTGGACAGCTCCCCGTGGAAGATGTTGCCGCCCACGAGCCCGTAGGTGTGCTCCATCTCGTAGGGCCCGATGACCTGGCGGTGCAGGATCGCCCCCTTGAAGTTCGGGGCCAGCTCGGTCATGCCGTCGACGACCCGGTCGGCGAAGGCCTCGAGTTCGGCGGGCCGGGGTTCCCGCGCCCAGGTGTGGGGCACCCATTGGCAGAACATCGACATCACGTGCCGCCCGGGCGGTGCGATCGTGGGGTCCAGCGTGGAGGGGATCACGCAGTCGGCGTACGGCCGGCGTGCCGCTTGACCGGTGCGGGCATCCTGGAACGCGGCCTCGAGGTAGTCGATGGAGTGGCACAACTCGATGGCACCGGTGTGGCGAGGTGCCACCTCGGTCCCCCGCTCGGCGAGGAAGTCGGGCAGTTCGGCGAGGGCGACGTTGACCTTCACCACCCCCGAGCGCGACCGCCACGCCTCGATGTCGGCCAGGAAGTCGGCCGGCAGCTCCCGCCGGTCGAGTTGACGCAGGAACGTGACGTGCGGGTGCGTCGCCGCCACCACCACCGGCGCCTGCAGTTCCTCACCCGACCGCAACGCCACCCCGGTGACCCGCCCACCGGCGGTGAGGATCCGCTCCACCGGCGCGCCGGTACGGATCGAGGCCCCGAACGCGCGTGCCGCGCCGGCGCAGGCGTCGGCGACCGCGCCCATGCCGCCGATCGGGTAGCCCCACGAACCGAGCCTCCCGTCACCGACGTCGCCGATCGTGTGGTGCATCATCACGTAGGCGGTGCCCGGCTCGTCGGGACCGGCCCACGTCCCGATGATGCCGTTGACGGCCAACACCCCCTGCACCTCGGGGGAGCTGAACCAGCGGTCGAGCACGTCGCGGATGCTCATCGTGAACAGACGGGTCGCCTCGGCGGTGCTGCGGACGTCGAGCCCCCGGAGCCCCCAGGCGAGCCGGAGCTGGTCGAGAAGGTCGGCCGGGCGGTGCGAACCGAGCCGAGGGGGGGTGCGCAGGAGGAGCGGGGCGAGCACGTCGGCCACACCGCGCAGCCAGGCCTGATAGCGGGGGTACTGCTCGGCGTCGCGGCGGGAGAACTTCGCGATCTCGAGCCGGTCGCGTTCGTCGCTCTCCTCGAGCAGCAGGGACCGCCCGTCGGGGAAGGGGACGAAGGTCGGCCCCATCGGCACCACCCGGTAGCCGTGCTCCCGCAGGCGCAGGGCGTCGATGACGGTGGGGGGCATGAGGCTCATCACGTAGGAAAGGGCCGTCACCTTGTAGTCGCTCCCCCACGGCTGCTCGGTCCGCGCCGCGCCCCCGAGGTCATCGCGCGCCTCCAGGATCACGGTGTCGAGGCCGGCTCGGGCGAGGAACGCGCCGGCGATGAGCCCGTTGTGGCCGCCGCCGATCACGATTGCGTCATGGACGGGCATGAACCCTGGCTTCCCTCGCGTGGTGAGCGCTAGCATGCACTCTACTGACTGATCAGTCAGTAAGCAAGGGAGTCGGGAAACGAGCAGACGGCGCGCCGCCCGCCGGTGCCTTCCGCCGGCGGCCGGGGGTGACGGGGAGGCGTCCACGGTGACACGGCATCCTCGGGAGCGACCCACCCTCAGTCGGCGACGGTTCCTCGAGCGCTCCGGTGCGCTGCTGGCGGGCCTGTGGGGCGGATCACTGCTCCTCGGGTCCTGCGGCGGCGATGGCGGCCGATCACGATCGGGCGGCGGGCCGGCGGTGCGTTCGCGACCCGACCGTCCGGTCACCCTTCCCCTCGTCGACGATCCGGTCCCCGACGGCCGCGAACCGGAGGACGGGCCGTTGTCGGTGTTCAACTACGCCGAGTACATCAACCCGAGGGTGCTGCGGACCTTCGAGCGTCGCTACGGCACCCGGGTGAAGGTCACGACCTTCAACTCGATGGACGAGGCGCGTGCCAAGTTGGACGCGGGGGTGGGCGACTTCGACGTGTTCTTCCCCACCCCCGACGTCCTCGGTCGCCTGGTGGCGAAGGGACTCCTGGCGCCCCTCAACCAGACCTACCTGCCGAACCTGCGCAACGTCTGGGACACCTTGGCGGACCCCTTCTACGACCGCGGTTCCCGCTACACCGTGCCCTACACCGTCTACACCACCGGGATCGGTTACCGCACCGACGCCGTCGACCGCCGCCCCGAGGAGTACGACAACCCCTACGACATCTTCTGGGACCGGGTGCACCGCGGACGCACGTGGCTCCTCGACGACGACCGGGAGGTCATCGGCATGGCGCTGCTGCGCCGAGGCGTCACCGACTGCAACACCGAGGATCCGGACCTCATCGCCGAGGCCCTGCGCGAGCTGCGCGCCCTCGACGAAGCGGTGTCGGCGCGCCTGTCGGCATCCGCCTACGAGAAGTTGCCCTCCGGGGAGGCACACGTCCACCAGGCCTGGTCGGGCGACGCGGTGAACGCCCGGCAGTACCTGCCCCGCGGCACCGACATCACCGACATCGGCTACTGGTACCCGCCCGAAGGGGGCGGCGTGATCGGCAGCGACACGATCGCGGTGGTGCGGGGGGCGGCACACCCGGTGCTGGCCCACCACTTCCTCAACTTCCTGCTCGACGAGCAGGTGGCACTCGAGAACTACCGCTGGCTCGGCTACCAGCCGCCGCAGAAGGCGATCGACCCGGATCGCCTGGTCGCCGACGGTTTCGTCCCCGAACACCTGCGGTCCGCGGTGGTGCGGCCGGAGGACTTCGACCGGGGCTGCCAGCTCCTGCAGCTGAGCCCCGAGGGCGAGAAGCTCTGGGACGCCGCGTTCGCCCGTTTCCGGTCCGGTGGCTGAGCGGGACCGGCGCACGGCGCGCCGGCCCCGTTGGCTGTGGCCGGTGCTCGCCGCCCCGGGCGTGGCCTGGCTGATCGGCTTCTTCGCCGTTCCGCTGTACGCGACGCTGGCCGTGGCCTGCGGCACCGACGACGTCAACGGCGACCCCCGGCCGGTGTGGAACCCGACCCGCTGGTCACTGGGGCGCGCCGCGGTTCCCGAGCTCGGGATCTCCGGCGACGGGTTACGCGGCGTGTGGGACGGCCTGATCGACGGGACCTTCGGCGACCCGATGCTGCGCACGGTCCTCTACGTAAGCCTCGCCCTCGCCTTGTGCTGCCTGATCGGCTACCCCGTCGCGTACTACGTGGCGCGCCACGGCGGACGGCGACGCGGGCTGCTGCTCGGCCTGCTGCTCGCCCCGTTCTGGATCAGCTACCTCATGCGGATGCTGGCCTGGGTGAACCTCCTGCAACCCGACGGCCAGGTGAACGACCTCCTGCGGGTCCTCCCCGGGCTCGCCCCGCGGGACTGGCTCGACGGCGGGCCCGTGCCACTCGTGCTGGGACTCGTCTACGGGTACGTCCCCTACTTCATCCTGCCGTTGTACGCGGCGCTCGACCGGATCGACCCCAGCCTCCTGGAGGCCTCGCGCGACCTGCACGCCGGGCCGGTCCGCACGTTCTGGCACATCACCCTGCCGTGCTCGCGCCAGGGCCTGCTCGCAGCGGCGGTGATCACCGCCCTACCGATGTTCGGCGACTACTACACCCACGACCTCGTCTCCCCGTCGAACCGCACCACGATGATCGGTAACCAGATCGACCAGTTCCTGCGCCAGAGCTCGGGCCAGCGCACCGGGGCCGCCCTCGTCATCGTCCTGGCGACCGGCCTGGCGGTGCTCATGGCCTACTACCTGGCGGCGACGAACCGGGCGTCGCAGGAGACCGGGTGAGCCGCCGCCGAGCGGACACCGGCACCCGTCGGGGGCGGCTCGTGGGTCCCTGGCGGCGACCCTGGGGCCTCATCGCCGTCACCTGGCTCTACATCGCCTGGTCGATCGTGCCCGTGCTCGTGGCGATCCAGTTCTCGTTCAACGCCGGCAGGTCCCGGGTGAACTGGCAGGGGTTCTCGCTGCGATGGTGGTCCGGCGACGCCGGGTCGCTGCTGCGCGACCCCGACCTGTGGGTCGCGATGCGCAACAGCGTGGTGCTGGCACTGGTCACGATGGCCGTCGCCACGCCGCTCGGGGTGGCGCTGGCCGTGGGTCTCACCCGCTGGCGAGGGCCGGGGCGCCGCCCCGCCAACCTGCTCATGCTGGTCCCCTTGGTGACCCCGGAACTGGTCCTGGGTTCGGCGCTGTTCCTCGTATTCACCCGGTTGTACGAAACCGTCGGCATCCAGCCGGTGGCCGCGATCCTGGGCGGGGTGCCCGGCGTGGGGGCGCTCGCCGAACGGATCGGCACGATCACCGTGGCCCAGATCGTGGGGCACGTCACCCTGAACCTCAGCTACGTGGTGGTGATCGTCCGCGGGCGGTTGCTGTCGATCCCCCGAGAGGTGGAGGACGCAGCGATGGACCTGGGGGCCACTCCGTGGCAGGCGCTGCGTACCGTGCTGCTCCCACTCCTGGGGCCGGCCGTGTTCGCGAGCCTCATGATCGTGTTCGCCACCTCCATCGACGACTTCGTGATCAGCGCCTTCCTGCAGGGCGACGTCTCCAGTCAGACGGTGCCGGTTCGCATCTACGGCGGGGTGCGCACGGCCCCCACCCCGGCGCTCAACGCCCTCGCCACCGCCATGCTCGCCCTGTCACTGGTGGCCATCGTCCTGGCGATCGTCGTGCCGCGGCTCCTGCGGCGCGGGGAGCCGAGAACCGTGGACGCGCTGAGCGACTTCGCCTCCCTCGACGTGTGAGCCCGCCGCCGCGCCCCGGGTGGCCGGCCCGCTCGACTCACACGAGCCGCAACGCCCCGGCCGGCAGCTCCACCGCCACCGGCATACCGACCTGCCAGTGGAGGGGACGGTCGTTGGTCACCAGGGCCTGCACGGTCGCCCCGCCGGGCAGACGGGTCACGACGGTCGTCGTCGCGCCCACGAAGTTGACCCGGTCGACCATGGCCGGCAGCACGTTCTCACCGGCGTGGGGATGGGGGTGCAGTCGCACGCACTCCGGGCGTACCACCACGCCGGTCACCGGACCCCCGGGGGGCCCGGCGGTCACCCGGAGCGTGAAGGAGCCGAGACGCACCGTCCAGCCGGCGCCGTCACCGGCGACGTGGTCCACGCGCAGAAGGTTGGCGACGCCCAGGAAGTCGGCCACGTACGCATTCGGTGGGTTGGCGTACACCTCGCGGGGCGGTCCGACGGCGGCCAGCCGTCCGCGCTCCATCACCGCGAGTCGATCACTCATCGTGAGCGCCTCCTCCTGGTCGTGGGTCACGTACACGAACGTGATCCCCACGTCCCGCTGCAAGCCGGTGAGCTCGGCCTGCAGCGCCTTGCGCAACTTCGCGTCGAGGGCTCCGAGCGGTTCGTCGAGCAGCAGCACCGCCGGTCGCAGCACCAACGCCCGGGCGAGCGCGACCCGCTGCTGCTGCCCGCCCGACAGCTGGGCGGGACGACGGTGTTCCAGCCCCTCGAGTCGCACGAGTGCCACCGCCTCGGCGATGCGGCGGGCGCGCTCGGCTTTGCCGATCCTCCCGTGCCAACGCAAGCCGTAGCCGATGTTGCCGACCACGTCCAGGTGGGGGAACAGGGCGTAGTTCTGGAAGACGGTGTTCACCGGTCGTCGATGGGCCGGGGTGCGGGCGACGTCGAGCCCGTCGAGGAGGATCCTGCCGGCACTGGGTTCCTCGAACCCGCCGATGAGCCGCAGCGTCGTGCTCTTGCCACACCCGGACGGACCGAGGATGGAGAAGAACTCGCCCGGTTCGATCACGAGGTCGATCCCGTCCACCGCCACGACGTCGCCGAAACGCTTCGTGAGACCGACCAACTCGACCTGGCCCCCGGTCGCGCCCCCCGGCGACGGGGACAGCCCACCGATCCGTGCCTGCACCGGGCCGATTGTCGCATCCCGCCCGCGCCGGCGCATCCCGGTCTCCGGCACCGCCCGACCTCCCGTCCCGCCCCCGCATCTCCGTCCCTGTCGCCCCCGTCCTCGACGCCGACGACGGGACGACCGCTTCTCTACTGACTCACTGATCAGTAGTCTGTCACCATGGCGACGACCCTCCCGGCCTCCTGGTACGCCGACCCCGCCCATCACCGGCGGGAGATGGAGCAGGTGTTCGCCCGCAGTTGGGTCGGCGTGGGCTTGGACGCGCACGTGGCTCGGCCCGGCACCTACCTCACCGGCAACGTCGGCGGCGTCGGGGTGGTGGTGGTGCGCGACACCGACGGGACGCTGCGGGCGTTCCGCAACGTGTGTCGGCACCGCGGCGCCCCGCTCACGGAGGGCCACGGCGAGGCCAGGGCCCTGTCGTGCCCGTACCACGGATGGGTGTTCCGACTCGACGGCAGCCTGGCCCGCGCCGCCGGCGTCGGCCGACCCGACGGGTTCGACCCGTCGTGCTTCGGGCTGTTCCCCGTGCAGGTGACCACGTTCGCCCGCTCCGTGCTCGTGAACCTCGATCCGCACGCCCCGCCGTTCGATCCGGGACCCCTGGCCGCCGGCCTGGAGCCGTACGGGCTCGACACGCTCGTGCCCGCCGGCCGGGACACCTACGAGTGCCGGTTCAACTGGAAGGTGCTGCTGGAGAACTACAGCGAGAACTACCACACCCCCTTCGTCCACCCGCAGCTTCCCGCCGCGGGTTACGAGTACCCGATGGTCTGCGAGGGTCCGCTCGTGTTCGCCTGGGACCGTCCGTTGCGGCCGCGGGACCCGAGCGAGCAGGCCCTGCACGACTGCGGGCCGTTGGACCGCGGCTGGGCCGAGGTGGCCGGGCACGTGGCGCCGGAATCGTTCAACAACGGCGCGTACGTGACCGTGTGGCCCAACACGATGCTGTCGATGTTCGCCGGGTTCGCGGCGACGTTCCGGTTGACACCGACCTCGGTGAACACGACCCGGGTGGAGCGCGACTACCTGTGGGCCGACGGGGTGCCACCGGAGCGACGGGAGGCCGACCGTGCCGCAACCCGGGCCGTGGTGGAGCAGGATCTCGCCATCTGCGAGGCGCTGCAGCGCACCTACGACGGCGGGACCTCGGCGCACGGGGTGCTGTCCACCGAGCACGAGCAGGGCATCGCCCATCTCCACCGCCTCCTGCGCACGGCGCTCGGCGAACCGCTCCCGCTCCGTCCGGTCTAGGGCCCGCCCGGTGACGCCGCGCCCACCGCGACGCCCGGGCGGGGCCGGTACGATGCCGCCGTGCCCGACGCTCGGCGAACGCGGGTCCGCAGCCGAGCGAGCCCGGAGCGGCGCCGGGTGCAGATCCTCGAGGCCACCCGCGAGGTCGTGCTGGAGCAGGGCTTCGGCGGCACGCGGATCCAGGACGTCGCCCGGCGCCTGCACCTGAGCACCGCCCTCATCCACTACCACTTCTCCTCCAAGGACGACCTCCTCGCCGAGACCCTCCGCTACGTGGCTGACACCGAGATCCGCCGGCTCGAGGCGGCGGTGGCCGGCGAGGCCGACGCCCTCGCCCAGTTGGCCCGGGTCGTCGCCGCCTACATCCCCGGCCGGGGCGACACCTCCTGGCACCTGTGGATCGACGCGTGGGGTGAGGCACTGCGCAACCCGCGGCTTCGGGACATCTCCCGCGAGCTCGACCAGGCGTGGGTGGCCCTGCTCGAGCGGATCATCAGGGCCGGGGTGGCCGACCGAAGGTTCCGCTGCCCCGACCCCCATGCCGCGGCGTGGCGGATCACGGCGCTCATGGACGGTCTGGCGCTCCAGGTGGTGCTGCACCGGTCGCTCCTGAGCCGTGCCCGCATGATCCGCTACACCCGGGAGGCCATCGCCGCCGAGCTCGGGGTCGACGTGTCGGCCTTCGAGCCGCTCCGGCGATGACCGGCCTCGGTGGGCGCGGCTGCGCGGCGCCCCGACGGGCCCCGCCGCCGGATCGCCGCACCGGCACCGGCCTTGTACCGCATCGGGCGGCCCCGTGTCACACCCGGATACGAACATGGATTCGATGACCGAGCTCCTCCTCCCGCCCCCCACCGACCGCCACACCTTGCGGCCCGCCGACCTGCTGTGCCCCCCGGTCGCGGCGTGGTTCGGGCGGCGGTTCCCGCAGGGCCCGACCGCACCGCAGGCCGCCGGGTGGCCGCACATCGCCGCCGGTCGGCACACGCTCCTCGCGTCGCCCACCGGCAGCGGCAAGACGCTGGCCGGGTTCCTCATGGCCATCGACCGCGCCTGGCGCGCCCACCTCGCCGGTGATCCGGTGACCGGCTCGGTGCGGGTGGTGTACGTGTCGCCGCTGCGGGCCCTGGCGGTGGACGTGGCCGAGCATCTCGAGCGTCCCCTCACCGAGATCGCGGCGACGGCCGCCGAGCTCGGCCTCGACCCTCCCGACCTCCCGGTCTCGGTGCGGACCGGTGACACCACCCCGGCGGCCCGCGCCGCGATGCTGCGGCGGCCCCCCACCTTCCTCGTCACCACCCCCGAGTCGCTGTACCTCCTGCTCACCGCCGAACGCAGCCGGGCGATGCTGGCCGGCACCGAGCTCGTCATCGTCGACGAGATCCACGCGCTGGCCGCCGAGAAGCGGGGCGCTCACCTCGCGTTGAGCCTGGAGCGTCTCGAGGCGTGCTGCGCCCGACCGCCGGTGCGGGTGGGCCTGTCCGCAACCCAGCGCCCGGTCGAGGCCCTGGGGCGGCTGCTCGTGGGTGACCGGCCGGCGCCGGTGATCGTCGACCTCGGGCACCGCCGGGACCTCGACGTCGACCTCGAGCTGCCCGGCGGTGAGCCGGAGGCGGTCACGAGCGCCGAGCAGCTCGGCGCGATCGTCGACCGGGTCGCCGAACTCGTCGTCGCGCACCGCACCACGCTCGTGTTCGTGAACACCCGCCGGTGGGCCGAACGGCTCGCGCACCTCCTCGGCGAGCGGCTCGCCGAGCGCGTCGGCGAGGACGCGGTCGCCGCCCACCACGGGTCGCTGTCGCCCCAGCGCCGCCGGCGGGTGGAGGCCCGCCTGCGTGCCGGTGAACTGCGGGCCCTGGTGGCCACCGCGTCCCTCGAGCTGGGCATCGACGTGGGACCGGTGGAGCTCGTGTGCCAGATCGGCTCCCCGCGCCGCATCGCGACGTTCCTGCAACGGGTGGGTCGGGCCAACCACCAGCGCGACGGCGTCCCGCGGGGCCGGTTGTTCCCGCTCACCCGCGACGGTCTCGTGGAGTGTGCCGCGCTGCTCGCCGCGGTGCGCGCCGGGCGGCTCGACGCGATCACGATCCCCCCCGGACCGCTCGACGTCCTCGCGCAGCAGCTCGTCGCCGAGGTGGCCGCCGCTGAGCGCCACGTCGACGAGCTCTACACGCTCGTCCGGCGCGCCGCGCCCTACACCGGTCTGGACCGTGCCACCTTCGACGAGGTCGTCGCCCTGGTCGCCCGGGGGGTGGAGACGGGTCGCGGCCGGCGGGGCGCGCACCTCCATCACGACCCGGTCACCGGGATGCTGCGGGCCCGCCGCGGTGCCCGGCTCGCCGCGCTCACCTCCGGCGGCGCGATCCCCGAGACCGGCGACTACCGCGTGGTGGCCGAACCCGACGACACGTTCATCGGGACCGTGAACGAGGACTGGGCGGTCGAGTCGATGGCCGGGGACATCTTCCTGCTCGGCACCCACTCCTGGCAGGTCCGGCGGGTGGAGGCCGGTGTGGTGCGGGTGCGCGACGCCGGCGACGCGCCACCCACGATCCCCTTCTGGCTCGGGGAGGCCCCGGCCCGAAGCACCGAGCTGTCCGAAGAGGTGTCGGCCCTGCGCGCGGTGGTGGAGACCGCCCTCGACGGCGCCGAGGGGCCCGACCCCCTCCGCGCCGCGGTGGCCACGGTGAGCGACCGGTGCGGGATCGGGGCGGACGCGGCCCGGATGATCGTCACCTATCTCGCCGCCGGGCGCGCCGTCCTCGGCGCCCTTCCGACCCGGCAGCGCATCGTGCTCGAGCGGGTGTTCGACGAAACCGGAGGCATGCAACTCGTCGTCCACGCCCCCTTCGGCGGGCGGGTGAACCGGGCGTTGGGGCTCGCCTTGCGGAAGAAGTTCTGCCGCACGTTCAACTTCGAGCTGCAGGCCGCCGCCACCGACGACGCGGTGGTGCTCTCGCTCGGCCCCCACCATTCCTTCCCGCTCGGCGAGGTGCCTCGCTACCTCTCCCCGGCCACCGCACTCGACACGCTCCGCCAGGCGGTGCTGACCGCGCCGATGTTCCGAGCCCGTTGGCGCTGGAACCTCAACCGGTCGCTGGTGGTGTTGCGGTTCCGCGGTGGGCGCCGTCATCCCCCGCCGTTGCAACGCATGGAGGCCGACGACGTGATGGCCGCGGTGTTCCCCCAGGCCGCGGCGTGCCAGGAGAACGTGACCGGTCCGATCGAGATCCCCGACCATCTGCTGGTCCGCCAGACGATGCACGACACGCTGCACGAGGCCCTCGACGCCGACGCGTTCGTCGCGCTGCTGCGCGACCTCGCCGGCGGACGGGTGGCGGTGCACTGCGTCGAGCCACCGGAGCCGTCGGTGCTGGCGCACGAGATCCTGCACGCGGCGCCGTACGCGTTCCTCGACGACGAAGGCGAGGTGCAGAACCGCCGGTCGCGGGCCGTGCCGCTCCGTCGCGACCTGCCCACCCTGCCCACGGACCTCGCCGCGATCGGAGCGCTCGATGCGGCGGTGGTGGCCGAGGTCACCACCGAGATCCACCCCCGCCCGCACGGTCCCGACGATCTCGCCGAGGTGCTCGCCACCATGGTGCTCTGCCCGCCGCATCCCGACTGGGAGCCGTGGTTCGCGCCGCTGCGCGCGACGGGGCGGGGTCGGGTCCTGTCCGACGGGGCGACCGACGCCGGAGGCGTGTGGTGGTCGGTCGTCGACATCGGCGAGGTGGCCGACGCCGCGCTTGCGGGCGAGCCCGAGGCGCTCGGCGCGCTCGTCCGGGGCCATCTCGAGTTCCTCGGGGTGGCCACCCTCGGTGAGCTGGCCGGCGCCACCGGCCTTCCCGAGTCGACGCTGCAGGTGGGGCTCGCCGCCGCCCAGCGGCAGGGATCGGTGCTGCAGGGACGGTACCGACCTGGCGCGGCGGCCGGAGCCGCCGAGCCTGAGTGGGTGGCCCGGCGGATCCTGGCCCGGATGCACGCCCGGTCCCGTCGCGGTCGGCGGGCACGGGTCCAGCCGGTGCCCGCCGAGGTGTTCGCCGCGTTCCTCGCCCGCTGGCAGCACGTCGCCCCCGGCTGCCGCCTCGCCGGAGAGGACGGGCTCGTCGCCGTCCTCGACCAGCTCGCCGGCTGGGAGGCGGCCGCCGGGGCCTGGGAACCCGACCTGCTGGGCCGGCGGCTGCGGGTCTTCGACCCCGCCCTGCTCGACCGGTTCAGCCACGCCGGTGCGCTCACCTGGCTCCGCCTCGCCCCACCCGTGCGGGGTGGGCGGGCCACCGGTGACGACCGTGAGGCCGGCAGCCCCGCAAGCGGCGGGCGGAACGGTGCCGGGCCGTCGCGGGCGACCCCGATCAGCCTCGTGTGGCGGGACGACCTGCCCTGGCTGCTCGCCGCCGCCCGTCCCGACGGCCCACCACCCGCACCCACCGTGGGTGCGCTCGCCGAGATCCTCGAGGTGCTCGACGAGCGCGGCCCCTGCTTCGCCGCCGACCTGGTGGCGGCGACCCGCCGGCTTCCCGACGACGTCGAGCGGGGCCTGTGGGAGGGGGTGGCGCGCGGGCTGCTCACCGCCGACGGGTTCTCGGCGCTGCGGGGGCGGCTCACGCCCCGTCGGCGCCGGCGTGACCGGGGCGCCGGGCCGGCGTGGCGCGCCGGTCGGCGGCGCCGGCTGGAGGTCGCCGGCACCGACGGTGCCGGCCGCTGGTCACGGGTGCCCGACGCCGCCTTCGACGGTGACCGGGAGGAGCTCGCCGAGCTCGTCGCCGAGCTGCTCCTGCGGCGATGGGGGGTGGTGTTCCGGGCGCTGGTCGCCACGGAGTCGCTGCGGGTGCCCTGGCACGAACTGTGCCGGGCGCTGCGCCGCCTCGAGGACCGAGGGCTCGTGCTCGGCGGGCGGTTCGTGGCCGGGTTCGGGGGGGAGCAGTTCGCCCTGCCGGAGGCAGCCGAGCAGCTCCGGGCGCTCGGCACCGACGCCGTCCGGGCCGGTCGCCCCCGGGACGGTGCGCAGGAGCCCGTCGGTGTCCGGGCCGCGGCCGGTTCGGCACCGGGGCCGGACCGGGTCGGTGCCGTGCTGGTGAACGCCACCGACCCGTTGAACCTCACCGGCCTGCTCGGCGTGGGCCCCGCGGTCCCCGCCGTGCGCACACGCCACGTCGAGGTGCCCGTGGT
>Ga0308410_1001108_pt1 | contig 15442 bp, 10 predicted proteins | sample HotsprOSTMatCore_FD_203467 | JGI IMG/M metagenome (GOLD analysis project Ga0308410, IMG submission 203467) | Hot spring phototrophic mat microbial communities from Octopus Spring, Yellowstone National Park, Wyoming, United States -... | ecosystem: Environmental > Aquatic > Thermal springs > Hot...
GATCATGGGAGTTGTCGTCCTATGGGGATGGGGCGGCAGGGGGTATCAGAAATTGGCGAATGTTTGGGGGACCGGTGGCGACCAAACAGTCTTGCCTCCATTTGTGAGCCCTTCTGGAAAAGAGGTTTGATTGCCGCAATGCTGGGGGTGTGAGGTTAAATTCCCCTTAATGGTATAAGAGTGCAACGGGAATGGCGGAATAAGTGATAGTCGTTGAGATTAAGTGTTAGTGGTTCAGATAAGTTATGGCGGTTTAGTGAGAGGAGTATCGGCACCAGGGTCGGAGAACTATCGCGTGCTCTATAAAAGGCCCAATCGCGGGGCGGGTCCGCGGCTGGGGTGGACCGGCAGGCTCGAACTTGAGGCCTGCCTAACGATTACGGAATGAGAAACCGGGTTTCCCTGGCTGACTCCCGGGATATCGCTGGCTAACTCCCGCCAACTGCGAGTTGACCAATGGCAGACAGTTACTCCACTTGGTCTTCAAACAAGCGGAGCTCGGGTTTCTGGCTTTTTTCTTTGAAATTTTATGGTGGCTCCATAGATCCTTTGCTCATAAAACGAGTGCTCATAAAAAGGGGGGAGAAGTCCTTGGAGGGGACTGCTTGGCAAAGGTGAGAGTAGGTCTGCTTGGCACAGCTGAGAGTAAGAGAATGTGGGCGGACAACACCGGCCGCCCGAGGTACCTGTAGGCACTGCACGTGTGCTTTCGGCGATTAGCCTAATGTGCTTTCCGAGACCTGGGCTGTGAGTGAGTATTTCTTTGCAGATGCCGCTTGGCACCGGGAGGGCCAGCGATCATGCAGCTATGTAATATGAAAAGGCATTCCTTGCGGCCTCGGTCTGCAATCTCAAAGGTGCTAACGATCCATACACTGCTTGGTGCGGTCCTGGGTGGGCTTGCGTTCGGAGTTTGTGGGGGAATATCCCTGGCAAACCCCAGCATTGGGGAAGTTTCCCAATCGGCAGGAGGTGATCACCAGTTGGAGAGCCCGCAGCCAAGCCAGGAAGGGGTTAAAGGGGGGGCCCCTGCGGCGGTTTCTGCTGGGGAGGATGTTAACAGGGCGGAATTGGGCCAGACCCTTGACCAAACGGGTCGGACCGAATCCGTGTCCGGGCGAGAACCCTCCCCCGCGGCAGGAGCGGAGTCGGCCCCTGCGTCCAGGCCCGGAGAAGTCGGTCTGCCGCAGCAGCGGTTGGCGGTCCCTTCGCCGGGTGAGCTTCGGGCTGCAGAGAATCTGGTGCGGGAGGTCCTGGCCACCGAATTTAGTGCCGCCAAGGCTCCCCAGCAGAAGTCTGCCTTAGCCGGCCGACTGCTAGCACTGGCTCTGGAAACCGAGGACGATCCGGTGGCCCGATTTGCTTTGTGTACCTTGGCTCGAGATTTGGCTCTTGAGGGGTTCGATTTGGCCCGAGCCTGGGAAGCTGTGCAACTCCTCGGGCGGCATTATGCGATGGACGAAAACAAATTAAAAGCGGAGGTATTTGAACGGCTCGTAAAAGAGAGTCGGGGAAGTGTTTCGGCCGAAAGCAATTTTATGTTGATTGAAGGGGCCTTAGTGGCAGCTCGGGAGGCAGCCTTGGCTGGCAAGGGTGAAGCCGTCTCCCGATTGTTGGCTGTTGCCCATACGGTGGCTCGAAGGTTGGATAATGCGGTAATTCGGCAGGAGGTGGTACAACAGGCCAAGGGGGTGGAATCTCTTTTGGCTCGCTGGAATGCCTATGCCCAGGCATTGAAGACCCTGGAGCTCCATCCGTCCGAGCCGGCAGCCAGCACGGTGGTGGGATTGTGGAAGTGTATGATCGAAGGGAACTGGGAGGGTGGTCTTCCCTATTTGGTTGGCGGGGACCAGCCTACGCTGGCTGCAGTAGCGGCACTGGATCTGAAGGCCCGCCAAAGTCAGACGGATCCTCTCACTTTGGCGGAAAGATGGTTCGAGGTAGCGGAGAAACTGGAACTACCTTACCGCCACCGGGCCATTCTGCGAGCCACGGAATGGTTCGAAGCCGTGCAGGGAAACGATCCCGAGGTCCAGAAACGATGGCAATCCCGGCTGGAGCTTGCTTTTCTTGCGGAATTGGCACTCTATCCGCTGCAGTACGGGGCAGTAGCAGAGGGGAACGTGGCGGCTGCTCGGGCTGGGGCCCAGGTAGTCGGACCAGGTGCCGGTACTGGGCTTATCGACGGGGTGATTCCCCCTGTGGTTGGTCCGCAGGGGATGGCCATCGCTCCTTATCCCTGTGAGTGGACAGTTGTTCTAAATGATGTTTATCGATTAAGGGAAATCCGGGTGAAACTTCCCGATCCGGGAAAATCCGTGCAATTTTTTATGCTGAGTATTTCCCCGGATGGGAAAAATTTTCACGTGATTGCCGACCACAGTAAGGTTCCCTCGGCAGGTTGGCAGCGATTTATTTTTTTGGCTCGGTCGGTAAAGGCAATTCGGCTTCAGGGGCTATCCCACACGGGGGACAAGAATTTTTATGTTAGCGAACTAGAAGCATATACCACGGCCCCGGCTCCGTGGATCGTCAAGACGGCTCCGGCGGCTGTCCCAAGGCCCACTGGACGTCGTGGAAGGGGGCTGGAAAGCAGGGGGCAACCGACCGTTTCTCCTAACCGGGGTCCAGGCTCCGGGGTTTCTCCGTAGTGTGTTGGTCGAAATGTCCGTTATCCCTTGATTTAAAGAAGTGAATAGGGATTTCCTCTTTTCTCAACGAGTGCCTGCCGAAAGCTGAAGATCTCCGCGGGATCGGTCTCGCCTATGGTTGGACCAACGACTCCTGCCAGAATTGGGATGTCGGCCCATGGTGGGGGGGATGATCACCGGAGTAACTCAGTGATCGGAGAACTACTGCCCTGGCAGATTGTGGCCTACCCTAAAAGACCATCAAAATAGTTTCACCCCCGAAAAGCTAAGGTAAAAATCTTTGCCTCTTCAAACTTTGTCCGTGGATATGTCGGTGCAGTATATTCTTAAGGGGCTTTAAACAAATGTTCAGATGTTCCCAAAGCTAACTGTCCCTCCCCATGATAATGGGAGGAGAGCAACGGCCGGAATCTCGTAAGATTAATCCGGGCCACTCTTCCGGGCCTTGCCCTCTCGGATTTCCCCATTCTTCACGAACCACTTTTTTCTTTAAGATATTTGTGGGTTGATGTGAATATTAGCTCAGAAAAGGGATTTTAAAGAGAATTTCAGGCCGGTTGAGAGAGTAACGAAGAAAGGGGGATGAATGCCGGCTGGCCCCTAGAGAAGGAGCTGACCGGTTAGCTGGTCCCTGCTTGTAGCCGGCGTCGGCCTGAATCCGGAAATGTTGCGACTCTTGCCGTATGCGGTGATTTGTCCTCCTTGCGAGGCAACTTGCCGCCGGTACGTGAATTCCTGCGGAGAGCTTCACGGAGGTAGGGGCTCCGAAGCCAGCCCAAGGTCAGTTCTTTTGATTTGCCTTCTTGCCGGGTGAGATCTGGTGAAAACCTAAGCACGGGGGGCAACTGAGGGTGCCCCGGTGAACTTCGAGTGACGATGCTCCCTCGGCCTGGGGAGGGCGTTCCATTCCATCGGCAACAAATTACGGTTCGAGCAGCCTGCGGATGGCTTGTTTGAAGACGGTCTCGGCGTGGGGAGCTAAAGCACTTGCGGTAGGCTCGTATCCCCCCTCGGAGTAGGCGACTTCGGTACAGATGTATCCAGGAGCGAGATCTCCATAGGCGGCGACAGCCACAAATTTCTCTGGCCGAAGAGATTGGGCGTACAGCTGAAACTCCACGAAGGATTCTCCGGGGAGGTGGAGGAGGACCACCTCGTTAAGGAAAAGAGCTTGCAAGAGGAATGGGCGATCTGCTCGACGATAGCACGCTAGCCGACAGGCAGCCCGCACGCGTTGCACGGGGTCCTCTTTGGGATTTTTCACTCGTGCTTCCATTTCCTCCGGCGTATAGCCGGGATCGTTCCGCATAGGGAGGAATGCCTCCTCTACTTTCCACGAAAGCTGCCTGAGCGGTTGCCATTGGGTGCTTCGCGTTGCCTCCCGCATCGCCTGGAGGAGCCGCTCTGTCAGTTGATCTCTTGCCTCCCGCGAACCGTCGTTGTACTTGCCCATTGTGATATTGCCAGCACACCCAGTGAAATAGATTTGGCAGATCCGCTCCTCCTTTTGAAGCTGTTCCCGGGCAAACCCCGGCACATCATAGGATGCACGGGGGTCGCCGTAAAAGCTTTGGGGGTGGGTGGCATAATAATGCAAGCGGACCACCGGCTTTCCATCCTGGGCTAAGGTGACCGTGCGAACATAAGGATCGATCAAGCCTTCGGGCATGGCCCGCAAAGCAGGATCTCTACAGGCACTATATCGTACGAGGATTTTTCCTTCGGGAGTTTTAACCCTCCGATTGGAAGCCACTTCTTCCACTTTGACGGCAGCAAATCCCACCTGGTTGACAGGCTGCAGATTTTCGAGGGTTTCATCCACGGCTGCCGCGACGCGATCGGTCACCTCCTCCATGAACTTGTGGTCCACATAAAGGGGTTCGAAACCCACTTCGGAAAGAATTCGTTGGGCGTCACCATCCGTGTAGGGTGCTGTGTGTTGGTGGACGCAATGGACGGCAACATTTTCAGGCCTGGTCCGGGCAGCTTTGGCGATCTTGTCCACGAAGAGGTGGTGAGAATCGTTGGCAAGCCCACACCAATCCAGGGCACACAGAACATATCGGGAGGAACCGGCATCGAGCACGATTCCTTTTGCTAATAACGGTGTCTCCACCTCTTTAACCGGGATAAGCCAAATGAGTGGGTGAGCATCCTTCGGCGGGGTAACATCTACCACAAAAGTGGCGACCTTATAATCTCCAGCCAAACCGGAATTTCCGAAGATACAAACCAGAGATAAACCCGCCCAGAGAACTACCCAAAACGCAACACAGTGGATTTTGAGAACGGTTTGTATGCTCATCCTATACCTCTTAGAAATCATCCGATACCTCATAGAGACCATCGTATACCTCCTAGGAAAAAGGGGATGCTCTTAAAAAAACGGAAATGGGTCCATCTCTGCTGCAACAAAAGGCAAATCGGGAATTGGCCGGCTTGTAATCGGCCTGTCAACTCCGAACCTTTCGGGCAACCGGTAGGCATTCCTTCCGGCGAAAGCTATGCCGAGGAAGCACAACCCGTCGATCACACGAAAATGGGATTGCCAAACGGTCAATCCAGGTCCGTGAAGCCTGTGGAGTCATGAAGTATGGGCCCCTCTTCCGGTTCCGGCGGACCAGACGATGGGACCGCGGGCAACCAGTCATGGCTTCCCTTTGTCATAACTCAGTCTCCCCATTGATGGTGTGTCAAGAACGCAATGAAGTCAACCGAAAACTTTTGCCGCTGGTTGTTTTTTTTTGAGCCTAACATCCTTACGCCAGCGGAAAGGTGGGAGCGATGGGAACGGTCCTCGGGATCATGAACCGGGAAAGTTTACCGGCTATTTTCCCGGAAGCTGGATTCCCAGGTAAGCTTGCCAGCAGTTCCCCGCAGGGTATTAGAGCCAACATTAAGCGGAGGGCAATGGGTCTTTTTCAAGATCCTAGCAGAGCTCCGCGAGATGCTAAAACTCTGTCTCGAATACTCATCCCGGCAGCTGGCCTATCCTTTTCCAGCCGTTCTCCTAATTTTTACCAAAAGGGCGTAGGATTGGGTTGGGGAAGGCCGAAAGGGCTCCCGGTCTGTAGGCTGAGCATCCCAGTGGAGGGAATTTCCCCGGATCTGGAGGGAAACCTCTATCGAGAATCTTGAGGAAGGTCTAACCAAATTCGAGCTCGAAAGAATTACGGGGTAATTCACCCATCAACTACCAGTTGGGAACGCCGGTTTTGGTTGTCCCAAGCATAAACTCCGCGGTTCCATTGGTTGGGAAATTCCTTTCGCTTTTGCCCCAAATGGGCTAAGAATTGGGAGGTGTCTGTCCCTTTGGCCGCAACTGAGGGCGAAAGTGTTGCTGGAATTTGATTTCCTCAAACGGAAGCATTAAGGAAATTTTTTCCCCCCGAGGGGGACAGGGTTGGCGCGCGCATTTTCGAGCTTCCTCTGGCCACCGCTAACATACCGCTAACATCCTTCCACCGTTTCATCAACCCTCCGAGATCCGGGGGAGGTGGGACGGTTGCGAGGTATGACCTTTAAACCCACTGGCCGGTAAAGCCCTCTGCCAATCAACATGAGAAAGCCCTGTCGGATTGTGAAAATGCAAGAGCTGAGGTTCACGGTTTGAAGCAGCCGGATAGCTGCCCTGAGGACCAGGGGATCTGCCGCCGGAGGGGACCTGGGAGGGCCAACGTTTATCTACCGTTAAGTTTATCACCCGTTAAGTTTATCACCTGTGCAGAGGGGAGCACACTGGCGGGATCGAGGCTGCATCTTATAATCGCCACAAGATGGCAGTTTTCCGGCGGTCAAGAACAGTCACGATGTCGGCGTAGGGCCAAACATAATTGCCTTGGGTCGCAACATGAATCGTTTTGGGGCTTAAGGGGAACATATAAGGGTAAACTTAAGGGAGTACCCCGGCAATTGAAAAGGGTTATGTCGCAAAAGTTATTCTGACATCCGCGGGGCAACCGGCTCCGTGGGGGAGGTTTTCCAAGTTTCTTCCTCACTTGCGGTAGATGCTTCGGGAACTTTGGGGGGTGATGCTGGCTGTTGGTGATGCTCTCGGACAAGTGATCCGGTAATCTGTAAGCGACTTTTAGAGGGCACAGAGGGCAAATGACGTCGGAACCCTTAGCTGCTTTTGGTGAAAAGACCTTAAGCTTTGACCCGATTCACGGGTACATTGCCTTTACTGCCTCCAGTTCGGCGGGGGAGGCCTCGGAACGAGATCTCATCGATCATCCGTGGGTGCAGAGGCTCCGCCAGATCCATCAGTTGCAGTGTGCTTGGTGGGTTTTTCCGGCGGCACAGCATACCAGGTTTCAGCATGTGCTGGGAGCGATGCACCTGGCCAGCCGGGCGGCGGCTCAGCTTTACCCCTCGCTCAAGGAAGTTTGTTCCGATTGCCCCAGTCGCGGCTATGTGGAATCACTCCTTCGGGTCGCCGCTCTACTGCATGACGTCGGTCATGGACCTTTCGGCCATTTTCTGGACCAGTATCTTTTGGCAGATTTTGGGCTGACGCACGAAACCTTAGGGGCCGAGATTGTTCGCCGGGAATTTGCCTCTTTGATCCGGAGGCTCCGGCGTAATCCTTATAGCAGCCTGGAGCCTCAAGAGACCCTGGATCCTGAGCAGGTAGCCTTTCTTATTGTCCGGCCCAAGAGTCGGCAAGATAGCGGGCATCCCCAATGGCTCCTATTTTTGAGGAGTCTCTTCTGCGGAATTTACACTCTGGATAACATGGACTTCGTGCTTCGGGATGCCTACATGACAGGATATAACATCCGGGCCTTTGACTTGGAACGGCTGCTCCAGTATTCGTGCTTCTCGGAAAAAGGGCTAACCATCCACGAGCGGGGATTGTCGGCACTAGTGCGTTTCATCGCCGTTCGAGCGGAGCTATTCCATTCGGTTTACTACCATCGCACTGTGCGGGCAATCGATATCACATTGCGAGATCTGTTTCTCGAGAGTAAACCCTACCTTTTTCCCGGCAATCCGCTTGAGAATTTGGAGCTTTATCGACAGTTTACCGACTGGTCGCTATTTACGGACGTTGCTCGGTGGGCCGATCATCCCACCGACGATCGGCTCCGAGAGCTCGGCAGGCGGTGGCGGGCATTTCTCCGCCGGGAAATTCCCTGGAAGCTTGCTTGCGAGCGAACTATCGTCTTCGAAGAGGGGCAATCGGAGGAGGCAAGCGTTTTTAGCAATGAAAAGGTGTTCGAAAGGGCTTTCCGGGAACGGTTGCCGGAGCACTTGTGGGATTTACCCTTGCGGTTCGATCCTGCCCGCCACGTGTATCGGCCTGGCTCTTATGCTCCGACTGCGGGCCAGAATTTCTTGTACGATGCAGCCACGAAGGAAATCCGCCCCCTTGCCGATCGCGAGCTTTTCCGGCAAATCCCACTGAGCTATCGGATCTGCCGGGTTTATACCCAGCATCCAGAGCACCGGGAGCTTTTGGCGAGGATCTTAGACGGGATAATCCGAGGGGAGCAGTCCGATGACTTAACTAATGTATGAACGTACATGTGGCTAAAGTATGCAAGGTCTCCGCTGAGGCCATGTTGAGGGGAAGATTTCCTGGTTTCTTGGTGGCGTTTCGTTTGTCTCCTCTCCCGAAGCCTCGACTGGCCGGCCGAAGGAAGTTCCGGAGTGACTTCTGGGGAAAGGGGAGCGAAGTGAGTTCTGTATCTGTAGACCAAGGGACAAGGCTTCCGGTTGATTGCTGGGTGAGCGAGTGTGCCCTTCCAGGAATCGGTTTGGGGGCCGGAAATTGGCCGAGACCGCAGACACCCCAGTGTGTCCAGGCCGAGGGTTGGCGGTCACAGGTGGATTCTCCCTACAAGCGGTGGGAACTCGCCGTCATTCTCCCATCAACTCCCTGCGGAACTGGATTTTTCCTGCGCGCGGTGGGAACTCCCGGAATAACATAGGCTTGGCGGTTTGGCGATGCTATTTTCCCTGCGCGCGGTGGGAACGCACACCCTCTACGGCCAGACGCTCCTCACGGGCCCTATTTTCCCTGCGCGCGGTGGGAACTCTGTTCTCCAGTGTATCTGTGCTCAGATTCTCCGGGATTTTCCCTGCGCGCAGTGGGAACTCCTACGACAACAACGACGACTACAACGACAACAAGGATTTTCCCTGCGCGCGGTGGGAACTCCTGGGACATCCCTTGTCAACCCGGGCTTGCCGCCCAATTTTTCGGACAGGTCCTCCGTCTTTTGAGCGTTACAGAAAAAGGCACGGACCGCGGATTGCTCCCTAGTGTGCATCGAGCCACTTGTGCACTTGATCGACTGCTCTTTGGATGTGCTTTTTTAGGGCGAAAAGGGTAGGGTACGGCCTCCGCTGGAAAGGAAATAACATTGTGGCCGGAAGCGGGCACGGGGTTCCTGCCACCGGGATCCCCGTCGGGCGATTTGGGGTGAGACATTGCACATTTTCTGGAAAACGGGAAAACCCGACGATAAACTCAACAGCGACCGGTGACCCGCCCTGAAGAGCTTGCCGTTTTGCCGCTTTCCCAAGCTGGAGGTTTGCCGGGGGAGTCCCCGGCGGGCATGCCGAGTAATTTTTGGTCGTGTCGCGTGAGGGAGCCTCAATTTCGGTTGAAGGAGGAGCAATCATGGACTTCCAAAGCGGTTCTTCGCAGTCTTATCGTGCACCGAGATCTAGCTCCCAGTATGTGAACATTAGAACCGTTACCCGTCGCCGGATTCTTACCGGGGGTGCAGCACTTGCGACCATGGGAAGTTTGCAGGGATTAGCAGTTCCGGCAGTGCACGCCGCCGAGGACAACACGATCCGGCTGGCACTTATCGGTTGTGGTGGTCGGGGTAGTGGGGCAGTTCGTGATGCCTTTAGCGTGGCAAAACGCCCCGTTGAGCTTTATGCTATGGCAGATATCTTCCCCAATCGTCTTCAGGCAGCTCATGCCAACCTTAGCAAGCTATTCCCCAACCAGGTGAATTGTCCGCCGGAAAGGCAATTCATCGGTTTTCAGGCATATAAGGCGGCCATCGACTGTCTGCGGCCTGGCGATATTGCCATGTTGACTGGTTATGCGGCCTTCCGGCCGATGCAGCTGGAATATGCTGTGGCCAAAAGGGTTAACGCCTTTTTGGAAAAGTCTTTTGCCTGCGACCCGCCGGGAATTCGGCGATTATTGAAGGCGGCCCAGGTAGCCTCGGAAAAGAATCTCAAAATCGCGGCAGGACTCCAGTGCCGGCATTCAGCAAATCGGCAGGAATTGATCCGGCGGATTGGTGAGGGGGAATTGGGCGAAGTCCTCATGGTGCGAGCCTATCGAATGGAGCCGGTGGGACCGATGGGAACAAAACCCCCTGCGGAAAAGGAACTGTTATGGCAGATCCGGAACTTTGTGCGTTTTTATTGGGTCTCCGGGGGGTTATTTGCCGAGATGGACATTCATCAGGTCGACGAGATCTGCTGGCTATTCGATGCTTGGCCTACTGAAGCCCATGGGGTGGGGGGACGCTCTTTGGGGAACACCGATCCGGCCCAGAACCTCGATTCTTACAGTGTGGAATGGACTTTTCCCTCAGGCGGCAAGGGATTCGATGTGGTTCGGTATCTGCCAAATTGTCATACCGAGTTTGCAACCTTTGTCCACGGTACGAAGCGAGCGGCCCAATTTTCTGGTCGGATTCACGCAGGAACCGTCCGGATTTATAAGGATCAGCGAATAGAAAAGGACAACATTCTTTGGGAAGCTCCGGAGGAAAAACTCACCCCTTGGCAGGCCGAGTGGGCGGATTTCTTGGATGCTATCGAAAAGGATTTGCCTTATAACGAAATGGAAAGGGCGGCTTACGCAAACTTGGCCACCATTATGGGAAGGGCTGCTGTTCACTCGGGCAAACTCATTACTTGGGAGGAGGCTTTCAACTCCAATTTCCAATGGTGTGCCAACATCGACGAAATGGACGAGGATACGGCTCCTCCGGTTTTGCCGGACGAGCACGGGCGGTATCCGGTGCCTGAACCGGGCAAATGGGTAGAGTTGTAGCAGTATCCGGGCCGGGGGATAGGATCTAGCTAAATTGTTTCCTCCAAGCGGGGTACATATTTCCATGCCGAGACCCAGGAAAGCACCAGGGGGAAGTCGTTCATTTTTACGGGCCTTCGGCAAAGAAGATTTCCACTTGGCACCATTCAAAAGGTTCAATCGCCACCCGGGTGGTATCGCCCTCGACGGGTAGATCGCAAATGGGCTCTCCTGCCAGGGTGACCTTTTTGGCGGTTAGCGGATTGCGGAAACACCTCAGGCGGAGAGTTCCTCGCCGGCCTTCCGTTTCAAGCAGCCGGGTGGTCAGCCGAATCTGTTTTTCCTCTGTGTAGGTGCCGTGCCAGCTCGTGGCCAAAACATTCCGTGCCCCTACGTGGAAAAACCACCCGGAAGTTAACTTCGGCTGTGCTACCTGGGAAAACATGGGTAGGGGAGGAGCCAGGAAGTCCATGGCGGCCTCGGCCGGGTGGCTAAGATTGACCCCGATGCCAATCCGGAATTTCCTTGCCTTCTCACCCTTGACAATGAGCAGGGTATCCATCTTTCGCACATCAATACTGCGGTGGAAGGGTAACCCTCCGGACAGGATTGTGAAGGAGGAGTTTTCCGAACGGATATCGACGTAATAAGGAGACTCTATCCGGTCACCCTCGAATTTTTGATAGGTCCATCCCACACCGGAATAGATGGAGCTAGTGGCGTCTGCCCACGCAAACCGGACACAGTAATAATTTCGCCACGGGTCCCCTTGGGGAAGTTCTACGGGTTCGAGACGAATGTCTAGTTCCAACCAGGGGCGGGTTTGCCACAGCCGATACCGCTGCTCATAGTGGGCAACGGTTCGGCCGCTTCGTGCCACCAGCCGGCCCTGAGTGACTACCTCTGCCACCAACGGGCCAGAGGATGTCACTTGGAAGCTGTCGCACGCCATGATAGTGTAAAATCGTTCTGGATCGCCTTCCGCCCCGGGACCCTCGGGAGTGGGAAAACGCAAAGCAAGCTCTTGTGCCAAGGCATTCGCACCGGAACTATACGAACGAACGGTCCGGATACTACCGGTCACCCGGTTGAGCCGTACTTCCATAAACTCGTTTCGCAGAGTGTCTCGTTCTACCATGGGAGGTTCGGTTTTTCGCCCGCCAAGAAAGCCAAAAAGGCCGCGTTTTGCACGGGGCTGTCCCTGGCTTTCTGGACTCCCCGGGCCTACCCACGCAAAACCCATGGCGGGAACCTCGACGATTACCCCCGGCCCACTTTCCAAGGAACCAATCTCCCGAATAAGCCCATTGGGGGAGGGCAGAGGGTGTCCCTCCGGCCATGGGACAAGAGCTTGTCGGGGAAAACTCCAAGGATTCAAAACCAGACAGCCTTGCCGGTCCTTTGTTCCACCGGCAAGGAGCAATTCTTTTAACCGCTCTACTGGTGGACATCCGTCCGCCAAGGTATTTTCTCCCAAGACGGCGAGGATCGTCCCCAAGGTTTCGCTTTCCAGCCGCTTGGTGTATTCCTGTTGCTGGCGAACCCACCGGGAGATGGACTCGGACGGAACCCTCTGCACACTCTGTCGCAAATATGGGGAGCGGTATTCGTGGGCGGGATACTTTCGGTTTTGCCCTGCATAATAAGTTTTACCTAAATATTCGATCACCGTGACAAATTGCCCCAGGACGTTGGAGAATCGGCTCACCCGCCAAAGATCTTCGAACCAAGAAGAGACCTTTCCGGGCCAATGGGCCAAGATGATTGCACCGGCCTGGTCCAGGTCCATTACTTCGCCAGCTTTGGCCCCGAAACGGAGGAAACTTTCATCGGCGGAGGCATCGAGGGGCACTCGGGCAATAGCATCGATCACCCCTGGGCCAATACCCTCCCAGCGGATCCGGCTCTGAGAGCCGGTGGGAAATTTCCCCTCGTCCAGAGTGAAATGAAGGGCTGCCGTAAATCCCAGACCCCGAAGTATTTGCGGCAGTAACGGAAAAAGACCGAAAGGACGACGTCCGAAGACCGTGGGTCTGGTTCCCAAGAGCTTCCCGAACACTGCAAGCCCCTGATCGAAATTTTCCAGGAGTACCTCAGGCGGCAAAAGTGGCAACTCCTCCCATCGGTTTTCACCCCCTATCACACAGGCAGTGCCGGCTCGTAACCGCTCCCGAAGCAGTTCCAGGACAGCTGGGGATCTTTCGGCCAGCAGCTGCAGAGTTTCGGCCTCGATTAGAAGATTAATCGGATGGGGCTGGTGAAGGGTTTGCTCTAGTTCCGGCCCAAGCGTGGTTGGGGCTACCAGGACAAGGTCTACGAGGGATGCTTCCACCGGATAAAAATACTCTCGACCCTCCACAAGCAGGTCGAAAGCCCGCTCAAGTCGTTGGCGGGCTTTTTCCGGGTCGCCTTCCACCAGGGTTTTCGCTGCCTCCACTGCCCGAAGTTCTAATCCCACGGTGTCAAGATTGCTCATGTACCGCAGCTGGCGGGTAAGAAGTTCCACCTGAAAATGCCCAAAGCCCAGGGCAAAGAAATCCCGAACGGGTTCTCCCGGCAAATCAGGGAGCCGGAATCCCGCCGCTGCGATCTGCCGGAGCAGATCCTCTCGCCCCTGATAACTTTCCACCACAATGGCGGCCTGATTTCGAGCTTGCCGTAGCCATCCCTCGGGGAGGCGGCTGTGGCTTACGCCGGGGACAACGAATAAGCGACCGCTCAATTCGGCCGGGGGACTGTCCGCCCGAGCCCATCGCGGTAATTTCCCTGTAGCTGCAAGAAGAGCCGGATGGTATAAAGCCGTCCACCCCGCTAGGAGTTCGTTTGCTTCGCGAGCATCCCGGTCCAGGGACAAATCTTCCAGTGTGTAGCATGGCAAAAGCAATTGAGTCTCGATAATTTCCATCGGATCAAACCTAGTTTCTTAACACTCCCGGACGAATTCCTTGGAGGTTGGGGAGATAACCTTTCCCGTAACTTCCAACAATCGCGAAAAAGTTCCGTCCTGTTTCCCCGCACGGTTAACGAAAGGTTTGCCGGAGGCTCCGTTTTCGAGGTATCCCCCGGCTACCGCCCGTTGCGAAGGCAGAGGGAGCTTGTTTCCGAAATAAATCCCCGGTGGGAAAGACCCCGTTTTTTTGCTCTAGCCTTGGGCCCTTCTAACCTCGGAATATCTAAGTGCCGATCCTGTTTTGCTTTGTGGCGTCGGGTTTTTTATGCCCATTGCCGTCGGTAAAGAGTGCGGAAGTAGTATACCTTTTTAGGTCAAAGATGGAATTCTTGATAAATTTAGGTCAAAGATGGAATTCTTGATAAATCAAAGATGGAATTCCTGGAAGGTCAAAGATGGAATTCCTGAAAAGCTAAGGGAGATCTTTAGGGGCGGAAACCGGCAAGAACTCCGGGAACTTTTGCAGAGATAAAGCCGAACGATCTTGGGGCCGGCCAGGATTGAGTCCCTTGGCCAGCCTCAAACCAAGATCTGGGCAGTCAAGGCCTAGGGCAAAAAGGTCTGCCACGGAGATTTGCCTACCGGACGTTCACGGCCCAAGTCAAAAATCCAACCGCCGAGCGATTTTTAGAACTCCCTGCTTTTAGAGAGTTTATCAATGTGGTGCAGCAACGGACGCTTATGGCCTCTGCGGGGGCTCAATGGGTCCCACATAACGCTTAGCCACCACGATTTGATCAAAAAGCACCCGGTTTTCTGCGTCCAGGTTGGCGATTTTGTTCCTGCGAAGGGACTCCGGGGTCACGTAATGCAAAAGCCAAAAGAAGTTGATTTTGAGGGCCGGATCTGTCCGCCACTCAAATCCCTCGAAGGGAGTACCGCCTTCGGCAAGCAAGCGGAACCCCAATCCTGTCCAGGGGCCCCGTGGTGCTCCCTGCCGGAAATGAGCTACCAGTTTGCCGTCCAGCCACAAGGCAAGTTCTCCATCGCGCGCACCCGGACAGCTGTTAAGCCGGATCATTACCTCGACACATTGCCATCGTCCCACGGGAACAGCCTGGGCTTCCGCCGGGCTTAGTCCGTTTCCCCAGAAACGACCATCCGCGGATTGTTTCATCTCGTGCCAATAAACATAAAAATTCCACAACCCCGGGGGCGGGTATCTCCCTGAAAACCCAAACGGTTCGATCCCCACGGTGATCCGGTCGTCTCCGCGGGGACGGGTTCCCGCACCACCCTGAGGCCAGTTAGTTGCCGGGTGGTAGCCACCGATTGTGACAAAGTGGTGGATGTATCCGGCAGGTTCGGGAAACTTCACGTAAAACCGTGCAAAAACGGTGTCCAATTCTTGGGGAAGTTTTTTGTACAAATGCCCGCCATTATTCTTGCTGGGTATGGCCGTCATCAGTACAGCCCATTTACCCTTACTCCCTGGAGGGGTGTCCTCTACCAGTTGAAACGGTGATTCCTTCGGATTGCGGTAGTCCGTCCAGCGAGCCAGAATTTCTCCTATACCGCCGGCCTCAAAATCTTCGGCAAACACCACGTTGGGATCATTAGCAATACCTGCATCTCCTGGATAGCGGGCGGCCAACCCCGGTCCCTCCGGTAGCTGTTCTCCTTGGGCCCAGGGAGGCAATCTGCCCGCCAAAAGGCCTACCGCAACACCGAAGGCAATCGGCACAAAAACTTTTCGTGGCCGGCAGGGCAAAACTCCGGGGGTCATGGTAGGGCTCCTTCCTGAGTCAGGCACCAGCGTGCCGGGCTCAGCATGCTTGACATTCCAACAGAAGCACGACGTAGTTTTCCGATCCCAGTTTCCCAGGGTTT
>Ga0308410_1001117_pt1 | contig 15377 bp, 12 predicted proteins | sample HotsprOSTMatCore_FD_203467 | JGI IMG/M metagenome (GOLD analysis project Ga0308410, IMG submission 203467) | Hot spring phototrophic mat microbial communities from Octopus Spring, Yellowstone National Park, Wyoming, United States -... | ecosystem: Environmental > Aquatic > Thermal springs > Hot...
CCGATGACCACCCCGGTGCCATGGTCGATGAAAAAGTGGGTCCCGATCCTAGCCCCTGGATGAATATCGATCCCGGTCCGACTATGGGCCCACTCGGTCATCATGCGGGGAATCAGCGGTACTCCCAGCTCATGAAGGAGGTGGGCAAGCCGATAGATCGTGATCGCCTCAAAACCCGGATAGCAAAATACAACTTCGTCCAGCGACTTGCAGGCGGGGTCTCCATCGTAGGCTGCTTGTACATCAAGGGCGAGGATCCGTCTTAGCTCCGGGAGTTGTTCCAAAAAAGCGACCGCTTTTTCGTCCCCTAAACGTTCGTAGTGATTCCTCTGTTCCGGTGTACAGGTAAGATCATCGCCGGCAGCATGGCATAAAGCCCGGGCTATCTGAGCCCGCAACCGATCGTGAAGTCGGTCGATGATCGATCCCACATAATAGGTGACGTTCTCCCAGTGAAGGCACTCCCGCCTTCGGTAGCCCGGGAAAAGGACTTCCTTGAGGTCTTCAATACAGCTGATGATCATCTCGTAGTTGGGAAGAGGGCAATGACCCAGGTGGTTAAGAGCGTCCACCTCCCGATAGGTCGCTACCAATCGGGCGGTAATATCGGGAATCTTATCTTTCCGGAGCGTGACAAAACTCGTCATGCTTTTTGCTCCTTTCCCTTGGTTTTGCCATCAAGTAGGCGATAATAGTGATCTGTTTCTGAGGTCAGCTGCCTCCCGGAGAAATCCCGAAAAATCGCCGGGGTTTCCGGGCCCCTGATGTGGGTTGGCGATCACACAAATGAGCGAAATAAGGACAGGTGGGCAGACACGAAATGCAAGATTTTGGGACAGATTTAGTTCTTCGTCCGGCACAGGGCCGGACAACACCGACAAGCCACAACGGTGGGAAGGATCTCGAACAAGCTCATATTTTGCTTGTTAGGCCAGCAGCTTTTCCTCAACTGAGTGAAGGATCCCTGCAAGCCCCATGGTTCAAAAAATCGGTATCGCCTTACACATTTCCGTCGGTAGATCGGTACCAGAATCATTAAGACCAGTTGCGGGGATGTCAAGTGGCCGGCATCTCGAGCCCTGGCCAATTGCCTTTCGCTGGGGGAATGATCTCGAAGGCAGTCCGGGTAAACTTTGTAGGGGACAAGGTACTGTGCGGCCGATCCATTTGCGGACCGGGAACTTGACCCAGAGACCAGGCAGCAGGGGTTTGCCCCGTGGCTTGGGTCGTCTTAGTTTCCCGATCGTTTGGCTACTTTGGCTTCTTCACGTTGCCCATGGTTAAACCCGGCGAAAGCCGAGGGAAAGCGGAGTCAGATTAGTCCTTGACCCGTTGTATGTTCTCTTTGGGTTTTAGCTTAGCTGGCGGTTTTAGCTGGGGTGGTCGATCATGGGTGGGCGAATAAACCGGCCCGTTCTATGCAAGAAGGTTTGAAAGTTTTTGTTGGCAAAGTTACTAAATCTGTAATTCTAGTCGCGATAGTTACCCTCGCTCCCAACGCTTTGGTCGGGTGATCAAAGTTCACGGACCGGCAGAAGTGTCTGCACCTCAGGTGCAAAGTAACCCAGTTAAGTCGAAGCCTCTTTTCGTAGGTGGGACTTTGCTGGACCGGCCGGGCCGTCGGTTCGACCATGAGAAAACACCACCGGAAAAGAAATCCCAGGACAAAACCTGGTCGTGCCAAGCCCAATTTGGAGGTCGTGCCAAACCCAATTTGCAGTAGAAAAGAATTGGATCTGAGGGTTTGAAGCAGCTTTGGACCGTGACAGCTTTTCCCCAGTTTTTTCCGGTCCCTGATTGGTTGGAATTGGGGGACATCCAAAGGGGGGTGAGGTGCCCTTCGCCATGATCGGGGCAATAGACCTGGCGGCTGAACAGCTTTTCAAAATTTGAAATTGACCTTTCTTCTCAGGGAACATCCTACTGATGATTGGGCAGCCATTTTTGGAGGATCGTCTGATTGGGCAGCCATTTTTGGAGGATCGTCAATATTTCGCTATCAGCCCCTGAATGTTCAGTTAATCGCTAAGTTTTGTGGGGGCAAAATTTGCCAAGGAGAGGCTTCGGATCATCTGCGGGATTCGAGTAAGACCATGAGGCGACAGCTGGTATGCTCTAACGGTTTGGCCCGGGGGGATGGGAGGCTGCGAATCGACGAAGGCCACGTTCGTGGTTCCCCAGGTATTCATCCTCTCACATTTTTCTTTTCTGCAGGGGAGCCAAGCGGCGATCTTCATGCAGCGACCCTATTGCAAGAACTTCGTAGGCGGCATCCGGCGATCTTGGCGACGGGTTTTGGGGGCCGCCAACTTGCCCTGGCAGGTTGCCATCTCCAGGCCGACCTCACCCAGTTAGCCATCATGTGGTTTGGGCGAGTATTTTCTTGCCTACCGTACTTCCTCCGACTGGCTGGACGAGCCAACCGGTTGTTTCGCAAGAATCCGCCTGCCGCTGTAATCCTCGTCGACTATCCCGGCTTTAATTGGTGGGTAGCCCGACTGGCCAGACGCCAGCGGATTCCGGTTATTTATTATGTCCCTCCCCAGATTTGGGCTTGGGCCAGGTGGCGGGTGGGAAAAATGCGGCGGTTAGTCGACTTGGTCTTGTGTACACTCCCTTTTGAAGCGGAGTTTTTCCGCCGGCATAATTGTCCGGCAATTTACATTGGGCATCCCTTTTTCGATCACTTGGCCGGCAAGCAACTCGACGAGCGATGGATAGCCCAGCTTTCTTCCGTGGGTGGGCCTTGGGTGACCCTTCTGCCGGGTTCCCGCTTCCAGGAGCTGGAAGCCAATTTTGAAACTCAATTGCAGGTGGCCCGGCGGGTCTACCTGGCCCGTCCGGATGTGAGATTTGCCGTGGCTGCCTACTCCGAGCAGCAGGCAGCGTGGCTTCGGGAACGGGCGAAAGGATGGGATTTGCCACTGGAAATCTGGGCCGGAAGGACCCAGGAGTTAATCCGCTTAGCCCGCTGTTGTGTTGCTGTTTCTGGGTCGGTGGCATTGGAACTGATGTATTACGAAAGGCCGAGTGTCATCCTTTATCGGATCGGCCCTGGGGCTTGGTGGGCCCAAGGCTTCTTTCGCCAGGTACGGTACATATGCTTGGTCAACCTGCTGGCTGCCGAGGATCCTCTTTCCGCTGGACGTCGATGGCCGGCCCTCGACGACCAACAGGGAATGGTCTATCCCGAGTACTTAACTTACCGCGATCCTTCCCCGTCGATTGCTGTCCAGGTGTTGCGGTGGCTGGGTGATGATCGTGCGTGGGCCGAATGTGTGGCAAAACTTCGGAGGCTAAAAAGTAACTTCGCCCGACCTGGGGCAGCAGCTTCCGCTGCAGAATGTATCCTCGATTGGTTATACTGCCGCCTTTCCCCAGCTGGGTTTACCCGTCCCGATCTTCCTCACCTTCAACCCCCGGTTATTATCCAAAAGCATGCTGCTGGCTGAGTGGTTACTCCCGAGGATTGCGGAATTCCGCCGGGAGAAGTTTCCCCCTAAATGCCCTTGGATTTCTCCACCTTTCTTAGGTGGAAGCTTTCCAAACGGTTTGCGGTTCATCCGGGGACTCTCCGCCACAGGAGAGTACCGGAAGAGAGGTATTTGCTCCTCTTTCCACGTCCGAGGCCGTTGCAAGCTTACAGAGCCTCCTGGGATCAGAGTGGTTGAAGAACTCTGCAGGTATCCGGGATGTAGGAGAGGTTTGGGGAAAAAGCGTGATTGGGAAGGAGAAGAAGGTATCGCCAGTTTTCCGGACGGAGACCGTTGTTTTCATGGAGGGACCAGACCTTAGGAACTCCGCGTGCGAAGTTTCGATTTCTGCCTGTTGCTAAACACTTTCGATGTCCTGGGTCCAGTCTGGTTGGGAAAAGAATTTTCCGGATTGTTCGCGAAGAGTTTTGGGTTTCCGGAACAATATTTCGTTGGGTTCTTGCCAGGTCGCTATCGACTTTTGGGTGGCCCAAGGCAGGTAGAACCCGAGTGGGGAAGGCGGTTATCAGAAAAGGCGTGAGTTCAGTTGGAAAATGCCTTCCCAACCTTCGATTTTCGAAAGACTTCGGAAAGAGGACAGTCATCTCCTGTAAAGGTTTCCGGAAAGACACAGCTATTTCCGCTACAGATTCCCAGAAGGAAATAGTTGTTTCCTCTAAAGGTCTCCGGAAGAAGACAGTTATCTCCTCTCATCTCGGAAGAATTCTTTAGCTACGGTGGTTAAGGTTATCCGCCGGTAGTTGTCCCGTTCCCAGAGAATCCCCAAGGTTCCGTCCGGAAGAACGGTGAGGTCGGAGTAAGCCGCCGGACCTTCCGCAATGATGTAGGATCGGCTAAACGTCTGGCCACCATCTTCGCTTAGATGGAGTGTGAGATTCTGCCGGCCTGGCCCTTTGGGACCGGTCCAAAGGATCAAATCTTGTTTCCTTCCGACCACCTCCCCAGGATAACGCTCGATAGCACAAGCCACAGGGGTCAGCTGGTGTCCCGGTATGGGCTCGGACCAACTTTGACCCCCGTCGCTGCTAATGCTTCGCCAGCGGTGAGAACCTTTGGTCTGACGGATGTCCATCAAGATTCGTCCGTCGCCGAGCTCGACAAGCTGATTTTCATTGCCCTCTTTTCCGCCGGGAATAAAACTGCTTCGCTGCCATGTTTTCCCGTGGCCGTCGCTAAAAATCACAAAATTGTTCCAGCCGTCTACTTTCCAAGCCGGAACCAACAGTCGCCCCGTTGTCGTTTGGATAGCTCCACCCGGTCCGGGAACGGTCATCCTCCAGGTTGGGTCCCCGTAATCGCGGGCCACGGGTGTCAGGTCGATCGGTTCGGACCAACTCTGTCCATGGTCCTGGCTCCAACGAGCCAGGACGAGCACATCGTCGGTTCCGGCTCGGGCCGTGTGAGTATTCCGCTCCGGCCGACAGCGAATGTAAAAAACCCACACTCGGCCTGTTGTTCGATCGACAACCGTGGCCGGATTGGCTGCCGACCACAGCTCTCCCGGGTCTTCAATCACTTGTAATTCGGACCAGGTTCGGCCACCGTCACTACTGCGTTTGAGGACCAGGTCGATATCCTGCTTGCCGAAACCCGGGTCGTTGAGGTTGTACTTTCGAGCCTCGGCGAAGGCCAGGAGAATCCCTTCGGATGTGGTTTCCACGGCTGGGATCCGGTAGGCAAAGTATCCCCCCTCATTGGCTGAGAAGACATCGACATGTGTACAGAAAGCACTCGGCACATGCGGATATAATTCCTCGGCTGCTGGTGCAAAGCTCAGAAGGAGTGTGAAGAGAACTGGAGAGGTCATGGAAACAATTCCTTTCTGCTCCGAGCGAAAACTATAAGTGGAGTGCCCCGGACGTCCTCCAGGTTAGCCGCCCACGGGAGCAAGCCATCCCAGTTCCCGGCTGAAATGGAGCCGCTTTTTAGCCCCAGTCGCAAAGTGGTACCTCTACCGAAGTTCTCAAAAGCCGGCGGTACCGAAGGATGAAGTATAAGAAAGGCACATTTCTCCCGCAAACTTCGGGATTTCGGTGCGGATACCGGGATCTTAAAACGGCGGACCGGTCACCGGGGTGGAACAATTTTCACCCAGGTTTCCGGTAAAAAGTGAGATCAAGCACCGGGGCGGCATCCGACGGCAGGTGGCCCCGGGCGGCGTTTGCACACCTTTTAGTTCTTTCGGAACTCTTCCGAGCGGAGGCGGTTTGCCTCGTCTTCCAATATACCGAGCACGATTTTGACGAGTTTTGGCTCGGCAGCGGCTGCGGTGGCCAGGATTTCTTGGAGATTGATCGGCTGGAGGGCATCCGGCAGGCACATGTCCGTTACCACGGAAAGCCCAAGTACCCGCATGCCCCCATGAACGGCCACGATTACTTCCGGTACAGTAGACATTCCCACCACATCGGCCCCGATAAGCCGCATAAACCGGTATTCCGCCCGTGTTTCCAAATTAGGCCCGGTCACCGCGATGTACACCCCCTTGTGGGCAACGAAATTTTCCTTCCGGGCAATCTCAAGAGCCCGATCGATAAGCCGCCGGTCGTATGGCTGCGACATGTCTGGAAACCGCGGTCCCAGTCGGTCCTCATTGGGGCCAATAAGTGGATTTCCGTTCATGAGGTTAATGTGATCCTCAATAACCACGATATCTCCCCGGGAATAGTGCGGATTTAAGCCCCCTGCCGCATTGGAGACAATCAAGAGTTCCGCCCCTAATGCCCGCATCACTCGCACAGGAAAAGTCACTTGTTTATAGCTGTGCCCCTCGTAAACGTGGAATCTCCCCTCCATGGCCACGACAGGCAGTGACGCGATACTTCCACAGACCAATTGGCCGACATGACTGATGGCCGTAGTGCGAGCGAAGTGGGGGATATCTTCGTAAGGGATCGAAACTTTCCCCTCAATCCGCTGGGCAAGACCTCCCAAGCCGGTTCCGAGGATAATCCCCGCATAGGGCCGAACGGGCCAGCGGTTCCGAATGAAATTCACCGCCTCCTGAATTTGGTCCCAGAGCGACATGAGCCTGTCCTCGCCCTTTACCCGAAACCCACATGCACTTTAAACCAAGGGAGCTGGCCAGCAATGGTACTTCTTAACCACCAACGGACCTTTTGTCGGGCCAACATGCTTGGGGCAAGATTTTAAGGGATTTGCGAATCTCCTTGGCTGCCAGACTACAAAGCTCTCGTGAACTCACAGAAATAAAGTTAGCAAAAGCTACGGGAACCCCTTTGCCTATCACTTCTTCCAACTGGGGTGTAACCAACTCGAAGAAACTGCCCCAATGTTGTGATCGGAATCTCCCCGCCAATCGGAATCTCTCTGGCAAGCGGTGTGACGGACACCCGGCTGTGATTGGTCGGTTTCAAAACTGCTCCAGATCCTTGTCAAGTCTACTGCAGATCCTTTTTAAGTTTGGTGTGATAATTTTTCGGGTGGCCAAGTTAGGTTTGGTGTGACAGTTTTTCGGGTGGCCAAGTGCAAAACTCTGGAAAATGAGGTTCTCGAGCCAAAAGGTAAATTCCAAGCACTTACGAGTCAATCCAGTTCCTCGTCCAGCGGGGGATCTTCCTCTAAATCCTCGTGCGGCAACTCATCAAATTCTTCGTCCTCTTCTGCTACATCGGTGTCCAGATCTTCCTGGGGGGTTTCTTCTTCGGTTAACTCCTCTTCCTCCTCATCTTCGAACCGATCCTCGAAGCCGTCATCGTCAAATTCCATGTCGAAGTCGTCGTCGAATTCGTCGTCGAAATCATCATCTAATTCGTCATATCCATGAAAGTCCTCCTGACTTCGCCCACGCTGAAATGGACTGGCAGCGGCCAGGGGCACGGGCAACGGCAGGTCGCTGTTTTCCCACGGGCAGAAGGTAGAACTTTTCCCCGCTGTGTCTGATCCTTCGCGGAAATTACCACTTGTTTTCCCACGCTTGTACGCGTCGGGAATCATAATCACCTCCCATGGCAAAACCTTCAAGGGAACCGTCAGGTCTTGGATCTGCTCAGGACGGAGGCCGGCGGCTTTAGTAACTGGCCAGGGAACTTCGGGGGTGTTAAGCTCGCCGGTTTCTGCCCCTTTGGCAATGTTACGTGTGATAGTCGGCGTTGATCCGGACATATTCGGTAGTGAGGTCGCATGTCCAAAACCGGGCAGAGGCAGTACCCTCTTCCAGTCTAATGTGAACAAAGACTTCAGGGGATTGTCGAATGGAGCGGGAGACAGCCTCGGGATCAAAAGGAATGGGCCTTCCATGTTGATACAAGAGAAATCCGTTCACATCCAGGGTAAGCTTTTGCGGATCGAAAGGCACACCTGAGTAGCCGACGGCCGAGACGATCCGGCCCCAGTTCGGGTCTGCTCCCGTGATAGCAGTTTTCACAAGGGGACTGTTGGCAACGGTGCGAGCTACTTGGAGGGCATCCTCCCGTGTCTTGCACCCGGAGACATCGATCGTGACCAAATGACTGGCTCCCTCCCCGTCGGACACGATTGCCCGGGCCAAACTTTGACACACCTCGGTCAATTTTTCTGCAAAAAATTCTCGGCTCAGCTCCCCACCAACAGCCACTCCCGAGGAACCATTGGCTAAAAAAAGCACCGTGTCGTTGGTACTCATATGTCCATCGACACTGATGCAGTTGAAAGATTGATTTACGGCTTCGCGAAGCAGCCGATCTGCAGCCTCGGGGTCCACGGCAGCATCGGTAAGGATGACTGCCAGCATGGTGGCCATTCGTGGACTGATCATGCCAGCTCCTTTGGCCATCCCGGCAAGCCGCACCACCTGTCCACTTCCTTGGAGCTCGCTGCCGGCAACCTTTCGGTACTTGTCGGTCGTCAACAGGGCCTCCGCTACCGCAAGAAAAGCTTGGGGGTCAGAGGAAAGTTGGGAGGCTGCCAACCGGATCCCCTGAGAGATCCGATCCATCGGTAGGAATTCCCCAATGATGCCCGTCGAAAGGACAAGGACCTCGTCAGCCGTGGCCCCAATGAACTCCCCGGTAAGCCGGGCCATTTCCGCAGCATCCCGGTACCCTTGCTCCCCTGTGCAAGCGTTGGCATTGCCGGAGTTGACAACGACAGCCCGCACACGGTCACTTGGGGTGTGGGCTCGATCCCACCCAACAGGAGCGGCGAAAATCCGGTTCTGGGTGTATACCCCCACCGCCGTGGCCGGCCTCCGGGAAACCACCAATCCCAGGTCCCGCTTCGCAGGATCGCGCTTGATCCCACAATGGACCGCTGCAAAGACAAATTCTCTTGGGATAACCACGCTCATAGGTTGCGGACGTCTTTAAACTCCCGTTAGCTATGCTGGTTTCATAGCAGAGCAAGTGTTTCCGGGTAATCATACAGGATGTTAAAGTTTTGCACGGCAGCCCCGGAAGCTCCCTTAATCAAGTTATCCAAGCAACTAATGGTCACTACACGCCCCCGGACAATTCGGGCCGTGATGTCGCAAAAATTCGTGTTCATCGAATCTTTAGTCGCCGGTAGGTGGGGAACTACCCGAACAAAAGGTTCTTCCTTGTAGAACTCTCGGAGTGTCTGCAGAAGCTCCTCTTCCGTGAGATCTCGGGTGGGGATGCTGTAAGTTGTGGTGAGGATGCCGCGGTCCATTGGGATCAAATGTGGGGAGAAAATCACTTCCACATCCTGACCGGCGACCCGCGACAAGATCTGATCAATTTCCGGGGTATGCCGATGGCGGCCGATGTTGTAGGCGGACACACTCTCGTTGCACTCAGGATAATGGGTAGTTAACTTGGGGGTCCGACCGGCCCCGGAGACCCCCGTCTTGGAATCGATGATGATTCCTCGGGGCTCAATAAGGCCCTTTTTTAGAAGGGGGGCCAAAGGCAGAATCGCCGAAGTGGGAAAACACCCCGGGTTCGCGACTAGCCGGCTACCGCGGATCTCCTGGCGAAAAAGCTCCGGCAATCCATAGGCTACCTTGCCCAGCCGTTCGGGATCCGGATGTTTTTGGTTGTACCAATGAGCGTAACTTTCCGGATCTTTGAGCCGGTAATCGGCACTAAGGTCGACTACTTTCGCCCCCCCATCAAGCAGCTGGGGTACCACGGTGGCACTGACCCCGTGGGGGAGGCAACAGAATACACACTCCGCCCGTGCCACAATCTCTGCCGGAGTGAGGGTTTCTAGCCGAAGGTCGAGCCGGCCAATAAGCGAGGGATGGATCGTTCCCACATGCGGTTGGCCCTCAAGCCGATCGGAGAGGGTGGTGATCTCTACTTCCGGATGCCGCAGCAGCATCCTGATCAGTTCTAGACCTGTGTAACCTGCCGCACCGATGATGGCAACCCGTGTCATTCGCTTTTTCCCTCGGAATTTTTCCTAGTTGGCTCGCGTGTTCCTGCCTTTCCTAAATGCTACCTGTGTCCTCGAGCTACCAAAAATCTAGCCCGCCTGCTGGTAAGACACATTTGCTCCTTTTTCCATCTGATTTGGTATGGTTTCAGTCGTACCTCCTGGAAGTTCCGGCCGCTCTACTGCTAGGCCTCTTCCAATGGATTTTCTAATTGACTTCCTGAGCCTTCTCCCCGATGGTTTTCTGAGCCTTATCCCCTACTGGTTCCTCATCCCCTAATGGTTCCTCTGAATTTTCTGTTCCGTATTTTCTGAATCTTCCCATTCTTGCCGGCAATTTCAGATATTTCCCGTTCTTCCCGGCCCTTCCTGATGTTGCCTGATGTTAGGAGAAAATTTTTCCCAGCGGTTTGCAGATAGCACAGATTGTTGCCGGTTCTGGAGGTCGTTTTCGGTTAGTTACCCCCCACACCCTTCGGCGGGACGGTTTCCGTTCTGCCGAACCCCCTCACCCCGATTTCTCAGGCTGTCCGCTGCATCCCTAGCTGCTGGCCGGCTTCAGACAGACCGAACTTCGAGCCGAAGTGGAACGACCAATCTTACACCGTTGGTCCGCCTTCCTGATGCATCCCCTGAAAATTCCCTTTCGAGAATGGCGAGCAATTGCAGTCCGGGTATGGGCTAAATTTTTTGGGGTTCTCGGGCCAAGCGTTCCAGGTTCGCCGGAAGGAAATCCTCAGGACCCCTTGCCCCGGACGAAGCACTCCGAAAGGAGAGCCCCCAATCGCCGGCCTACACCCCCAAATCCCTGCTAGGCAGTGCCCCGGCAAAGATTCGGCACTCCGCACTACCGCTGGCGGTTGGCCCGGTTCTGCAGCCCGGATAACGGACCGCGGTGGTTGCATGCAGTTCATTCCACCCTGTTAGTAACCTTGGGATACCGCCAAAGAGGGCAAACAAATTATGTCCGTCCTATGCAACGCCGCCTTGCTTGCCCCTGTGGTTTGTGCCGGGCACCACGTCCTTGGGCTTCCGGGGGTCCGCTTTGGGAATCCGTTAAATTAATGGGACTCCGCTAAATAAAAAGCCAAAAAAGGCATCATTTTCCTCAAACCAAGGGTTTTCCGAAAGGGGTTGGAACCACCGAGCAAATGTCATTTGGTCCCTAGATCCTGCCAGGGTCGGGGGTTATTCCGTGAAAATTGGTGCCGGTGGGATGCCTTCTTCTTCTTGCCCCCTACGACATTCCCTAGCTTTTCGGTTCGCTTCGCTTTGGGGAGAGCGGCAGTCTCATGCCAATGTCGTGCTCGGGATTTTGAGAATGAAATCCTCTCCGAAAGCAGTGGCAGGAGTATGAAAACCCGGAGGAGGACTGGCCGTGAGCACCGATTCAACTGCCTTCAGGGCTGTGTCCACGGTTAACCGATATCCCCCAGGCGTTTGCAGTGCAAGTCTGCCAAGAACTTTGGCTTCGCGGGAAACCTCTGCATAAAACTCAGCCTTTGCCTCGCTTATCTCCGCCGGTTTGGGGTTCCGGAAAAATAGGTCGATGACCACCCAACCAAGATTCCTAATAAATCGGCCCGCGAACGTGAGTCTGGGGGGATTGGATGGATGAGCTTCGTCGAAGGATTCCTCATCGGCTAGCCCGCTTGGAACTCCCACGTGGGCAGCCTCGGGGCGGTTGCTGCAGGTTCTTGGAGCGGATCCCCCTACGGCAAGTCGGGCCCCAGTCGATTCCTCAGGATTCTGAGGACAAAGTACCTCAGTACCTACAGGCAGATCGGGAGCATTAGAAGGTCGTGACAACCGGTGCCATAGCCGCAATAAGCCAACCAGCACTGGGGGGAAAGCCGCATAGGTTACTATGTTGGGGATTTTCGTCGAGTAGTAGGCGGTTTCAATATCCGCCCAGGGCACTCCTACCCCGAGTTTGTCTCCGGAAGGAAAAGGCACATTCCAAACTAGTCTCCCCAGGGGGATTTTCACCAGTCTACCATTCAGCCGGATAAAGCAGCCATGAATCGCACCCTCCCACATACTTTTTGCCGTCCCCTTGCTGGTGGTCCGATCGGCAGTGAACGCCACCCGAAGAACGTTGGCCTCGGGATGACGGTTCGCCAATTTCGCCGCCAAGCAATCACTTGGGACCACCCCGAATCCCACTGCGGGCAGGATAACCACCCCGTTAGCTCTGGCCATTTCGTGAAAACCCACAAGTTCGTGGATTACCATATGTTCTCCATTTATATCCAGATAGTGAACTTTCTTTTGGAGACAGGCAGTTACCACCGGCCTTGCGGTCTGCGAAAAGGGCCCGGCACAGTTGAGGAGAAGCTGGATGCCGTCGATGTGAGGAGAGATCTTTTCGGGCCCATCCGATGGGAAGACTCGGTAGGGGCAGCGGAGTTTTTCGGCAACGGGAACGACCGTTTTTGCCCGGCGGCCGGCCAATATAGGCCGGTGCCCCCGCCGTACTGCCTCTTCTGCGATCAGCCGGCCGCTAAAACCACCGGCTCCGTAAATCATCCAGCAAGAGTCTGAGATCCTTACGGTCTCCATAAATTTGCGACCCTTACGCCAATACACCAATAGATTTTCCACTCCCACCACCGGTGCCTGTGCCAAACCTCGAGGAAATTTCCTCGAGGAAATTTCGTTGAGTCCCCGGCCAAATTCTTCGGAAACCGGCGAGATTGCCGGCTCCCTGCCTCAGCCGGCTCGTGCCGCCAGAAACGGACCTTTCTGGGAATGCTTGTCTCTCCCGGGCCCAAAATATCGCGGATTGGATGCATCGGGGAGATTCCCGTTTTTCTTCCCCACCTTTTTACCACTCAACCTTGATGTGGTTCCAAGCCACTAATCGGTCTGAGCCGGCGGGACTGAACCTCCCTGGCCGAATAAAACTTCAGGGTGATGATAAGAGCCTCAAACCGGGTGTCTTAAGTGTCGGCTCAAGAGGAGACAGCCTGCCATCGTTCTGGAACGGGTTCGCAAAAACTGAAAGCTTTTTTAGACAAAAATTCAATTCCTCTCAATTAAAGGTGGCAGTTGTTACCGGCATCGGGTTAATTTAAGGTGCCAGTTGTTGCCGGGATCGGGGGGCAGTCCTCCGTGACTCGAGGGGAGTGAGGCCAGTCCTTTTCCCGGGTCTTTAACTCTCCAGAAAGGGAACTCCTTCTCGACAGGGATTCGCTACCGCTTACGGCCGGAGCGTTCCGTCCTCGACCTTGCCCTGCTGCCGGGATTCACGGTGGTAAGGAATGGGGAACTCCTCGGCCCACCAAGTGGTTCCATGACGGTGGACCAGTCGGTAGAGGGCATCCCTCTCGACAGGTTGTTGACCCAGCTCGCCGATCAGCCGGTGTAAGTTTTCTACGGTAAGGACTTGGGGCGTGCTCGCTCCAGCCTGGTGGAAGATTTTTTCCTGCCGGACTGTTCCGTCGATGTCGTCGGCTCCATACTCCAGGGCAATTTGGGCAACTGGGATACTCAGAGATACCCAGTAAGCTTTGATATGTGGAAAATTGTCCAGTATCAGTCTGCTCGCGGCGATCATTCGCAAGTCCTCCAGAGTAGAAACCCGCTTCAGATGGCAAAATTTCGTACCGCGAGGATGGAACGGAAGAGGAACAAAGGCTTGGAACCCTCCAGTTTCCTCCTGGAGGTCTCGCAGACGCAGCAAATGGTCGACGCGGTGCTGAGGCTGCTCGATATGTCCGTAAAGCATGGTAGCATTCGACGGGATACCTAGTCGATGGGCAGTGCGGTGTACTGCTAGCCAGGTCTCGGCATCTGCTTTCCCTGGGGCGATTTGGCGACGAATTTCCCCGTCGAAAATTTCGGCCCCACCGCCGGGGAGGCACGTTAGCCCCACGGCCTGAAGGTCTGCCAGAATATCTGCCACTGTCCGACCGGAAATTTTCGCAAAATGGGCAATCTCTACCGCACTCCAGGCCTTAATTGCCATCTGAGGGAAAGCTTCGTGAATTAGTCGAACAATTTCCCGGTACCATTCATAGGGCTTTTCGGGATGAAGTCCGCCTACGATATGGATCTCTGTACATCCTGACTGGGAAGCTTCGGCTGCCAAGGCAAGGACTTCGTCCAGGCTCAGCGTGAAGGCATCCGGGCTTGTGGGCAGCCGATAGTATGCACAGATCGGACAGTGATACAAACATACATTGGTCGGATTAAGGTGGGCGTTGACTGCATAGAAAGCCATTCTCCCCCAACGTTTCGACCGCTCTTGAAAGGCCCAATACCCGAGCCGATGAAGCGTGAACTTCGGGTCGAAAAGCCTGAGAGCGTCCTGGCGGTCGAGACGCTCCCCACGGGCAAGGTTGTTTTCAAGCTTCTCGAGCTCTGGGGGTAGGTCCTCTGAGAGGATTGGGTACTTCTGGAGTGTGGTTGGATTCAAGGCAAATAACCTCCGATTGCGGCAGCCTCGCTGTGCGACAGCCTCGGTGTGCGATAGGCTTCCTCGGCCTATTGTTTTGCCTTAACCCAGCCTGGCGTGCCGGTGAGGTAACCTCGGGCAGGCCGAGAGATCTCGGCCGGTTTGGAGCCGGATTTCCCCGCGGCGAGGCTTGGATTTCCGGGGTGGATTTTTCTTGGAATTGTAAGCGGGGCGACGGGATTGTTCCCCCGAACCGTAGGGTCTCTATGGGACTATTCCTCCGAGCGGTGCAGTCTCTTTTCGATGCTGCCGGTTTGGCGGCAGCCACCCGGCCAGGAATAGGCCTTGATCCACTCAAACTATAAACAGGCAATAAGTATGCAATTTTTCGGCTAGAAGATTCATTAATAGGACCGCCGGTTATGCGGGGGAACGGTAATTCCTTTGTGGGAGCCGCGTTGCCGAAGCCGAGCTGTCCGTTGGGGGAATCCGAGCGGTAATTTGGCCAAAGATTATGTGCTTTCTTCCTCGGGCAGTATTACGATTTTTGATAGGTCACTTCGGGGTGGCCTCCGGAGGAATGCGGCAGGATTTCCGGCAGGGATTGGGAGGCGAGGTCAGTCGGGCCAGCCCGAATTGAGTGAAGTTGGGGTCTGGCGGACTCCGTTTACTTTGCTTAAACGCTCTTTAATTTGCCTCTCTTTACTTTGCCTCACCCCTCTCCAATGGTTGACAAGGCTTGGGGGCGGGAATCGGCTGACGGCTAAGAACCGGATGCCTGGTTCCTCTAGCAAAACTCCTCAAACTCCTGAAAAAACTGACGAAGATTCGCTTTTTGGAAGATTGCTTTTCCGCTATATTAGAACAAATTAAGAACGGGCGAAACTGACCCGTGTCGGTAGAAAAAAATTCTTTCCTGCCCTTGAAGCATGAAACGGAGGGGAGTAATATAGGGCTATATGAAGAAACTCTTAAGTTGGACCCAAGTAAATTTCCGTTTGCTTATGGCTCCGACCTGGCGGCTATTTGGCGGTACCGGTACTGGCCATCTTGTTGGTTTGGTCTCGGCGTTTGGTTGTCGAGGGTAAAGTTCGGAAAAGGTTTTTCAACCCAAAAGAGGAGGACAGGTTGACATGGCTTTGGCTACT
>Ga0308410_1001126_pt1 | contig 15325 bp, 13 predicted proteins | sample HotsprOSTMatCore_FD_203467 | JGI IMG/M metagenome (GOLD analysis project Ga0308410, IMG submission 203467) | Hot spring phototrophic mat microbial communities from Octopus Spring, Yellowstone National Park, Wyoming, United States -... | ecosystem: Environmental > Aquatic > Thermal springs > Hot...
AAGGCGGGCGGCTGCTCGCCACGACGATCGAGGACCTCGGCGAGGAGGCGATCCCGATCGGCGGCCGGGATGCGCCGGCGCGTCGCTTCCGCGTCGCCGGCGATCTGAGGCTCGACATCTGGTATGACCGCGCTGGCGTCTGGTCCGGACTGCTGTTCGCCGGCGAGGACGGCTCGACCATTCGTTACGTGCGCACGTGACCGCCCCCGTGCTCCGCGTGGTGCTGGGCGACCAGTGCTCGCATGCGCTCTCCGCCCTCGCCGATCTCGACCCGGCGCGCGACGTCGTGCTGATGGCGGAAGTCGCGGGCGAGTGCACCTATGTGCGGCACCATCGGCAGAAGATCGCGCTGGTGCTGTCGGCGATGCGGCACTTCGCGCGGGCCCTCGCCGCCCGCGGCGTGCGCGTCGACTACGTTCGCCTCGAAGATCCGGACAACACGGGGTCGCTGCGCGGCGAGGTGGTGCGCGCGGTGCGGCGGCACGGCGCCGCGCGCGTCGTCGCGACCGAGCCGGGCGAGTGGCGCGTGCGCGAGGACATGCTCGGCTGGAGCGAGGCGGCGTGCGTGCCGGTCGAACTGCGCGACGACGACCGCTTCGTCTGCTCCGTCGCGGCGTTCGCCGCCTGGTCCGAGGGGCGCAGGACGCTGCGCCTGGAGCACTTCTATCGCGAGATGCGTCGGCGCACCGGCCTGCTGATGGAGGACGGCCAGCCCGTGGGCGGCCGGTGGAACTTCGACGCCGAGAACCGCAAGCGCCTGCCGACCGGCCTGCGTCCGCCGGCACCGTTCCGCGTCGCGCCGGATGCGATCACGCGCACGGTGATCGACCTCGTCGCCGCCCGCTTCCCCGATCACTGGGGCGGGCTCGACGCTTTCGCATGGCCGGTGACCGCGGCGGAGGCCGAAGCAGCGCTCGACCGCTTCATCGCCGACCGCCTGCCGCACTTCGGCGACTTCCAGGACGCCATGGCCGAGGGCGAGGCGACGCTGTTCCACTCGCTGCTCTCGACCAGCCTGAATCTCGGGCTGCTGCTGCCGCTGCAGGTGTGCCGGCGCGCGGAGGCGGCGTGGCGCGCGGGACAGGCTCCCCTCAACGCGGTCGAGGGGTTCATCCGCCAGATCCTCGGCTGGCGCGAATACGTGCGCGGGCTCTACTGGCTGAGAATGCCCGAATATGCGCGCCTGAACGCGCTCGGCGCGGACCGGTCCCTGCCGGCGTTCTACTGGACCGCCGACAGCGGCATGGCGTGCGTGGATGCCGTGGTGCGCCAGACGCGCGACCTCGCCTACGCGCACCACATCCAGCGCCTGATGGTGACGGGCAACTTCGCCCTGCTCGCGGGCATCGATCCGGTCGAGGTCGACGAGTGGTATCTCCGCGTCTATGCCGATGCCTTCGAGTGGGTGGAACTGCCGAACACCCGCGGCATGGCCCTGCACGCGGATGGCGGTCTGATGGCATCGAAACCCTATGCGGCGTCGGGCAAGTATATCGATCGCATGAGCGACCACTGCCGCCACTGCCGCTACGACGTGCGCGAGACGCTGGGCGACCGCGCCTGCCCGTTCAACGCCCTTTACTGGGACTTCGTCGCGCGTCACCGCGCACGCTTCCGGGGCAATCCGAGGATGGCGCAGATGATCCGCACGCTCGATCGGATGGACGCGGCCAAGGTCGCGGCGATCGGGCGCCAGGCGACGGCGTTCCTCGACCGCGTCGCTCCGCGCAAGGCAGCGGCAGCGTGAGCCGGCCCCGCCCCGCCCGGCCCGCAGACGGGCTTGCCTGGATCACCGGCGCCTCCTCGGGCATCGGCCGGCAACTCGCGTTGGAACTCGTCGCGCGCGGCTGGACGGTCGCGGCGACCGCGCGGCGCGAAGCGGAACTGGCCGCGCTCGCGGCCGAAGGGAAGGGCCGCGTCGTCGCCGCGCCGGCCGATGTCACCGACCCCGGTGCTGTCGCGGCGGCAGTGCACCGCGTGCGGGCCGACAGCGGCCGGCCGATCGCGCTCGCGGTGCTGAACGCCGGCACCTACATCCACGACAGCGCGCAGCGGTTCGATCTCGATGCCTTCGCCCTTCAGGTGCGGGTGAACATCCTCGGCACCGCGAACGCGCTCGCCGCCGTCATGCCGGCGATGATCGGGCGCCGATCGGGCCAGATCGCGATCGTCTCCTCGGTCGCCGGCTATCGCGGCCTGCCGCGCGCGATCGCCTACTCCGCCACCAAGGCGGCGCTGATCGCCATGGCCGAGAGCCTGAAGTTCGACCTCGACCGCGCCGGCGTGATGATCAACCTCGTGAACCCGGGCTTCGTGAAGACGCCGCTGACCGACCGCAACGACTTCCCCATGCCGTTCCTGATGCCGGTCGAGGCGGCGGCGAAGCGGATCGCCGACGGGCTCGCCCGCGGCCGCTTCGAGATCGCCTTTCCGCGCCGCTTCGCCGCGATCCTGAAGCTGATGCGCATCCTTCCCTACGCGCTATACTTCCCGGTGGTGGGACGGACCACGCAACGACGATGAGACTCGAGGACCTGGCGCACGATCCGCGCGGGGGCGCCCTCCGGGCCTGGGGCGAGGCCTGGCAGAGCCTGACGCCGGACACGATCCCGAGGCTTGTCGCGCTCGCCGCCGCCGATATCCGCTTCCGCGATCCGTTCCAGGAGCTCCGCGGTCGCGACGCGTTCGAGCGCATGCTGCGGCACATGGTCGCAACCGTCGCGGCACCGCGTGTCGTCGTCACGGATCACGCGCTCGGGATCGCCGCGGGCTATCTGCGCTGGACCTTCAGCTGCGGCCGCGGCGGCGGGACGCGGACGATCGAGGGCGTGAGCGAGATCACCTTCACGCCGGACGGGCAGGTGTCCGCCCACCTCGATCACTGGGACTCCGGTATGCAGGTGTACGCGCGGCTGCCGCTGCTGGGTGCCGCGATCCGCGTGATCGCGCGACGGGTCGCGGCGCGTTAACCCGTCGTTTACGTTTATCTGCCACTCTGCCGACTGGCGTCGTCTAGCCGGCGGTCTAGCCGTGTCGGCCGGGCGATCCGGCGACGGAGCCAGTGCTCAAGGAGGGCCGCAGCCCAGGCAGGCATACGATGATCGTCGAAGCAACCCGTCCGGTGTCCCTTCCGCCGTCCTCGCCCGTGGCGCGCGCCATGCCCGCGGGCATGCCCGACGATATCGCCGCCGTGCCGCAGACCACTGTCGGCAAGCCCGTTCCGCTCACGAATCCGGCGATGCGTTTCGATCTCAAGGCGTCGATGGTGGTCATCGAGTTCTTCGACGCCCAGGGCGAAGTCCTGCGCAAGATCCCCTCCGAGCGTGTGCTCGAGGCCTATGCCCGAGGCCAGGACCCCGCCTTCCCGGCGACCGCCCTCGTGGTGGACGCCGAACATTGACCGGAAGCGGCCGCACGCGCCGCATCAGCACGAACGGCTTGCCGTGGTCGTGCACCGCGCCGTCCTCGATCCGGCCCGCTGACCGGTAACGACCGACCTGCCCGTCGCTGAACAGCCGGAGCCGCGGAAACCCGGCGCGCCACGCCGCGGCCTCCACCGCCTTGACCGGTACGGAGGCGCAGGATCCCCGCACCGCGCAAGCCCGGCACGCCATCGCCATGCGTGCGTCGCGCTGAGCGGTCGGGATGCTCCGCGATCGTGACGAGGGCGAAGCTCATGCCGGGCCGAGCCTGCGGAAGGCGAGCTGCACCGTGCCGATCCAGACGCCCCAGCGATATACCTTGGCCGTGTTCAACACGACCTCGTCGTCGACGCGGAACATCCAGTCGTCGAACCGCACCTGCCAGGTGGAGCCGCCGACCTTGAGGTTCATCCGGTAGCCGAACTGGAAGGCATTGCCCGCTTCGCGCCCGGTGGCGACGCCGATCACATCCTCCGCCCGGCCCTCCCACTGCCGCTCGGCCGTGCGCCTCAGCCGCCAGATGCGCTTCTGCGTCTCGCCGTCGTCGTAGAGGAAGTCCTCGTCCAGCGTCAGCGTCGTGCCGTCCCAGGTGCCGAGGATGTCGACGGTAAAGGTCCGGCGGACGGTGCCGAAGCGGTCCTCGAACAACCCGGCCGCGCGCGTCCGCCCGGCGAAATACTCCTCCAGCCTGAGCTCGGGCCTGCGCCCGGCGAAGTCCTCGATCCTCATTCCCCCTCCGCATCCCGCGAGCAGGACAAGCCCGAGCAGGGCCGCCACCAGGCGTCGCATGCCATACCTCCCTCTGTCACGCCGTCAGGTCGATCCACGACAGGTGGCCGCCCTTGCCCGCGCCGGTGTCGAGGAACACCGCCCGTCCGCCGCGCCGTCCCTGGGCAACATAGGGGCGGCCATCGAGGCTGCGATTGTCGTGGCCGCAATAGACCGTGAGTCCGGCCGGGATGTAGTCCACCCAGTCGAGCACCCGCACGGGATAGCCGGCCTCGGTCGGCTCGCCCTTCAGCGTCTGCCCGAACAGCGCGCGCGCGACCAGCCCATCCGGCCGTCGGGCGCCGGCCTCCGGCGGGGCGGGATCGGTCAGCATCCCGGTATGGAAGGCGCCATGCACGAACAGCGCGTCGCGCCAGCGCAGCCAGGCGGGGGCGCGGGCGATCGCCGCGATCGCGCGGGCAGCCAGGGCATCCCGCTCCGGGTGCCGCTCGAGCTGGGCAAGCGTGGCGTCCAGTCCCTCGGCACTCGCCCTGACGGCCTGGCCGAGCAGCGCGCGGCGAAGCTTGTGGTCGTGGTTGCCGAGGAGGAACAGTCCCGCGCCGCGCTCCATCAATCCGAACATCGCCGCGAGCACTCCGGGCGCATCCGGGCCGTGATCGGTGAGGTCGCCGAGCTGGAGCACGAACAGGCGCGCCGCCTCCGCGCCGGCGATCGCATCGCGGAACGGCCCGGCCTCGCCGTGCACATCGCCGACCACGCGGAGACCGGCGAACCCCGCCGGCAGCTCGAACCTCATGCGCGCCGTTCCAGGCGCGCGCGGATCGCCGTCTGCGCCGCACGGTCGAGCGGGAAACGCCACATCAGCGCGACCGCGACCAGCTTGAGCGCGATCGGCATCGCCGCATAGAGCCCGACCAGCGCGGCGAGCCCGGAGACGCCGTCCGGCCCGGCGCGGAACCCGAGCGCCTCGAGCAGCGGCAGGCCAACCCCGACCGCGAGCGCGTTGCCGGCCTTCTGCGCCATGCTCCAGGCGGCGAAGAAGAGCCCTGCCCGCGGCGTTCCGCTCTCGGCATGGTCGAGGTCGATCACGTCGGCCTGCATCGCCGGCGGCAACGCGAGGTCGGCGCCGAGCGAGGCACCCGTCAGCACGCAGATGCCGAGGAAGATCGGCCAGTCGCCGGCCCCGAGCAGCGGCACGAAGGCGAACACCGCGCCGGCCCACAGCATCGAGGCGCACCAGGCGCGGTGCTTCGAGGTCCGCCGCGCGAGCCAGCCCCAGAACGGCACGGCCGCCACCCCGGCGACAAAATAGGCAAGCAGCAGCACGCCCGACTGCGCCTCGGCCTCCAGCAGATGCGTCGTGATCAGCAGGAACAGTGCGGCCGGCAGGCCGTTCGCGATGCCGTTCACGATCCAGGCCGCGAGCAGCCGCACGAACGGCCGGTTGCGCCTGAGCGGGGCGAGGAAGTCGCGCAGCGATCGCCGCGCCGCCCGCCCGGCCGGCGCGAGCGGCTCCGGCACAAGCGCGAAAAGGCCGATGAAGGCCGGCACCGACAGCGCCAGCATGGTCATCGCGAGGGCGCGCAGATCCGCCGCGATCCCGCCCGACACGGCTGCCGGCACGACTGCGGACGCCACGATGCCGGCGATCGTCGCCGCCTCGCGCCAGGACGTGATGCGCGTGCGCTCGTTGTAGTCGGGCGACAGCTCGGCGCCCCAGGCGCTGTAGGGCACGTTCACCATCGTCCAGCCGAGATAGACGAGGCTCGCGCAGACGAAGAAATGAACCGCCCCCGCGCCCGCCGGCGGCACGAACAGGAACCACACGGCGGGGGCCGAGACCGGCACTGCGGCCGCGATCCAGGGTCGTCTGCGGCCCAGCCCGGTCCGGGTGCGGTCGGAGAGCCAGCCGACCAGGGGGTCGGTGATGCCGTCGAGCAGGCGCGTCGCGAGCAGGATCGCGCCGACGGTGGTCAGGCCCAGGCCCATCACATCGCCCCAGAACGCCGGCAGATAGACGTTCAGGGGCAGACCGAGCAGGGCGAGCGGGAAGGCCGGGAAGCCGTAGGCGGCCACCACATGCGCGCTGAGCCGCATCGCGCCGGGCTCCGCCCCGCGCGCGGGAGGAGCGCTTGGCCCCTCCTTCTCCTCAGCCACGCGCGAGCACGATCCTGCCGACATCCGTCCAGCCGGCGCGGAAGCCCGTTTCGCAGTAGGCGAGGTAGTACTCCCAGAGGCGCTTGAAGCGCGCGTCGTAGCGGCCGCTCGCGCCGAGATCGGGCCAGGCGGCCTGGAAGGACTCGTTCCAGCGGCGCAGCGTCTCGGCGTAGGAGGCGCCGAACCAAGTCTCCGCCTCCCAGCGCAGTCCGGCGCGGGCGACCTCCTCGCGCAGCCGCGACGGGCTCGGCAGCATCCCGCCCGGGAACACGTAGCGCTGGATGAAGTCGGCGCCGCGCCGGTAGTCTGCGAAGAACCGGTCGGCGATCGTGATGATCTGCAGCGCCGCGCGTCCGCCCGCGCGCAGGCGGTCACGCACGGCGCGGAAAAAAGCCGGCCAGTACGCCTCGCCCACCGCCTCGAACATCTCCACCGCGGCGACCGCATCGAAGGTCTCGCTGACGTCGCGGTAGTCCTGGATGCGGACCTCGACGCGGTCGGCGAGGCCAGCTGCGGCGATCCTTGCCCGCGCCGCCTCGGCCTGCGCGCGCGACAGCGTCAGCGCCACCACCTGCACGCCGCGCTCGCGCGCCGCCGTCTCCGCGAGATGCCCCCAGCCGCAGCCGATCTCCAGCAGCCGGGCGCCCGGCGCGAGGCCGAGCGTGTCCAGCAGGTTGCGCACCTTGCGTCGCTGCGCCTGCTCGAGCGTCTCGTCGGGCGAGGCGAACTCGGCGGAAGAGTAGGTCATGGTGGCATCGAGCCAGGCGGCATAGAAGTCGTTGCCGAGGTCGTAATGCGCGGCGATGTTGCGCCTCGCGCCGCGCCGCGTGTTCGGCCTGAAGGCGTGCGCCAGCCGCGACAGCCAGCGGATCAGCGGGCGGCCGCGGAGCACCGCGTTCCATTCCGCCTCGTTCGCCGCCGCGAGCATCATCACCGCACGCAGATCGGGCGTCGACCAGTCGCCGTCGAGATAGGCCTCCGCCCAGCCGAGACTGCCGCCCGTGGCGAAGCGGCGGATCGCGCGCGGCGAGGCGAGCCGCACCTCCGCGCTCGGCCCCGGACGGCGGCCGCAGACCCGGTGCACCGATCCGTCCGGCAGTACGAGGCGGAGTTCGCCGGCACGGATCAGCCCGGCAAGTTCGAGCGCCAGCCTGTAGCGGCGCGGCAGCAGGGCCGGAACATCGGCGGACAGCGCAGCATCCGTTCCGTGCATGGGATCCTGCGCGCCTCAGCGGGCGATCGTCGGCCGAGGCGCCGGCGGCGCCGGTCGCGGGTGGTAGCGCGCTCCCTTCAGCCAGAGCCTGAGCGCCTGCAGGTGGATCGCGACCATCGTCCTGACCGTGACGAACGGCATCGCGGCCAGCGCGCGCAGCAGGCCACGATCGGTCATCGGCTCGCGCCGGCCCGTGAGCGAGGCGGTGAGCACCCGCGTGCCCTCCGCGCGCTCGTCGATCACCAGGCCGATGCGCCGATCAGACACCGCGAGCGCGAACGAGTAGCGGGCCGCCATGCCGATGAAGGGCGAGACATGCATCGCCTTCGCGGCGGCATGGCGGTGTGGGCCCGGACCGGCAAGCCGGGCAACGTATGGATGCTGGTCGCCGAAGGTGTTCTTGACCTGATAGATCACGGCGCGGAGCTCTCCGGATTCGTCCTCGCAGAGATAGAGGGCGATCGGGTTGAACACATAGCCGAGCACGCGCGGCATCGCGAGCAACCTAACCCGCGCCGGCCGCAGGATGCCCGCGGCCGCGAGCATATCGTCCGCCCAGGTACGCAGCGAGGAGCCGTCACGCGGGCCATGGTCGATCGAGTGGAACGAAACGATACCGGCACGCTCATGTGCGAACAGCCGGCTTTCCGCCGCTGCCTCGTCGAGCCGGTCGAGATCGAGCAGCAGCGCCCAGATCCGGTACTCGAGCCGGTGGCGGAACGGGTGACGGCGCACATGCACCACCCGCGCGCGGAGGATCTCGGCGGCCGGGCCGCTCATGCCGCCTCCGCCAGCGAGGGCGCGGCCTGCCAAGGCGCGCTGACGCCGAAGTCGCGCGCCACCGCCAACGCCGAGGCGATGCCGTCCTCGTGGAAGCCGTAGCCGCACCAGGCGCCGCAGAACCACACCCTGTCGCGGCCCTGGATCGACGGCAGCAGGGCTTGCGCACGCAGCATCGCCGGATCGTACTGCGGGTGCCGGTAGGTCTTCTCGACCAGCACGGCATCCTTGCGCGGCGCCCGGAACGGATTGAGCGAGACGAACAGCGGCCGTGCCGTGCGCAGGTTCTGCAGCCTGTTCATCCAGTAGGTGACGGCCACCTCGCGCCGGTGGTCGGCCGGGCCCCGCGCGAGGTAGTTCCACGACGACCACACGCCGCGCCGCCGCGGCATTAGCGCCTCGTCCGTGTGCAGCACCATGGCGTTGTCCTGATAGCGGACCTCGGAGAGCACGGCGCGCTCGGCGGCACTGGGCCTGTCGAGCAGGCGCAGCGCAATGTCGCCGTGAACCGCCATCACGACGCGGTCGAAGGGCCGGGCGGATCCGTCGGCGAGATGGACGACCGCCGCGGCTCCATCGCGTGTCACCGCGACGACGGCCCGCCCGGTGGCGATCCGCCCGTCCAGGGCGGCCGCGATGCGCGCCACATAGCGGCGCGACCCGCCCGAGACGGTGCGCCAGCGCGGCCGGCGCGACAGGCGGAGCAGGCCATGATTCTCGAAGAAGCGCACGAAGGCGCGGGCGGGGAACTCGCGCATCCCTTCCACGCTTGCCGACCAGATCGCCGCACCCATGGGCAGCAGGTGATCATGGACGAAGGCCGAGCTGTAGCCTTCACGAGCCAGGAACGTGCCAAGAGTCAGCGACTCGTCGGCATCGACGAGCCGCCGCGGCGCCTCGCGGTAGAAGCGCACGATGTCGCGCAGCATGGCGAGGAAGCGGGGGCGGAGCAGGTTGCGCTTCTGCGCGAAGAGCTGCGGCCAAGCGCCGCCGGCGTACTCGAGACGCCCGCCGCCGATCGAGACACCGAAGGACATGTCGGACGGCTCGGTGGCGACGCCGAGGGCATCGAAGAGCCTGACAAGGTTCGGATAGTTCGCCTCGTTATAGACGATAAAGCCGGTATCGACCGCGACGCGCTCACCGGCCAGCTCGATCTCCTGCGTGTCCGCATGTCCGCCGAGCCGGCGCTCGGCTTCGAACAGCGTCACCTCGCAGGCGTTGCGCAACAGCCATGCCGCCGCCAGGCCGGCGATGCCCGCGCCGATGACGGCCACGCGCGGGCGTGCGTGCGGCCGGAAGAGTCCGTCCATTCAGGCGGCCCCCTTGTCCCTGCTGATGCTCTCCAGCGCGGCGAGCGCGCGGGCGCGCGCGGCCGCATGGTCGACGATCGGTGTGGGGTAGCTCCGCCCGAGCGCCACTCCGGCGTCCTCGAGCTCGAGCGGCGCGGCCTGCCAGGGGGCATGGATCAGGGCCGCCGGCACGCGCGCGAGTTCGGGTACCCAGCGACGCACATAGGTTCCGTCGGGATCGAACTTCGCGCCCTGGAGCACGGGGTTGAAAATTCGGAAATAGGGCGCGGCATCCGCGCCCGAGCCGGCGACCCACTGCCACGAGGCGCTGTTGGACGCGAGATCGGCGTCAACCAGCGTGTCCCAGAACCAGGCCTCGCCCTCCTGCCAGGGCAAAAGCAGATCCTTGATCAGGAACGAGGCGACGATCATGCGCACGCGGTTGTGCATCCAGCCGGTGTGCCAGAGCTGACGCATGCCGGCGTCGACGATCGGATAGCCGGTTCGCCCGCGCTGCCACGCCCGCAACGCACGCGGATCGTTCCTCCAGGGGAAGTGCGCGAAGGCGGGCTTGAGGGGGTGTTCCGGCATTTCGGGACGGTGCCAGAGCAAGTGGTAGGAAAACTCACGCCAGAGCAGTTCCTTGAGGAAAGTCTCCGTGCCCCGGCTGCGCGGCGCGGCGGCAGCCTCGGCGGCGTGCCAGACCTGCCGCGGCGAGATCTCGCCCCAGTGCAGATGCGGGCTGAGGCGCGAGGTCGCATCGAGATCGGGGCGGTTGCGCAGCGCGCCGTAGTCGGCGATGCGGCCGGCGATGAACCGCTCGAGGCAGGCCTGCGCGGCGGTCTCGCCGGGGGTCCAGGTTTCGCGCAATCCGCCCGCCCAGTCGGGCGTGGTCGGGAGCAGGGACAAGTCCTCGAGGCGTTCCGAGGAGGGAAGGTCTTCGGGCGCGGGGAGGCGCGCCGGCGCGGGAGTGGGCTGCGGCGGCGGACCGGCGGCGAAACAGGCGCGGCTGAACGGCGTGTAGACGCCGAAGGAACCGCCCGCTTGGGTGCGCACGGACCAGGGTTCGAAGAGCAGCGCCGCGTTGGCGCCGTGGATCGGCACGCCGCGCTGCTTCAGGGCTGCCGCCACGGCGGCATCGCTCGCGCGCGCCCAGGGCTCGTAGAGACGGTTCGCGTATACGGCGACGGCGCCCGTCTCGTCGACCAGACGGGGGATCGCCGCCTCGGCGCGGCCGCGGCGCAGCACCAGGTGGCTGCCGCGGTCGGCGAGCGCGGCGGCGAGGGCAGCGAGGCTGTGATGCAGCCACCAGCGCGCCGCCCCGCCCGGGGCCCAGGCGCCCGGGGTCTCGTCATCGAACACGAAGACAGGCACCACCGGCCGGCCGGATGCGATTGCGGCCGCAAGCGCGGGGTTGTCGGTGAGGCGGAGGTCCTGGCGAAACCAAAGCAGGACCGGCGCGCCGGTGGGAACGCCCATGCGACGAGAGACACCTTGCCAGACCAATGGCCGCCGTGGGTCGCCTTCCCGCAGGACCCCGACGTTGTGGGATGCCCGCGGGATATAGGCGCGCGGGCCTGGGGTCAAAGCCTCACGGTTTCGCCAGCACGACCGCCGCAGACCGGCAGGCCGTTGCGCTGACGGCCTGGGGCGGCGACGTCGCGGCGCGCTGGCGCGCAGAGGACACGGACCTGCAGTCCATCACGGTCACGCCTGGCACCGCGGCGGGCCGGCGGCGCGGGACTTCACCGGCGGCTTGCCAGTTCTGGCAAGGATCGGGCGCGGACGGCGCACCTCGTGTTGCGCGGTTGTTGTGCGAGCGAGGCCAACGCCGATCGCCTACGGCTGGGCCCGGCCGTGTGCATGAAGCTGCTCGCACGGAATGGCCAGAGCGGTTTCCACCCGCTTGGACAGCGCTCTAGGCGCCGGCCGGCTCGGCCTCGCGCAGCTCGGCGAGGGAGAAGCTGAACAGACGGCTGCGCCCGAGCAGGAAGGCGCGGCCGCCGCGCGGAAACAGCGCGCGGATCGCCGGATCGCGCACGTCGAGCCCGCCAGCATAGGCGCCGAAGGCGGGCAGCACGACGCGGCGCGCGTCCACGACGAAGCAAGGCCGGCTCACCCACTTGCCGCGCGTTGCGACGATCGCTTTGGGGTGCAGATGCCCGGAGATCTCGCCTGCGCGTCCGGTCGCGTCGTGCAGGAAGGTGAGGGGCCCCTCGCGCAGGGCGGCGGTGGCCGTTCCCGGCAGGCCCTCGGGCGGAGCGGGATCGTGGTTGCCGAGCACCCAGACGAGATCGAGCGACTGCGCGAGTGCGGCGAGGCGTGCGGCATCCTCGCGGGGAAGCCGCGCGGCGCCGGTCCGGTCATGGAAGGAGTCGCCGAGCGCGACCAGCCGCGTCGGCCGGTAGCGCCGCACCAGCGGGATCAGGCGATCGAGCGTGGCGCGGCTGTCGTAGGGCGGAACCAGCGCGCCGCGCGCCGCGAGCGACGAGCCTTTCTCCAGATGCAGATCGGCCACCGCCAGCAGCCGCCGCGCCGGCCACCACAGCACGCCTGCGGGGTCGAGCATCAGCCGCTCGCCGGCGATGTGGATCGGGGCGGCGCTCATTCGGCGAGCGGCAGGTCGCCCTGGCGACGGCGGATGCGGCGCAGCGTCGCGCGCCCCTGCGTGCCGCGCGCGCTGGCCGCGACCCGCCGGCGGTCTCGCGCGGCGTTCGCGCGATGGACGGGATGGACGGGAGCGGCCGGCGGCTCCGCCTCGCCCAGGGCCTCGGCCACCAGCGCTGCCTCCTCGGCCTCGGCGAGCAGCGCGTCCTCGCCCGTGCCCATCGCCACACTCTCCTTGCCGACCTCGAGCAGCACCGGCACCGCGAGCGGCGAGACACGCGACAGCGCCATATGCACAACCCGTTTCTGCGCGCGCTTGAGCAGCGCGGCGACGCGGCCCACATCGACGAGGCCGCGCGCGGCGTCGGCCCGTGTGGCGCGCAGCAGCACATGGTCAGGCTCGTGCTTGCGCAGCACGTCGTAGATCAGGTCGGTGTTCACGGTCACCTGGCGTCGCGACTTCTCCAAGCCCGGATGGTGGCGATCGACCAGCCCTGCGATCACCGCGACGTTGCGGAAGGTGCGGCGGAGCATCGAGGATTCGGCCATCCACTCCTCGAGATCGTCGCCCAACATGTCCTCGTCGAACAGATCGGCGACGCGCAGGGGCTGGTGGGCCGACCAGACCGCGACGACGTAGTCGGTAGCGACGAAGCCGAGAGGGCCGAAGCCTGCGCGCTCCATCCGCCGCGTCAGCAGCATGCCCAGCGTCTGATGGGCGTTGCGGCCCTCGAAGCAGTAGGCGACCAGGAACCAGCGGCCGCCGCGCGGGAAGGTCTCGACCAGCAGGTCGTTCCGTCCTGGCAGGCGCGAGTGCGCCTTCTGCAGGCGCAGCCACTCGGCGACGTCCTCCGGCAGGTCCTGCCACTGGGCCGGGTCCTGCAGCAGCGCGCGCACCCGGTCGGCGAGGGAGGTGGTGAGCGGCAGCCGACCGCCGGCATAGGCCGGGACCTTCGGGTCGTCGCCCGCGCCGGGCGAGCACTCCACCGTCGTCTCGTGCAGCCGGTCGAAGCGCAGCAACCGGCCGGCGAACATGAAGGTGTCGCCCGGGCGCAGCATGGAGACGAAGTACTCCTCGATCTCGCCGAGCACCGGGCCGCCGAAGCCGCGGCCGAGCTTCACCTTCAGAAGCGGGGCCTCGACGATCGTGCCGATGTTCATGCGGTGCTGGCGCGCGACGCGCGCGCTCGCCACGTGCAGCCGGCCTTCGGCGTCGCGAAACAGCTTGCGGTAACGCTCGTAGGCCGCGAGCGCGTAGCCGCCGTCCTCGACGAAACGCACGACGTCGTCAAAGTCGCGCCGCGACAGGTCCGCATAGGGTGCCGCGCGCGTCACTTCGGCATAGAGGTCGTCGGGGTGGATCGGCCCCGAGCAGACCACGCCGAGAATGTGCTGGGCGAGCACGTCGAGCCCGCCCGGTGGCGGCGGGTCGCCGTCGAGATCGCGCGCGGCCACGCCGGCGATGGCGGAGCGGCACTCCAGCACCTCGAAGCGGTTCGCAGGCACCAGGATCGCGCGCGAGGGCTCGTCCCAGCGGTGGTTCGCCCGGCCGATGCGCTGCAAGAGCCGGCTCACGCCCTTCGGCGCGCCGACCTGGATGACGAGATCGACATCGCCCCAGTCGATACCGAGGTCGAGCGAGGAGGTTGCGACCACCGCCTTCAGCCGCCCCTCGGCCATCGCGGCCTCCACCTTGGCGCGCTGGTCACGGGCGAGCGAGCCGTGATGCAGCGCGATCGGCAGGGCGTCGTCATTGAGCCGCCACAGCGCCTGGAACATGAGCTCGGCCTGGGCGCGCGTGTTGACGAACACGATCGTCATGCGGGCGGAACGGATCAGGTCGTAGATCGCGGGTGCGGCGAGCAGGCCCATGTGCCCGGACCAGGGCAGCGGGCCGTCGGGCAGGCGCACGGTGATCTCGGGTGCCGCGCCTTCGGGCGCCTCCACCACGGCGACGTCCGTGCCGCGCCCGTCGGCCGAGAGGAACGCGACCAGCGGCGCGCGATGCGCCACGGTGGCGGAAAGCCCGACCCGCCGCGCGCCGGGCGCAAGGGTGGCCAGCCGCGACAGGCCGAGCGCGAGCTGGTCGCCGCGCTTGGTGCCGGCCAGCGCATGGATCTCGTCGACGATGATCGTCGCGAGCCCGGCGAAGGTCCGGCCCGCATCCTCCATCGACAGCATCACGGCCAGGCTTTCCGGCGTGGTCAGCAGGATCTGCGGCGGCGTCTCGCGCTGGCGCCGGCGCGTCGCGGCGTCGGTGTCGCCGGTGCGCGTCTCGATCGCGATCGAGAGCCCCATCTCGGCCACCGGGCGCGTCAGGTTGCGCGCGATGTCGGCGGCGAGCGCCTTCAGCGGCGAGACATAGAGGGTGTGCAGCCCCGACCTCGGGGTCTCGGCCAGCGCGGCGAGGGTGGGCAGGAAGCCGGCCAGCGTCTTGCCGGCGCCGGTCGGCGCGATCAGCAGGGCGGAGCGGCCGGCGCGCGCCTCGGCGAGCATCGCGAGCTGGTGCGGATGCGGCCGCCAGCCGCGCGCGGCGAACCAGCGCTGGATCGGCTCGGGAAGGGGTGCGGTCACATGGCGAGACTACGCGGCCGTGCCGGCCCCTGCCAGGGAGCGCGGCGCGCCGTCAGCGCGTCGCGGCGAGGTGATGGGCGAGGCGGGCAAGTGCGACCGCGCGATTTTCTGGCCGACGGATGGTTTCGATGGTCTCCAAAGCGCCGACGATGTCGCCGCCCTTCGCTTGGCCTGCGGCGATTTCTTCAAACGTCAGGAGGCGCTCCCACGCTTCGGCGATGCCGCGCGCCGTGGCCAAGGCGGTGGCGAAGGTCTGTGCCGAAGCCTGTCGGTCGCCCGCCTGCGCCTGCGCTGCGGCGATGTCAGCAAGCACCCAGGCGCGCTCCCACGCATCGGCGATGCCGCGCGCCGTGGCCAAGGCGGTGGCGAAGGTCTGTGCCGTGGCCTGTCGGTCCCCCGCCCGCGCCTGAGCTGCGGCGATCTCTCCAAGCGCCGATGCGCGATCCTCCGGATTGTCGATGTCGCGCGCGGTGGCCAGAGCGGCGGCGATATCGCCCGCGCGCGCCTGCGCTTCGGCGATGGCGCGAAGCGCGTGCGCGCGCCAGCCCGCG
>Ga0308410_1001129_pt1 | contig 15317 bp, 15 predicted proteins | sample HotsprOSTMatCore_FD_203467 | JGI IMG/M metagenome (GOLD analysis project Ga0308410, IMG submission 203467) | Hot spring phototrophic mat microbial communities from Octopus Spring, Yellowstone National Park, Wyoming, United States -... | ecosystem: Environmental > Aquatic > Thermal springs > Hot...
GAGGCAGGCGGCGCAGCCGCCCACCCCGCACACCTCCTCCCATCTCCCCCTGTTCTCCCTGCAAAGCGAGGAGAGCAGGGGGCAGGGGGATGAGAGGGGTTTATCTCCGAGATGATCGGCGATTGGCACGCAATCCACATCATAGTGGATGAGTGGTTCGGCAAGTGATTCGATGTAATGGCTGTAGACGATACCGTTGGTTCGGTGCCCCACCAGATGCGTTATTGGTCATCGGCGCTCTTCTGGGAGGGGGATGGAGAGATAACCTGTCAGTTCGTGGGTGATCTCGTCATAGCGTCCGCGCAATTCATCACTCAGTGTTCCTTCCCACAGAGGTACGCCAGAGAGATACGCGGCGCGTCCAAGTAGATGCGCGGCGACTGGCGCAGTGATGAACACAAAGAAGATGATGGCTAATGCCTGGGTCACAGTGCCCAAATCTCTAAAGTGGAAGGCGGCGCTGAGCATCACGCATCCTATCCCTAGCGTTGCCGATTTGGTGCTGCTATGCATACGCGTAAACAGGTCGGGCAGACGTAACACACCCAGCGCGGCGACCAGCATAAAAAATGTGCCGATGAGAGCCAAAAGGTCGCCGATAAGAGCCAAAAATTCGCTTACGTTTGCCGCCATGACATTGCTCCTTTTGCAATATAGTAGGCAAACCCCACCGTGCCCAAAAAAGCCAGCAACGCCAGCACGAGTGCCACATCAAGAAAGATGGATTGATTCGTTGCAATAGCGTAGATGGCAATCCAGCCGATAGACAGGGAGGCAAGCAGGTCTAGTGCGACCACGCGATCCGGCAAACTGGGACCGCGCACTAGTCGGATGAAAGCAAGGAATACTGCACCGGTCAGCATCACAAAAGCAAGTGTCAATTGCATTTTTTTCCTACTCCTCGCGAATGTGTGGCGAATGACGAACGACGAATGACGAGCAACGAACGACGAACGACGAACGACGAATGACGAAGGACGAAGGGCGAATGACGAAGGACGGCTACTGAATTCAGAAAGTGGATTTCTTTCCGCGCATCACATCGAGTAAACGGTGTTCGAGCGTTTTGATTTCGCGTCGCGCCTGTTCGGCATCTCTGGCGTACATCGCGTGCACGTACAGAACACAGCGATCCGAGGAGACATCCAGACTGAGTGTGCCGGGGGTCAGTGAAATCAAATTAGCAAACAGTGTGATTTCGGAAGGATCGCACGCATCGAGTGGAATGGCGAGCACGCGCGGTTGCATATTGTGGCCTGGACTGAGCACTTCGATTGCCACGCGCAGGTTGGATAAGAGCAATTCCCAGAGAAAGAAAAGTGCAAAGCCCGCCAACTTGGGCATACGGGAAAAGTAACTGGTGGGTCCCAGCATACGACGCACAGTCCATAGCACCAGATAACCCAGCGCAAAGCCCAATAGAAAATTAGGCAGATTGAATGTGCCGGTCAGGGCAGTCCACGTGAGCGCCAGTCCGATATTCAACAAAAGATAACGCATTAGCCCCCTCCCAACACGGCCTGGATGTAATGTGTGGGCTGCATCAATTGTTCACCCGCGCGCAGTGCCAGCGCAAAGACGGGTCCCACACCAAAACCGATGCTCAGTGTAAGCATCGCCAATAGCACAATCGGTATGAACAACGCGACAGAGACTTGACGGTCATTGGTCAGCGGTCGTCGGTCATCAAGGGATTTCCAGAACGCCTCGTTCCAGATTTTCAGCATCGAAAAGAGGGTCAGCAGACTCACGATCAGCGCGATGGCAATGATGGCGTACTGACTCAATGGCAAACCGGCTTGAATCAGGCCCAGTTTGGCAAAAAAGCCAGAGAGCGGCGGCAAGCCCGCCAGCGACATCGCGGGAACGAGAAACAACAATGCCAGCCCCGGCTGTGTGCGATACACACCCCCCAGGTGCTTTAACTCGAACGTTCCGTTGATACGCGCAACCACACCGCTAATCAGAAACAAATTGGTCTTGACGATGATGTGATGCGCGATGTAGAACACCGCGGCAGCCAGTCCCAGCGGCGTGAACAATCCCAAGCCCATAATCATATAGCCGATTTGACTGACGATGTGAAACGACAGGATGCGCCGAAACTCGTTTTGCGCGACCGCGCCCAACACGCCAGTAATCATCGTTAGTCCGGCGATAATCAAAATCAAGTTGTGGGTGTAGCCAACATTCTGCGTGAAAATCAGCGTAAAGACGCGAATCAAGGCGTACACACCCACTTTGGTCAACAAGCCGGCAAACACAGCGGAGACGGCGACCGGCGGGGTGTGATAGGAAGCGGGAAGCCAGAAGAAGAGTGGAAAGATTGCCGCCTTGATGCCGAACGCGACGAGGAACAACATCGCGACCGCTGTCACTAGTTCGGGTTGCGTGGTCGTGTGCAACTTGCGCGCCAGGTCTGCCATATTGAGCGTGCCGACCAGTCCGTACACAATGCCCATCGCGGCAAGGAAGAGCGCGGACGACATCAGGTTGAGTGTCACGTACTTGATGGCGCCTTCCAACTGGCCGCGCTCACCGCCGAGCGCAAGCAGAACGAAGGATGCCATCAGCATCACTTCGAACCAGACATACAGGTTGAACAAGTCGCCGGTGACGAACGCGCCGCACACGCCCATCAACAAAAAGTGATAGAGGGGATGATAACCGAATTGGACGCGCGCCGCGTCAATATCTGCCAGCGAGTACACCGCTACCGCAAAACCGATGATACCTGTCACGGTTATCATTATCGCGCTGAAGAGATCGGCAACGAGCGTGATGCCATACGGCGCCACCCAGTTGCCCATCTGCGCGACCTGAATGCCTTGATGATAAACGTTGTGCAACAGTCCTATCGCCGCGCTCAGCAGGGCGAACGCGCCACCTACACTGACCCAGCGTTGCGCGCGCGGTACAGGATACAGCAATGTCGTGAGGATCGCGGTCAATAGCGGAATGATGATTGGAGCAATGAGCCAGAGATTCATACCATTCTTCGTCCTTCGTCCTTCGTCTTTCGTCTGCCGTCCTTCGTGTCGCGCTAGGTGTCCGTGCTTGTCAATTGATCAAGATCGTCTGCGCTGACGACCTTGTGCGCGCGATACGCTAGCACCAGCGCGAACGCGGTCACACCAAAACTGATGACGATGGCTGTCAGAATCAACGCTTGCGGCAACGGGTCGGCAACACTGCTGGCGCGTGCAAGGTGGTCTCCGACGATGGGCGGTTGCGCGCGCGTCAAACCACCTGCCGTAAAGATCAACAGATTCGCGGCATGACTCAGCAGAACAAGACCGATGAGCAACTTGACGATGCTACGCCGCAAGAGCATATAGATCGCCCCTGCATACAACCCACCGATGACGAGTGCCAGAGCGATTTCCATGCGCTCACTCCTCCGCCAATGCAAAGATGATCGTCAACGTCACTCCCAGCACGACGAGATAAACACCCGCGTCAAAGAAGAGTGGCACACCAACTTCGACCTTGCCCCAGCCGGGGAATTCGAACATCGCCCACAGGCCGGTCATAAAAGGATACCCGCTGACGATGCCGAACACGCCGCTGCCGAGCGCGAGCAAAAGACCAAGCCCGATGAGCACGCGCGGCTCTACACCCAGAATCTGGCGCGCTGCGCGCGTATCGTGCGCGATGGTGTAGAGGGCGTATGCGGCGGCGGCGATCAAGCCACCCACGAATCCCCCACCGGGTTGATTATGGCCGCGAATAAAAACGAACAACGAAAAGAGCAAGAGCAGTGGCAACAAATAGCGCACCGCCGTTTGCAGAATCAGCGAGTTCATTTGCGCGACTCTCTCCCGAGTTTCAACAGCGCGTACACACCCAGCCCGGCAATCCCCAACACGGTGATTTCGCCCAGCGTGTCAAAGCCGCGGAAATCCACCAGAATCACATTGACCACATTGCGCCCGTGTGCCAGCGGCAGCGCATTCTCGATGAAATAGTGCGAGATGCTGGGCTGGAATTGAATCAGGTCAGCCAGCAGCACCAGCGCGGTCATCACGCCGCCTGCCAGCACGGCAATCACTGCGTCGCGCCATCGTTCGCGCCGCGTGCTCAACTGGGTAAAACGCGGCAAGTGATAAAACACCAACACGAACAACAGCACCGAAAGCGATTCGATGGTGAACTGGGTCATTGCCAGATCGGGCGCGCCAAACAACAAAAAGATGAGCGATACGCCATAGCCAACGATGCCCAGCGCTGCCACCGCACCCAGGCGCGAGGAAGTAGTGGTTGCCACGAGCGTAGCCAGCAGAATCAGCACCGCTAATCCCACCTCGTAGAAATGCGTCTCTTGCCACAACGCTTCCCACTCGACGCGCGACATTTGATTCCAGATGTGCGGATTCACGAGGAGCAAGCCGACCAGTGTCACCGTCGTGAACACAATGATAATCAAATAACGTCGCAGATAGCCGCTTTGCAAAACGCGCGTCTGTCCACGCGCGAGCGCGTTCATTCCATCCAACACGAGCGCGTACGTCTTCTCCGCGCCACTCCAACCAAGATGCGTCAACGCCGCGCGCAAGGGCGCGCGCACAGCAAACAACCCAAGCCCAGCGACGACGGTCGCCAGACTCAAAACGAACGCTGGCGTGATGCCGTGCCACAACGCGAGTTTCACCGCCACGCTCTTGCCGCTGACCGCCGAGACTGCCGGCGCGACGAGCGTCGCGCTGACGCTTTGCGGCGCAATGCCGATGACGAGTCCCAGCCCTGCGAGTACGACGGGACCCAGCCACATACTTACGGGTGCCTCGTGCGCGTGTTTGGGCGTGTGGGTCGCGCGTCCAAAAAAGACGCCCAGCGCGACGACGCTGGCGATGAACACGGTGAACAGCGCGCCGAGAATGATTGCGCTGGCAAGCCACGTTCCCGACCCCAGGCCGACTTCGTACAACAATTCTTTGGCGATGAAACCAAACAGTGGCGGCACGCCCGCCATCGCCAGCGCGGCGATGCTCGCCGCGATTGCCGTGATGGGCATCGCGCGCGCCAGCCCACCCAACTGGGTTACATCGCGCGTGCCTGTCTCGTGATCCACCGCGCCCGTGACGAGAAACAGCGCGCCTTTGTAGAGCGCGTGCCCCAGCAAAAAGACGATCATCGCTTTGAGCGCGAGCGACGTGCCAAGCCCGATGAGCATCGTCAACGTGCCGAGCGCGCTCACCGTCGAGTAGGCGAGCAAGCGTTTGAGATCGGTTTGCGTCAGCGCGAGATAACCACCGAGTAACATCGTCACCGCGCCGATGCCGCCCACCGCGTACAACCACAAAGCGGTGCCGCCGAGCGCGGGATTCAATCGCGCCAAAAGATACACGCCGGCTTTGACCATCGTTGCCGAGTGCAGATACGCGCTGACCGGCGTGGGGGCTTGCATCGCGTTGGGCAACCAAAAGTGAAAGGGACATTGCGCGGATTTGGTAAACGCGCCCAGCAAAATGAGAATCACCGCTGCAGGATACAGTGGACTCGCGCGCAACGCGTCGCCTTGCGTCAACAGCGTGGAGAGTTCCAGCGAGCCACTCACCTGACCCAGCAACAGCAAACCCGCGAGCATCGCCAGGCCACCCGCGCCGGTGACGAGCATTGCTTGCCATGCCGCCGCGCGCGCCTTTTCGCTTTCGTGTTCAAAGCCGATGAGAATGTACGAACTGAGACTGGTCAGTTCCCAGAACACGAACAGCAACATCACATTGTCTGCCAACACCACGCCGAGCATCGAAGCCATAAACACGAGGAGCCACGCGTGCAGACGACCGAGGAAGGGATTGCCGTGCAGATAGCCGCCTGCGTAAATCATTATCAATGTGCCGATGCCGCTGATGAGCAGCGCGAACAGTACGCCCAGGCCATCGGCATAGAAGGAAAACGCAAGCCCTAGTTCAGCAGACCAGGGCGCGGCGAATGACAGCGTATCGCCGCGCGCGATGCCGGGCAATTGCACAGCAAAGTACAACGTCAGCGCGAGCGGCAGCAGCGCGACAAGCCACCCCGCCGCGTGGTGCCAGCGGCGCGCAAGCACAGGCGCGATGAGCGCGGCAACAAAACCGGCGAGAACTGCGACGACGAGCACGAAATCACCCAACGATGTACTCCTTTCAGTCTCTAACTTTTCACCATCAACACCGCCGACCCGCGCACCGCGCTCGCTTTTAACGCTTGCAGCGCGCGGTTGGCTTGATGCAACGGGAAAATTTCGATTTCGGTTTGCACCGGGATTTCTGCGGCAACGCGCAGCAGGTCGTGCGCGTCCTGCCGCGTGCTGTTCGCCACACTGCGAATCACGCGCTCGTGATACAACAAGTTGTAATCGAGTTGCGGAATCGGGGAACTGTACACGCCGGCGTGCGCGACCACGCCGCCTTTTCGCAGCACGCGCAACGCGTCGCGCACCAGAGCGCCCACCGGCGCGAACACAATCGCGCGATCGAGCCGCCGCGGTGGCGTGTCACCCGCGCCGCCTGTCCACACCGCGCCGAGTCGTCGCGCCAGCGCGCGATGCGCCTCGCTGCGCGTGAACACGTACACCTCGCACTGCCAGTGCCGCGCGATTTGCAGAACGATGTGCGCGCTCGAGCCGAACCCGTACAAGCCGAGCCGTTCACCCGGCTCCACACCGCAGACGCGCAACGCGCGATAGCCGATGATGCCACCACACAACAGCGGCGCGGCGTGCGCGTCATCGAACGCGTCGGGGATTTTGTACGCAAAGTTTTCGTTGACGACGACATACTCGGCATAGCCACCGTCCACGTGTTGCCCGGTCAACCGCGCGTGTTCGCAGAGATTTTCGAGTCCGCGCGCGCAGTACTCGCACGCGCCGCAGGTCCAGTTGAGCCATGCCACGCCCACGCGCTCGCCGATGCAAAAGCGCGTTGCGTGCGCGCCTGCGCTTTCGACGACGCCGACAATCTGGTGACCGGGAATCAGCGGCAATTTGGGCAGCGCGATCTCACCTTCGACCGTGTGCAAATCGGTGTGACACACACCGCACGCGCGCACCGCGATGCGAATCTCGTCCGCGCGCGGCTCGGGCGTTTCGACTTGTGTAAACTCGAGTGGATTCTCTTCGACACGGCGCGCGCCGCGCAAAAGCATCGCGTCCATAAATCAGTAGGCGGGAGGCGGTATGCAGGAGGCAGTGTTCAGTGTTCAGTATGCAGTAGGCAGGTGGCAGACGACGTGACTGCCTACCGCCTCCTGCCAACTGCCTCCTGCCGACTGCCAACGAACACTCACGCTTCGCGACTCTTCACCAACACCGTCCACGTGCCTTCTTGCACCACCTCGTCGCGCTGGTTCAGCACGCGCGCATCGAAGATGACAAAGCCGCCGCCCATCTTGGGCATCGCCTTGGTCTGCTTGACTTGTGCGACCAGATGCACTGTGTCGCCGATTTTCACCGGCGCTTTGAATTTCCATTCCAAGCCAATGAACGCGATGACCGTGCCATCCAGAAAACCGAGTTGCATCCCCAAGCCCGTCGCCACCGAGAGAACGAGCAAGCCATGCGCGATGCGTTCGCCAAACGGCGTGGCTTTGCCAAACTCGGCGTCGGTGTGAATCGCGTTGTAATCGCCAGAGACGCCGGCAAAATTCACAATGTCCGCTTCGGTGATCGTGCGACCTTGCGAAACGACCTGTGTGCCTTCGGTAAATTCTTCAAAGTACATTCCACGTGGACGATAGCCGTCAGTCATTTTTTCTCCTCTAATCAAAGTATGAAGTATGCATGAAGATGTTCAGACTTCATACTTCCGACTTTATACTTTTGAACTATGCCAGATGCTCCACCACCACCCGCACCCCAATCGCCATCAACACCAGCCCGCCGACGAGTTCCGCGCGCTTGCCCCACGCGGCTTGCAAGCGACGACCGAGCAACATTCCGGTCAGCGTCATTCCTGCCGCGACGATGCCGATAATGACGCTCGGAATCCACAAGTCCACGCGCAGCATTGCCAGACTCAAACCGACCGCAAGCGCGTCAATGCTTGTTGCAAACGAAAGGATGATGAGACTCCACCCGCGCGTGGGATCGAGCGCAAGGTGGGTGGGTTCATCGCTGAACGATGCGCGCACCATCCGCGTACCGACACCTGCAAGGAGCGCGAACGCAATCCAATGATCGTACGCCGCCAAATGGTGTTGCACCGGTTCACCAATGAACCAACCGATGAGTGGCATCGAAAATTGGAACAAGCCAAAGTGGAACGACAACCGAAAGAGTTGACGCCTGGTGCAAGCCAGACACGCGCCAACGCCGAGCGCGACGGCGAACGCATCCATCCCCAGACTCGGGGCGATGAGCAGAATCGAAAGCCAATCCATGACGACGGCAATGTCATTGCGAGGAGCGGTTTGTGCGACGAAGCAATCCCTACTCGCGATTTGGAGATTGCTTCGCAAAAAACGCTCGCAATGACAGGATGGCTACGCGCCGCGCTTGAACGCGTCCAGCCCGGCGTACTCCGCTGCCTCACCCAGTTCTTCTTCGATGCGCAGCAACTGGTTGTACTTGGCGACGCGTTCGCTCCGCGCTGGCGCGCCCGTCTTGATTTGCCCCGCGTTCGTCGCGACGACCAGATCGGCAATCGTTGTGTCTTCGGTTTCGCCCGAACGATGCGAAACCACCGCCGTCCACGCCGATTTGTGCGCGAGTTCGATGGCGCGCAACGTTTCGCTGAGCGTGCCGATTTGATTCAACTTGATGAGAATCGAATTCGCCGCGTCGAGTTCCAGACCTTTTTTCAATCGTTCGACATTCGTCACAAACAAATCGTCACCGACGATTTGAATCTTGTCGCCCAGTTTCTTGACCAGCGCGACCCAGGCGTCCCAATCGTCCTCGGCGAGTCCATCTTCAATCGAGAGAATCGGGTACTTGTTCACCCAGTCCGCGTAGAATTCGATCATCTGCTCGCCGCTCAGGATGCGACCTTCTTTGCGCAGATGATACTTGCCATCGGCATACAGTTCCGACGCGGCGGCATCGAGACACAAAAACACCTGTTGACCGGCTTTGTAACCGGCTTTTTCGATGGCGGTGAGAATCACTTCGATCGCTTCGACATTCGATTTGAGCGCGGGCGCGAATCCACCTTCGTCGCCGACGTTTGTGCTATAGCCCTTGTCCTTTAAAACTTTTTTGAGTGATTGATAGATTTCCGCGCTCCAGCGTAACGCTTCGGCGAACGAATCCGCGCCGGTCGGCGCGATCATAAACTCTTGCAAATCGGTGGATTGCCAGTTGGTGTGCGCGCCGCCGTTGAGAATGTTCATCAGCGGCACCGGCAACGTGCGCGCATGCACGCCGCCAATATAGCGATACAGCGGCAGGCGCAGCGACTCGGCGGCGGCTTTGGCAACCGCCAGACTTACACCCAGAATCGCGTTCGCGCCCAGATTCGATTTGGTGGGCGTACCGTCCAGACCGATGAGCAGCGCGTCAATCGCTTCTTGCTCGCGCGCGTCCCAGCCGACGAGTTCTTCGGCGATGACGGTGTTGACGTTCTGCACTGCTTTTAGAACACCTTTCCCGCCGTAGCGATGCTTGTCGCCATCGCGCAATTCCAGCGCCTCGTGCGCGCCGGTCGAAGCGCCACTCGGCACCGCCGCGCGACCAAACGCGCCATCGTCCAACAACACATCTACTTCAACAGTCGGATTACCGCGCGAGTCCAGAATTTCTCGCGCGACGATTTCCTCGATGATTGCCATAAGCCATCCTTTCTTAAATTTTTAGTACCAGATTCCCGGAATTTTTTCACCGCATTGGGGACAGGCACCACGCCCGCTTAATTCGTCGCGCAGAATGCGATACGCATAGCGTTCCACCAGCACCGTGTTGCATCTGGGGCAATAGGTATTCTCGTAATTTTTCACACTGCCCGGCAAATTGCCCGCGTACACATAGCGCAATCCTGCCTCCTGTCCAATCTCTGCGGCACGAATCAAGGTGGACGCGGGCGTAAAGCGCGCGTCGGTCATCTTGTAATCGGGATGGAACGCGGTGACGTGCCACGGAATATCGGGCGAGACGGAGCGAATGAATCGCGCCGCGTCCATCAGTTCTTCGTTCGAGTCGTTGAAACCGGGAATGACCAGCGTAACGATCTCCACCCAAAAGCCCAGCGCGTACGCCAGTCGAATCGTCTCGAGAACACGGTCGAGCGTGGTGCCCAGTTTGCGATACTGCTTGTCCTGCATCGTCTTCAAATCAATCTTGTAACCGACGACGTACGGACGAATGAATTCGAGCACCTCGCGTGTCGCATTGCCGTTCGAAACAAAGATGCCGCGAATGTGGTACGCCTGCGCCAGTTTGAAAATTTCGACTGCCCACTCGCTCGTGATGAGCGGCTCGTTGTACGAACTGCCGATGAGTTGCGCGCCGGTGCGTCGTGCCACGTTGACCACTTGCTCGGCGGAAACGCGTTGTGGCAGGTACCCTGCCTCGGGATCGCGCAGCGCTTGCGAAATGTCCCAATTCTGACAATTCGGGCAATGCAAATCACAACCAAGCATCCCGAACGTCAGCGTAATCGAGCCAGGCAAGATGTGGAAGAATGGCTTTTTCTCGGTCGGATCGGGATTGAGCGCGACGACGTAGCCGTGGGGTACGAACAGCGTCCCACCGCGATTGTAACGCACCTGACAAATCCCGCGCGCGCCGTCGTTGATGACGCAGCGATGCGCGCACGCCAGACAGCGCACGCGCGCGCCGTCCAGCGTTTCGTACAGCGCGCCCGCGCGCGTCATCTCGTCCAGCGCGCGGGCAAGCGGTGTATCGCCAGCCAGTGGCGGGCGGACGGAAACATTCATACCACGCATATAACACAGGGCGCGAGGTTTGTCAAACGTAACCGTTCAGGTGTCATTGCGAGGAGCGTTTTTTGCGACGAAGCAATCTCCGCGTTACGCTCTGCGGTGGGCAACGTTGGGGATTGCTTCGCAGAAATCGCTCGCAATGACAGAGCGGGCTGAACGGTTACTGTCAAACAAGGCAAAATGTTATGATATTGTTATCAAATCGTTATGCTTTAGTAATTTACAGGGCGGCGGTTTTGTGTTATATAATAGTACGAATATCAACGAAATGGTCAAATGAGATGTCCAAAAAATCGCTTGTATTGGCTCTGCTTATTTCACTTTTCTGGACAGGTGTCGTTCACGGAGAGAGCGAGGTGCGTACGCGCACCTTTACCTTTGCTGATCTGGGGTACACCAAAGACGAGACCCTGCAAGGCATACGCGCCACTCGCGAGTACGGCTTGATGCTACCGCAAGGGTGGCAACCGCAAGCGGGGAGCGTGCTGGTGCTACACTTTAGTCATTCCCCTGCCTTGCGTCCTACCTCCAGTCTGGCAGTGGATTGGAACGACACGCGCCTGGCGAGTGTGTTGTTGACAGCGGAAAATGTCAGGGATGGAACGTTACGCGTGACGATTCCCGAAACCGTGATGCGTGCAGGGTATAACGTGTTGCGCGTTCAGGCGTATATGGGGATTCAAGAGGATTTCTGCGCCGACGTGGATAATCCTGCCGTGTGGGCGACCATTCACCACTCGTCCTATGTGCAGTTGAATTTTATCGCCCGACCTCCTCAGGCTGATCTGAGTACATTACCCGCTCCCTTCATCGAAGCCAGTTCTATCGTCACGAATACGGTGACCTTGGTGTTGCCCGATTCGCCGCGTCCGGCGGAACTCGCCGCGCTGGCGACGATCAGTGCTAAATTGGGGCAGTGGGCGGCGTGGCGCACCTTGCTGGTGGATGTGCGTGCCGCATCTGCTTTCGATGTAGAGCACGCGCAGGGACATTTCATCGTCATTGGCGCGCGCGAACGATTGCCGCGCGCGCTCGATGTGCCGATAGTGCGAACGTCGGGCACTGAGACGCTCTTCACCGATCTGCGCGGTGAGCCACTCCCACGCGGCGCGGGTGTACTGTGGGAGCAACTCACTCCCCGGCGCGACGGAATGCTGTTGGTCGTCACAGGGGATAGTGATACCGCGATGTTAACCGCCGCGCGCGCACTTGCCAGCACACCCACGTCCGCCCGTCTGAGTGGACCGCTGGGTGTTGTGCTCGATGTGCCACCGCCCCGAGGGAATGGTCTGCCCGCACAGACCGTGACGCTGGAAGCGCTGGGTTATCGTGACATTACGGCACAGGGTTCACACGAACAAACACTGAACTATGCACTGCCGTTACCAATGGCATGGCAGATTCAAGAAGGCGCCACGCTGGATCTGCATTTTGCGCATTCGGCTTTGCTGGATGCCAACAAATCCTCGCTGAATGTGCTATTGAACGGTACACCAGTCACGAGCATCTTGCTTACTCCCAGGACTGCGACGGACGGACGTGTGACCGTTGCGTTGCCCGCGCGCCTGTTTCGGATGGGCGAAAACACTTTGACGATTGTCGGAAACATTCGAGTAGCGCGGCAAAAAGATGATGCCGACTGTTTGAATACCTACTACCGCGAAGCGTGGCTGGTCGTTTATGCCGATTCGCGGCTGAACATTCCGGGTGCGCCTGCCAACTTGCCAGCGACGCTTTCGAACTATCCGCGTGCATTTCTGGGCGCGATGGATCTGAGCGAGGTGACCTTCATTGTACCTACCGAGTCGAATCTGGCGATTGCGCGCGCGCTAGCGTGGATCACTGCGCGCCTGGGACGCTTTGCGCAGGGTGATACGCTGGCGCCGCTGGTGGTGGACGCGCAAACACCGGCGACCACGCGCTATCACATTCTGCTGGGGCGTCCCTCCCAGAACCCGGCGATTGCTCAACTGAACTCGGTACTGCCCCAGCCCTTCAGAGCCCAGAGCGACGAACCGGAACCAGTGGCGCAGATTGCACAGGTGTTACCACCGCGCGGCACGGTGGGGTATCTGCAAGCAACGACCGTCAATCAGCAGCCGCGATTGGTTGTTACCGGTAACAGCGATGACGGTATGCTCTGGGCAGCCCAGGCATTGAGCGCGCCCGAACTGCTCGGTAAATTGCGCGGGGATCTGGCAATCTTGAGCGCGGCGGCTTCACTCACGACACTCGAAGTGCGCACCAAAAATCGTCCGGCGGTTTTATCACCGACCCAGCCGACTGCTGCCGCGAACGGTGTAGCGAATATGCCTGTGTGGGTATTAGGTTTGACGATTGGACTTTTTCTGGTCACTCTGGCAATCTTGCTCTTTTTAGCCTGGCAAGCGTTGACCAGTACTCGGGTGAGGAAAGAACATGAATCGTAAGCAGGACCTTCAATTCAAACTCTTCGTGACAACGCTGGGCGTGTGGCTCATTCTCGGCTCGCTGGTGATGGGCTGGGTGGATAGCACGTTTTACCTGTTGGCGTTCGGTTTGCTTGCGCTGACCACGACGCTCTCGCTCATCTATCCGGCACGCTGGCTGAGCATCGGGGTAACATTGGCGAGCACAGGGCTTTTCATCGTGGTGCAACTTTTGGTGTATGGTTTCGTTCCGCGCGTGGCATTCACGTCGCTGTTATGCTTCCTCGTCCTCGGAGGTGCCGCGGTGCTGGGAATGCTCGCCAATCGTCACTTTACGCGTGTGGTACAACAATTGGAACAACAAAACAAGTTGGTGGATGAACTACGTCTGTACGACCCGGACACCAACTTGTTGCGCTATACCTACGCGCTGCAAACGCTCAAGACCGAGATTGCGCGCAGTCAACGCTATAACAGACAAGTGTGTCTATTTTTCTTGCAAGTGAGCGAGCCGGTGGAATGGACGCGCGCGCCCGAAGCGAAACCGCGCGCCTATCAACATCTTGCCGCTCTTTTGCGCGAATCCTTGCGCGCCGTGGATGTCCCTTTTATCCACGACACAAACTTGGGCGCGATTCTGCCCGAAACCGAGCCTGCCGGCGCACGCCTGGTGTGTGAACGTCTAGCAGAACGCATTGCGCACACGTTGCGACTCGCGGTGCACATCGGCATTGCCCATTTTCCCAGTGATGGTGTCACCGAAGATGAACTGGTGCGCGGCGCCCAAGCGGCATTGCATCTTGCTGTGACAACAAAGCAACCGCTGGTCTTTTACGTGCAGTTGCGTCACGCCGTTCAGCCCGCACCGGCGACGCCACCACTCGAATGGCCGACAAATCATCACACCGCGCCAGCGAGTCATACGGGGGTGGCAATTACGGTTAGTGGTCTGCGGAACATTGCCGATATTGTGCGAATCGAACAAGCCCTGCGCGATTATGTCGGTGTGACGAATGTCCAGAGCGTCCGCTTTACCGAGGGGGCGCTCATGTTACAGGTAAATCATCTTCCCGACGGATTGACGCAGCAATTATCCGAACTGATCGCTTTGCCGGTGGAACAGGTTACACAAGATAGCCATGGGATTCACGTGCAGGTGAAAGATGGAGCGAGTGCCTGAATCGGAATCGTCACGCCCACACGCGTGGCTTGCGTTCGTGATCGTTGTGCGCGTGACGATCTTTCTGCTCATCTGGTTGGTGCTCTTTGTGGGGATGTTTCTGGGCTATTTCACAGTGCCGCTTGTCCTCCTTGCCGCGCTGACTCTCTTTTACGCGCTGACCGATGCCGGTTTGGTGATGGCGCTGGTGCGCCGGCGCGCGCGCGAGGCGCGCCGTGCGTTTCTGGACGCGCGCCAAAGTCACATCGTCAGATGATTCTCAATGATGGACGTTGTTGCACCGTTCGTACGCCTGAGCGGTTATACCCCTGCACCCGCCGCGTTGCGCCTTTTGCCCGAAAACGTGGCGCGGCAGTTTCTTGTTGTGCCGCTAGGTGTGGAGCAGGACACGCTCAGCGTGGCATCGGCGCGACCGCTGGATGCCGCGACACAGCGCGCGCTGGCAAGCGCGATCCGCTACCCCGTGCGTGTGCGCCGGGCTACCTTGCCCGATGTGCGCACCGCGCTCGCGCGTTTTTATCACGGCGTCACACCGCGTACCCCACTCCTCACGCTTGAGCAGGCGCTGGTCCACCTGGGGTATCTCACGCAGGAGACGGTGCAGCGTTTGCGCGCCCAGCCGACGAATCTCTCGTTCGCTCAGGTGTGCCTTCAATCCAATCTCATCCGCGAAGAAGATTTCGTCGAAGCGCTGGGTTGGCAGTACAACCTGCCCGCGTGGCGCTGGCGCGCGCTCGCGCCACAAACCCATCTTGCCCCTTTGATTCCTCTGACGATTGCGCGCGCGCAAAAAATCGTTCCGCTGTGGTGGATTCGGAACACCCTCATTGCCGGCACCGCAGCGCCGCAAGAGAATGACGCGCGTCTGG
>Ga0308410_1001130_pt1 | contig 15313 bp, 12 predicted proteins | sample HotsprOSTMatCore_FD_203467 | JGI IMG/M metagenome (GOLD analysis project Ga0308410, IMG submission 203467) | Hot spring phototrophic mat microbial communities from Octopus Spring, Yellowstone National Park, Wyoming, United States -... | ecosystem: Environmental > Aquatic > Thermal springs > Hot...
CGGTGTTATTTTCCGCCGGCGATTATACGTTGATGAAGACCAATAGTATGTGGATAGGGGCAGGGTTGAATTTATACTACAAAGATAAGCTGTACGCTTCTAATAGTTATTCCCCGAATGACTTAACGTTGAAAAATCATGAAGACCTGCTGATATTAAAAGGTAAATTCAGAGACTTGGATAAAGAGGAGTACGAGTTACAATCTTTACTTATGTGTCTAATACAAAAACAAAAAATCAATAAAATCATTAATAAAAAGTATTATATCTTATCAATTGAAAAAGGAAGCATAGAATTATTAAAGATAAATGATATCCTTAGTTCAGCATGGGATAATAATAATAGTGAAATTTTTCTTGATGCATCACGGCTGGTAAAAACAATTAACCTGAATGATGTAATAACTAATTCACTTAAAACACTAACTAATTCACTTAAAACACAACTGAATACTGGATGCCATATAGAAACAGACAGAACTTTAGGACAGTTACATAGTTCAAGTGGGGATTTATATCTTGTCGTTTTCGTCTACTGCCCCAAAGAAGTAACTTATAAGGTATTGTTTTTTACTTCTAATGTACGGGATTTACTATCAAGGCATAAAATCTTGAAACTAATATCTGGATTTGAAATAACTCCAAGCAAATTTAATCCTAATAGTCCCGACTTCAAAAGGATAGCAAATATGATATATTTATTGTATAAAAATTATAACTTTTGGAATAAGCTGAAGAACATGTTCCATGGTTCGAGAGGTATTGACTTAATTTCTAATGATGTCGTAACAACAAACCTCGGGATTAACAAGGTTTATTACGACATGATGTTTAATAGGTTTTCCGAGCAAACTGCCTCGGAAGTAGGGAATGTTGTTTGCACACTACATGTGGTTAAAACAATTACTTGGCCTGGCCCAAACTATACAAAACTGTACAAATTTAGCACAGTCGCTTCTTGATGAGGGAGAGGGACTAGCCCGTTTTGTTTCGCCGCTCCTACCCAATTCATTGTGAGGATCACTCTCTTCAAGGGAGAGAAGTCTCTGAGACTCTCAAGGCAGGAGAAGGCGAGGGCTACGGCGAGAACTTGCCAGCTTTTTTGTTCCACCAGAGTGAAACCCCTCAACCGTTCCATCTTACGGTTGACGGTTTGTTGGGCAGCTGACTCGCTCTCCCCGCTTTCCCGTAAGTATCCGAGTAACGTGTCTAATTCTTTTCGTGTTTTCCCAAGAGTACTTTTCAATCTGTTCCGCTTGTATTCGTTTTTCTCTTTACGTATTTCTTGTTTGATTTTGGCAATCTTGTCTTCAATCTTTGCTATTGCGTAAGACAGAAAATCTGCATCTTTCAGAATTTCTTTATAGTTCTTAGGCAAGCGTTCTTTGAAACCTAGTCCTCTCCGGGCTATTACATAAGCACCCGCCGTGTCCTTGTCTATGTTGTATAGTGGTGCATACTTCAACTTACCAATGATTGACGTGTAGGCTGGATTGACCTTGATGACTTGAATGCCATTCCGCTTCGCTACAATCTCAATCTTCTGCAGTAACGCTTTGTATATCCACTTTTGTAGTTTCTGTCTTAGCTTTGGCAGCCCATCACCTCTCTTACCTTTTGGGAGCTTCTCTAAATTCTCCATAACAATCGCTTTTCTTTCTCTTTTAGCGATCTCTACTACCTGATGTGCAGTTTGCCAACTCAAATACGCTCTTTTGTATGAATTGCCGTCTAATAGGTTGTCCAAGCTGATCCGCTCATACTTCTCCAAGTTACCATCCTTTGTCGTATGAACTAGTGCTAGGTGAAAAGGGTAGGCGTTGATGTCAATCCCTATGACGCCGTTATCTTTTGTAATAGTCACTTCTGGGAGCTTCTCTTCTCTGCTGAACTGTGCATAGATTTTCCCGTTTCTGAGTTTTAGTCGTACTGTGTATGGGAACCAGTCGCCTGTTTTCTCAGCGTGTTCTAAGCTACTGATGAAGCTTGCCCACTTGTCCGTTTTTCTCTTCACTGACCGAATCACCCTTGCCCACACATACTCGCCATTCCCTAAGTTAATCCTCAGATACCATTGATTGTTCAGATTCACAAGCCTGATGTTTAGATTGCCCTCTTTTGATTTTTCTCCTCTTGAATACAAAACGCCATATCTTCTTTCTTCCCATTTTTGTCTTAGCTTCTCTCTACTCTTACCTGTTAAGTGTTTTTTCTTCAGCTGTTCGAACAGTTTTCTTGAACCGAAAATAAGCTTTTTCGGATTTTGCTCTCTTTCTATGCAAGACTCCAGAGTTTGCTGTGCTAGGAGAATTGCGTCATCCGAATATCGGGTGTTTATTCCATACTTTCGGGATAGTAGTTTTTTCAGCTCTTTCCTTTCCGCTCCCTCCATCAGTCTTTTGTAGGCAAACCTGACCATTGAAGAAAACTTACGCATGAGGGTTAATACCCGCCCTTTATCCTCATCTTTGTCAAATGCCAATAAACACTCTACTGTTACGAAGTTGCTGTTACTTTTCTTTTCTGTCAGCATTTTTAGAACCTCTTTGTACATAGATTCTGCCTACACCTATTGACTACAACTCTCTCCATCCCAAAACCAATCGAAAATCCTTTACACTCTTTTACACTTAGAAGCTTCTTAGCCATACTATGGTATAAATATACAAATTTGTACAGAAATTAGCAACTGTTGCTAGCATCAATCACTTCCGAAGTACAAAATCAGACCGTTGAACTATAAAAAAAATGATAAACAGGTTAGTATATTTCTGCATGTCCCTCAATCCAGGAGAAACCGAAAAGTATGTCTACATGATTACAAGTGCCACAGACAGACTAAATAAAATAGATAAAACCCTATGGCAGCTATTCAAGCAGAAGTATGAGGAATATACTAAACAGCCTATACCCTATGACTTAGATGACATTCAAGGATTCATGAACGCTAGTTTAGAAGACGATAACTTCAAAACCTATATTAGTAGCTACATGAACTTCTCTATAACTTGGATAGCCACCCGTATAATAGACACCCTCGCACAAGCCATAGAAGAAATCAGTACTCTAAATGAACAAGATATAGATCTTAAATCAAAATTTGTGATATTTGATAGGATGATTAAACAACTTTCGGAACTGATAAAAATAAAAAACAAAATAATCAATGAAAATGAGCATGACAACAAAAAAACAAAGAAGAAAAGCGACAAGGATTATACTAGATTGCTATCCTAAAAGAAGAACATATGATAACTCTTGACGTTAGTGGTAAGACAAATATAGGATTATTAAAATTAAAAATAGCACAAAGAAAGCAAACTTTAAAAACACAACTATGATATGCTGCTTCTACTGATTAAACGAGAATATATAAATCCCAGTGAAGATAACAGCACTGAACATTGGTTCTGGGTTCCGTTAGTGAATTGCCTTAGGAAAGTGCCTATAACGCATTATAAGCCTGCTCCGTCGGGAGGAGCCGACGACATATTACAGCTAGAACATACAGGCATCTACAAAGTGCAAATATCACCTGAATTTATAGAAGTAATCAACCCTAGATATACTTCGTTGCAGGGTGAAAGTACATTATCATTAGATGAATCAACCCTACAAACTGCTTACGAATCGTTTCACAAAATTATGCCTTTATTTACAGCGTGCTCTGCCGGGCAAATTATTATTAGCAGCAGCGCCGTATCATCGTACAACATAACTGGATGGGCAGACGCTGCAAATGTAAAAAATGTGCTAATATTCGGGAAGCTGAATGTATATAGAAGATTACTTGGGGATTCAACTTCCTCGGCTTCTAGTAATTCAATCGTACAAATGGGCATATTATCAATACCGAAGGATACAAAAGAAGTAAAATTGATAAGTATTCATAGATCAGCAGCAAATAATACAACAATGTATGGATACAGTGAACTAATAAACTACACAGTACAAAATAAAATGCGAATAGACAACACCTATTACAATCCAAACACATTGAACTTACATCTATATATTGGTGATGTGGTAACTCTAAGAATAACACAAGAGTCTACATATTTTATTAACAGTAAGACTAAGAACATAACCCAACATATTTACCCTCCCACAGTACATGGTTATGGGACTACTCTAATGCCCACGAGGGGTAATTTGATTATTAATAGTATAATAGATGAATTTGTTAATGAATACAAAGTTCAAGTCGATAATAATCAATTATTTTACGATACCTTATAAAATTCATGTGGTAAACTGCTCAACCTTTATGGTTGAGATTCCTGTTTCCATGCAGGATATCTTATTAGATAACCTGTAAGATCTACGACCATCCACCGAAGCCTGCTATACAGTCTTCAGTTGAGATCGCCCTAACTCTAAAGGGTTGGTTCTCAACCATGCAAAATACTGTAGAAAACTATAAAATTAACACCACTTTTGATACAGCCTACTATGTAAGTAAAACAATATCTTTTATATTATCTTGCTGTTGTGTAATATCCGAACCTTTCAGAAGATTCCACCTTTGTGATATTATGTTCAATACAACTCCATATCTATTTGAAGAATTCCATAGTGTATAAAAGACGTAGAATTTAGTATCTCCTGAAAAGACGATTTTAGAGTTAGGTAAGTAAGGTTCTGTTACTAATGGCTTAGAATAAGGAATAGGTATTGTAAATTGTTGTATAAATTCTTGAGCGTTTGGCCTTGGGACAATGACTGCGTTGACCACTACGGCGGATATCTGAGACAACGAATGTAAAGACATCGGAATGTTGGATAAATTTATTTGTAAGCATATGTTACCTGGAGTCCCATCATTATCTGGTGCATCACCTAAATCATCAGATGGTGACATTACAACTAAACGATAATTCAAAGGTCTTATTCCGAGAACCATCCTATCAGTAGCATGATTGAAAGAAGTTATCAAAGTATCTATACGATTAGCAAAATAGTTGAACAAAATGTTTACAGGATATTGTTGTAGGACAGTCCAATCGTTCCATGTAGTACGACCTTCATCACAAACATCCATGAATTCTGACAGCGCTTGTGGTGGGTTTAAAATTATTCTATTCATATCACTATCATAGCCTACGGTCAATGCTACTTGATTATTAAGACTTACATTACCTGAGCGGGTAGCTATAATCATTTTATCGTCTAAAACCGCGAATACGGTCTGTTGTATAACGTAACCTGATATAATCACTTCATTTCCATTTGAATTGGGAGGGGGGCTGGCGTATTTTCTACCAACCCATACATCCAAGCCAATGATGTTGTTAGGATATGGTGGGTTGTTCAAAAAGTTAGTGGTGATAACACTTGGCAGATTATTGACGTTGTTAATATTACCTAATACGATCACATATCTACCATTGCGACATATTTTATTTATGTCTAATGGCTCGTTACCGTCTGGTGTTAGTACGCCAGTTCCGAACTTAGCATTTAGAATGGATGCCAGTAGTTCTGTTGCTACTGGTCTCATTAGAAACTTACGAATATCTCTTTGCAAGTTTTGATTTATACTGCGACCCGACAACTGCCACTCCTGTACAATCTCCGCTGCCACATAATCGTACAGCTCAGTAACAACGTCTTTGTACCATAATGGGTATAGGTTTCCGTGATTAGCATAATCGCTCGATACATTATAGTATATGTATAGCTTTGGATCGCCGGGCACATAAACAATATCGCCGTTTTCGTATATATGTGGGTTAAGCGGATCGTATTCAAAAACGCCCTTAATATGAAACTGTTGGCCGTCAATATTTAAAAGCATGAGTAAATATACTTATTTTATTTCGATAAAACCCTGAGCTATGAATCCAAGAAAAGACTATTATAAGGTCTTAGGAGTTAGTCAAAATGCTACATTAGAGGAAATTAAGAAGTCTTATAGGCGTTTAGCTAATACTTACCATCCTGATAAGAATCCAGGCAACAAAGAAGCGGAGGAGAAGTTTAAGGAAATAAACGAAGCTTACGAGGTTCTAAGCGACAAGGATAAAAGAAGACAATACGATGCGATGCGGTCTGGTGGATTCTACGAAGGCTGGAGCGGCCGTACAGCAAGTAGCCACAGCAACTTCAACCCTTTTGCAGAAATCTTTGAAAGCTTCTTTACTTCCGCTTTTGGAGCTGAAGATTATGAAAGCCCATTCCAAAGCTTTAGGAGAAGCGAATATGTAGGCCCTAAACTAGGCGATATAACAATAGAAATACCTATAAAACGTTCTGACATAGGAAAACAGAAAACTATCACTTATAAACGCCGAATCGTGCAATACGACAAGACATGTAAATACTGCGGTGGCATAGGCAGTACAAGAATAGTCAGAAGTCCAAATCCTAACATACGCATAGAACATAACGAAATTTGCCGTGCCTGTAACGGTACAGGGCTGGAACCAGGTAGCCACATAGAACAAGAAAATACTATCACCTTCACAATAACAGAGCAAGACTATGAAAGAGGGATGAAAATCCTTATAAACGCAGGACATCAAGAATACATACCTTCACAACTTATGACGATTACCCACAGTGTTATTGTGAAAATTAAACAAGTTTAGGATATTTTATTGTGGCTGACAACTCCTGTTACAGGATAAACACAGGCCCAGTAGACCTCAAAAGCGGGGAAGAGCTAAATCTTAATATAACTACCATAGACCTTTACAAAGGCGAAGGTATAGAAACCAATATCAAGACTATTCCCGTTAGTTCCGGCGAGGATGTAGATGTTAACATAGGTTTGATAGGTTTGCCTTCAGGTGATGATATAGATGTGGCTATACAAGTGATAGAGTTAGGACCTGGTAGTGATATAGATGTGGCTATACAAGTGATAGAGTTAGGACCTGGTAGTGAGATAGAGACAAACATCATTGTTGTAGGCGTTTCTGAAGGGGCTAATATTACTTACGATCTTTCTGGTGTCCCTCTACCTTCGGGTGATCAACTGGTATGGTCTTTAGACGGCCCCGGCATGCCAAGCGGAGAACCTCTGAGCGTCAATATCATCACAGCACCACCAATCAACGGAGATCCACCGACTTACAACCTCTACACCCAGGAACTACCACCGAACCAGTGCTAATAATGGCAAAAGTTAAAAAGATAATAAAATTACCCAAAAATAACTCAAAAGGTAACATATATGTTATACACTACACTGAAAATTCGGTTTTATTCAGCTTCAATCGTTTCGCATCTGTAAATAGACTATACAGAAACCGTCAGGGTTACACTAAACCTTACTCCGTAAATAGTAAAGTATACTTGGACATTCTCAGCTATCATCCAGAAATCATAGATAAGAAATTTCTACAATGCGACAAATACGCTGTCAACTACTACATAATTGTAGGGGACAAAAAAAGGAGAGATATATCAAACTATGTAAAACTCTTTGAAGACATAGTATTCAGACTATTTGTAAAAGAAGACGATAGTAAAGTCAAATATATCACTATAAGAGGAGTTTACAAAGAAAAGATAAAATCCAAATATGTACTTGTAACTTGGCATTGTTTCGACGCCAGTGAAAATACTGAAGTACTCAAAGGGGTAGAGGAATTCATCAAATAATCGCAGCCAAGCTTTACCTTGCGTATATACAGCTAAGAGGACTATGGAGTGGCTACTGAAATTGCTCATCCTTAGGTACGGCATCAAGATCGCATGGAAATGGCTACAAAGGATTTTCATGTTCATCGTATTCATGTTTCTCTTATTCCTGCTAGCGATATATGTCGCTTTTGAAGTAGCTAGCTCATAGAATCATAAAGCATTTTACAAATACTTTTTACACTTAAAGTTTCTATTCAAAACTTAATGACTGGCATTTGATTTACTAATAAAAGATCCGATAAAATAAAACAAGACGAAAAATTCACATCCTGGTCACCCAAACTATACAAAACTGTACAAATTTAGCACAGTCGTCCCTTGACCAGGGAGAGGGACTAGCCCGTTTTGTTTCGCCGCTCCTACCCAATCCCTTGCGAAGATTACTCTCTTCAAGGGAGAGAAGTCCCGAAGGCTCTCAAGGCAGGAGAGGGCGAGGGCTACGGAGAGAACTTGCCAGCTTTTTTGCCTTACATGGGTAAGGCCCCGCACCCGTTCGATCTTACGGTTGACGGTTTGTTGGGCAGCTGACTCGCTCTCTCCGCTTTCCCGTAAGTATCTAAGTAACAAGTCTAATTCTTTTCGTGTTTTCCAAAGAACACTTTTTAGTCTGTTTCGTTTGTACTCTTTTTTCTCTTCTCGTATTTTCTGTTTGAGTTTGGCAATCTTGCCTTCAATCTTTGCGATTGTGTAAGACAGAAAGTCTGCATCTTTCAGGAGCCCTCTGTAGTTTTTGGGCAGGCGTTCTTTGAAATCTAGTCCTCTCCGGGCTATTACATAAGCACCCGCCGTGTCCTTGTCTATGTTGTATAACGGTGCATACTTCAATTTGCCAATGATTGACGTGTAAGCTGGATTGACTTTGATGACTTGAATGCCATTTCGTTTTGCTACAATCTCAATCTTCTGCAGTAACGCTTTGTATACCCACTTTTGTAGTTTCTGCCTTAGCTTGGGTAGTCCATCGCCTCTTTTGCCCTTTGGAAGCTTCTCTAAATTCTCCACAACGATCGCTTTTCTTTCTCTTTTAGTGATCTCCACTACCTGATGAGCAACTTGCCAGCTTAGGTAGTCTCTTTTTTCTGAACTGCCCTCTAATAGCTTGTCTAAACTGATTTGCTCATACTTCTCCAAGTTACCATCCTTTGTCGTATGAACTAACGCTAAGTGAAAAGGGTAAGCGTTGATGTCAATCCCTATAACACCATTGTCTTTTGTAATAGTCACTTCTGGGAGTTTCTCCTCTTTGCTGAACTGCGCGTAGATTTTTCCGTTTCTTAGCTTGAGTCGTACTGTGTAGGGGAACCAGTCCTCTGTCTTCTCAGCGTGTTCTATACTGCTTATGAAGTCTAACCACTTGTCGGTTTTTCTTTTTGCTGACCGAATCACCCTCGCCCACACGTACTCGCCGTTACCTAGATTAATCCGCAGACACCATTGATTGTTCAGATTGACAAGCCTAAGGTTTAGATTGCCCTCTTTTGATTTTTCTCCTCTTGAATACAAAATGCCGTATCTTCTTTCCTCCCATTTTTGTCTTAGTGTGTCTCTTCTTTTGCCTGTTAAGTGTTTTTTCTTTAGCTGTTCAAACAGTTCTCTTGAGCCAAAAACGAGCTTTTTAGGATTTTGCTCTCTTTCTATGCAAGACTCCAGAGTTTGCTGTGCCAAGAGAATTGCGTCGTCCGAATATCTAGTGTTTATTCCATACTTTCGGGATAGTAGTTTTTTCAGCTCTTTTCTTTCCGCTCCATCCATTAGTCTTTTGTAGGCAAACCTGACCATTGATGAAAACTTACGCATGAGGGTTAATACCCGCCCTTTATCCTCCTCTTTGTCAAACGCCAATAAACACTCTACTGTTACGAAATTGCTGTTACTTTTCTTCTCTGTCAGAATTTTTAGAACCTCTTTGTTCATAGATTCTGTCTAAACCTATTGACTACAGATATCTCCATCTTAAGACTATCGAAAATCTTTTACACTGTTTTACACTTACAAGCTTCGTAGTCATACTATGTTATAAATATACAAATTTGCACAGAAATTAGCAACTGTTGCTAACCTCCTGTATGGTATCAAGTTTGTAGGCAAGCTACTTCGTAAGGTTTTTATGGTAGTTTTGTTTATTTTACTTCTGTTTCTTTTAGCGTTATACGTAGCTTTGAACCCATAAAATAACAGAACACAGAAGGTACATAAAGGTAGATCTTTATATGTGTTCGTCCATAAAGTACTAAAATACAAAAGTTTTCGTCAGACTTGACAGTGTGTTAAATAGATGGTAAAAGTCCTATGGGTTAGAATGTTATAAAAGAGTAGGCTCTGGTGAATGGCTATATCCATCTTACAACGTGGTAGGAAACTCAACCAGAAAAGTTAAGTAATACGCACCAATAAACCTTAAAGTATGCTTACAAATCAAAATTCGGGAATTGATATGCCAGTGAAAGCTTTGACAAAACAAAACAGCACGAAAAATTTATATCAGTCTTCCAATCATCTTCATTCCGAATGTCAAAAGCACTAGAGCTTAAAAATAAAAAATCTCTAAGATTATCTACCCTAAGCCCAGCTCTCTTAATATCTATCCCTAAAATTGGCAAACTAATCCTATTATGTCTAACATCGGCGAAACGATTATACGTATCAAACAAGATATCCATGCCAACTAACTTAATAAAATTATATTCTTCCTTATATAAGTGTATATTATATAGATCTATTTTATCACAAATCCTAAAATACTTATTGTGATATCTTCTAATCCTGCTCATTACTTTTAAAACACTATTTGTATCGCTTTCAATATTATATTGAGCCATGCTAAACCTTACATCCCCGCTTGAAATATTCCAAACAAATAACCCAGTAATTTTATTACTATTCTGCATGTATTTAGTTAACAGATACAATCTATTATTATGTTTATCTAAATAGTAAGATATTACATTTATATCGCCAATTAATCCAGCATCAGGATTATAATCGTAAATAGCACGGGTTATCAAGTCTCCAAATCTAAAAACCGTTAATAAACCTTTTGCTTCTTTATTTAGATGCTCTCTACATTCTAGACTGTCTCTTTGTTCGTACAATTCGTTAAGTACATGATCCAACTCCAACAGATCTAATATAATCATAAAATCAAGTTGCACATGTAAGAATAATATCTTATTGATGTCCTCTAATGGACAAAAATGATAGAGTATTTTGTGTTGAACTATACTATGCACTTCCGAATCTACATGAAAACTAACTAAAAAATTTTTATATACATCTATAACTTCTAAGAATCCTAATCCGATATCAGGTTGATATTTAATCATAAAAATGTATTTCTTATAACGATATATCGCCACTCTATCATAATCAAGATAAAAATCTTGGGGATCGCTACAAGTTACAGTTTTGACACCATTATGATCTTGCGTTATGTAATGAAAATCGTCTCTATATATTTCATTTAAAAGATAAATACTTTCTGACTGAGTATTGATGCTGAGATTTGTTTTCATTAGCTCGTTACTTGACTCCAGTAACTTGCGGCGGTTTTCCCAGATATAAAAAAGCATATCATCTTCACTCTTAGGGTATTTATAGATAGCACCCTTTTTCATAATATATAATAAACCATCTTCTTCATAGAATGGATGATAATACCAATAAATATATATCGTGTTTCCAAGAAGTTCCAAGCTTATACCGAACTTAGACAAAGTATAATCATACTTTTCACCAATTATTTGAATGTCGTCAATGAGTATCTTTATTGCAGAAATATACAATGTCCGTTCATCAATAGTTTTTTGCGCTGGATAACCTTTAATACGCCATAGCATAACATCGTGAATATAATCAATTTTGGCTTCACTTACTTTTGATATGATAGAATTATTTTCTTCACAAATTCTAAGTATTTTAAGCATTAATTCCTTCATATCATCAAGATCCCATTTTACCAAATGTACAGTTTCGTTTGATAGGTCTATTAGATATATGAAAATACCATCCCTTCTAAATTGCATTATTGGGATTATATTATTAGATATAACTGGTAAGAATCTTGAACATATTTCATTGTCTTTGCTTACTAAAAGCAAGTTTTTATTTTGCGAAATATTAGAGGCAACTATGTATCGTTTATTATCTTGCAATTCTACTGTTTGAGCGATTAAAATCCAGTGACCGTTTGTTGTTCTGAATACCATCTTTCCCCCATCTATAATCCTACCCTGAATATCATTAAATTCAACAAATTTGTAAGAACCTTCAATAGAGTTAGGTACAAATTCAAAAAAGCTCGTTCTTTTGTTTCTTTTGTAAAAAATCAAGTTGTTTTTAGAATAAAAATGAGTTATAAACTTTGAGCTTTCAACATAGTATAAGTCTCCATGCATGTGTTTATGCGGATGACATTCGCTATTAGTAACATCCAAGGATTCAGACGCATAAGGTGTCTTGATACTTTTGGTTACTTTTACTTTGGGAACCTTAATTTTCCCAGACTCCAGAAAACGCATAAAATTAGAGTTATCTCACTTAGTTATCTATCGCTGCGAGAGAGATAGCTCATCATGTCGGTCGCTATGGTTCAACTAATCGAAAGCGCGCTGTGTAGGAACAGGACGACTTGAAGTTGCGCCTGTGGGGCATGCTCTGAAGTATCCACCGAAGCAGGAAGCTCAACAGCACGACGGTAAGCAGTCCGAAAGCCTCAAAAACGCCGCTCAGAGAGGCGAACGAATACAGGGTAGATATCAGATACCAGAGGCTACCCTAGGGCGCCTCAAAACGGCTAAAAAGTGGCAAAAACGCCTTACTCATCTTCTATTTCGCTTCGGGTGCATCCCTCAATCTTATTTTTCTCTTTTCCCTTGCGCTTTTTGAATCAAAACGGAAGTGCCCTGCCCGTAGTAGGCAGGGATTCCTGGTCTTTGGGCGGGTGAGTGGTTACTCCTGCGTGACTTTCGTTTGCAGGCGGTTAGCGATGGAGAGGTACCGCTTGACTAAGGTGCGGATTTGCTTGACCATCAGGTTGGAGTTCTTAGGGAGGGTATCCAGTACATCTTGGAGTGCCTCAAAGGTAGGTAGAGCGTCAAGGAAGTTTTCCACAAGCTGCTGTTTCTGCTCCCGTGAGAGGCGTACATGAGTCCTACCAGTGCTGCTGGATGTCCGAGCGTACCGAGCGGGTACTTCCAGCCCGAAAGTGCTAAGGGATTCCCGAAGGGCCTCATTACGGAGCTTCTGCACGATGGGAGCTATATTCTTCTCCTCGCTCGTGCTTTTGATGGCCAGAAGTCCCTCAATCCTAGGAAGCAGAAGGTACGCTGCGATGCACCGGTACCAGCCTCCATGCTGTGAGACCGCTACACCAGCGCTCGCAATCTCCCTACGAATCTGTGTTTCCACATCGTGAGGGAGGAAGCTGTGCTCCCCATCCAGGTCCTTTTCCAGATTTGTGATAAGCTTCTTCAGGCCTTTTTCTGTGAGGGCCTTCTCAATCCGAACTTTGAGTTCGGTTCCGCTGACTTTCACATGTGTTTCCATATCAAGCATTACGACAAAAGCGCAAGGTAAGTTAGTTCCCATTTTTGCGATTCCTCAAATGAGGCAAACAAAAAAGCGGGGCATACGCCCCGCCTACAGATGTCGTCCTAAACTTTAGAAAAGTGTAGGTATCAAGTTTTGAAGTCTAACAGCCTTAGGCAAATCAACTCTCAGATACGGCTGCGAAAAATCGTCAATACGGTCAGTGATGTAAACATCATTCCCAGTAGACACGATATAATAAGGCATATATTCGTAAAATATCAGTTGTTCTGGATGTGATGTAGCGTTGTTGATGATTCTACGGTCCAGTCCTGTGTTTCGTGCAATAGACGCTGTACTACCACATAGTACTGCTTCTTTGGGGAACTTTACATGGTCGTACTTGCATGCATTGATAAACACTGTACTAGCTTGTTGTTGGTACTCGTTGCGATTACTTTGGTCTACCCAGTAGGCATTCACGATTTCCGCTAACTGCTTACGATACTTAGGGGCGATCTCAGGTAGCCCCCACTCAACTTTGAATACGCTGTTTCGTGCCGCTTTCATAACAAGCATTACGACAAACACGCAAGGCAAAACACAGACTGTAAAATAACAAAAGTTAAAAAATTTAACATAATAATAATCAACTAATAAATATGCAAAGGAGTACTTACGTATATAAAGCGTCTCATATTCAAAAGCGTTAGATTTTGCATAAGAATTCAGTCTCCTTCAGGATCTACAGTATACCAGGTTTTAATTTAAATCCTGATATATTGATATACTAGAGTGAGTTGTTGGGGTATAGATCCTTAATTACGTACTGTACGTGTTAATTACAATTGTTACTGTTAATACTACCCCAACAACTCACTTTAATATATCAATATATCTTAAGGGTAAGCAATTTTTATATCTATCATGAGGGCTTTACTTATATAATGGGACATGTCTAGTTAGTTTCAAATTTGTAAAGTTTTGATGCTTTTATAGGATGAAAATGAGATTAGACAGTTGGTAAGTGTTTATTTTCGATATTTGTATGTTTGTGGGCAAGTTGGTAAGTTTCGGTTTTGAGGCTAGACAAAAGTTATTAGAAGGTATTGAGATTTTATACAGGGCTGTTTCTACGACTCTTGGGCCTAGAGGGCGGAATGTTGTTTATGAGGATTTTTATAATGATGCGCATATTACGAAAGATGGTGTTACAGTAGCTAAGCAGGTTGAATTGTCAGACCCGTTAGCAAATGTGGGAGTGCTTTTAGTGCGGCAAGCAAGTATGCAGACGGCTGACGAGGCAGGTGATGGTACTACTACAGCAGTAGTTTTATCTTATGCTATTTACTCCGAAGGTTTGAAATATCTAGCTGCTGGTGTGTCCCCTAAATATCTAAAACGGGGAATTGACGACGCGATTCAGTTCGTTATCGAGCATCTAAGGAAGTTTGCAATACAGGTAGAAAAATATGAAGATTTGCTTAATGTAGTTACTTTATCGGCCAATGGTGATCAAACTATAGGAAAAATTGTAGCAGATGCCATTAGCAAAGTAGGTTCTAATGGTGTTGTAACCATAGGACAGTCTCAGACTGTAGAGAGTTACGTGGAGACAATAGAAGGCCTTAAAATAGATAAAGCGGTTGTGTCTCCTTATTTTCTTTCTGCAGGCGGCGCAGCAACTAGCTTAGAGTTAGAAAATGCCTATATAGTACTATACGATGGTGTTGTCAGCACAATACATGATATAGTTCATTTTCTGGAGTTTGCGGCTTCTGAAAAAAAGCCTTTTGTACTGTTTGTAGAAGATATGGTAGGAGAAGCTTTAACAGCTACATTAGTTAATCGCATGCGTGCTATTGCTAATGTGTACCCTATAAGACTTGGAAGTTCAGTTATAGAAAAACAAAATATATTAGAAGACGTTGCAGCTATAACGGGTGCAACAGTATTCTATAAGAATAGAGGTGATAGTTTTTCTAATCTCGCTTCTACTCATTTAGGTACTGCAAGACGGGTAAAGCTAACTTTACATGATACATTAGTTATAGGTCAGAAGACACCGAAGTTAGAGGAACGCCTAGCATATCTAAAAGCCGAATACGAAAAACATATAGCTGACCCTAAACAAGCA
>Ga0308410_1001132_pt1 | contig 15308 bp, 13 predicted proteins | sample HotsprOSTMatCore_FD_203467 | JGI IMG/M metagenome (GOLD analysis project Ga0308410, IMG submission 203467) | Hot spring phototrophic mat microbial communities from Octopus Spring, Yellowstone National Park, Wyoming, United States -... | ecosystem: Environmental > Aquatic > Thermal springs > Hot...
CGGATTGCCCGGCGTGGTGCCCACCTGCAGCCGCGCCGTGATGCCCGCCACCAGCGCCTGGTAGCGCGCGGCGAGATCGGCGATCGCGGCGCGGGTGGTGCGGAAGTCCAGCGCGGTCGCGTTCACTGCGGCCTTGAGCGCGCCGAGCTCGGCGCCGAGCTGCTGCACCCGCGAATCCACCACCGTGCCGGTCGGCGCCAGCCGCGGCGGAGCGGTCGCCAGCGATGCCAGTTCCTCGGCCGGGGGCGGGATCTCGAGCCGCTGCACCGGCGCCTCGCCCCGCTCGACCCTCTGGCAGCCGGCCAGAGCCAACCCGATCGCGGCCAGGGCGAGAGGCAAGGGGCAGCGAAGCGGCTTCACGGTGGCGCGGATCCCCAAGGGTCGGATGGCGGTCGCGAGCGGACAGGAAAGGGAAGCATCCTGTAGCAGAGGCCTCGGCGGCAGCGGAAGGGCGGAGTCCCGGTGTCTCGCCGTCGAACGCGGCGAGGATTGCGGCCGCAGCCCGCCCCGGCAAGATGGCGCGCGCTACGAGGAGCGAGCGATGGGCGTGACCGCCGGCAATGTCCGGATCGACGGGCGGCGGCTGTGGGAGCAGCTGATGGAGATGGCACGGATCGGCGCCACGCCCAAGGGCGGCGTGCGGCGGCTGGCGCTGTCTGCGGTCGACAAGGAGGCGCGCGACCGTTTCCGCGCGCTCTGCGAGGCCGAGGGGCTGACGGTGACGGTCGATGCGATCGGCAACATGTTCGCGCGCCGCGAAGGCCGCAACCCCGGCCGCAAGCCCGTGATGTTCGGCAGCCACCTGGACAGCCAGCCCTCCGGCGGCAAGTTCGACGGCGCGCTCGGCGTGCTGGGCGGGCTGGAAGTGATCCGCACCCTGAACGAACGGGGGATCGAGACCGAGGCACCGCTGATCCTCTGCAACTGGACCGACGAGGAGGGCAGCCGCTTCGGCCACTCGCTGATGGGCTCGGGGGTGTGGGTCGGCACGATCGCGCCGGAGAAGGCCTACGCCCTGGCCGATACCGCGGGCATCACGGTCGGCGAGGCGCTCGAGCGGATCGGCTACAAGGGCGACGAGCCGCCGCGGGCCTTCGCAGCCGACTCCTACTTCGAGCTGCACATCGAGCAGGGACCGATCCTGGAGGCCGAGGAGAAGACGATCGGCATCGTCACGGGCGCGCAGGCGATGGCCTGGTACGACCTCGCCCTGACCGGCCGCGAGAGCCATGCCGGCACCACCCCGCCCTCGCGCCGCCGGGACGCGCTGGTCGGCGCCGCGCGCGTGATCGCGCTCGTCGATCGGCTGATGCGCGGGCAGGGCGAGGACGGGCGCGGCACCGTCGGCTATCTCGCGGTCGAGCCGAACAGCCGCAACGTCGTGCCCGGCACGGTGACCTTCTCGGCCGAGTTCCGGCATCCCACCGACGCCGTGATCGATGCGCTCGATCGGCGTTTCGAGTCCGAGACGCGCGCCATTGCCGCCGAGATGACGCTCGACCTCGCCTTCACGCGCATCTTCCGCTATCCGGCCCAGGCCTTCGACGCGGCGTGCGTGGCGCTGGTGCGCGAGGCCGCCCGGCGCCTCGGCTACCCGGCGCGCGAGATCGTCTCCGGCGCCGGCCACGACGCCTGCGCGGTCGCGCGCATCATCCCGACCGCCATGATCTTCGTCCCGTGCAAGGACGGCCTCAGCCACAACGAGGCGGAATCGATCCTGCCCGAGCACGCGGCCGCCGGGGCGCAGGTGCTGTTCGAGGCCGTGCTCGCCCGCGCCAACCGCATCCTCTGACCCTGCAAGGGAAACACTCATGCTGCATGTGATCGCGACCGTCACGCTCCTTCCGGGGCAGCGCGACGCCTGGCTTGCCGCCTTCGACCGAGTGCGCCCCGCCGTGCTCGCCGAGGACGGCTGCGACGCCTATGAGGCGACCGCCGAGGAGCCGGGCGTGCTCGGCGCGCAGAGCCCGCTGCCGCCCGACACGGTGGTGATCGTCGAACGCTGGCGCGACGCGGCGGCCTTGCGGGCGCACAGCACCGCGCCGCACATGGCCGCGTATCGCGCGGCGGTGAAGCCCCTCGTGAAAGGGGTCGCGATCCACGTCCTGCGCCCGCTGTGACGGCGCCGGCCCGCCCGCTGTTCGATCCGGCCGATTTCCGGATCGGCCCGGGCATCGCCCATCTCTGCGCCGGAGGTGAGACGCCCTTCCTGTTCCGCCATGACGATGCGCTCCGCCGCTACGCCATCGACAAGAGCAGCGGCGAGGCCGGCCGGCGCGCGCAGGAGGCGGACGTGGAACGCGCCCGCGCCCTCGCCGCCGCGATGTGGGGCGTCGCCGCCGGGGAGATCGGCTTCGTCTCGTCGGTCGCCGAGGGCGTGTCGATGCTGATCAAGAGCATCGACTGGCGGCCCGGCGACAACGCCGTGTTCGACGAGAACGAGTACCCGTCGGTGATCGCGCCGCTGCTGGTCGCCGGCGCGGCCGAGGTGCGGCCCGCCTCGCCGAGCGCGGCGTGCTGGTAGGGAACGGCCGCGGGCGCGTGCGGATCAGCGTGCACGGCTACAACGCGCTCAGCGACGTCAACGCGTGCCTGGACGCGCTCAGCGCCCTCCGCCCGCTGGTCTGAGACCGAGCCAGCGCTCGAGCGCAGCCGTCACCGCGTCGGGCGCTTCGATGGTGGAGAGATGCCCGCACCCCTCGATGATCTCCAGCCGCGCGCCTGGGATCGCCGCCGCCATCTCGCGATGCACCTCGGGCGGCGTGGCGGGGTCCTGCGCGCCGCACAGCACCAGGGTCGGGACGGCGATCGAGGCGAGAATGCGCCGGTCGTCGTGGCGGCCGAAGATCGCGCAGGCCTGACGACGCTGCGCCCCTGCCCCCACTTCGCGCGCCATCGCGAAGACGCGCTCGCGCCACGCCGGATCCGACTGCCGGTCCGGGTGCAGCCAACGCCGCGGCAGGTCCGGCAGCAGCGCCTCGATCCCGCCCTGTTCCACGAGCGAGATGTCGGCGCGCCGCATCCCCGCCCGCTCGGGCGTGTCGGGCCGCGCCGTGGTGTCGAGTAACGCCAGGCGGCTGACGCGCCCGGGCGCGCGGCGCATGATCTCGAAGGCGACATAGCCGCCCATCGACAGGCCGCAGAGCGCGAAACGCGGCGGTGCCTGCGCCAGCGCGGCATCCGCCATCGCCGCCATGCTGTCCTGGCCGGTCAGCATCACCACCTGAGTCGCGACGCCCTGGGGCGCGAGGGCCGCGATCTGCGGCGCGTAGAGCGCGCCGGTGCAGAGATGGCCGGGCAGGAAGACGACGGGGTCGGTCATTCGGCGGAGGCTCTCCCCAGGCGCGCGAGGCGCGGCAGCAGCACGGCGAAGGCGACAGCCGCGCCGAGCAGGCTCGTGACCAGTTCAGGCAGAAGCATCGCCCCCGATGCAAGACCGAGCACGGCACGCGGCAGCGGCGCGAGCGGCCCCGCGAGCCAGCCCGAGAAGACCGCGCTGAGCAGCGTCGTGCCGACGCCCGCGAAGCCGAGCGCGACCAGCACCGCGAGCGGCGGTCCCTCCATCAACAGGGGCGGGTGCAGCGCGAACAGGAACGGCAGCAGGTACTTGATGCAGGCGAGCCGCACCGTGTGCCAGGCCGTGACGGTCCAGGGCGCGCCGGCGATCCCGGCGGCGACGAACACCGCCGCGCAGACCGGCGGGGTCAGCGCCGAGAGTGTCGCGACGTAGAAGGCGAACATGTGCGCCTGCAACGGCGACAGGCCGACGCGCTGCAGCGCGACCACGATCACGGCGGTGGACAGCACATAGGCCGCCGTGGTCGGCATGCCCATTCCCAGCACCAGCATCACCGCGGCGGAGAGCAAGAGCGTGGTCCCAAGCCCCCCATCCGAGAGGCGGAGGATCACCTCGGTGAACTTCACGCCGACCCCGGTGAGGTCGATCAGACCGACCAGCACCGCCGCTGCGGCGATCAGCGCCCCCAACGTCACCAGCGAAGGCCCGGCACCGACCAGGGCGTCGAACACCTCGCGCAGCCGGCGCAGCAGGGCACGCAGGTCAGGTGCCGCCAGCGCATGCGCGACCGCAACGACGCCGGTCGCGGCAAGCACCGCCCACTCTACCGGCCGGCCCGTACCGAGCATCCAGAACAGCACGACGAACGGTGATGCGAGGGGCAGCGCGACGCGCGGGCTCACCAGCCGCCGCGGATCGGGCAGTTCGCCCTCCGGCAGCCGGCCGATCCCGGCGCGCTGCGCATCGAAGTGCACGGCCGCGAGCACGCCGACATAGAACAGCGCCGCCGGGATCAGCGCGGCGAGCATGATCGCGGTGACGGAGGTGTTCAGGAAATCGGCCATCAGGAACAGGCCGGCCCCCATCAAGGGCGGGGTGATCTGCCCGCCCGAGGACGCGGTTGCCTCGATCGCGGCGGCGACCGGCGGGCGATAGCCGAGCCGGATCATGAGCGGAATGGTGAGCTGGCCGGTCATCGCCACGTTCGTCACCGACGAGCCGGTGATCGTGCCGACCATCGCCGAGGAGATGACCGCGATCTTCGCCGCCCCCCCGGTAAGCCGCCCGCCGGCATAGCGCGCGAGGTCCATCATCGCCGCGCCGGCGCCGGTGCCCATCATCACGGCGCCGAACAGGGCGAACAGCGCGATCAGCGAGACGAAGGCGTCGGTCAGCGGTCCCCAGAGCCCGCTGGTGGAGAGGTAGATGTGCTCGGCGAGGAAGCGCCAGTCGACACCGCTATGCGCGAAGCGGCCGGGCACATAGGGGCCGAGCAGCGCATAGGCGATGGCGAGCGACACCAGCACGGCAAAGGAGAGCCCGATCGCGCGGCGCGAGACCTCGATTGCGATCGCCGTCACGACCAGACCGGAGACCAGATCGGCGGTCGCGATCGCCGCCATCGGGTCCATCATGATGTCCCAGAACTTCAGATGCAGGTTCACCGCCGCGGCGGCGAGGACCAGCACGCCGGCCCAGTCGTACCAGGGCACGGCGCCGCGATCGGCGGCACGCGCAGGAAAACGCAGCAGGCCGATCGCCAGCAGCATCGAGACGGCGGCGGAACGCTGCTGGACGTTCGGCCACTGGCCGAGGATCCCGGTGAGGACCAGGAACGCGATCAGCGCCAGCGTCAGCGCGGCGGCGAGGTGACCTGCCGCACCCTGCGCGGCGCGCCCGCCCTGCCCCTCCATCCGCGGCTCAGCGCGCCTCTGGCGGGATCATCTCATCGGGCACGCTGTGGCCAAGCTCGCGGAACAGCCGGACCGTCCCGGCATGCAGCTTCATTCCCTGCACGCCCAAGGTCTGGGCCACCAGATCGACGGGGCGGAAGGGGGGGAAGGCCTCCTTCTGCTGCGGGATTCCGGCGTACATCGCCTTCATGAGGCGATAGCCGATCTCCGGATCAAGGCGGGTGGTGGCAGCGAAGCCGACCATCAGCTCGTGGGTGGTGAAGGGTCCGGCGCCGAGTACGCCGGCGGGGATATCGCGGAAGCCCATCCAGGGGATCGCCGCGCGGATCTTGGCGATCTCCTCGGGCGTGTAGCCGATCGGACGCAGCGGCACGGTGAGCGCAAGTTCTGCGGTGTTGGCGTCGACGTTGTTCAGGCCGCCGGTGCGCGTCTGGCCCAGGCAACGCCCGGAGCGGATGGCATTGATCGCGTCCGCCGCGTCGGCCGGATAGAGCTGCGGCGTGTAGCCGAGCGTGCGGATGATGCGCAGCATGTTCTTCTCGGAGGACGAGCCGCGCATGCCGGCATGAAAACAACGCCCGGAGATGTCGGCGAGCGTGCGGATCGGGCTGTCGGCGCGCACCACGATGTACTGGATGGCGGGAACGGCCCACCAGAGCACGCGCAAGTCGCGGAACGGCGGATTGGCGTTCTCGGCATCCTCGATCAGATCGGGCGAGACGCCGCCGAACTGGAGCTGGCCGGAGATCAGCTGGCGGACGTTGGTCGCGAAACCGCCGGTGGAGACCACCGTGACGTTGAGGCCGGGATCGTTGCGGCTGATCGTCTCGGCGACAGCGGAGTAGTAGGCGAAGAACGGCGTCGTCGTGGTCGAACCGCCCATGTTCAGCTGCACGGGTTGCGCTGTGGCCGGCAGGGCGTGGACGAGCAGGACGGCAGCGGCAGCGATGACGGCGCGTCGCGATCCGACGGTCATGGTTCCTCCCCCGTTTGGCGCTGCGACGCTACACGCTGCGGCGAAAGCATGTCGAGTCACGGCGCGAGGGCGCGCCTCGGCGGCCCTCTCCCCGTCATCGATGAGGGGCTTGGCAGGCGGTTCCGACGCACGGATGAGCGGACACCCAGGACGCAGAGAGGGTCGACCGGCTCCGGAGCCGCGGGCCGGAGGCGTGTCGCGGTGCTCCCGTCGCACCCCTCAGGCCGTCACCGCGGGCGGGTGCTGCGGCGCGTGCGCTGCCCATCGCCCGGCCACCCTCCGCCCGCCCCGCCGCGGAAGCGCGCGCGGGCCGCGCGCGCCCTCCCGCGCGCCGACGTCGCGCCGGAGCGTGCCGGAGGACACGCCCCGGAAGGCGCCCCCCCGGGCGCCGCACGCGCCGTGGGGATCATCCCGCCTCTACAGCGGTGTCCACACGGGTGGAAACCGCTCCGCGCCTGTCCGTGCGAGCACCGTCGGGCAGGCGGCTGGTTCCAGCCGTCCCCGCTCCGCTCTCGCGGCGGCCGAACGGGAGACCCCGCTCCGGCCGGTCCTTCGCGCCCGCAGTTTCAGGCCCACGGCCTGCGCGTCAGGGGCGGGCGCGCCGTGTCAGGAGGACCGGCCCGTCCGCCCGCGCTCGCCGCACGCCCAGCCGTGCGGATGCACGAGCCCCTCGTCATGACCTGACTCGTCGGGCCGCGCGGCCGGCCGCCGGCCGTGGCCCGGGCGCCCGCGCTCGCTGCAGGCCCAGCCGTGCGGATGCACGAGGCCGTCGTCGTGGTCGTTGTGGCTCATCGGATGCTCTCCTCTCGGTGGGGATCACGCCGCCGCGGTCTCGCGGTGGAACTGCGCCGCCTCGGTCGAATGGGCCAGCGCGGTGGTGCTGGCACGGCCCGCGGATACCGCCATCGCCACCGCATCGAAGTAGCCCACGCCCACCTCGCGCTGGTGACGGATGGCGGTGAAGCCGTTCGCCTCCTCGGCGAACTCCTCCTGCTGCAGCTCGGCATAGGCAGCCATCCCGCGTTCGGCATAGCCGCGCGCGAGGCGGAACATCGACAGGTTCAGGCTGTGGAAGCCTGCCAGCGTGACAAACTGGAACTTGTAGCCCATCGCCGCGAGCTCGCGCTGGAAGCGCTCCGCCGCGGTGATGCCCATCTTGCGGCGCCAGTTGAACGAGGGGCTGCAGTTGTACGCCAGCATCTTCCCGGGATATTCGCGGTGGATCGCCTCCGCGAAGGCACGGGCGTCATCCAGGTCCGGGTCCGAGGTCTCCCACCAGAGCAGGTCGGCGTAGGGCGCGTAGGCGAGGCTGCGCGCGATCGCGTACTCCCTGCCGACGCCCGGCTTGATGCGGTGGAAGCCCTCCGGGGTGCGCTCGCCGGAGAGGAACGGGCGGTCGCGCTCGTCGATGTCGCTGGTCAGGAGCTGCGCCGACTCGGCATCGGTGCGGCACAGCAGCACCGTCGGCACGCCCTCGACATCGGCGGCGAGGCGCGCCGCGTTCAGGGTGCGGATGTGCTGGCTGATCGGCACCAGGACCTTGCCGCCCAGATGGCCGCATTTCTTCTCGGAGGCGAGCTGGTCCTCGAAATGCACGCCGGCGGCGCCCGCCTCGATCATCGCGCGCATCAGCTCGTAGGCATTGAGCGCGCCGCCGAACCCGGCCTCGGCGTCGGCCACGATCGGCGCCATGTAGTGCGTGCGGTCGTCTCCCTTGCCGTCCAGCCGCTCCATGGCGGCGATCTGGTCGGCGCGGCGCAGCGTTGCATTGATGCGGGCGACGACCTTGGGGACGCTGTCCACGGGATAGAGCGACTGGTCCGGGTACATCTGGCCGGCGGTGTTCGCATCCGCAGCCACCTGCCAGCCGGAGAGATAGATCGCCTTCAGGCCCGCCTTGACCTGCTGCAGCGCCTGCATCCCCGTCAGCGCGCCCAAGGTCGGCAGGAAGGGCTCGGTCTTCAGCAGATGCCACAGGCGGCGCGCGCCCATCTCGGCGATCGTATGCGCGACGCGGAACGATCCGGCCAGCCGGGCGACATCGGCCGGCGTGTAGTCGCGCCGGATGCCGGCGAAACGGTCGGGGTCGCCGCCGCCGCTGAAGCCGTCGGGGGCACGGAAGGGACCGGGGATGGGCTGCGTCACGGGTTCGCGTTCCTGCTGCTGGCTGTCCGGCCGGCGGGGCCGCCGGCCGCGCGGCCCGCCTCGCCACGGCCGCTCGCCGTCAATGATTCACATTGCGGTGTGAAACTCCATGCGCCACTCTGACGAGACAAGCGCAAACCGGTGTTGAGTTTCACAAGGCCGACGGCCAGCGACGAAAAGGATGTAAATTGACGTCACGACCCATGATCGGGCGGGTGGTCCGGCGGCTCCGTCAGGAGCGCGGCTTGACGCAACAGGCACTGGCCGCCCGGCTCGGCATCTCGGCCTCCTATCTCAACCTGATCGAGCACGATCAGCGCACGGTGACGGCGAGCCTGCTGCTGAAATGCGCCGAGTTCTTCGAAGTCGATCTCGCCGCCCTGTCCGGGGCGCGGGAACGCCAACTCGAGCAGGGGCTGCGCGAAGTGCTGGCCGATCCGCTGCTCGGCCTCGATGCGGTGCCGGACGAGGAGATCAGGACCCTCGCTGCCAGTGCGCCGAACGCAGCGCGCGCCATGCTGACGCTGCACCGCGCGCTGCGGGTCGCGCGCGAGGATGCGGCCGGGATCGCCCTGCCGAGCGGGCGGCGGGTGGTGCTGCCGGTCGAGGAGACGCGAGACTTTTTCCACGACCGCGCCAACCACTTCCCCGAACTCGAGGCGCTGGCCGAAGCGATCGGCGCGGAGCTCGGCGCGGCGCCGCAGGAGATGAACCACGCCATCGCCGAGCGGCTGCGACGCAGGCACGGCCTCGCCGTGCGCGTCGGGCCGCTCGCCGAGGGGGTCCGCCGCTACGATCCGGCCGCGCGGCTGCTGGAACTCTCCGAGACGCTGCCGCGCGAGGCGCGCGGCTTCCAGATGGCGTTCCAGCTCATGCTGCTCGAGGGGCGCGAGGCGGTGGAGCGCACCATCGGTGGCGTGCCCTCGACGCCCGAGGCGGCTTCGATGATCCGCATCGGCCTGCTGAACTATGCCGCCGCGGCGCTGCTGATGCCCTATGCGAAGATGCTCGAGGCGGCGCGCACGCTGCGCCACGACGTCGATGCGCTCGCCGCCCGCTTCGGCGTGTCCTTCGAGCAGGCGGCGCATCGCCTGGCGACGCTGCAGCGTCCGGGAGCCCGCGGGGTGCCGTTCTTCTTCCTGCGCGTCGATCCCGCGGGCAACATCGGCAAACGCTTCTCCGCCGCAGGGTTCCCCTTCGCCCGCACCGGCGGGTCCTGCCCGAAATGGCTGCCGCATCTTGCCTTCGCCACGCCCGGCGAACTCCGCGTCCAGGTGGCGGAACTGCCCGACGGGGCGACCTTCCTCTGCTTCGCCCGCACGGTGCAGCGCCCGGCGGCGCGCTGGGGCGATCCGCCCCCGGTCTCAGTGATCGCGATGGGCTGCGACATCGCCCGCGCGGCGGAGGTCGTCTATGCCGACGGTCTCGACCTCGAACGGGCACGGGTCGGGATCGGGCTGTCCTGCCGCCTGTGCGACCGGGTGGACTGCCGCTCGCGCGCCTTCCCCCCGCTCGAGCACCGGCTGATCCTCGATCCCAACGAGACCGGCGCCACGCCCTATCGCTTCCGCTCCGCTCCCAGCGATCGCCGCGCCACCGCCGAGGCCGGACGGACCGCGGGCGCCCGTCCGGACACGCCGGCCGCCAGCAGGACCTGACCGTCGCGCCGGCGCGCCGGAGCGGCCCGGCGTCAGCCGACGGCGCCCGCCGCGCCGGAGCGCGCCCGCCGCCGCGCCGCCACCTGCAGCAGCACCACCACCGCCACCAGCGCCGCGCCGATCGTGTCGGTCAGCCAGCCAGGCTGGATCAGCGTCAGCGCCGCTGTCGCCATCAAGCCGCGCTCGACCAGGGAGGCGCGCGCGATCAGGTAGCCGTGCAGCCCCGCCGCCAGCAGCAGGCACCCGCTCGCGGCCGTGATCGACGCGTGCACCACGTCGATCCAGTCGCCGATCAGCAGCAGCGACGGCGAATAGACGAACATGAAGGGGACGATGAACCCGGCCGCCCCCATCTTCACCGCCGCCAGCCCCGACTGCCACATGTCCGACTTCGCCAGCCCCGCGGCCGCGAACACCGCCAACGCCACCGGCGGCGTGATCGCGGACAGGATCGCGAAGTAGAACGCGAAGAGATGCGCCGCCGCCGGGATCACATCGAGCTTGATCAACGCCGGCACCAGCAGCGCCACCATCACGATGTAGGCCGGCGTGGTCGGCATGCCCATGCCCAGGATGATCCCGGCCATCATCGTCAGCAGCAGTGCGAGCAACAGACTGTTCTGCGCCGCCGCCAGCACGAACTGGGTGAAGATGATGCCGAGCCCGGAGATCGTGATCACGCCGATGACGATGCCGGCGCAGGCGCAGGCCATCGCGACGCCGAGCGCGCCCTTGGCGCCCTCGGCGAGCGCGGTCCAGATATTGTGCAGCGTCACCGTCTCGCGCGAATTCGCGCGCAGCGCCGCGACCGGGAAGCACGCGAGCGTGCCGGCGAGCGCCGACAGCGGCGCCGAATACCCAGAGAACAGCCCGCCCAGGATGATGAAGATCGGGATGAAGAGATGCCCGCTCTCGCCCAGCACCTTGCGCAGCCGCGGCACCTCGTCGCCCGTGAGGCCGCTTAGCCCCGTCCGCTTCGCCTCGAAATGCACTGCCCCGAACGCCGCGACATAGAACAGCAGCGCCGGCAGCAGCGCCCAGGTGATCACCGTGAGGTACTGCACCTGCATGAACTCGGCCATCACGAAGGCCGCAGCCCCCATGATCGGCGGCATGATCTGCCCGCCCGTGGACGCCACCGCCTCCACCGCCGCGGCGAATTGCGGCCGGAACCCGGTGCGCTTCATCAGCGGGATCGTCACTTGGCCGGTGACCATCACGTTCGCCACCGCAGAGCCCGACACCGAGCCGAACAGGCTCGACGAGATCACCGCCACCTTGCCCGGCCCGCCCGCCGCGCGGCCCGTCAGCGCCAGGGAAAACTCCATGAACAGGCGCCCGACCCCGGATCGTTCCATGAACGCGCCGAACAGCACGAACACCACGACGAATCCGGCCGACACCCCGAGCGTCGAGCCGAAGATGCCCTCGGTCGTCAGGTAGAGCTGGTCGAGCAGCACGGGCAGCTCGACATCCAGCACGGTCATCGCGAGCGCGAGAAACACCAGCGCGGTTGCCGGCAGCGCCCAGCCGATCACGCGCCGCGCCGCCTCCATCACCATCGCGATGCACGCCCATCCCCAGAACCAGTCCGCCGGCTCGGGGTCGTCGATGTAGATGATGCGGAAGACGATGCGCTGATAGTCGAGGAACAGATGGGCGACCGAGCCCACCGCCAGCGCCAGCAGCACCCAGTCCTCGACCCCCGGCATCTTCCGGTTCCTGAGCGGATGCGTCAGGAACACCAGCACGAAGGCGAAGATCAGGTGCGTGCCGCGAAAGAACACCGCCTCCGGCGGGCCGAAGGCAGTGGTGTACATGTGGTAGCAGGACATCGCGACCGCGACGACGGCCGTGATCAGGCCGACGCCGCGGGCGTATGTCAGGACCAAGCGGGTCTCGCCCCGGAGCGGATGCGTCAGAGCGCGCCGACCTCCCTATAGAAGCGCTCCGCACCCGGATGCAGCGGCACGCCGATGTCCTGCGCCATCTGCTTTGGCGTCAGGCCGCGGATGCCGCCGAACACCGCAGCCATGCCCTCCACGTTCTCGCTCATGGTCTTGACCATGCTGTGCACCAGCGCCTCCGGCAGGTCGCACGCCGCGACCACATGGGTGAAATAGCCGGGCACGGTCACGGTCTGGGTCTGCTTCGGGTAGGTCCCGGCCGGAATCGGCACACCGACGAAGCCCGGATTGAGCTTACGGAGGCCCTCGATATAGGGCGCGAGCTCGACCACGTGGATGTCGCGCGCCGAGGCGAGGTCCATCACCGCCGAAGAGGGAATCGCCGTGCCGAGCGTGAAGACCTGGGCATTGCCGTCGCGCAGCAGGCCGACCGCGTCGGTGTAGGAGGCTTGGAAGTTGGCGCGGATGTCGTTGTAGGTCAGTCCCGCGACCGAAAGGATCTGCTGCGTGACCACCTCCGCCGTGTTGCCGCGCGGCTGGATGACCACCTGCTTGCCGCGCAGGTCTTCGAGCCGGGTGACGCCGGCATTCGCGAGCGCGATCACCTGGAAATACTGCGGGTAGAGGGTGGCGAGATTGCACACCTTGGTCACGGCGCGCGGGAACGGCGGCAGGCCCTTGAGCGCGTCCACCGTCGTGATCGAGTTGCCGAAGCCGAGCTGCGCGCGGCCCTCGTCCACGCCGCGGATGTTGGCGACGCCGGCGCCCGGAACCGCAGTCACGGAGATGCCCGGGATCGCCTGCTCCCACATGTTCTTGAGCGCGCCGCCGAGCGGCACCCACACGCCGCCCTGCGGACCGGTCATGAAGCGCAGCGTCTGCGCCTCGCTCTGAGCCAGCGGCGCCGCCAGCAGCAGGGCCGCGAGCGCCGTCGTCTTCAGTCCCAGCCTCATCGTGTCCTCCCTGGAAAAGCAGCTTGCCTGCGGCTTATGGCCGCCTCGCGCCATTCATACGGAGCGCCGCCGCAGGGTCAAGCGCAGAGGCTCGCCTCCGCCTGCATCGTGACCAATCCCTCGCCGTCGCGGACCGCGAGCTGCGCCAGCCCGCCCGCCTCCGTGCCGGCGACCGTGAAGGGGGCGAGGTCGAACAGCGGCCGCACGCCGCGATAGGCGATCCGCGCCAGCGCCCGCCCCGGCCGCGCACGCAGGAGCAGCCCCGCCATCAGCGTCGCCTGCAAGGGCCCGTGCACGATCAGCCCGGGATAGCCCTCCACCTCCGTGACGTAGCGACGATCGTAGTGGATGCGGTGGCCGTTGCCGGTCAGTGCCGAGTAGCGGAACAGCAGCACCGGATCGGGGGTGACGGTCTCGCAGAAGGCATCGGCCGGCAGGGGAGGCGACGTTTCGGCCCGTTTCACGGCCGCGCCCTCGAGCCCGCGATAGACGATGTCCTGCTCCTCCTCGATCGCGACCCCTCGCGGGCCGAAGACGCGGTGGCGGACGGTGACGAACACCAGCGCGCCGGTCGAACCGGTCTTCTCGCGGACCGCCGCGATGGTGCTCTCGCGCGTGATCGTCTCGCCGGCGAACAGGGGGCCGTGGAAGGCGACGCGCCCGCCCGCCCACATCCGCCGCGGCAGGTTGTGCACCGGGGGCAGGAACCCGCCCCGCTTCGGGTGCCCGTCCGGCCCCAGACCCGATTGCGGCACCCAGGTCTGGAAGAACATCCAGTGCCAGAGCGGTGGCAGCGCGCCGTCCGGGGACAGCTCGGCGAGCGGCCGGTCGAGCGTGGCGGCGAGGCCCGCAAGCCGAAACCGGTCGATCGCATCCTCGGCCGTCTCGGTCCGTCCGACCCAGGCTTGGTAGTCCTCGCCCATCGCGCCCTCCCTTGCCAGCGCCGAGGCGGTAGCGCGACAAGGCAGCTTCGGCCAGAGGGTACGTGGCATGGAACCCGACGAATACGACCGGATGGATCGCGTCGAGGACGGGATGTGGTGGTATCGCGCCCTTCATGCCCGCGTGATCGCGGCGTTGCGGCGCAACCCCGGCGAGCCCTCCCTGCCGCTGCTCGACGCGGGCTGCGGCACCGGCGGGCTGCTCCGCCGCCTCGCCGAGGCCTTCCCCGGCCGTCCGCTTGCCGGACTGGACGTGGCCGAGGAGGCGATCGCCCGGGCGCGGCGCAAGGTGCCGCAGGTGGCGCTCGCGGTCGGCTCGATCGCCGCCCTTCCCTTCGATAATGCCCGCTTCGGCGCCATCGTGTCCTGCGACGTCCTCTGTCATCGCCTGGTGGACGAGGCGGCCGCACTAGCCGAGTTCCGCCGCGTGCTCGTCCCCGGCGGCGCGCTGGTCCTGAACCTGCCGGCGCATCAGTGGCTGCACTCGGCGCATGACCGGCGTGTGCACAACGCGCGGCGCTACAGCCGGGCTGGGTTGCGCCGCACCCTCGAAATCGCCGGTTTCGTGCCGGTTTCCCTGGGCTTCTGGAACTCCCTGCTGCTGCCGCTGATGGTCGTACAGCGAAAGGTGCTGGGGCGGTTCCGCGCCCAGGACTCCTCGGACGTCGCCGCGTTTTCGCCACCGATCGATGCCATTTTCCGCGCCGTTACGGACACGGAAGCGGCGCTGGCCCGGCTCGGCCTGCGCTTCCCGGCCGGGGGCTCGCTCCTCGCCGTGGCGCGCCGTGTCTGATCTCACCAGCCGGAACCACGCACGATGTTGCAGATCACGCCCCCAGGGCCGCTTGTGCCGGAGACCGGACCGGCGCTGTCGGTCGTCGTCCCTGTCTATAACGGTGCCGCCACGGTCGGCGAGCTCGTACACGCCCTCGCCGGGCTCGACGTGCCGGGCGGGCTCGAGATCGTGCTGGTGAACGACGGCAGCCCCGACACCAGCGACGCAGTCTGCCGCCACCTCGTGGCCACCGTCGATGTGCCGATCACCTATGTCGAGCACGCGCGCAACTATGGCGAGCACAACGCGGTGATGACCGGGCTGCGCCATGCCCGCGGCGCGTTCGCCATCACCATGGACGACGACCTGCAGAACCCGCCCGAGGAGGTGCTCCGGCTCTTCCTGCACTGCCGCGACGGCAACTACGACGTCGTCTATACGCGCTACGCCGAGAAACAGCACGCCGCCTGGCGGAACCTCGGCAGCCGCTTCGCCAATCGTGTCGCCGACCTGCTGATCGACAAGCCGAAGGGGGTCTATCTCTCCTCGTTCCGCTGCATGAGCCGGCTCGTCATCGACGGCGTCACCCGCTACGAGGGACCCTTCCCGTACATCGACGGGCTGATCATGCAGGTGACGCAGCGCATCGGCACGCTCGAGGTGCGGCACCTGCCGCGCGCACAGGGCCGTTCAAACTACACGTTGAAGCGGCTGGTCAATCTCTGGCTCAACCTCGCCTTCA
>Ga0308410_1001135_pt1 | contig 15274 bp, 14 predicted proteins | sample HotsprOSTMatCore_FD_203467 | JGI IMG/M metagenome (GOLD analysis project Ga0308410, IMG submission 203467) | Hot spring phototrophic mat microbial communities from Octopus Spring, Yellowstone National Park, Wyoming, United States -... | ecosystem: Environmental > Aquatic > Thermal springs > Hot...
CACAAAGTCGGATTGAGCGAGGAGAGCGAGGAGTTGATCGCGCGTGAACCACGCCTCGGGGAGTGTGCCTGCGGGGTCGCCGACGCCGGACTCGTGGTAGCCGCGATCGTGCCGCGCGTTGCCGCGCGTCATTGCGAGGATGCGCATTGCGAATCCATATCGGGCGATGCGCGCCACCTCGCGCCCGATGCTGCCGTACCCCACAATGCCCAGCGTCTTGCCGCGCAGTTCGGTGCCCAGAAACAAATTCCACTTGCCGCGCGGCCATTCGGCGCGCGCTTGAAGGCGCGTCATCAAGGGAATCTTGCGCGCCAGCGCGAGCATCAGGGCAATCGCAAACTCACCGATGGGAACGGCGTGAATGCCGCTCGCCGTGGTGACGCGCACATCACTCTGCCAGATGGGATGATCCTTCAGATGGTTGATGCCCGCGCTGTGTAATTGCACCCAGCGCAAGCGCGGCGCGCGCGACAAATCGCGCGGCGGAATCATCCCGCAGAAAATTTCTTCGTCCCCATCAAGGAGCGCGCTCGTGTCGTTAAAATCCGCGCCCTCCTTCACTGATTTCTGTACGACATTCAGGCGCGGTGACACCGCGCGCACGCGCGCCAGTTGCGCTTCGGTAAAGCGCATTGTCATCAACACTTTGATTGTATCCATCGCACGCGATTATACACCAAAAATCAAAAGTGAAAAACTCACCCTGCCCACTAACCACTTTTTGCCCCTTGCCAACTTTGTGATATACTTTCAACGGCCGCAGACTTTTTTTCAATGGCGTTGCACCGTTTCCTTATTCAACCCACTTGACGGCACAAGAGACGCTCAAATGAGTTTACACAGTACGACTTGACCCCACTCATCCTCCTGCCCCCTTCTCTCCCCGCCACGCGGGGAGAGAAGGAGGGACATTCCTCCCTTGATTCCCCCTCCCCACGCCGCAGAGCGGCGTGGGGAGGGGGCAAGGGGGTGGGGCTTTTTGCGATGGATGGCACGGCTAATTACTCAAAATGAAAGTTTGTGCCCGTGCTGGGTGTACAATGAGACAAAACACGGGAGGCACGATGACCGATTTCGTTCCGCGAGGATTGGCGACAGGTATTGGCAGTCTGCCCCACACCGACGCGCGCGCGGCGGTGCGCGTCGTGGTGGAGAATTATGCGACCATTCCGTACTGGCCCCAACTGCCCCGGCGCGATTTTCGCGAAAATATGTACGCGCAGTTCAGTGAAGGGTTGCCCGGTATCCAACTCGATGTGCCGCACGAATGGCTCGGTCTGGTCAAAGACGATACGTTGATGGCGCAGGTCGAAGCGTTCTACGCGCGATATCTGGAAGAAAATCCCGATGCGTTCGCGGTTGGTGAGGAGTACGCGGCAGGATTGTACGCGCTGCGCGAGCAGCGCGAGGCGTTGCCTCACGCGCGCTGGCTCAAGGGTCAGGTGACAGGACCCATCAGTTTTGGGCTCAAAGTGGTTGACCAGACCTTAAAGCCCATCTTGTATGATGAGACGTTGCGCGATGTGCTGGTGAAACACATTGCGCGCAAAGCGCAGTGGCAGGAAAAATTCCTTGCCGCGCTCGGTACGCCTATCGTGTTTGTGGATGAACCTTCTCTCGCGCTCATCGGCGCTGCTGTTGTCGCGCTGAATCGCGATGAGGTGGTGCGCGATCTGGAGGAAATCTTTTCGTCCCTGCAGGGTCTCACCGGCACACATTGTTGCGGCAATACCGATTGGGCGATGCTCTTGCAAACATCGGTGGACATTATCTCGTTCGATGCGTACAACTATGCGGAAAATCTTGCGCTGTTCGCGGATGAGGTGAAACGCTTTTTGGAACGCGGTGGTGTGCTGGCGTGGGGTATTGTGCCGACGGTGGAAGAGCACATCGCTCACGAAACGGTTGAATCGCTGGCGACGCGTCTGGATGCCGCGATGCAGTTGCTGGTCAAAAAGGGCATTGATCGCGACCTGTTGTTGGCGCGTGCCTTGATTACGCCGGCGTGCGGGCTGGGTACCGTATCGCTCGCGGCGGCGGAACGCGCGCTCGCGCTGACGCGCCAACTGGCAGAGCGGGTGGCGGCGCGCGTCTAACACGTTTTTGACCACGCTTGGACACGGTTTGGACTTGATCGTGCCATACTGGGCGACGAGGTTCGCGATGAAAAGGCGAAGACGATTTTTGAGCGCGATGATAGCGCTGTGGTTGATCCTCGTGATTCCCGCGGTGTCTGCATACGCACAGACACCCGAACACCTCGCTTTTCTCAAAATCTCCATCTGGCCCGAGTTTGACCAGCCGAGCGTGCTGGTGATGTACGATGGCGTGCTAGCCGATACCTCGAATTTGCCGCGCGCGATTTCTGTCCTGATCCCCGCTGATGCACAACTGTTCGTGACCACGTGGTACTACCCCGATGGCACCCTCGCCCCCGAACAGCCCGCCCAGCAAACGAAGCAAGACGATGGCTATACGCGCGTCACTTTTGTCGTCGCTCAACCCAAATTCCGGGTAGAGTATTATCACGACGCGTTGCATGGCGCGCCGGACAAGTCGTTCGATTTTGCTTACAAAGCCCTCGGCGCAGTAGATGCCGTAACCGTCGAGATACAACAACCGTTGAGAGCGACGGATTTTTCGGTGACGCCAGCAGCCACCAGCACGCGTACCGCTAACGACGGTTTCCAGTACTGGGTACAAAATCATCCCCGCCTCGCCGCGGGTCAAATTCTCACCGCGCAGGTGAAATACATCAAAACCGATCCGCATCCTTCGGTGCTCATTCCCGCGATCACGTCATCGGTTCAAGCGCCTGCTTCCGGTGAAGCGAGTAACTGGCAGTTGATTTTCATAGTGATTGTTCTGGGTATGGCGATTCTCGTGGGCTTGATTGTGTGGCAGCAGCGGTTGCGGGCGCGACCTGTGCCTGCCAGACCCAACAGACGGCGACGCGATGCCTCTGCGCGCACAGAGGCTTTGTGTCCGCGCTGTGGACACGCGCTCGCGCTGGATGCGAATTTCTGTTCGCGGTGCGGTATGCCCCGACGAAAAGTGGGATGAGTATGCCTTCGGTTGTTTCCCCTGTCACTGCGCGTCGAACGGACAAGCGCGACGCCGAGCCGACGCGGCGCGGTGCCTCTGCGCCGCGTACTCCCGCGCAACTCTCTACGCGCGTCTTTGCGCTGGCGCAAATCCTTCCGCTTCTCATTCTCGCGGTGGTGATGTTCTACGAAGTGACGGCATATTTGCTGCTAGAAACGCAGGCACATCCCCTTTTGTTTGTCTTTGAGACGATGGTGTTTGGCATCTTTGGTTCCGCGGTGACCTGGGCAATTCTCAACTGGGTGGCGCGCGAGATTCGTCAACGTGAGCGCGCCGAAGGCGAAGCCGATGCGTTGAACGCAATGATGCAAGAGATGCATCATCGGATCAAGAACAATTTACAGACGGTTGCCGATTTGTTATCGCTCGAAATGTCGCGCAATCCGCGCCCCGAAGTGCACGAGAGTCTGCGCGATTCGATCACGCGCATCAAGAGTATCGCGGCATCGCACGAGATGCTTTCGGTCGAAAGCGTCGGGGTGACCGACATCACCGAACTGGCGCGCCGCGTGGTCGAGACGACGCGGCGCAGTATGGTTCGTCCCGACCAGCACATCACGATTCGTGTGCGCGGTCCCGATGTGTATCTGGGCTCTAAACAAGCCACCGCCTTTGCGATCGTGCTGAACGAGTTGGTGAGCAATGCCATCGAACACGGATTTCGCGAACGCGCCACCGGTCAGATCGAAGTAGAACTCGATTGGGATGGAATGGATGTGTGGTTGCGGGTGGAGGATGATGGCGCGGGTTTACCCGCCGGCTTTGATCTGAAAACGTCGCCCGGTCTGGGTTTGCACATTGTGCGTACACTGGTGGAAAAGGATTTGTGCGGCAATCTGACCCTCACCCCCAACAAAAACGGCACGACCGCGTGGGTGCTGTTTCGACGTAGCGCAGGAATCGAGTGCCAGGAAAATAGATTTCTTGCACAAGGAGATAGATGAATGGAGACGTTACGCATTCTGATCGCGGACGATGAGAGTCTGCGCGTGATGAGTCTGAGAGGACAGTTGGAAGCGTTAGGTCACAAGGTTATTGCCGAAGCCTCGAATGGCAAGGAAGCGGTGCGTTTGGCGGAAGAATTACGTCCCGATCTAGCCATTCTGGACATCAAAATGCCTGAAATGGACGGCATCGAAGCCGCGCGCCAGATCACCGCCGCGCGTCCGATTCCCATCATCTTGCTCACCGCATACAGCGAACGTGAGTTGGCCGAGCGCGCCGCCAGCGCAAACGTTTCGGCTTACCTGATGAAGCCGGTATCGGAACAAGACTTGTTGCCAGCGATTGCACTGGCTGTCTCGCGGTTCAAGGAATTTCAGGCGTTGCATCAAGAAGTGGATGATTTGCGCGAGGCGCTCGAAACGCGCAAACTCATCGAGCGCGCCAAAGGGATTTTGATGCGCCGCCTCAACCTGACCGAAGAGGAAGCGTTCCGCCGAATGCAACGCCGCAGTCAAAACGAAAACAAAAAACTCGGCGAGATTGCTCAAGCCATCATCACGGCGGATGGAATGCTGTGAGAGACGAAGGACGAACGACGGAGGACGAAGGACGAACGACGAACGACGAACGACGGAGGACGAACGACGAACGCTTTCGTCATTCGTCATTCGTCTTTGGTCATTCGTCATTCGTCCTCCTCCTCGCGTTCGCGCTACGCGTGTTTCGTCTGGACGCGCAATCGTTTTGGTACGATGAAGCGTTCAGTGTGTACCTCGCGCACTTTGATCTCGCGACGATTGCCGCGCGCACTGCCGCCGATATTCAGCCGCCGCTGTACTACGCGCTGCTCCATTTTTGGATCGCGCTGGCAGGCGATAGCGAATTCGCGGTGCGTTTCCTCTCGCTCGTCTTTGGCGTGTTGACCGTGCCGCTGGCGTACGCCACCGCGCGCCGCCTGTTCGATGTGACCACCGCGCGCCTTGCCGCACTCTTCGTCGCGCTCGCGCCGCTCTATGTGTGGTACGCGCAAGAAGCGCGGATGTACACACTCATCACGTTCTTGCTGCTGCTCTCCAGTTACGCGCTGTGGCGCGCGCTCGACGGACCCGCGCGCGCGACGCGCTGGTGGATTGTCTTTACGCTTGCCAACATCGCGGCGGCGTACACGCACTATTTTGCGTTCGTCGTCATCGCGTTTCAAGTCCTCTGGGTGTTAGTTTCAGGTTTCAGGTTTTCAAGGTTCAAGTTGAAAAACCTAAAGCCATTAAACCTGAAACTTGAAACCTTAAAACCTGCAACCCTCGCGCTCGTTGCCATCATCGTTGCGTTTCTCCCCTGGATGCCGTTCGTCATCGCGCGCTTTGGACAGGACGCCAGTTACTGGCGCGGCGCGCTCAAACTCGACGAAGCGTTACGCCACATCCTCATCAGTTTCACGATGGGCGAGTCGGTGCTGGAACCCATCGCGCAACCCATCGCGCTGGGCTGGCTAATCGTTTTATCCATCGGACTGGTTGCCCTGAGCATCAATCGGCAATCGGCAATCGGCAATCGGCAATCTGCGCTCGTCTTTTGTGTGCTTTACCTGCTGGTTCCCCTCGCGCTCTTGCTCGTCCTGTTCTCGCGCAATCCCAAATTCAACGCGCGCTATCTGATGATTGCCTCACCCGCGTTCTATCTTCTCCTTGCCGCCGGGGTCTCACGTTTCACGTTTCACGTTTCACGTTTTACGCCTCACGCCTCACGCATTACGCATTACGCATTACGCAACACATTTTCACTTTTAATTTTTGCCTTTTTACTTTTAACTTCGGCGTATGCTGTCTACAACATCTACTTTGACCCCGCGTTCACCAAAGCCAGTTTTCGCGATGTGGCGCGTTACATCGAACAACACATCACTCAAGACGAAGCGATTATCTTGACGAGTGGGCATCTGTTCCCCGCGTTTCACTATTACTATCGCGGCGATGCGCCCACGCTTCGCCTGCCCGATGAGCCGACGCTCAACACCGAACGCGTGCTGGGATACGAGACCGCGCGCGTGCTGAACGAGACGCTCGCCGGCAAGCGCGGCGCGTGGGTCGTCCTGTGGCAGGATGAAGTTGTTGACCCGAATGGTTTTGTGCCGATGCTGCTTTCGTCGCGCGGCACCGAACAGAAACTTGCGCCGACCAACTTTTATCACGTGCGTTTGCGTCACTGGACACTCGACCCGCACGCGCGCTGGGCAACTGAACCCGAACCGCGCGTGCGTCGCGCGGCGAATTTTCAGAATCGCATTCAACTCATCGGCTATGATGCGCCCGCGCCGATGCCCGCCGATGTGGGTGCATCGTTCAATCTGTACTGGCGCGTACTCGACACGCTCGACGACGATTATCAGATCGCGCTGCGCGTGGTGGACGCGGCGGGCAATCTGTGGGGCAAGCAAGATCGGCGTCCTGCGGGCTACACGTACCCAGCAACGCGCTGGAAGCGCGACGAGTATCTTTTCGGCACGTACACGGTGCCGCTGCTTGCGGGAACTCCAGCGGGCGATTATTTCGTGCGCATCACGTTTTACACCCACAGCAACCCCAGCGGTCTGGATGTGCTGGCGCCGAATGGCGCGCCGATTGGCAAGTCGGTCACGCTCGGTCCGATTCGGGTGTTGCCTGCAACGCAGCCCGCCGCGTTTGCATCGCTGAACATTCCGAATACAATCAGTCAACCGATGCTGCCGTTCACGCTGCTGGGCTATCATCTGCCGCGTGACAGAGCCAGCGCGGGCGAGACGATTCCGCTGACACTCTTTTGGCGCGCTGACACGCGCCCCGCGCGCGATTACACGCTGCGCGTTCAATTCGGCGATGCGCTGACCGACGCGTTTCCACTCTCCAATCTCCAATCGCCAACCTCGACGTGGCGCGCCGGCGAAATCGTGCGCGGACAGTATGCCATCGCGATTCCCGCGCACGCGCGCGAAGGCACGGTGCCGCTCCGCATCGTTCTGAGTGATGGGCAAAGCGTGGACCTCGCGCTGTTCACCATCGAAAAAACCGATCGCGTCTTTGTCGCGCCGAACGCGCAATTTGCGCAGCGCGCGAATTTTGGCAACGCGATTGCGCTGGTGGGTTACGATCTTTCAACGTTGAACCTTAAACCCGATGAAACTTTGAAACTCACTCTGTATTGGCACGCGCGCGCGAAAATGGACAAGTCGTACACCGTCTTTGCGCATCTACTCGATGCGGCGGGCAAGGTGATCGCGCAGCAAGACGCGCTGCCGCTGCGCGGCGCGCGTCCAACGACCACGTGGGTCGCCAACGAGTATCTCGCGGATGCGTACGAACTCGTCCTCAAACCCGATACGCCGCCGGGCGTGTACCGCATCGAGATTGGCTGGTACGATGCGGCTGACCCCGCGTTTGCGCGCGTGCCTGTGTTGGACGATAATGGTGTAGCGGTGAGCGATCACGTGATTTTGGAAACCATAATTCAAGTCAAATAGTCGGTTAGTCGCGTCGTCAGATAGTCTGATGCTTAGCCCACGACGCGACTAGATGACTAGATGACTGAACGACTAACGACTATGCGACCCAGCATCTCTGTTTTCTTTCCCTGCTACAACGACGCTGGCACAATTGCCACGATGGTGATTCGCGCCATTCAAACGCTGCGCGAAATCACCGATGATTACGAAGTCATCGTCGTCAACGATGCCAGTCCCGACGACGCGCTGCAAATTCTGAACGAACTCGCGTGCGTCCTGCCACCGACGTTTCGCATCATCAATCACGAAACGAATCGCGGCTATGGTGGCGTGATTCGTTCTGGCATTGCGGCGGCGACCAAAGAGTGGGTGTTTTACACGGATGGCGACGCGCAGTACGACGTGCGCGAACTCAAACTCCTCGCCGCAAAAATTTCCGACGAGGTGGATTTCATCAACGGCTGGAAAATCAAGCGACGCGATCCATTGCATCGCATCTGGATTGGCATCGCGTACCAATATTTCATCAAATTCATCTTTGGTTTGAAAATCAAAGATGTGGATTGCGATTTTCGCTTGATGCGCCGCGCGATGTTCGACGTGATTGAACTGGAATCGAACACGGGTACGATTACGTTCGAGTTGGTGAAAAAAGCGCAAGACGCGGGCTATCGCTTTGCCGAGGTGCCGGTGCATCATTTCTATCGGCAGTATGGCGAATCACAATTCTTCAATGTGCGGCGTGTGGGCGCAACCTTGATTCGCATTTTTCATTGGTGGTGGCGTCTCGTGGTCAAGCAAGAAGCCGTGCGCGCGTATCGTCCCAAGCGCGCCGCGCAAATGGCAAAAGTAATCCCGTGACGATGACTCTGTTCGCGCAACGCGTCCTCTCTCCCACCGACATCCTGCACGCGTTCGAAACGATGCCCATCGAAGAGGAATGGGCATTTCGCGGTTGCACACCCTCGGACACCGGCAAGTGGACGCACGATTACCATCGCTATCCCGCCAAGTTCATTCCGCAACTGGTGGAAAAGTTGATCGCCGAGTACGTTGCCGCGCGCGACGCGCACGTGAACGATCCGTTTATGGGCTGCGGCACCACGATTGTCACCGCCATCGCCAGCGGTTTCTACGCGAGCGGCACGGACATCAATCGTCTCGCGCACCTCATTACCCGCGTCAAAGCGACGCCCATCGAACCCGATGTTCTCGCGCGCAAGGTCGAAGCGTTTTTCGCGATGCTGGACAAGGAACACGCGCGCGTCGAACCGCGCGTGCCGCAACGGCACATCGAACGCATCCGCTATTGGTTCACCGACGCGACCATCCACGACCTTGGGGTGCTGTTGCATCTCATTCAGCGCGAAGAGGAGGCGCGCATTCGCGATTTCTTGCGGGTGGCGTTCAGTCACATTTTGAAACGCTGCTCGTTGTGGTTGCAGACCAGCACCAAACCGACGCGCGATCTGCGCAAACCGCTGGTGCAACCTTTTCACGCGTTTCGTCAGCACGTCAAAAAGATGCAAACGGGCAACGCCGCGTTCTATCACGTTGTCCCGCCGCACGTGCGCGCGTCGCTGAACGAGTACTTGAACGTTCGCGTGGGCGATGCGCGCCAGCAACCGGTGCCGGACGCGAGCGTGGATCTCATCGTCAGTTCCAGTCCGTACGTGACCAGTTACGAGTACGCCGATTTGCATCAACTCTCGACGCTGTGGCTCGATCTGGCAGACGATTTGCGCGCGTATCGCAAAGAGTTCATCGGTACAGCGGCGACGGCGTATCGTCCGCGCGCGCTCAAGAGTGTGCTCGCGCAAAACATCGTCGCGCAACTTGCCGCGACGAGTCGCAAGATGGCGCAAGAAGTGGAAACGTTCTTCGCCGATATGCAAGAGGTCTTTGACGAGAGTTTTCGCATTCTCAAGCCCGGTGGTCGCTGTTGCTATGTGATTGGCAACACGCAGTTGAAAGGCGTGGACATTCTCAACGCGCAGGTGTTTGCGGAAAGTTTGCAACATTCCGGGTTTCGCCTCGATCGCGTCATCAAGCGCGAAATTCCGTCCAAGATTCTGCCGCAAAAACGCGACAAAAAGACCGGCCGTTTCGCCAGGAATCAAATCGCGGACACCGAAGCGTATCCCGTCGAGTACATCGTCATCGGTCGCAAAGTATCGGAGGCACAATGAACGCGTTCACGCGATTGCACAATGCCGATTGTCTCATCACCGGCGGACTCGGCTTTATCGGTTCGAATCTCGCGCGGCGACTGGTCGAACTAGGCGCGCGCGTGACGCTGGTGGATTCGCTCATCCCCGAGTACGGCGGCAACCTGTTCAACATCGCCGGTATCGAAGACAAGGTGCGCGTCAACATCGCCGATGTGCGCGACGAGTACTCGATGGACTATCTTGTGCAGGGTCGCGATTTTTTGTTCAACCTTGCCGGGCAAACCTCGCATCTCGATTCGATGCAAAATCCGTACACCGATCTGGAAATCAACTGCCGCGCGCAACTCTCGATACTGGAGGCGTGTCGCAAGCACAACCCGCGCGTCAAAATCGTTTACGCCAGCACGCGCCAGATCTACGGCAAGCCCGATTATTTGCCGGTGGACGAGCGTCATCTCTTGCATCCGACCGATGTGAACGGCATCAACAAAATGGCGGGCGAGTGGTATCACATCGTTTACAACAACGTGTACGGCATTCGCGCGGTGTCGCTGCGAATGACGAACACGTATGGACCGCGAATGCGCGTCAAGGACGCGCGCCAGACGTTTCTGGGCATCTGGATCAAAAATCTCATCGAAGGCAAACCGATTCAGGTGTGGGGCGATGGCTTGCAGGTGCGCGATTTCAACTACGTGGACGATGCGGTGGAAGCGATTTTGCTCGCGGCAACGTACGAAAACGCGAACGGACAAATTTTCAATCTGGGGAGCGACGAGACGATCAACCTGCACGATCTCGCCGCACTGTGCATCGAGGTGAACGGCGGCGGCACGTACGAAATCATTCCTTTTCCGCCCGATCGCAAAGTGATTGACATCGGCGATTACTATGCCGACTATCGCAAGATTCGCGGGATGCTGGGTTGGACGCCGCGCGTGAATTTGCGCGAGGGATTGAAACGCACGCTCGAGTACTATCGCGCGCATCGGGAGCATTATTGGTAAATCAGTGCGCTCGCGAGAACGAAAACGGGATGGCAAGAGAATTGGGCACCAGGCGGAAATAATTCAGGGACGCCGCAGCGTCCCTGAATTATTTTTTAGGCTTTTGTGCAATCATCTGCCCGATGATCTTGGAGGCTTCTTCCACCGTTGCCTCGTTGAAGGAATGCTTGAAGGTGCTGAGAAACAGCGCATCAAGTCCTTGCAACGCCTCAGCTTCTGTGCCCCCGTGCCGTTCCCGATACATTTCAATCAACTTGTTGCGTTGATTCGCCGACATCAAAGCCGCGCGGCGCGCAGGACGCTCCTTTTCGACCGCAGGGGGCGTGGTCGCGCGCAGTACATCCTCCGCGCTCGCCAAGCCCGCACCAGGAATCAGACCATACCCCATCGCCGCGAGCGCGCGCCCAATCGCCGAGGTCTCGGCGACTTCCCAGGGGAAATCGCGTTCCGCTGCGGTGCCATTCTTTTTGCGACTGGTGGCAATCCCATGCCGCGTACCGTAGATTTCACTCGTGACGGTGACGAGTAAGGTCAATTGTTCAGGATTGTCGAGCAAGACCTTGGGTTCGTGAAAATCGAGTCGCTTGCCCTGCTTGCGATGGTCTTCATTTGCCATCGCGAGTTTGCCATCCACCGCCATATACGCGTGCTCGACCTCCTGCCATTCTTCACCCACCTTGCGCCGCGATTCGAGGACGACGACGTAATCCACAAAGTCTTCGTGCTTGACCGTTCCTACGTCGCGCGCTTTACGACACAATGCCAGAACTTCTTCGCGAGTCATTTTACTCCTCCCCGTGGACAGTATTCAGTGGTCAATGTTCAGTGTTCAGTTTCAGTATTCAGTGTTCAGTATCCGCCTCCGATGGCTAGCGCGTTTTCAATCTGCTCCACCACGCTCCTTTGCGGCGAACCAACTCGCGCATATCGTCCTCGCTTAGCGGCTTCAACTCTTCGACGTGTGCGTTTGCCGTCCAGCCCGACCACGCGCGATTCCAGTTCGGTAGCGCGCGCCCTGCGATGATGAGCAAAACGCCGTAGGACAAATTTGAAATTTGTCCCACAGGCAAATTGGAAATTTGCCCTACGCGTTGCGCGATTTCACGCGCCCAATCGTCGAGCGCGGTCATCTGCTCGAACGTGTCGAGCATCAGCACGATGCGTCGTTTGCTTGCGGCTTTCTCCAGATCGGTGAGAAAATCGGCGGTCAGTTTCTTCCCAGGATCGAGCAGCAGGTCAATATCGGGCTGCTTGAGAAAGCCGCGCATTGCAGAGTTCATCTTTCTACTTCAATGAGTAATTACGTTTCGCACAGGATTTGTCGTTCCCGCGTTTCTCGATTGGGGGAGGGCGGGCTAACTACCCAACCACACGACTATTCGCCAGAAACTCTGTCACTAGCACGCGAATTTCATCCTCACCCGATTCAGCCAGATTATACCATCGAATACGCGGGTCGTCGAGTCGAAACCAGGTGTACTGATGATGCACCAGGCGTCGCGTATCGCGCTTGAGTTGTCGAATGGCCTCCTCGCGCGTCAGCGTGCCATTCAAGTACGCCGCGATGTGCCGATAGCCCAATCCGCTCATCGCGGGCACGTCAGGCGCGTAGCCGTGTGCCAGCAGCGCGCGCACCTCTTCGACGAGTCCAGCGGCAATCATCTGTTCCACGCGCGCATTGATGCGGCGATACAATTCCTCGCGCGGCAGCGTCAAACCGATGCGCAAGACGCGGTACGGTGGCGGCTGTGTTTTTTGCAAGGTACTCATCGGTTGACCGGTGGCTTGACACACTTCGAGCGCGCGGATGACGCGCCGCTTGTTGCGCGGATCAATCTTCGCCGCAGCGTTTGGATCGAGTTGTTGCAAGCGCGCGTACAACGTCGCGGCGTCCTCGCGTTCCAGTTCGCGGCGCAGTTCGGGATTGGGCTGCACGCGCGGAATCGTCAAACCTTCCAGCACCGCGCGCACATACAAACCGGTGCCCCCGACCAGAAAAGGCACCTTGCCGCGCGCGTGAATTTGCGCAATGACCGCGTACGCCAGTTGTTGATAATCCGCGAGCGTGAACGTCTGGTTGGGATTCACCACATCAATCAAGTGATGCGGGACGCGCTGACGTTCAGCAGGCGTGGGCTTGGCAGTGCCAATGTCCATCCCGCGATAGATTTGACGCGAATCGGCAGAAACAATTTCCCCGCGAAATTCGGCTGCCAGTTGCAACGCCAGCGCGCTCTTGCCCACCGCAGTAGGTCCCACAATCGCGATGAGAGGTTGGTCTTGCATCGTCACCAGTCGCTTGCTTCCACTGCACCTTTGAGAATGTCCAGCCGCGCCATCTGCCCCGCGCGATCCAACTCGATCGCGACGAGGTCAATGCGCCACGTCCATTCGGCGTATTCGGGATGTGTCTGCAAAAATTCCTGTGCGACGGCACACAAGCGGGCGCGCTTGCGCGGCGTCAACGACTCTTCGGGGGTGCCCATTGCGTTACCGCGTCGCGTGCGCACTTCGATAAACGCCAGTCCGTCGGCATCGCGCGCGATCAAGTCCATCTCCCCGATGCGCGTGCGATAATTGCGCGCGAGAATCGTATAGCCGCGTTGTTCGAGCGCCAGCGCCGCCACGCGTTCCCCCGACTCGCCCAGATTCTTGCGCGCGCGCGAGGTCACCATCGCAACACCTCAGCCGCGCGCGCGAGGACGTTCGGTGTCGCGCGAACGCGGCAGTGGAATGTATTCGACCGAGGGACGGCGTTGCGCGGTCTGAGGATACAACGCCATCATCTGATAGATTTCCCGGGGCATTTCCGTACTGATGGGCAAACCGAGTTCGCGCGCCTCGCGCACGGTAATCGGATAGTCGTGTGTCCACGTTCCGCACGACAACAGCGTGGCAATCTGTTCCGCTTTTGCCGCGTCCATCTTATCGCTCAGCAATCGAACGACAGTGGCCTTGACCTGACGCAGGGCTTTTTCGGCAATGTCCGCCATAATCAACGTGTCATCATCCACCTCGGCAATCGGCTTGCGTTCGAGCACTTTGAGGATGGAAGCGGCAGGATGTTGCCCCAGTTGTGGATCCACCGGACCGAGCACCGCGTTTTCGTCCATCACGATTTCGTCTGCGGCGAGCGCGATCAACGTGCCACCCGACATCGCGTAATGCGGCACCAACACGGTCACTTTGGCGCGATGCTTTTGCAATGCGTAAGCAATCTGTTCCGATGCCAGAACGAGACCGCCCGGCGTATGCAGCACCAGATCAATCGGCACGTTCGGATCGGTCATTTGAATCGCGCGCAACACCGCTTCTGAATCTTCGATGGTGATATAGCGCATCAAGGGAAAGCCCAGCAGACTCAACGTCTCTTGCCGATGAATCAACACGATGACGCGACTGTTGCGTTTGCGTTCCAGTTGCTCCAGTAACTTGAGTCGCTCCATCTCCAGCATTTTCTGGCGGACGATGGGTTGCAAAGATGAGAGGATAAAGAAAATCCAAAAGATTGAAAAAATGTCCATCGGTTTGCCTCCTGTAAGACCGTTGACGGGTGATAGACGACCGTCGTCGCTTTCGCGTTCTTTCGCGCCCTTTCGCGCACCTTTCGCGTCTCACCAGGGAAAGTATTCGTCAAAGTAGATACGCCGCACATAACGTCGGCGCGCTAGGAGTGGCGCGAGGAGTAACCCGCCCACAAAACCGCCAATGTGTGCCCACCAGGCAATGCCACCCAGGGCTTGTGCATCGGTCACGATGGCGAATACACCGTTGAACAACTGGGAGATGAACCACAAGCCCAGATACACAATGGCCGGGATTTCAACGAACCAGGGGAGGAAGAACAGTGGTACGAGGGTAATCACACGCGCGGTGGGGAAATAAATCAGATACGCTGCGAGTACACCACTGATCGCGCCACTCGCGCCAATCGTCGGAATAGGCGAAGTGGGATTGAACGCAATGTGCACCAGCGCGGCAATCACGCCACACGTCAGGTAGAATATCAGATAACGCCGGCTGCCCATTCGATCTTCGACGTTATCGCCAAAGATGTAGAGCGCGAGCATATTGCTGAACAAATGCGCCCAACCACCGTGGAGAAACATCGAAGTAAACAGGGTGAGAACGTTTCCGAAATCCAGATGAAAAAGCAGACGCGCGGGCACTAGCCCAAACGCCGCCACCCAGGCATCGGCATATCTACCGCGCGAGGCAACCCAGAGAAACACGGCGACATTGAGGATGAGCAACATCCAATTCACGATAGGTAACGAGCGTGAACGGATGGTATCTTGCAAGGGAAGCATAATTTCCTCCACAACGACGAAGGAGGCAAGATGTGAGGTGCATACGGGATTCGTCGTCAACTTCAAGTTTGAACACGCAAAGAGCGTAAAGTCCGAGCCGCAGGCTTGTCTCTATTATACCTGACCTTGTATCAGTTGACAATGGCAAGTCCGCGCGTCCACACAATTTAAGATAAGCCCTGTAGTCGTTTCTGAGCGGCGTACGGTATGCCGCCCGCCGTTGCGCCGACCCACTTGAAATCCTGCCCGATTTCGGCTATG
>Ga0308410_1001138_pt1 | contig 15266 bp, 9 predicted proteins | sample HotsprOSTMatCore_FD_203467 | JGI IMG/M metagenome (GOLD analysis project Ga0308410, IMG submission 203467) | Hot spring phototrophic mat microbial communities from Octopus Spring, Yellowstone National Park, Wyoming, United States -... | ecosystem: Environmental > Aquatic > Thermal springs > Hot...
GCGGCCCTCTGCTGCCCGCCAGCCTGCTGCCAGGTAAGCTGCTGCGGGGAAGCCGGCCAAAATTAGTCCTATCGGCCAGAGGAAATAAACCCGGGCCTCATGACTGCGTTAGGACACCTTCCAGTCAGCTTGCGGGCGCGGGCTTTCCTGGCGGATTAGAAGAGGTTGGGCCGTACCATCCGCAACAGTACCCGATCCTCAAAAATGCCGCCGATGGAATGCTGGATCCGGAATGCTAGATCAGGAAGCCTCCAGATGCTCGGCGGTAGATACTCGGCGATGTCCGGCAGCTCAGAACCATAAATCGGGGATCCTTGGCGGCGACCAAAGCGGAGCAATCAGGACAAATCCCACCAACCCCAGGGTCGGTTAGCTCCAATCTGAGCCGCCACAACAGCCGTAAACCGGCTACCATCCGCCCTGGCTAACTGGATAATGGATGTACCTTTCCGCGTGGGATGGCAGTTTCCTGCCATCCCTTTTTAGTTGGGTTTTTAGTGGGCCTTCTTTGAGTTGGGTTTTCAGTGGGCCTTCTCGATCCGCTTTCAGTTGGCCGTTTTGCTCCGCCCTTAGTCGGCCTTCTCGCTCCGGACCAAACGGCTGAAGACCTGCCCTCCCGATCGCAGGTCTTTGCGGAGATCTTGTGAGCTCACTTGGGCAAGCCCAGCCAAAAAGAGGGGCAAGTGCCGGAAGCTGTTCCTCCCATTCTGAATGGCCCCGGTTTGCCCCCTGCCCACTGCTGATCGAAACCGGGGGGATCTGTCAGGGCAACGGAGCTAGGGGAATAGCCGGTAGCGGTGAGAAGTTTGGCTGGCTGTTCACCCCGGGCGAAGGCATGGGGCTCAACCATTTATTTCCCAACTCTTCGGCACGAAAATGCCCTCTCCCGGACCAATCTCCTAAAGATCCAATGGGCCACCAAAGTTCCACAAGACCGGCCTGCCGAACGTTGCCTTCCGGAGTGGGTGGAACAAGTCCGTACGAGGCATCAGCATCGGGCAAACTCCCTGGATGCCCCGCTGGGGAGGCGAGCGATCCGGATAGGGTCCTTTCAAGCCCGGGAAGGAGTTCTCCGACATCCAGTGGCGGAAGCAACTGGGGCTCGGGGGAACCCGCGGGAGGTGCTTGGGTCGTCTGCGAAGAAGCTTCCCCCCTCTCAGGGCCCGGCAAGTGGCTGGGCTCCACGCGGGAGGCATCGGCTGGGTTATCCCCGGAAGCCGCCGGTGGTGAGGTCCCTGCTGCCGCAACAGAGTTTTCCTTGGAGGAATCCCCAGGAGCGGTATCCCCTCCCGAAGGCACGGGGCCCCCGCCGGGAACGGCCTGGGGCAGGCTTTCTTCCGCTTGCGTGCCGACTGAGGGGGTTTCCCCTTTTTGGTCCTGGGCAGCATCCGGCGGTGCCCGATCGATAAAGAAAGCCTGCTGGGTCACCGAAGGGGGACGAGACTTTGGCCCCCCGTCCGGCAAAATGCTGTCCAACGGCAGGTGCACCGGCGGGACAGGCAAAGCATCACCTGCAACTATCAATTTGTTGGCCGTCGGGCTGCGGAGGAACGGCCCGGCTCCCAATAGCCATAAGGCCCGCACATCGGTTTCTACCGGTATAGTACCGGACTGCCAGACGGGGCGACCGGTGGTCCGGTTGTAAGCAAACAGTGCGATCTTGACCACCGCGCGCTGCTGCGTCTTCTTAGCAAGAGGAACCTCCGGAAGTTGATTGGGAACCCCCGGCAACGGAGGGCCGACTAAAGTCGGGATATTAACCGCGGGAATCCCGTAAGTAACATCATGCCGGTCGGTACCGATGGCTCCTGCCCGCACCTCCAGGACGTACTCGGCCTCGGACTTATTCTCTTTTAAAATCGCTCCACTGGCCAACAGGTGCTGCCGAAGGGTGCTCCCCAGGTATGCCGAGTCTGTCATCCCGCGGATGGGAGTATCATCCAGAAATACCGTTTTGCCGGCCAAGGCCCTCAAATCCAGCCGACTTACCGCTCGGTCAATGGCATCCGAAATTAGAAGCTGTTCTGTGGCTGTGCGACTGGTATCGGTCCACCTCGAGGTTCCACAGCCGGACAAGCTTGCAACGGCAACGGCAAAAAAGAGCTTCACCAACAAGTACCGGACCCGGCAACCCAAAACTGGATTTGGGGTGCCACCGCCTGCGGGAGCGAAATATGCCCGAGAAAATTTAGGTTCAATCCCCTTCAGGTGGGAATCCCACACAGAAAACCGATAGGACTCCCCGGCGACACCTTTTAAGAAAAACCCGAAAAGGGGGATTGCCGAAATCGTTCGAAGGAGCTCTAGAAAAGCCGACACCCGCAATTTCCCACTTTCCTTTCTTCCCAAAGTTACCCTCTCTTCCATGTTGTCCAAAATTGCCTTCCTAGCCTCTTTATAACTACCCTCTTAAGAAGCAGGGCGAAGACACCCAGCTAAGTTTGTAACTTTTCCTAAAAATCCCTCTGAAAAAGCACTTCAGCCAGAAAAGTTTCGGCTCTGCCCATGTGCTGGCGGATTATAGGAATTTTCCAGGTTCCAAGAAAATGCCACAGCGAGCTCCAAAAGAGCTGAGAGGGACTCTACTGTATTGGCGGCCAGTCCCTGCTCACTTGGGAAGTCCTTTCTCCGGGGGATAGTCCCCTGGGCCTTCAGCCCTCGGTTTTTCTTCCCCAGTCAGGGCTGGGGCATCTTACCACCCTGGGAAGCCGAACCGCGGCTCCCAGTAAGGAAGAATGTCGGAAAAGCTTTAGGCCTGCAGAGGCCAAAAGTGAGCCGCCTAGTGGGCGAGGATGGACCCCCGGAGAACGACCGCCTGCAAACTTGCTTCCAGGCTTCTATACCGAGAGAACCGCTTATTGGGAATGAGAAGTGCCGGAAATTCCAGCCGTCTCCGCTCCGGAAACATTCCAGGGCTCCTCCCTGCCAAACTGGCAGCGGATATTTTTACAACACGGCAGAACAGCATGTTGTAAGTCTTTATGTTCAAAAGATTTATGTCCCAGAAACCATTTGGGCATCGGATTTGCTTGCTCTCTCTACTGAAAAATTTAATTCGCTTAGGGCCCCTGACAGCACTGAGATGCTGAACAAAGTAGGCCTAAAGTATTCTGACGTTCAGCACTAAGCCGGCATTCGAGCAAAGGTGAAGACAAGATTCCGCGGATCTTGTCCAGCGGTTCTCAGTCCCCAAGTCAATCCCGGAGAATTTGCCTTACCGATAAGGAGGTTCGAACATGCCCCGTGGACCACTCGGTATTCGAGACCCCTTCGCACAACTCCGCCGGCAAATGGAACAGATTCTCGAAGACCTTTTCGAAGGGCGGGCTTTTCCCGGACCTGCCCGGCTCGAAAGGGAAAGGCCGCTGGTGAACATCTGGGAGGATCAAGACAATTTCTTCGTGGAGATGGAGGTGCCCGGCGTGAAGTCGGAGGGTGTGGACCTGTCGGTAGTAGGTAACAAATTGACCGTTAAGGTCCACTACCCGGACGATAAGGCTGAAGGAGTGACTTACCATCGTCGGGAACGCCCGGTGGGGGAATATGCCCGCCTGGTACGATTTCCGGCAGAGGTCAATGCCGATCGGGTGGAGGCCTCGCTGGAAAACGGAGTTTTAACGGTAAAGCTCCCGAAAGCGGAAGCAGCCCGGCCACGGAAGATTAACGTGGTTATAAAGTAGCAAACCAGCACGGTCAGAAATTTGGCACCCACGCGGCTTGCGGAAACAGGCCGCGGTCGCAAATCTGATGGACATCCGGCAACATATAAACATCCGGTAACAACAAAATTTCCCAGACAGAGTGACTACTTAACACGGCGGCTATCGGAAGTTTTTCGGCTCAGGGCCCCTTCCGTAGATGCTCAGTTCCGGAAAGAGGAGGAGAAGCCCATGGCGGACGAAAAACGGGTAAGATCCAGCTCGGAAGAAGGCCAGGTAGAACACCTCCGGCAAGGCACCTGCTACTTGCCATTAGTGGACATCCTAGAGCGACCCGACGAAATCGTTCTAAAGGCGGACGTACCCGGGACAAAACCTGAGGATATCGACATCAATTTTGAAGATGGTATTCTGACTCTCTATGCAAAGGTTCATTCCAGACAGCAGCCTGGAACGCAGTATCTCCTTCGGGAGTATGGAATCGGAGACTTTCACCGCTCGTTCCAGGTAAGTGAGGCCATCGATGCAAGCAAAATCTCGGCCGAATACTCTGACGGTGTTCTAACAATCCACTTGCCCAAGGCTGAGGCCGTTCGGCCTCGGAAAATCCCGGTGCAAGTCACATCCGATTGAGCCTCCGCAGCAAATTCTACAGTCGCCAGGTGAAGGGTCCTGCTTGCAAAGCGACAAATTCCTACGGAGGCAGATCCGCAAGAGTGGGGCAGTCCTTCAAGAAGTCATAGCATCGATGAGGCAAATCGGCCATTCGGCGGGGGGACCCGCTGAGCGACCCGAAAGCCGGTTTACGAGTTCCATTCATTCCCCACATACGGTATTTGCGTACAGATTGCATCGGACTAAACTTTGGGAGCCCTGATGGCGAAGCCCTTCGGAAGCCACACCCGAAAGCAGCTTTAGAAGATCACAAAAGCAGCTTTAGAACATCACAATAGGCCGGTTTGCTCCCTGAAAGTTGGCATTTGGCCCGAGCAGGATAATGCCTGCGGCGAGGGTTTAGGTTTCCGTCGAAAATCAGCACAAACAAATCGGAAAGCAGCATACAGAAAAAGGAGGATTTTGTTATGCCCCTGATACCGTGGCGGAAGAAAACCGTAGCCGAACAACCCAAGGAATTGTCGCCCCTGGAAGCCTTCCGTTCCGAGCTCAATCGATGGTTAGAGGACTTTGAGCGAGAATTTTTCGGGGGCTGGAGTTGGCCGGCCACTTGGGGAACGTGGGCACCGCCGGTCGATGTCTCCGAAAACGACAAGGAAGTGATTATCCAGGCGGAAGTACCGGGACTTCAAGCCGAAGACCTCGAGCTCTCGGTCTCTGGTAACCAACTCACCCTATCCGGTGAAAAGCGGGAAAGCTCCGAACGGCGTTCGGGCAGCGTTTTTCAAGCGGAGTGCCGCTATGGGCGGTTTTACCGAGTTATCGACCTGCCTTGCCCCGTCGATTCCGAGCGGGTCCAAGCAGAGCTGAACAACGGAGTTCTGACCGTTCGCCTCCCGAAGTTGAAAGAATCCCCTGGGCGGCGAATTGCCATTAAAGCTCGGTAAGCTGCTTCGCCCAGGAACATTATGGAACCGACTATCGAGATCGTTGCAATGGACCTTCCCCCCGGCCTAATCGGCGGATGACCGCCGTGCCAGCGGGTGGGCAAGTGTACGAGGGACTAAGCCCGGCCGTGCTGGCCGGATTTTGTTTTTTCAAACGTGGTTCTTTCGGACTTCGGACTTATGGGAGGCCTATCCTTCGTTGAAATCTTTCCCACCTCGGGGATTCCCATTCGGGCAACTTTCCAAGCTTTAGCATTCTCCTAAAGGATTTTGCAATCGCGAAGGATTTTGCAATCTCGCGAAGGATGAAGATTACAAAAGCAGTCCCTAGATTAAAAAGCAATTCGCAAATTAAGCTGCAAGTGTAAAGCTGCCTTCCGGTTGTGGTCCCCACACGAAGTTCAGAGCCGAACCTGCCCCATCGGAGCCACGCGGTGCAATTGCATAGCTTCATCCATAATAGACGAAGCGACTTGTCGGCACTTATTCTCGAGCCAGTGTCGGGGCTCCCGTCGACCGCGAGGCTTCCCGCCGGGGCAAATTTCTCACACCTCCCCCGCAATGCCGGAGGCCCTTCGGCACCAATTCTGGGAAAAAAGCCACCTCCGGAAGATTCCTATGCAATAGCGGCTGATAGATTCCAAAACCTGGTTCGGCAGGTTCCTCCGACCAAGCCTATCCTATGAAGATTTAGTAAGATTGGGAGGAGTTAGTCAGATCGGTTCAGACTGCCGACCAATCAGCCAAGGGTTGAGGCAAAATCTCTGCCGGACCGCGGCGTGCCAGGCCTTCCACCCGGGCCAGAGCCTTGCTAACCTGCTCTTCCCCGAGCAAGACCTCCAACTCCAGGTGGAAAGTCCGAGACTCCCCCGGCATCAGGGGAACTACACGACCCTTGGCCTTTTCGAAGCACCGCCGATTGGGGAAATTGACTCCCGGTTCCAACCCGGTGACATATCCATCAGCAGCGGCCTGAGGGTTTTTCCACAAAGTGAAGTAGGGTAACTCCTCCACGCTAAACCGGAGGGCGACCGCTCGAGAGCCGACTGCATTTCGAAGGACCACCTCGGTCTTCGAATCCGACCCTCCGTGGAGTTGCATGAAATAGACGGCCTCTTTAACACCCGGTGTTTCCACGGGATAAGTGTCCCAGGCCTCCATCGCGGCCGCTGCCACTGCATCCCGAGGGGCAAGTCGCCGGACAGGTGCTACCACTTTAGCACCGGGATCCACCAAGGGGATTCCAAAGTTGATGTGATACAGTAGCTCAAATTCCCCCGGCTCTGCAGAAAGATTGGTGACCGTGTCGCAAACGGAAAGAGTTCGGTTTCCCACCTGGAGGGTATAAGTCGTGGTTAACCTCAACTTGTTAAAAAACAGCCGAACCTCGTCCACGACGCCGGTTAACTCGAGCCGGCCGGCATCCCCATCCACGCACAACTCCACGCGATGAGCAGGAATGTTAGCAATCCTTCCGTGGAGCGGGTATCGCAAACGACCTTGGTCGTCAAATTCCGGAGCTCCGTTACTTTCGAGACCACACCGCACAAGAAGCTCGTCAAACCCGTCGAGCCAACCCAAACCGCCTGGTTCCATCAAAGGGACAAACCGCGGGTGGACAGGCCCCTGCACCGGAGCCTGCCAACCCACACGGAGATCCCCAGCCCGAATTTCCCAAATCCCCATCCCGCGAGTAGGAACGACCACCACCTGAATTTGGCCGTTGTCCAGTTCCACCACATCCACGCCGTCACGAAGGCCACCGCGGAGCCGCCGCTTATTGACCCGGTATCCCCGAGCTACTCCTCCTACTTTGCCAGGGGTGACGACAAGATGCTCTAAGTACTCATCGCGGGCAACATCACAAATCGTCCAAGCACGGGTTGCCATAGTGGAACTCCTTACACGCTCCTTCCCATAGCCCAAGCCCACTGCCAAGTAACCGCACGCAACCAGCTCATCACCTTCTGCTGCGAGGTATCCCAAGGCTCCTTTTTTTTGAGAAAAACCCCACACCGCTCTTGGAGATTGCCGAAATCGCTTTAACTGAAGAAAAGCCAATTTCCAAGAAAAGTTGGGACCCATTCCCTCCCCGGCGAAACCCTTCCGAAAACCTCCTCGTGGCAGGCTAAATCGGCCAATTACCTCGATCTGGGAAATCTCTTTGCGGGCGATTGTAGACGGTTTACGGTGGCCAAAGCAAGCCCCACCCAGATCGGTCGGCCTCAAAGCAACCTGGGACACTCTCCGAGGCGTCTGATCCGAGTTGCCGACTGACTATTTTCCGGATCCACACCACCCCAAATGTGCTCCATAGGTTTTCCAACGAATCCGAGCACCAGGGAGGCCAACAAATTGCAACGGAGTGCTGCTCAGTTTTTGGGGGTAAAAACCACGCGGCCCGAACCGATTGCCGGTCCGGGCCGCTGGGTGCTGGCGACCTGGCCCACCCCCGCGTTATTTCCTAAAAGGCACGGGCGGTGTAGCCATTAGGCTTGGCCGGTTGCCCTTGAAAGTTGCTCCAAACTCAAGTGGTCACCGCTGAAGCTTGCTGACCATTGGTCCCAGAGGCGGGAGGTTGCTCGGCGGGAGTTGGCTGCCCCCCAGCCGGTGCCCCTTCCCCGCAGCAGGGTTCGCAGCAAGGATCACAGCACCGCAGGAGCGGGCAGCAAACTGTCACGGGCACTTCCTTACAGACCAATCGTGGCACACACCGGGTCACCGTGTAGGCTACTTGCTTAGGCAAGTACCGAACGCAGTGCACTGTCTGGGTCACTTGGACTGGCTTCCACACCCAGTAGGGAACTTTTTTGACACACTCTTGCGGAACCAATCGGCATACCCGATAGGTGACTTGTTTCACCCGCTGTTCCGGCACGAGCTTGCAGACCTGGTAAGTGTACTGCTTTACCCGTTGCTCGCACACCCACTTGCACACCTGATAGGTCACCTTCTTGACCCGCTGCTCCGGCACCAGTTTGCACACCTGATAGGTGTACTCCCGGACTTCCGGCACCAGCCGGCAGACCTGATAGGTGACCTTCTTGACCCGCTGCTCCGGTACCAACTTGCAAACTTGGTATTCCCGGACTCGCTGTTCCGGAATCAGCTTGCACACTTGGTAAGTGCAGCGTTTCACCCGCTGCTCCGGAACCAGCTTGCACACTTGATAGGTCACCTTTTGAACTCGCTGCTCCGGAACTAACTTGCAAACTTGATAGGTGCACTCGCGAACCTCAGGCACCAGCCGGCAGACCTGATAGGTGACCTTCTTGACCCGCTGCTCCGGTACCAACTTGCAAACGGTGTAGGGGATCCGCTTCTCAACGACCTCCGGCACCAGTCGGCACACCTGGTAGGTGACTTTTTGCACCCGTTGCTCAGGCACCCACTTGCAAATGGTGTACGGGATTTTCTTCACCTGGACTTCCCGCACCCATTTGACACACTCGATTTCTTTCTCGATGATCTCGGGAACCCATACCCGCTTGGAAATCCGCACGGGCGGGCATTGCACCTGAACTTGCTTGACCTCGCCGGGGCAGTAAATCATGCGGCAGCAGCAAGGATCCCAGATCCATTGGCCAGGCTCTTGAATGCATTTTGTGATCACCGGCCCTGGTTTTTCGATGATCTGGGTTTCCCACCGGCCGCTGCATACTTGGATGGTCTTGGTATACTTAACCGGTTTCCAAACAACTTCGCAAACTTCCCGCTCACGAGTCTCATAAACGGGCTTCCAAACGGTGTAGCAGATTTCCTTTTCCCGAGTTTCCCAAACCGGTTTGCACACTACATACCGGCAAACCTGCTCGCGGGTCTCCCACACCGGCTTCATCACGGTGTACGGAATCTCTTTCACCCGGGTCTCCCACACGGGCTTCATCACCGTGTACTGCTGAACCCGAGTCTCATAAACCGGCTTGAGAACCGTGTAGCAGATCTCCTTCTCCCGGGTCTCCCACACCGGCTTCATCACGGTGTACGGAATCTCTTTCACCCGGGTCTCCCACACCGGCTTCATCACCGTGTAGGGCACTTCCTTCACACAAGTTTCCCAGACCGGCTTGAGAACGGTCCAATGAACGTCGCGATAGCAAAGCTCGCGGACATACTTCGTGACAGTCACAGTGCGGGGTTCCACGACCCGCTCCCAGACTGTCTTATAGCAAGTGATCTGTTGCGGTTCCCAAACCAATTGGCGAACCGGGCGCATAACTGTGAAGCACGTTTGTTCGCAGCAGGCTGCTGCGAAAAACCGCCCCACAAGGTTGTAATACCGAGCCACACCGCAACAGCTAGCATACCCGTGGGCCGCTGCCATCACCCCCACCACTAGGGTTAACAGCGGTATTTTCCAGCTGACCTTCATCATATGCCTCCTTCCGCGCATACGGGTTGAGCCAGGGATTCCACTGTCCGAGACAAAGTGAGCTACGCCTTCTTTGGTAGCTTCGACTTCCTTAACCGACGCTCTTTAACCAATTTCCCAACGTTAGCACCTCTGCCTACCAAACGCCTCCCTTTTTGGCCGGGCATCTCCGCGACACCGGTGTCCTTCAGCATCGATCGGCACAAACTTCGGTACCCCGAAATTCACTCACCCAAATTCCGCGAAAACAAATGGCACCAAACACGGGGAGAAAATTGATTGAGAAAGTTTGGACAAATGCACAAAAAGTACCGAATTTGCCGCTCAAAATTCCCCCGTTGCCGCTTCAAATTCCCCCGTTTACGGCCGGACACTGAGCCTGTGCTTTCAAGTTTGGCTGCTTTCTCAGTAAAAAAGAATTGAATAAAGGCTGAATATGGCGGATCCGTGGGGCCGTTCCCTCCGGGTACCTGGGAGGAAAATTCCCCGCTCCAGCCATCCACAACGGCAAAAGCTGTTTCCCCGGGCCCTGGAAGGAAAGGTATGTCCCAACTGCTTGGCAATGCTGGGGGTTCCCCGGCGTCGCTGAGAGCAGCCGGCCGCGACCTACCGTTCTCGCCCGGATAACGAATTTCCCCCGGTCCCTGAAAGGGAAGGGGAAAACGGAGGAACACAAAAAGGAGCGATCGGCCAGGGGGTTTCCGCCGGGTGCCCGGGAGGAAAGTTCTCCTTCCACTCTTCAGAAAGTTCTCCCTCCACTCTTCAGGGATACCGGGATTAACCTTCCGCCGGGGGTCTGGAAGGAAGTCTCGAACGGAGAAAAACAGAAAATTCACCAGGCAAGCAGCAAAAGCCTTAAAAGCCGGGAAACTTGCCCCTTTTTCCCCGTTAACGGCACCACAAAGGTAACCCCTGCTCCTTTGCGGTTGACTTTTCGATTGCCGTAACCTAAGTGACTGGTAAAGGGAGAGCTCAAACGAAAGCAACTCCGGAGCAAAGACTGGAGGGCTAGCTCAGGAAAAACGGCAGCACGGGCAGGGGAATTTAAATTGGATTTACTGGGGGAAGGTGACAGAAGCGGCTCTCTGCGACCTGCAACTCTTCCAATCTCGGAAGAGTCACCGGTGGCACAGAGGACAGTTGGGTCTTAAAAGTAAAATGAGGGGATCAACAATGCACGAAGCTGTTTCGGCAACCTATCGCAAACTGAAGGGAGGACACAAACAGGCGATTCTCCGAAAGGGGGAGGATGGGTGTCCGGGCCGCAGAAGCAAAATCTTGAAAGGCTTAACCTTGATTGAGGTCTTGATTGTGGTGGTGATTATGGCCATTTTGGCGGCCGTGGTGATTCCCCAGTTCGCCACCTCCACCGAAGATGCTCGGGCAAGCACCCTGCAGTTCAACTTGCACACGCTTCGGTCGCAAATCGAGCTCTATCGGATCCAACATTTTGGGCAGCTGCCGCAGATCATCAACAACGACCTCCCTCAACTGACCAATGCTACCAATGCCCAGGGCCAAATTGGCACTCCGGGCCCAGATTATCCTTATGGTCCCTACCTCCAGAACGGTCTGCCGCCTAACCCGTACGATGGGAAGAATCGTGTCGTCCAGGTAGCAACCGTGGGCCAAGTGCCTACAGCACCCGCCGACACGGACGGCGGCTGGCAGTACGACCCGACGACAGGGGCAATCTATCCCAATAATCCGGAATATTTTCGATAGCCGGTTTACTCCGCCATCTTCTACCGCAATCGGATCCTCTCCCGCCCTCCAGGAACTGAAGGTGGGAAGCTAAAAGCATAAAGTGAAGGTGGGAAGGTAAAAGAACAAAGGTTATTGGCTGGTTTCACAAATAAAGAATACTGACTGCGTTCACACCCCGAATTCCTCCCTGATTGGCTCCTCTGATGTATGTTGAAGGCACCCCGCCCCCATCTTTTTGGGCGGGGTGTTGTATTGCGCGCCAAAAAGGGCCTTGTGAAGGCCGCCTCTAATCGTAAAATCCAATTCTTGAATGTACGGGTTCCTGGATGTACGGGCTAGGTGAAGGCAAATTTCGCAGACACTCGGGAGAAGGTTGTCCCACTCGCGAGTCATTCCCGGGGAACCCAAGGAAAATTTCTGAACGTTAATTCTGTCAAAAGCTACAATATCAGGCTTGGGTCCTATGGGGAAGGGTCGCTCGCAAGAGTTTTTGCAGAAAAGGGGGGCAACAACAGGAATTTTCGATAAAAGAAGTAGCAATAACTTGAAATCGCGGAGAGCTCGGGCAGCACCCCGTCCCCCGGCCCAGTGGACGAGTTGGGATGGGGTGGGAACGAGTCCCGCAAGGGCCGGTAAAGCAACCTGCGGCGGCTGCTAAAGAAATGAGGACAGATCTTTCAACCTTCTGGATGCATTTGCCATTGTAGCCATGCCCTGCCGAGGAGTTCGCGGAGCCACTACGGCCGATGCCAATACCCGCGAGGCCATTCTCGAGGCCACCCGCCAACTCCTTGCCCTAATGATTCGGCGAAATGGGATTCGCCCAGAAGATGTAGCCAGTGCCATCTTTACCACCACTACGGACTTAAATGCCGAATTCCCTGCTCTGGCAGCCCGCCAGCTAGGTTGGACGAATGTGGCCTTGATGTGCTTTCACGAATTGGATGTCCCAGGCTCGCTTCGGAAGTGCATCCGAATCCTCATCCATTGGAATACCGACAAGCCTGCCCACGAGATTCAGCATGTGTACATCAAAGGGGCGGCCAATCTGCGACCCGATCTGTCTGAACTTCCCCCGGTAGACTGGGAAGAACTGGAACGTTGGATCGCAGAACACCTGGACCAAAACGCCCGCAGTGCTGCCTTGCCTTACCCGGAGGTTCCTCCCATGAACGCCGAGGGAGTCTCCCAGAGCAAATCCTCCCCGGATCAGTTGCCTGCTGAGCAGTGAAGAAGCCCTCACCGATCCGGCAAGACCCGCCGGCGGGCTGGAAGCTACAAGTTCTGGCCAACTTCGCCAACTTTTCCCGAAGCAAGAATGACCTTTCGAAAATGTAGAGACTAGTTGCCACGCGAAGGTTGCCGATCCGCCCATTCCGCTACAAAACCTTAGCCACACTTTCTGCCGCTGGGGCCACACGACCCCTGCCGCCCAATTCGATTGGCAATTGTCCGGCTCCGCTAAGAAAATACTAAGAAAATACTCTTTGGTCTCTAGGGAATTGGTCTCAAACCAAATCACTTGCCTCAACCAGAATGGCCCCTTTTTGACCCTCAAAGCCTTGCGATCCCCTAAAGAATGGCTGGGGTAATGCATGAGAAAAAGGTTCCCCCATGTTCCCCAATCCACGCGGGATGCCTTAGCTTGCGGATTTCCTCCATCGAAGTCCCTCAGGCTTCGGCCGGAAGGTTGCAGAACGGCCTGGGGCATTCGGCGAAATCGGATCCACTTTTCCCAAGGCCTCAATACTTCGCAAAGTAGGCAACCCTGAGGTTGGGCCAGAGGAACCTGCAAAAGGGAAAAGTTTTTGCACTCCCTGGGGAAGGACTCTCACAGCTAGCCAAAGTTTCGAGATTCAAGCCCAAGTTATGCGATTCATGATCGATCCGGTTTTACCCCGGCAATTGCTGTAACCCCAACACAAATGCTGTAAACCCCATACCAAAGGAGATCGTTCCATGATTAGGCGAGCACTTTCACGGGTTTTGCATGGCCTGGCGGGGGGTTTGGTCTGGGTGCTTGGGAGCTCAGCTTTCCTTGCGGCTGTGGAGGCATCTTCCACGCCGCAAGAAAGACCAAACGTGATTCTCATTCTCGCCGACGATCTGGGCTATGAAACCATCGGAGTCAATGGTGGCCAATCCTACCGAACTCCCTGTCTGGATCAGTTGGCGGCTACCGGCGTCCGGTTCGAGCACTGCTACGTCCAGCCGCTATGCACCCCGACTCGCGTTGAGATTATGACCGGCCAGTCGAACGCCCGGAATTATGTCCGATTTGGCGTGATCGACCCGACACTCACCACCTTTGCCCACCTTTTTGAAGGTGCTGGGTATGCCACGGCCATGGTGGGTAAATGGCAGCTGGGTCAGGAGCGAGATCTGCCCCGGCGGATGGGCTTTCAGGAATATTACTTGTGGCAGCATACTCGGAGGCCTCCGCGGTACGCCAACCCAGGGTTGGAAATTATGGGCGAAGAACGCGATTACCGAAACGGCGAGTATGGGCCGGACCTGCTCCATCAATTCGCTTGCGATTTCATCAGTCGGCATCGGGAAAAACCCTTCCTCCTTTATTACTGCCTCACTCTGACCCACGCTCCCTTCCAACCTACCCCAGATAGCCCCGACTGGGACCCGAAAGCTTTCGGGGAAGAAGTCAACCGGGACCCTCGGCATTTCGGCGAGATGGTTGTATACATGGACAAGCTGGTGGGGAAGCTTGTTGATCATCTGGACTCCCTGGGTGTTCGCTCGCGGACGTTGATCATCTTCACGGCAGACAATGGGACCGCTCGCGGGATTCGCTCCCAATGGAACAACCAGGAGGTGACCGGGGGCAAAGGCTCTACTACCCGGGCAGGAATGCATGTACCTCTGATTGTCAACTGGCCAGGGAAAATACCCGGTGGGCGGGTATGTTCTGATTTGGTGGACAGCACGGATTTCCTGCCCACAATCTGCGAGGCAGTGGGAATCCCCCTCCCACCAGAGTTGGTGCTGGACGGCAAAAGCTTTTGGCCTCAGCTAATCGGCCAAAAAGGCCGACCTCGGGAATGGATTTACTGCTGGTACTCCCCCCGGCAGAGAAAGGATCACACCGTGACAGAGTTTGTCCTCAATCAACGGTTTAAACTGTATGCTGACGGCCGATTCTTCGACCTGGCTGCCGACCCCGAGGAAAAGGAACCGCTGAAACTAGAGAAGCTCAGCGGGGAGGCAGCCGTAGCCGCCCAGATGTTCCACAAAGTCCTGGAAGCCCACCGTGGAATCCGCCCGCCAAAGTTGGATCGCGATTTTCTTCCAACAGAAAAATGATCCCGGGAAGAATGGTCCGGGAATGTCGCCGGGAGATTCTTTTGGGGGGACAGCATGAGCCCGTGGTCACGTAACATCCTGGTTAAGAGCTGCGGAGGAATGCTCCCGGGGATTCTGTACTTATGTACTCTTTACACATGCTGCACAGAGGGTGTTGGCCCCTTCTTGGCTTCTGGCCCCCTCTTTGCTTTTGAGTGGGAACAAGTCCGGCCGGAAGAAGTCGGGCTTTCTTCCTCCAAGTTGGAAAGGATCCAAAAGCTGCTAGCCGAGCGGAATACCAAGGGGTTTCTTGTCATTCGGGACGATAAGATTGCCTTCGAGTGGTACGCAGAAGACCACGGTCCTGATCGCCGCCACTACACCGCTTCGGTTGCCAAAGCTGTGGTGGCGGGGCTGGCTGCAGCTATTGCTTTGGAGGATGGATGGATCCGCTTGGATGACCCGGTCTGCCGCTACGTCCCCGAGTGGCGAGGAGATCCACAGAAGGAAAAGATTACCCTTCGGCACTTGGGCTCCCATACTTCTGGGCTCGATGATTCCCGCCCGAACGAGGAAGCTCCTTGGAAAGCAACTTTTTGGCGGCGGGAAGCCCCGCCAAATGATCCTTTTACCATCTCTCGCGAGCAGGCTCCGGTCCCTTTTCCGCCG
>Ga0308410_1001139_pt1 | contig 15262 bp, 13 predicted proteins | sample HotsprOSTMatCore_FD_203467 | JGI IMG/M metagenome (GOLD analysis project Ga0308410, IMG submission 203467) | Hot spring phototrophic mat microbial communities from Octopus Spring, Yellowstone National Park, Wyoming, United States -... | ecosystem: Environmental > Aquatic > Thermal springs > Hot...
ATGTCCCTCGGCGGCAGCAATGGTAATCGGCTCGCGGTTGAATCCACGAGGAATCCGGATCACTCCGTGCCAACCGGATCGCAGGAGGATGGTATCGCCGGGCTTGACGGGGGCATCCGCTCGATGGGGGCGGCCCTCTCTGTCACAGAATTGAACGTAGCCTGCGGCGATCACTTCTTCTAGTGTCCCCCAAGGTTTTTCTGCCGATCCGTCCCCTTGAAGCGAGCCCTTCTCCGGATCGCAGTAAAAGACCTCGGCGAATGTACTGGTCGGAGTCAATCGGCCCCCGAGCATCATCACCAGGCACATTGTACCCACGAAGCAGGCGGCTGACCGACGGCTCCCTTGGGGGCCAAACCATTTTGCGAGCTGTCGTTTGATCATCCACTTTACGAGCTGTTGTTCCACCGTGCACTTTACCAGCTGTTGTTCCATCGTGCACTTTACGAGCTGTTGTTCCATCGTCATTTTGGGAAATGCCTTTTCTGCGGACTGGCCTTTCTATGACATTGCAGGTCGTTTTGGAGGATGACTTCCTTTGCGATAGGAGGGGAATTAGTCATCCGGGCCAAGCTGGGGAGCTCCTTCGTGTAGGATTTCCCCGACGTTGGGGACTTCCCGAGGTCTTGCTTGTGCCATGGGAGGATTCCTCGGCTGAAAAAATCCCACAGCCTTCGTTAGCCACCGGTCCTGGTGCAATTCTTTCGTGAGTCCGTTCCGCATTGTGGGCTTCCGAAAATCGCCGATCAACCCACATCACACCGGCAGTTGCCGAAGGGGGGCAAACACCACAGGCATCGTTGTGTTTGCCAAATTCCAGCCTCGGACCTTTGTGGGCACCTCCGGCACGGGTTCCTCGCAGGTTGCGAGCTATTCCTCACAGAATCAAAAGGTTACCTCCCCTTGGGTAGGCTTGTCAAAGAGGGAGCGATAATTTCCGATCGCAGGGCTTTGTTGGTTTGCGGTTTCAGGAATGGGGCGGCTCCGGTAGCCGGTTTTTCCAGTGCAAACCTGGATTCTGCAAGGACTGTCGTTTCCTGCCTTTGGGGCGGAAGTATCCCGCCCGGAGTCCGATTTGCCTTCCCCGTGGTGGCTTGTCGGCCTATGTCTGGAAATTGGGAGCCCAAGAAGATCGGCCCCCTTTTGCAACCGTTGTGCCGGCACCCAAATGCCACTTGATTGGGCCTGAGGGACCTTCGGAATTGCTGGGGGTGGTGCACCGGCTGGAGAAGAGCGAATTTCCGGGGAGCCTCGGGAGGCTTTTCCGTCCGGTCTTTGGTCTTGCGGTTGCAAGGGCAACTGAGGGGAGGGACGATCGAATTTTTGGATGGGAAGGAAAATCGGCCCGATCTCCGCTTGTTTTTTGGTTATACACTTCCGAAGGGTTCACGGTTGGCCTAAGTCCGAGTGATTTTCCCAAAGATCTTCGGTGGGCAGTGGTCGACTTGAGCCCGCTGGCCATCGGGGGCTTTTGGTTCTGTAAGGGCAGGGCGGTTGCGGTATAACCTCTTTTTGTTTGTAGCGGGAGTGTTTGGTTCGGCTTGCGGCACTGGCAAACCCTGGGATATGATGGGCGGACTCTCGGGGCAAAAGTTCGAGCAGCAATTTTCCCTCTGGCAAAGGATCCTTTGGAATGAAGCGGAATATCGTAAAGGAAAAACTCCGTCGCGGAGAACCGAGTTTTGGTACCTGGATCACCTTGGGCAACCTGCATGCCACCCGGGTGTTGGCCCGGAGCGGGTTCGATTGGCTCACTCTGGATTTGGAACATGCGGCCATCGATTGGTCGGAGGCGGCGTGTTTGCTGGGGGCCATTGCTGATGCCAACTGTGTGCCGCTTGTGCGGGTGCCGGATGGAAGTGTCCCGTACGTCAAGCGGGCCCTGGATGCGGGTGCTTTTGGTATTGTAGTGCCGATGGTGCAGGATCCGGCTCAGGGAAGGCTAGCGATCGCTGCTGCCAAATATCCCCCGGAAGGGATCCGCAGTGCCGGGGGTGGGATGCATGCCTTGAATTTTGCTGCCCCGCTAGAGGAGTATTACCGCCAGGCGAATGAGGAGATTTTGGTGGTCTTGCAGATCGAAAGTCCGGCGGGGGTAGCTCAAGCCGAGGCTATTGCCGGCTTGCCCGGATGTGATGCAATCTTTATTGGGCCAGTGGACTTACGTTTCACTCTTCGTCAGCCGGATGGCTCGTTCCCCACGGTCGAAGAACACGAGCAGGCGGTCCAAAAAGTGGTGGAAGCGTGTAGGCGTTGTGGCACGCCTGTAGGTATTCATTGTATGGATCCGGAAAGTGCCCTTGCTCGGGCTCGGCAGGGGATGCAGTTTTTGGCCGTGGGCAGTGATCTGAGGATTTTGGCCAGCCAGCTGGAAAACTGGTCGCGGCAGTTATGGCCGGATCGGGCCTCCCGGGCCTTTGCCGGTTACTAGTGAGCGTTTCTTTTCTTACCCCGCCGAGGGCTAGGCTTTGCGGCGATATTGCGTAAAATTTCTCGCTCCAGGTGGTATTCTCAGTAGGCCGAGTTGGCCGGTGGTGCGGTCGCTCGGCCATTCGTTTATGTAATCCGCAGAGCTGTTAGAGCGAGGAATTCGGGACGTCGCCGACGCCGGGAGCTTTATGTTGCCCAAGTCGGCTGGGGTGATCCCATTGGCTAGGTTCTCCGCTGAGAAGGAAGGAAAGAGCTGTGGAGAGCTAAGAAAAGAGCCGGGTTGGCCAATCGTTTGGGCCAAAAGTGATCGGCTGTTGGCTGTGGCGGAGGGATTTTAAGCCGGGGAGGGTTTCCCTCGGCTTTTCGGTTGCCAAACCGCTTGGAGCACGACCGAATTGCTGGGTGCTTAAGTGCTAGCAGATTCGGCCGGTGGCAGCCAGCCATGTGGGAAGGTGAAGGTCTTTGGGACAGGTAGGAAAACCGTTTTTGGATGTCGGAGGTCCCTTATGGCGGACTTTCTTCAATTGGAAGGCAAACGGATTGTGATCTTTGGGGTAGCCAACCGTTGGAGCATTGCCTACCACGTTTCCCGAGTATTACGCGAGGCGGGAGCAACTTGCATCTATTCGGTGCGGGATGATCATCTTGCCGCAAAGGTACGAATGATCATCGACCCGGAAGAACATGAGCATATATTCACATGCCGCGTGGAAGAGCCTGGGCAAATTGCGGCCCTAAGAGATCAGATTGCCCAGAAGTATGGATCGGTTTACGGGATTGTTCATTCGATTGCTTGGGCGGATTATCCACCCGGGGGTCGGCCTTTTCACGAGTGGCCCAAAGAGGCCTTCTTCAAAAGCTTGGATATCTCCTGTTACTCCCTAGTGGAAATTGCTCATGAATTTCGGCAGCTTATCGATCGGCAGGGCTCGGTAGTGACCCTTTCGATTGCCAGTCCCCACATGGCGGCGGAGAATTACGGCCTGATGGCCCCGATTAAGGCTGCTCTAGAGGTGTGTGCGGTCTTCTTGGCGAAGTCTTTTAGTCGTTTTTCGGAGGTTCGTTTCAATGTGGTGGCAGCCGGTTTGGTCCGGACTACAGCCGCGGCCGGTATCCCAGGCTTTACGGAAAGTTATCTTTATGCTGAACAAGTGATCCCACGTCGCCGGGCCCTGGAAGCCGAGGAGGTAGCCAATGTGGTGGCCTTCCTTTTAAGCCCCCGGTCCAGTGGCATCAACGGGCAGCGGGTGGTGGTAGATGCAGGCCTCGGCTTTAACTTCTTCGACGACGAGATCATTCGGCGGGTGCTTGCTTTCCGGGAGAAATCGGCTCCTGCAGCTTCTTAGAGACTATTAGAGAATTGCCTTTTTCCTCGGATACTTGCCCGGACGGTGGCCCCCCGACTAGCAACATCCTCAGCAAGTGGCATTTGTGATGAGGCAGATCGGGTTGCAAAAGGGGATCGGGCTGAAAAAGAAGAATAGCCACCGCTGGGATCGCATTTTCTAGACAACCTCGTAGAAAGGGGCCTTTCGGACCTCCCGCGTGCCCCATCGGTACGAACTTTTCCTTGCGGTTGACCGCCCGCGGTGCATAATGGCTATCGGAGGGTTCTTTTTTGGGTCTTCGGGCGGAAAAACAGGGGGATTTTCACGCGGTGTGGCTGTCGGTAACGCCGAAGTCTTGGAGTGGGCGGACTCTGTAGGATCCGGGGGCCTCTCCCGGCTGCACGGGGGATCGCGTGATTTTTGCAAGCAAGTTCGCAGATGTAAAAACAAGCAAGTTCCCACATGTAAAAAGATGTAAAAAGGGGTCCGAATAATTCCGTGAACTTCCCTCCGAGTAATCGCGTGAACCTCCCAAGGAATATTCCCCAATCACCCAATCCAGACTTCTAAAGCTCGAAGTAATCATCCGGTTGGGCTTTATACTTTGAGCGTTCCAATTGTTGAGCTTTTTCAAGGGTATCTCGGCTGCCTGGAGGGTTGGGAAATGTTTGTTGCCAGCAGTTTCGTGGAGCGGCGGTTTTCCGGGAGGAAACACTTTCTCCCAGTGGGGAATAACCCTTTCCTGGCAAGATTTTGGCTATTTGTGGGGATGGCTGGTTTGGCGGGCCTTTTGGAAGTAGCACCCGCCCGGGAGCTTTATGCCCAGGCTCCTCCCCAATCCAATATCATCTTTATCTTGGCGGATGATCTTGGGTATGGAGATTTAGGGTGTTACGGCCAGCAGTTAATCCGGACTCCGCAGTTGGATCGCATGGCGGCGGAAGGGATGCGGTTCACCCAGTTTTATGCTGGCTCAACTGTGTGTGCTCCCTCCCGGTGTGTGCTGATGGTAGGTCAGCACACTGGCCGATGTTCGGTCCGCGGAAATGCGGACAAAGTTCGCCAATCGCTTTTCGACGAAGACTTTACTGTGGCCGAACTCCTCAAGCAGGCCGGTTATACCACTGCTGTTATCGGAAAATGGGGCCTCGGTGAAGAAGATACCCCAGGACATCCAAACCGGCAGGGGTTTGACTACTTCTTCGGCTATCTCAATCAGACGCATGCCCACAATTACTATCCGGAGTTCCTGTGGCGGAATTTTGAGCAGGTCCGCCTGAGGAATGTGCTTCTTCGGCAGGGACACCCTTACGAGGAAATTGGGGCCGGGGTGGCTGTCAAGAAGGTGGACTATAGTCACGATGTATTCACGGCCGAGGCCCTTCGCTTTATCGAGCAAAACCGGAACCGGCGGTTCTTCCTTTATTTGGCTTACACCATTCCCCATGCCAATAACGAAGGTACCCGGCTTACCGGTGATGGTCAGGAGGTGCCCGACTACGGTATTTATGGGGAAACTGATTGGCCCAATCCGGATAAGGGTCAGGCGGCCATGATAACCCGAATGGATACCGACGTCGGCCGAATCCTTGACCTTCTCCGTCAGTTGGGAATTGCCGAGCGAACCCTGGTGCTTTTTAGCTCGGACAACGGTCCACATCGGGAAGGGGGGCAGAATTTCGATCGATTTCGGCCGGCGGGCCCCCTCCGGGGTTTGAAACGGGATTTGTACGAGGGGGGCATCCGCGTTCCCATGGTGGCTTGGTGGCCGGGAACCATTTCCCCCGGTTCCGTTTCCGACCATGTCGGCTATTTCGGGGATTTCTTTGCAACTGCCGCGGAACTTGCCGGCCTCGAGCTACCTGAGGGACTCGATTCGATCAGTCTTGTCCCCACTCTTTTGGGCAGGCCCGACCAGCAAAAGCAGCATCCGTATTTGTATTGGGAGTTTTATGAACGTGGTAGTGCTCAGGCGGTCCGGGCTGGGAAATGGAAGGCCATTCGTAAACCTATGCTCAATGGCAAGACCGAGCTGTATGATTTGGAAGCCGATTTAGGAGAAACGACGGATCTTGCGGATCAATTTCCGGAGGTGGTGGCGAAGCTGGAGGCCTACATGGCTGCCGCTCATCAGCCGTCGCCTCGCTGGCCGGTCCCCCCGCCTCCGTCAAAGCCGGCTCCCAAAAAGGAGGGCCGAACGAGTCCATCCCAGCCGGGTGGGTGAAGACTTTGGGAGAGACAGGTTCCAACCGGTCGGCCGGGAGCTAGACTGAAAAAGACGATGGCTTTTGTATCTGTCGGGATAGTTACAGGTTGCACATTTTCGGAGCTTTCGCTTATGCACTCGAGGGGAGAGAAGATGAGAACGATTTGCCGCCGGGATTTTCTGGGTGTGATGGCCGGGGCAGCCAGTGTTGCTGCCACCGGAATGCGGGTTCAGGCTTCGGAGAAACCGCGGTTCCAGATTGGTGCCTGCGATTGGTCCTTGCGAGCCACCTGCCGGCTGGAGGCCCTCGAGGTGGCCCACCAGATCGGCTTGGACGGGGTTCAGGTGAGTTTTAAGACCGTGGAGGACGGTCTGGATCTTCGCCTGCCGGAAGTCCGGCAAAGTTACCAGGAAACCGGCAGAAAACTCGGCGTGCAAATTTGTTCCCTGGCAATGGGTGGCTTAAACCGTGTCCCTTTGGCCACCAGCGATGAGGCCGAACGGTGGGTCCGCGAGTGCATTGAAGTGATGCCTCTCTTGGGCCAAAAGGTGGTGTTGCTTGCCTTCTTTGGCAATGCCGACCTTCGAGGGAAACCTGAGTTGCAAGATCGACTCGTGGAGCGGTTACGGCGGCTAGCCCCCTTGGCGGAGAAAGCCGGCGTTTTCCTCGCTATCGAAAGCACCTTGGATGCCGAGGGACATCTTCGGATTCTCCGAGCGGTGGATTCTCCAGCCCTTCGTGTTTACTACGACATGCTCAATATGGTGCATCAAGGGTATGACCCTTACGAAGACATGCGGAAACTTGGGGGTGAGCTCATCTGTGAAATCCACTGTAAGGAATCGGATACAGTGCTCGGCCGGGGAAGACTGGACTTTCCACGGATTAAGGCTATCCTCGACGACTGGGACTGGAGTGGCTGGCTGGTGCTCGAAGGGGCTGTGGATAAATCCCTAGGCCTTGTGGAAAGCTACAAGCAGAATGCCGCCTATTTGCGAAAGGTCTTTCTTGGCGAGAGTTAAGAGCCGTGCCCCGCCGGCCCTGGAAGTAGGGTGATCTGCTGGCTGACCACCCGCGGATAATCTGCAGGAACTCAGTGGGTAAGCCGGTCAAGAGGGATCACCGTCGGCATGCAAGGCCAATGCTGGGCCCAACATTGGGCTTTCTTCTTGGCCCCGTTTTGCCCCGGGGGTTCGAGGTTTGCGGTCCGGCCCCAAGTCTCTACAGCGGCTCTTGCCCTCTCCTTATTCTAAGCTCAACCTCCGGATCTTGCTTATTAGCACATGCCTGCAAAGCTCTACCTGCAGGGAAAGCCTCGCTTTGCTAGCAGCCGTTCCGGCCAGACCGCCAAGCCGGGGGTGATCCCGAGGCGGTACCTCAGTCTTGTTTTTCCATATTCCCGGCTACTAGGACTTTTGTGAAGGAGACCCCGGCTGGGGGACTCTCCAATCTCCTGATTGCTTCACCGTCGGCTTCGGCCGACGGATGGTACCGGGAGATCAATATTCGCGGGTGAAACCCGGGCGAGGGGGTTCATATGCGCCTTCGGGGTCTTCCGGCACCGGCGGAGGGGAATCAAAGGAAAGGGCATCCACATCGGGGACGAACTGGAAATCGGAATTCCAAGCTTCTTCCCAGGTGACCAACTGCCCGGAGTGTGTGGCCATTCGGCCCATCAGGGCGGCCATATTGGCATCGGCCGCCCGCCGAGCTTCGTTATGCGGCCGGTCGTTCCGGATGGCATCCAACAGAATTTGCCATTCTGCATGGTAGGGGTTGCAGTCCGGTTCGGGATATTTCCATACCAGTTCTTCGGGCACCATGCGATGGCTTTTGTAGATCCGGGGTTCAGGAGCGGCCAGGCTGGTCATAATTACTGCGGAACCCTTGGTGCCATGGGCATAGTCCGAATAGGTACTGTAACAGTTGGCCACATAGCGGGAATACACGAACAACTTCGTGCCGTCGGCGAAGGTGTATTCGAGGGCATAATTATCGAATTGGCTTCCGGCCTCCGGCCAGCACCGGCCCCCGAGACCGTGCACATCAACCGGCCAAGCACCTTTTACCCAACAGGCCACGTCGATGTTATGGATGTGGTAGTCGACAAACACCCCGCCGGAGACCCAGGCGAAGCAGTTGGCCCGACGAATTTGAAATTCGATCGGGTTCATTTGCGGAGGCCGTTTGCCTACATGGACCGGCCCGTGCATTCGGTAAATTCGCAACATCGTAATGTCGCCGATGGCACCGTCGTGGATGCGGCGGATAACCTCTTGCCGGGCTGTGGAGTGCCGCCACATCAGACCCACACCCACCTTGAGGTTTTTCTGCTCGGATAACTCGGCTAATTTGGCAAATCGTCGGGTCGCGGGGACATCCACAGCGAAAGATTTCTCCATAAACACATGAAGCCCCTTTTGGACGGCATACTCAAAATGGTTGGGGCGGAAAACCGCGTGAGTAGCCAAGATCACCACATCCCCCGGCCGAAGGCAGTCCATTGCATGCCGGTAGGCCTGGAAACCGACGAATTGGCGTTCCGGGGGGACATCCACTCGGTCCGGGAACTGCCGCGAAAGGGCTCCATAACTTGCGTTAAGGCGATCGGCAAATAAGTCGGCCATCGCCACTAGCTTGACGGGCCCTCCGGTGGTGGAGAATGCATCGGCCACCGCACCGGTTCCGCGACCTCCACAACCGACCAGTGCCAGTTGGATGGTGTTATCTTCTCCGGCATGGACGGCAGGAAGTCCGCCCGTCAAAAGGACCGAGCCTGCGGCCAGCTTGCCACCCGTCTGCAAAAATTCCCGCCGCGAGGTACCACCTTTTGTCCTGGAGTGAAAACGGTCTGCCATCGAAAAAACCTCCCATGAAAATTGGGGTGGAACTTTCTCCACACCGACACTGGGCCGATAGGTCGCGGACACCTCCGAGTGTTCAAGTACCCAGACCGGGGGCCGCTTGGTTTCCGGCTGGGCAGCAGTCCGCTGTGGTCGGGGGGCAGAGCCTTCGGTAGACCGCTGCTCAGCCAGTTGGGAAGGCGTTCCCTTTTACCCGGGGGTCGGCCCTTCTTTGGCGAAAACCCCTGTGCCGACAAAAGGCCTTCCCTTGCCCCCCAGGGGTCGGGGCCTGAGCGGGAGATTGGTCGCCTGGAGAGGGAAGGTCTTCCCTTGCCCCCAGGGGTCGGGGAGAGCCCTACCGAGCTCCCGGCGGGTTTTCCCCGGCTAGCAACCCGAAACCAACCAACGGCACATTGCGGTGTTCCTTCGGCAACACATGCTTAATTGCTTCCCCTGCAACGAGAAGCCAGATGCTCCAGCGACGGATTTCTCCGGAAAAGGAGAACAACCCACTTGGCCCAAGCCCATGGACGGCTATCTTAAAATCGGGTTTCGGGGGCTGCAAGCAATCGAAGAAAAAATGGTGGAGCTTGGAAAACCAGAAGGCATCAATACCAACGACCGATTTTTTGCTGCACCTTCCTCGCCGAGAATGGAAGGTGGTGGCATGGAACCGAGGGAAGAATGGCTTGCCCGAAGTGGCAATTTTTGCCGGTATGGCAACCGAGGGGCAGTTCCGGAACCTCTCGAAGCCCAAGCACAATAGCTTTCGCCCAGGTCAGTAAGGGAATTTTGCCGAAGACAGAAGGGCTGGGAAGGCACCGAGCCTTCCAAGTAGCCGATTTCCGGGCAGGGTCTAAATTATGGGCAGCCTTGGGGCCAAGCCTCAAAATTAGCACAAGAATCTCCGGAGGAGGCGAGTGTTTTCCGGGGGCTTTGGCCAGCGAATTTCCCCGTTGCAAAGGTTGCCAGGGAGTTGCGGCTTTTGCAGTCGAAGTCCACTCGGTATAATCCGCACAAAGTCGATGTCACGGGTAACCGCGGGGGTTCTGCGTGATTTGCCGGGGGTGGGAAAGACCTATTGGGAGCAAGAACTGGCAGTCCTGAGGGATGAATCTATCCACGGTCTGCGACAATGAGGAGGTGCGAAGATGCCCATTGGTTTCGCAATTATTGGATGTGGACTAATCTCGAAGTTTCATGCCCGGGCGATTGCCGATGTACCGGATGCAGAGCTCGTTGCTTGTTACGATAGGGTCCCGGAGACAGCCGACCGGTTGGCAGCCGAGACCGGCTGTAAAGCCTATCATAGTCTGGAGGCTTTATTAGCAGATCCTCGGGTGGAAGTGGTCACGGTGGCCACACCCAGCGGTGTTCATTTGGAGCCGGCGGTGGCGGCAGCGGAGGCCGGAAAACACGTCATCGTCGAAAAACCGTTGGAAATCACCTTGGAACGGTGCGATGCCATTATCCGAGCTTGCGAAAAGGCCGATGTCGTCCTTTCCACGATCTTTCCTTCACGATTTCACGATGTAGCTCGGCTTTTCAAGCGGGCGGTCGATCAGGGCCGATTTGGCCGGCTTGTCCTCGGCGATGCCTACGTCAAATGGTGGCGGACGCAGCAATATTACGATAGCGGGGCATGGCGAGGCACCTGGGAGCTGGATGGGGGCGGAGCCCTCATGAATCAGGCTATCCACAGTGTGGATTTGCTCCTGTGGTTTATGGGGCCCTTGGTGGAGGTCCGGGCGGAATTTGCTCTTTTGGGTCACGAGCGGATCGCGGTGGAGGACGTGGCCGTGGCAACCCTCCGCTTTGCCAATGGTGCCTTGGGGACCATCGAGGCCACTACAGCATCTTACCCTGGGCACAAGAAGCGGATAGAAATTCACGGCACCAAAGGCACGGCGATCATGGAGGAGGAGGATATTGTGTTCTGGGAATTTGCGGAGCCGCACCCGGAGGATCAGGAAATCCACCGCAAGATGGCGGAGCGGAAAAGCGGAAGCGGTGGTGCGGCCGATCCGGCGGCCATTGGCCACCACGGCCATGCCCGTCAATTTGCCGACGTGTTGGAGGCCATCAAGACCGGTCGAAAACCGTTGATCGACGGTTACGAAGGTCGTCGGGCGGTGGAGGCTATTTTGGCAATCTACTTGTCCGCAGAACGAGGTCAGCCCGTTCGCCTGCCGCTCCCTCAGGATCCCCAATTGCAAGTGCGGAGGATGGGCGTGGGGAATTTCATCCGGCCGACGGGATATCAGTAGTCTTGAGTTTGCCTTGGATTCTCAAATACCGGCACTCTTAGATGCCGTGGCAGGTGGAAAGTCCGGCCGGCAAAGCCTTTGCGAAAGGCACCTGCCCCTTTCCGAAGAGAATCCGGTTCCGCAAGTAGTAGCACGCCGGTTTGGCCGAGGGTAACCTGGGAAGACAGGCCGAGGTTTGCAGGGAAGACAGTCATAGCCGGGGGACACACCGGCGGGTCGGCGGTCTTGGAATCGAAACGGGCAAGCTATCCCTGGGGCCAAACGGGCGAAAGTCTCCGCTTGCGGCCTTCCCGACTGCAAGTGGTGAGGATTGGCTTGCTTTACTGAGGACCCAATACTGGAGACCCAATACTGGGGAAGCGATCGCTCTGGGTTGTGGTGATGGTCCTTCGTCCCCTTTAGGCGGTCTGGAGTGCTGCAGGTTTGTCGGTGTTTTTTCGTCGTTTTTGCAGGGTGAGAGGATTTTCCCCAGGCTAAGCAAGGTTCTAGGTGAGGCTGGCAGGAGGGGGATATTCGTGGGTTTGCCCCGTGTCCTGGAAGTTGAGGCAATGGATACTCCCGAGGAGGCCGTTGCCTACGACACCATGGATCATTCTCTGGCCAATCAGGCTTTTGTGGAAGACCTTTTGGCCGTAGGACCGGAGCCGGGTTGGGTTGTTGATTTGGGGGCAGGAACCCTGCAAATTCCTTTACTTTTGTGCCAAAAGTTTTCCCCGTGCTGGGTACTTGCGGTGGATTTAGCGTGGTGGATGCTCTGGGTGGGATGGTCGCGGGTGGAGCAAGCGGGTCTTGCGGAGCGAGTGATTCCTTGCCGAGCCGATGCCAAGTGCTTGCCGTTGTCCGACGACCGTTTCCGCACGGTGATTTCCAATAGCTTGCTTCATCATTTGCCGGAACCGGAGTTGGCCCTTCGTGAGGCCTGGCGGATTGTCGCTCCCGGGGGGTTGGTTTTCATCCGCGATCTGTTTCGGCCGGATGACGAGGCAACCATCCAGGCCCTGGTGGCTCACTATGCCCCAGAGGCCGATGGCCGCCAACAGCAAATGTTTGCCGATTCTTTCCGGGCCTCCCTAACCCTGGAGGAAGTCCGCACATTGGCGGAAGCTGTAGGCATTCCCTCTGGGGCAGTCTACCAATCCAGTGATCGCCACTGGACGCTCTGCGCGCGGAAACCCGGGTAAAAAGCTCTTTTCCATGGATCGCCTAGGGGGCAAAGGCCCTCCGGGCTGGAGCGAGCGGTAGGGGAGGTTGCCGCTATCCCAACCTTGCCAAAATTTCTGCAACCGCTGAACACTTCCAACCCCGAAAAACTGAGACCCAAATCGTGAATGGTAAAAGCTGAGACCCAAGTGGTGAATTGTATTTGTGGCCGTGGTCCACAGTGGCTCAAGGAGGCCCTTTTGCAGTTTCAAGGGTTTATGGAGAGGATCCATTGGTGAGCCACCGTGGCCCAGTGATGGGCAGATTCTTCCGCAACTGTCCGCGGCAATGGGGGCCGCGGCCGGATTCCTAAAGCCTCCCAAGAGTCGTCCCCGCCCAGGAAGGCCATTCGGCTGCATCTTCCGACGGAAATTTCGATTGGGTGGGTTCTCCGAGAATCCCTCGGGGCACAGAATCCGACAGGCATCGGTACTCAGGATAACCGCAGAAAGGTTGGGAGAAGATAGTGTGGCCTTTCGCTTCGCTTACAGCACCAACGCTTACGTGGGTTACTCGGTGGAGGAGGCCTTGCATCGAATCCACCGTCTGGGTTATCGGGGAGTAGAGCTGCTAGGGGATGTTCCCCATGCTTGGCCTGTGGGGTTGCTACCGGAGACAGTCCGACTCATCCGTCGCACATTGGAGGTGACCGGTCTGCAGATTGCCAATATCAACGGGTTTATGATGCGGGCGGTGGGTGATCCGCGACATCCCTATTGGCATCCCTCATGGATCGAACCCGCCGCCGAATTGAGAGCTTTACGGCGAGAGCATACCCGACGGGTCCTCCAACTTGCCAGGGAGTTAGGGGCCCCCAGCATTCAGACGGAGCCGGGCGGTCCCTTGCCTGCCGGAATGACTCGCCAACAGGCCCTCCGAATCTTTTATGACGAATTGATGCCCTGCGTAGAGCTGGCCGAAAAACTCCAGGTACATCTGCTCATCGAACCGGAGCCTGGCCTACTGCTGGAGCGGTTTGACCAGTACCTGGATTTGGCCGACCGAGTGGGAAGTCCCTTCCTGGGGTTAAATCTCGACATCGGCCATGCCTTCTGTGTGGGGGAGGATCTGCTTCGATGGATCCCCCAACTTGTAACCCATATTCGCCATTATCATATCGAGGATATTCCCGCCGATCGAAGCCATCAGCATCTAGTTCCCGGGGAGGGGGCAATCGACTTGCGGAGTGTGCTGGAAGCCATCCATCGCACGGGCTATCACGGATGGGTCACGGTAGAGCTATATCCGTACATCGATCGGCCGGACGAAGCAGGCCGACAGGCCCTCCTTTTCCTTCAGCAACTTATAACCTCTTTGGATACCTGCGAGTAGGGACTAAAGAACTGGCGAACCGAATGACTTTTGAACGGAGGAGCCATCGGGCACGACTCGCCGAGGTTCAAAAAGCCAGGTCCCCAAGCGTCAGTCTGCCAGCACGGAAAGTTCCAAAAGGAGCCTCCGAACGATTGCTCGAAAACCCCAAAGAATGTGCCCTGATCCCAAATCGGCCTGATGCCAAATCCAAGCACACCGATCGTAAAAAGTGATCAAAGCAGGGTATCGCTTTTAGAATTCCAATTATTCAGGGCTTCCAAAGATTAAAATCTCGGGTCTGGCGAAGAAAAACGGCTGGCTGCTTCTTGCTAGGCAGGGATATTCCGGGAAAACCCAAGGACCGCCCTATCTGGCCGCACAATTGCCTCTCTTCGTTGAGGCCGCTGGCGGAACGTACCGTGTCCTACCCTTCTGCTGTTAGCTCAGGACTCTTCCCTCGGGCCGCTGGCAGAACTGGTTGTAAATTTTGGCAAATCCGTATAAGAAAAGAGTCTTCCCTAGGGCCGCTGGCGGAACACTCCCTTGTGCGGCACCGATATGCCCGCGGCAGCTTTTTCCGCCGGGGAAACGTGACTTCTGCCGGGGCTCTTCAGGTCCGCTGGGCCAGGAGGCGGATCGTGAGGTAGTCGGCCGTGATATTGAGCACTTCGTTCAGATAGTGATCACGCTTGATCTTCCGGCGGTGGGTTTCTTCCATCGACTGAAGGAGGCCTTCTTCCTCCTTTTCCGCGTCTAGTTGCCGCCGCTGGGTGATAAACTTCTCCTCGTTCAAGCTAATCCTGTTTTCCTTCTTTCGCTCAAGATATCTTTCGATCTGCTGGAGATCCCGCTGGAATTCCGACGAGTTCTTCACCCGTTCTGCACTCCGCCGAGCAAGCTCAGCAAGGATCGTTGGGTCCACCAGCTCGTACCGCCGAAATTCCATCGGGGGGACGCGGTCAAACTCGAGAGCATACTCCAGGTCCGACTCTGCCACATCCAGGTGGGCTGTAAGCGACGGCAGCTGAATATCCGACTCCACACCGCGGTTTTGTGTGCTGTCCCCACTTGGCCGGTAAAACTTCTGCACTGTGATCTTTACCGCTCCCATCTTCAGTGGCAGCAAGGGCGAGATCAACTGACCCAGCTCTACCAGTGATTGCACGGTACCCTTACCGTGAGTAGCGGGATCCCCCACCACAAGTCCGCGACGATAATCCTTGATTGCCCCTGCTAAGATTTCGCTAGCACTGGCACTAAATTTGCTGACTACCACCACGACCGGACCACTCCACAGGGCCCGACCATCGGTATCGTAATAGGGCTTGACCCGCCCTGTGGCATCTTTCACTTGCAAGAGGGGACCTTCCTCGATGAATAGGCCGGTCAAAGCCAAGGCCTCTTGGAGCGATCCACCGCCATTTCGCCGCAGATCCAAAACCACGGCGTCCACCCCGACGGCGTTAAAATCCATCAAGATTCGGGCCACATCACGAGTGGTGCTCTTGTAATCAGGGATTCCTTGCCGGGCTCCCTCCATATCCAGATAGAAACTCGGCAAATCGATCAAACCGATCCGGAATGGCCGGCCATCCGGTTTTTGCCCCACCTCGAAGATCTCCGCCTGAGCCTCCCCTTCGCGGAGCTCGATCCGATCGCGGGTAATCTCGATA
>Ga0308410_1001142_pt1 | contig 15250 bp, 11 predicted proteins | sample HotsprOSTMatCore_FD_203467 | JGI IMG/M metagenome (GOLD analysis project Ga0308410, IMG submission 203467) | Hot spring phototrophic mat microbial communities from Octopus Spring, Yellowstone National Park, Wyoming, United States -... | ecosystem: Environmental > Aquatic > Thermal springs > Hot...
CGAGGCGCACCGGATCGAGGCCGAGAGGGCCGAGGCGCAGCGTCGCGCCGACCAACGAGCGGCCGAGGCGCGCGCGGCGGAGACGCGGCGGATGGCCGAGACCATCCGCGCGCGCGTCCAGGGTGCGGTGCGCGAGATCGAGGCCGAGGTCTCGACGTTGCGGGCGGCCGCCGACTCGCTCGCGGCCCAGTCGCGCGCGACCCGCGAGACCACCGGATCGGTCGCGCAGGTCTGCGACGAGGCGCAGGCCGAGGCGGACCGGGTGGCCCAGGAATGCAGCCGCGTCGCTGAGAGCGTCGCTGCGGTCGCGCGCGGCTGCGCGCTGGCGGCGGAGCGTGCGGCCGGCGCGGTGCGGCGCGCGACCGAGGTCGCCGCCTCGGTGGAACGCCTCACGGCGGCTTCGGGCGAGATCGGCCGCGTGCTCGATCTGATCGGCGAGATCGCCGGCCGCACCACGCTGCTCGCGCTCAACGCCACGATCGAGGCGGCACGCGCGGGCGAAGCCGGCAAGGGCTTCGCCGTCGTTGCCTCCGAGGTGAAGCAGCTCGCCGCCCAGACCTCTCGCGCCACCGCCGAGATCGGCACCCGCGTCGCCGCGATCCGTGACGGCACGGGCGACACCGCGTCGGCGCTCGCCACCATCGGCGGTGAGATCCGCGCGATCGATGCCGTGCTGGCCGACCTGGTCGCCACGGTCGAGGCGCAGGCGCAGGCGGTGCGCGGCATCGCGGCCGGGGCGGCCAAGGTCGCCGGCGGGTCGGCCGGCGCGCGGCAGGGCATGCAGACGCTCGATCGCTCGGTCGTCGCTGCGGATGCCGCGGTGGTCGAGGTCGCCCAGGGCATCACGGCGCTGCGCGAGGAGGTTGCCGCGTTGGATCGCGACGTCACGGAGGTGATCGCCGAACTCAACGCGGCATGACAGGTCGGGGCAGAACGCCTCATGCAACCAACAGGACAGTCACAGGAGACCAGAAATGAATCGCAGAGTTTTCGCCGCCGCCCTGGTCGGGCTCGCGCTCGGCGTGTCGGGTGCCCACGCCGACGCGCCGATGTCGATCGCCGGCGCGACCACGGTCGACGCCAAGGCGATCATCGCGCTGATGGAGAGCAAGCCCGACCTGGTGATCATCGACAACCGCCGCGCCGAGGACTACGCGAACGGCTTCATCGAGGGCGCGGTACGCGTGCTCGACACCGACCTCACCGAGGCGGTGCTGGCGAGCCACGTCAAGACCAAGGCAACGCCCGTGCTGTTCTATTGCAACGGCGTGAAGTGCGGCCGTGCCGCCAAGGCCACCGAGATGGCGGTGCGCTGGGGCTACACCCAGGTGCACTATTACGCGCTCGGCATGGAGGAGTGGCGGGCGCTCGGCCTGCCGGTCGCCGGCCCCTGATCGCAACGGCCCGCGCCTCGGCGCGGGCCACATTCCGCTACGCGGCCACGTGCGCTGCGGCGTGATCGCGCAGCACGCGGGCGTGCGTGCGCAGCACATCGGCGAACGCCGCGACCAGCGCGTCGTCATCCTCTGGCGTCTGCGGCAGGCTCAGCGTCATGAAGCCGCGGCGCGCTATGTAGATGCCGCGCGCGATCAGCGCCAGATGGATCAGCGCGCGCGACTCCTTCGCCTCCGGCGCGTCCTCGGCGGTGATGATCGGCCGGTCGGTCGGGTGGATCCCGATCATGCTGCCCAGGCCGGTCGCCCGGACGGGCACCTCCGCCGCGACCGCCGCCGCGTTCAGGCGGCCGCGCAGGCGCTCGCCGCGCGCGTACAGCGCCTCGGCCACCGCCGGCGTGAACACCTCGGTCAGCCCCGCGTACCCGGTCGCCATCGAGGTCACGTTGTTGTTGAACGTGCCCGCATGCGCGAAGGCGTCGGGGCGGTACGGATCGTAGCGATCCATCAGCTCGGCGCGGCCGCCGAATGCGCCGAAGCTGAACCCGCCGCCGAGATACTTGCCGAAGGTCGTCAGATCCGGGGTGATCCCGAGCAGTCCCTGCACGCCGCCCGCGCCATGGCGCGAGGTCATCACCTCATCGAAGATCAGAAGGATGCCGTGGCGCGTCGTGAGGTCGCGCAGACCGCGCAGGAACTCGGATGTCGCCGGGATCGCGCCCGCCCCGCCCATCACCGGCTCGACGATCGCGCAAGCGAACTGATCGGCGCCTTCCCGCAGCAGCGCCTCGACCGAGGCGAGGTCGTTGTAGCGCGCGAGCACGAACTCGAACGGTGCGTTGGTCGGCACGCCGGGCTTCAGCGTCAGCACGCCGCCGTGATAGCCGCCGCGGAAGCCGAGCACGCGGGAGCGGCCGGTCGCCGCGATCGCGGTGACCAGAGCCATCAGGTTCGCTTCCGTGCCGCTGTTGGTGAAGCGGATGCGCTCGACCGAGGGGAACCGCGCGGCGATCGCGGCGGCGCGCTTGGCCTCGTACATGTTCGGCCCGCCCAGCACGATCCCGCCCTCGATCGCACGCTTCGCCGCAGCGACGATCACCGGGTGGGAGTGCCCGTAGAGGCCGGCCGAATACTCGCCGAGGAAGTCGCGATAGGTGTGGCCGTCGAGATCGGTGAGGGTCGCGCCCTCGCCGCGCGCGAAGGCGAGCGGGAAGGGCGTGTAGTGCAGAACCGTGCGGGTATTGCCGCCCGGCATCACGGCCGCGGCGGCCAGTGCACGCTCGCGCGAGCGAGGGTTCGCCGCCGTGAAGCGCGCCTCCTCCTCGGCAAGCGCGTCGGCGAGCGACCAGTTGGCGGCGAGCATCGTCATCGGCCAGTCTCCCGTCTGCAGGCGGCAGCATGGCACGCCAGGATCGCAGCGCAACCCGAGGAGGCGGCCGATGCGGCTTGACAGCGCGATCGCGGCGGTGGTGACGGGCGGCGCCTCCGGGCTCGGCGAGGCAAGCGTGCACCGGCTTGCGGCGGCGGGCGCGCGCGTCGCCGTGCTCGATCTCGACGCGGCGCGCGGCGAGGCGGTGGCGGCCGCGGCGGGGGGACGGTTCGTCCGCTGCGACGTCAGCGATACGGAGTCGGTCGCCCGCGCACTCGCCGAGGCCGCGGCGGCGCACGGGCCGGCGCGTGTCGCCCTTGCCTGCGCTGGCATCGCCCCTGCGCAACGCCTGGTCCGGCGCGATCGGGCGACCAGCCTGCCGAAGCCGCACGACCTCGCGCTGTTCGAGCGTGTGATCGCGGTGAACCTGCTCGGCGCGGTGCGGCTCGCGACCCACGCTGCAGCCGCGATGGCGGCGCTTGATCCGCTCGGCGAGGATCAGGAGCGCGGCGTCATCGTTCTCGCCGCCTCGATCGCCGCCGAGGACGGACAGATCGGCCAAAGCGCCTATGCTGCCAGCAAGGGCGGGGTCGTCGGCTTCACCCTGCCGGCGGCGCGCGATCTCGCCGAGTGGGGCATCCGTGTCGTCAGCATCATGCCCGGGGTGTTCCGCACGCCGATGGTCGCCGGCCTGCCGGAGGGGGTGCAGACGGCGCTCGGCGCGCAGGTGCCGTTCCCGCGCCGCCTCGGCCGGCCGGAGGAGTTCGCCCGGCTTGTGGCCGAGATCACCGAGAATCCGATGCTGAACGGCGCCGCGCTGCGGCTGGGCAGGGCGCTGCGCACGCCCCCGCGGTGACCCATGACGCGGACACGGCATTGCCGGAGCGATGCAGCAAAACGGCACGGGATTGCGGCCATCCAGCCGACTCGACAAGGACATGACAGAGGGTTTTCGGTTAACTTTCCGGCGCTAGATGCATGATCGCGTCATGCGGTCGGACGGGAGGCGGTGCTGCATGGACTCGCTCAGCGGTCACGCACCCATCACGCTCGAGAGCCGGTTCGTCGATCTCGATGCGCCGGTGCTGCTCACGGGCATCCAGGCGCTGGTTCGCCTGCTGCTGGAACAGTCGCGGCTCGACCGCATGGCAGGGCTGCGCACCGCGGGCCTGGTCTCCGGCTATCGCGGCTCGCCGCTCGGCGGGCTGGACAAGGAGTTGTGGCTGCGGCGCGCGCTGCTGGAGGCGCACGACATCCGCTTCCAGCCAGGGCTGAACGAGGATCTCGGCGCCACCATGCTGTGGGGGGCGCAGATGGTGGACGTCTTCCCCGGCAAGCGTTTCGACGGCGTGTTCACGCTCTGGTACGGCAAGGGACCGGGCGTCGATCGCTCAGGCGACGCGCTGCGGCATGTGAACTACTTCGGTACGGCGAGGCACGGCGGCGCGATAGCGGTCGCGGGCGACGACCATGCCGCCCAGTCCTCCGTCCTGCCGCACCAGACCGACCAGATCTTCGAGGCGGTGATGATCCCGGTGCTGCACCCGGCCGGGGTCGAGGAGGTGCTCTCGTTCGGCCTGTTCGGCTTCGCGATGAGCCGGTTCTCTGGGCTCTGGGTCGCGCTGAAGACGATCGCCGAGACGGTGGAGGGGGCGGCCACCCTGGTCGTTCCGGCATCGCGCCGTTACGATCTTCCTGCGGATGTCGCCATCCCGCCGCACGGGCTCAATCTCGATCCCTCGCTGCGTTGGCCTGCGCAGCGCGCCGAACTCGAGCGCCGCGTGGTGGAGGAGCGGCTGCCCGCCGCGGTCGCGTTCGCGCGCGCGAACGGGCTCGACCGTGCGCTCTGGGGCCGGCCGGACGCGCCGATCGGCATCGTCACCACCGGCAAGGCGCATTTCGACGTGCTGCGGGCGCTCGACGATCTCGGGCTGCCGCCGGCGCGCGCGGCCGAGGCCGGCGTCGCGCTCTACAAGGTCGGCATGACCTGGCCCCTCGAGCCGCAGGGATTGCTGGGCTTCGCCACCGGCAAGCGCGCGCTCATCGTCGTCGAGGAGAAGCGCAGCTTGGTCGAGCGGCAGGCGCGCGACGTCCTCTACAACCTGCCGGCCGACCGGCGGCCGGCGATCGCGGGCAAGGTGGGGCTGAACGGCGCGAAGCTGCTGCCGGAGGCGGGCGAGTTCTCGCCGGCGGTCGTTGCCGGCGCGCTTGCGCGGTTTCTCGGCACGCTCGGCATCACCGCCGCGCCGCCGGTGATCGACACGCCGCCCCCGGCCGATGCGCTCAAACGCGCGCCGTTCTTCTGCGCCGGCTGCCCGCACAACACCTCGACCGCGGTGCCGGACGGATCGCAGGCCCTGGGCGGAATCGGCTGCCACACCCTCGCCCTCGGCGAGGTGGGCCGTGCGCGAACCGTGACGCACATGGGGGCGGAGGGCGTCACCTGGGTCGGGCTCGCACCGTTCACGGAAGTCCCGCACATGTTCGTCAACATGGGCGACGGCACGTATCAGCACTCCGGCGTGCTGGCGATCCGCCAGGCCGTGCTCGCCGGCACCCCCATGACCTACAAGCTGCTCTACAACTCCGCGGTGGCGATGACGGGCGGGCAGCCGGTCGATGGGGGGCCGACCGTGGCGCAGATCGCGACCCAGCTCGCTGCCGAAGGTGTCGCCCGCATCGCGGTGATCGCGGACGGTGCGGCCCGGCTGCCGGCCGCACGGGACCTGCCGCCCGGCACGGAGCGGCATACGCGCGAGGCCCTGATGGAGGTGCAGCGGCGCTTTCGCACCATCCCGGGCGTGACGGTGATCATCTACGACCAGGTCTGCGCCACCGAAAAGCGGCGCAAGCGCAAGCGCGGCGCGATGGCTGTCCCGGCCGTCTCGGTCGTCATCAACGAGCGCGTCTGCGAGAACTGCGGCGACTGCACCGCGCAGTCGAACTGCGTGGCGGTGGAGCCGGTGGAGACGCCCTATGGCCGCAAGCGGCGGATCTCGCCGTCCACCTGCAACACCGATCTCTCCTGCCTGAAAGGCTTCTGTCCGTCCTTCGTCACGGTCGGTGCCGCGCGCAGGCCGCCGCAGCGGAGCGCGCGCATCCTCGAGATGGAGGCGGAGTTGGCCCGCAGCCTGCCTCAGCCGCCGCCCGGGGCGCTCGGCGATCGTCCCTGGCGGGCGCTGTTCGCCGGCGTCGGCGGCAGCGGCATCGTCACCACCGGCGCGATCGTCGCCATGGCGGCTCATCTCGAGGGACGGGCGGTGCGCACCCTCGACTTCACGGGGCTGGCGCAGAAGAACGGTGCGGTGGTCGGGCATGTGCAGGTCGCGCGCGACGAGGCCGCGCTCGATGTCGCGCGCGTGCCGGTGCGCGGGGCCGACCTGTTGCTCGCCGCCGACATGGCCGTCGCGGCGGGGCGCGATGTGCTGCCGCGCGTGAAGCGCGACGCGGCCGTGGTGGGCAACGGCCGCCTCGCCGCCGTCGCCGCGCTCGTGCGCGATCCCGATGTCGCGCTCGACTCTGCCGGGCACCGTGCCGCGGTCGAAGCGGCGATCCCGGAGGGGGTCGCGCTCTGGCTCGATGCCGCGCGCATCGCCGAGGCGCTGTTCGGCGAGGCGCAGGCCATGAACACCATCCTGCTCGGCGCGGCGTTCCAGCGCTGCCGGGTCCCGCTGCGCGAGGCTAGCATCCTGCGCGCGATCGAGCTGAACGCCGCGGCGGTCGAGATGAACCGGCGCGCATTCCTCTGGGGCCGCGCGCTCGGCCACGACCCGAAGCTCGCCGAGGCGCTGCTGGCAACGCCCCAGGCACCCGAGACGCTCGACGCCCTGGTCGCCGAGCGCGCCGCCGAGCTGGTGCGCTACCAGGACGAGCGGCTCGCTCAGCGGTACCGCGCCTTGGTGGAGCGCGCAGCGGCGCGCGAGGCCGAGGTCGCGGGTGCGCCCGGCATCTTCGCGCGCGCCGTCGCCGAAGGGTATTTCCACGTGCTCGCCTACAAGGACGAGTACGAAGTCGCCCGCCTGCTTTCTGACGCGGCGTTCCTCGATGGGCTCCGCGCTCGGTTCGGCGCGGAGGTGCCGCTGACCTTCCATCTCTCGCCGCCGATCCCGCTGCTCGGGCGCGATCCTGCCACCGGCAGGCGGCGCAAGCTCGCCCTGCCCGGACGCTGGGTGCTGCCCGTCTTCCGCCTGCTGCGACGCGGCAAGCGGCTGCGCGGCACGCTCGCCGATCCGTTCCGCTGGCAGCAGGACCGGCGGATCGAGCGGGCCATGATCGCCGACTTCGAGCAGGACGTGGCGGCGGCGCTCGATCGGCTGTCGGCCGAGACGCTGGCGGACGCGGCCGAGCTCGCGCGTCTGCCCTTCGCCGTGCGCGGCTTCGGCCCGCTCAAGCGGGACAGCCATGCCCGGGCCCAGGCGCGGCGGCAGGCCTTGCGCGCCAAGCTCCTCTCCCCGCAACCCGCGCGTGTGGCGGAGCCCGTCGCGGCGCAGTAAGCCTTCGGCCGGGACGGAGGAGCGAGACCCGATGCTCGAACGGACGCCGGCGGACTTGGCCGAAACCCGCACCCTGGTGGTCGAGACCGCGCGTGCCTTCGCGCGCGAGAAGCTCGCGCCGGGCGCTGCCGCCCGCGAGCGCGCCAAGGCGATCGAGCCGGAGATCATTGCCACGCTCGGCGAGCTCGGCTTCCTCGGCGCGACGGTCGATCCCGAGTGGGGCGGAGCGGGGCTCGACTATCTCACCTACGCGATGGCGCTCGAGGAGATCGCCGCCGGCGACGGCGCGGTCTCGACGCTCGTCTCGGTGCACAATTCGCCGACCTGCCTGATCCTCGAGCGCTTCGGCAGCCGCGCGCAGAAGGAGCGCTTCCTGCGCCCGATGGCGACCGGCAAGGCCGTGTCCTGCTTCGCACTGACCGAGCCGCAGGCGGGATCGGACGCCGCCGCGCTGCGCACCCGTGCGGTGCGCGACGGCGACCACTGGGTCATCGACGGCGCGAAGCAGTTCATCAGCAACGGCCGCATCGCCAAGGTCTGCGTGCTGTTCGCGGTCACCGACCCGAAGGCCGGCAAGAAGGGCATCTCCTGCTTCGTCGTGGCGACCGACACGCCCGGCTTCGGCGTCGCGCGCGTCGAGGAGAAGCTCGGCCAGCACGCCTCGGACACCTGTGCGCTGGTCTTCCAGGGGATGCGCGTGCCGGCGGATGCTCTGGTCGGCGCGGAGGGAGAGGGCTACCGGATCGCGCTCTCGACGCTGGAATCGGGGCGCATCGGCATCGCCGCGCAGAGTGTCGGCATGGCACGCGCAGCCCTCGACTACGCGGTCGCCTACGCCAAGGAGCGCATCGCCTTCGACCGGCCGCTCATCGAGCACCAGGCCGTGCAGTTCCGCCTCGTCGAAGCGCGCACCAAGCTCGAGGCCGCGCGCCAGCTCACCCACCTCGCCTGCCGCAGGAAGGACGCGGGCGAGCCAGCGCTCGAGGCGGCCTGCATGGCGAAGCTCTACGCCTCGGAGGTCGCCGAGGAGATCTGCTCGGTGGCGATCCAGACGCTCGGCGGCTACGGCTACCTCGCCGATTACCCGGTCGAGCGGATCTATCGCGATGTCCGTGTGTGCCAGATCTACGAGGGCACCTCGGACGTGCAGAAGATCATCCTCGGCCGGATGCTCTGAGCGCGCGCGCATAGATCTCGCGCCGCGGCCGGCCGGTGGCCGTGGCCACTTCGGCAGCGGCGTCCCGGACGCCGAGACCGCGCGCGAACGCGGCGCCGAGCAACGCCTCGACCTCCCCGTCACTGGCCGCGGCCGCGCCGGCGCCGGGGCCGACAACGACGGCGATCTCGCCGCGCGGCATCTCGTGCGCGTATCGTTCGGCGAGCTCCCCCAGCGTGCCGCGCACGACCTCCTCGAACAGCTTGGTCAGTTCGCGCGCGACCGCCGCGGCACGCGCCTTGCCGAGCCCCGCGGCGAGGTCGGCGAGCGACGCGCCGAGGCGCTGCGGCGACTCGAACAGGACGATCGTCGCCGCGAGTCCGGCCGCCTCCCAGCGCGCGATCTCGCCGATGCGGGCGCGACGCGGCCCTGCCTTCGGCGGCAGGAAGCCGAGGAACAGGAACGGCGCCGGCGGCAGGCCGGAGACCGCCAGCGCGGCCAGCGCGGCCGACGGTCCCGGCACGGCGGTGACCCGGTGCCCGGCCGCGATCGCGGCGCGCACCAGCCGGTATCCGGGATCGGACACGAGCGGCGTGCCGGCGTCCGCGACGAGCGCGAGCCGCTCGCCGGACGCGAGGCGCTCCAGCAGGCGGGGCGTCATCGCGTCTTCGTTGTGTTCGTGCAGCGCGATCAGGGACGGGGCGAGGCCATGGCGGGCTGCCAGTTTCGCCGTCACGCGTGTATCCTCGCAGACGACGGCGTCTGCCGCGGCCAGCACGGCAATGCCTCGCGCGGGCATGTCGGCAAGATTGCCGATCGGGGTCGCCACCAGCGTCAGCGTCCCCGGGGGGCCGGCCGCGCCCTTCGCCTCGTCGGAAGGAGGGTGCCTTGGAGAACGCTCGGAGTCGGCCATGGACGATGCTTAGCATCGCGCTGGGCGCCCTGGCGCTGGCCGCCTGCGCGGCGCAGCCGCCGGAGCCGCGGCCGGGCCCCGGCGTCGCCACCCCGGTCGGGATCGGCGTCGGCGCTATGCCCCGCCCGATGGTCGGGCCGGACGGCAGGATCCGCGCCGCCCTGCTGCTGCCGCTGACGGGGCCGCATGCTGCGGTCGGCGAGGCGATGCTGAACGGCGCGACACTCGCCCTGTTCGACCGCGGGGGTGATCGTCTGGAGCTGGTGCCGAAGGACACGGCGGGCGATCCTGGTCGCGCGGCGGCGGCTGCGCGTCAGGCGATCGAGGAGGGGGCGGCGATCGTGCTCGGCCCGCTCTTCGCCAGCGAGACGGCCGCGGTTGCCCAGGTTGCGGGTGGGGCCGGTGTGCCGGTCCTGGCCTTCACGACCGATCCCGCCCAGGCACGGCCCGGCGTCTGGGTGGTCAACCTCCTGCCCGAGCCCGCGGTGCGGCGCGTCGTTGCCGCCGCCCGCGCCGCCGGCGCGACGCGCTTCGCGGCCCTCGTGCCCGACAACGCCTATGGCCGGCTGGTGCTTCAGGCATATCGCCGCGCTGTTGCCGATGTCGGCGGCGTGATGGTGCGCGAGGAGGTCTATGCCGGGACGAACCCGGATCCGGCGGTGCGCCGGCTTGCCGACTATGCTGGTCGGCGCGCGCCGATCGACGCGCAGATCCGCGCGGCGCGCGCGCTCGGGACCGCCGAAGGGCGGCGCCGCGCGGCGCAGATCCAGCGCGAGGCACGCATCCCGCCGCCCGATTTCGATGCGCTGCTGCTGGCCGACGGCGGCGAGCAGCTCCGCGCGGTCGCAGCGCTGCTGCCGTTCTACGACATCGACGATCCACCCGTGCGGATTCTCGGCACCCCGCTGCTCGCGACGATGCCAGATGCCGGCCGCGAGCCTGCCCTCGTCGGGGCCTGGTACGCCGCACCGGACGCCGCGCGGCGCGAGGCCTTCGAGGCGCGGTTCCGCGAGGCCTACGGCACGGCGCCGCCGATCGTCGCGGGGGTGGCGTTCGACGCCGCCGCGATTGCCGCCGCGTTGGCCGGCGCGGGGCAGGCGCCGCCGACCGTCTCGCTCACCCGGCCCGAGGGCTTCATCGGCGCGCTCGGCATCGTGCGGCTGATGCCGGATGGCACCAACCAGCGCGGGCTGGCACTGATGGAGGTGCGCCGCGATGGCGTGCAGGTCATCGAGCCCGCTCCCGAACGGTTCGAGGACCGCATCTTCTAGGGCAGTGCACGGATGACTGCAGACTGCCCGGGCGAGCCCGAGACGCGCGGGCCAGGCGAGCGGGAGCTGTGCAAGGAGCCTGCCGCGGGTGGCGCCGCTGGCACGGCCGCGCGCGAGACCGAACCCATGCCGCCGCGCCGCCGGCCCTCGCTCGAGCGCGCGGTCACCGGAGGGCCTTCGGGCCAAGGCCGCCTCCAGCTGCGGGCGATCCGCTCCGGCCCGTGACGCGGCCCGAAGGACCCGGCCGGCCGGCCCTGCTCGTTGCCGGCACGGCGGCGGCGATCGCAGCCGCGCCGGCCGCCATCCTTGCCGCGCTCGCCGCCTCGGACGCGATTCTGCCCCAGACCGCAGGCTGGCTCGCGCTCGGTCTTGCCGTCGCCGGGCTGCTCGCAGGCCTTGTCTGGTACCGCGATCTGGAGCGTCTCGCGCGGGCGCTCGCGCGCGCCGAGGCCGGCCGGCCGCCCGAGGACCTGCCCCGTCTACCGCCGCTCCGCCGCGTCGCCGAGGCGGCAGACCGTCTCGCCAGTTCGATCCGCGCCCGGTCCCAGGAGGTCGACAGCCTGTCGCGTGCGGCCGTGCGCATTGTCGAGGGGCTGCCCGATCCCTTGATCGTGCTCGACCGCGAGGGGCGGCCGGTGACGCTGAACGCGGCCGCGCGCGAGTGCTTCACGCCGCCCGGCGCGGCGACGGCTGATCTCGGCGCGCTGCTGCGTCATCCGGCGCTGCGCGCAGCGGTTGATCGCGCGGCCGAAGGCGGCGCCAGCGAGAGCGTGGCGGTGACGTTGCCCGTCCCGGTCGAACGCGAGCTGGTCGTGCAGGTGATCGGCCTCGACCCGCCGCTGCCCGACGGGGGACGGATCCTTCTCGTCCTGTCAGACCGCACGCGCGAGCGGCGCATCGAACAGATGCGCGCCGATTTCATCGCCAATGCCAATCACGAGCTGCGCACCCCGCTCGCGAGCCTGATCGGCTTCATCGAGACCCTGCGCGGTCCGGCCGCCGACGACCGCGAGGCACAGGCGCGTTTCCTCGGCATCATGGCCGAACAAGCGCAGCGGATGAGCCGTCTGATCGAGGATATGCTGTCGCTGTCGCGCATCGAGATGAGCGAGCACACGCCGCCGAAGGGCGAGGCCGATCTTGTCGCGCTGGTGCGGCGCACCGCGGAGGCGCTCGAGCCTCGGATCGCGGCGCGGCGGATGCGCATCGAGCTCGATCTGGCCGAGGGTGTCCGGCCAATTATTGCCGACTCAGATCAACTTGCGCAGGTGATCGCGAACCTGCTGGACAATGCGGTGAAGTACGGCCGTGACGGCGGACGGATCGGCATCCGGCTTGCTCCCACTCCGCCGGCCGGGGCGCGGCCGGCCGGCATCGCGCTCGCCGTCAGCGATGACGGCCCTGGAATCCCGCGCCAGCACATCCCGCGCCTGACCGAGCGCTTCTACCGCGTGGACGCGGCGCGCTCGCGCGCCATCGGCGGCACAGGGCTCGGGCTCGCGATCGTCAAGCACATCCTGAACCGGCATCGCGGCAGCCTGGAGATCGCGAGCGAGGAGGGCAAAGGTTCGACCTTCACCGTCTGGCTGCCGGCGACCGCGCCCGAGCGCGGCTGACCATGCCCCGGGAGCGAGGCTCGCTCCAGGCCTGGAGGCCGGCTGCCCAGCTGGCGGGCGGCCGGCGCGCAGGGCGTCACGGCAGGATCGCCTCCTCGGCGCGCCAGAGCTTCTCGCTAAGGGCGGCAGCGACGGCAGGATGGGTGATACGGCCGGCATGCACGTTCAGCCCGGCCAGCAGGTGCGGGTCCTCGGCCATCGCGCGTCGCCAGCCCTTGCCGGCGAGGGCCAGCACGAAGGGCAGGGTGGCGTTGTTGAGCGCTGCCGCCGAGGTACGCGCCACCGCGCCCGGCATGTTCGTGACGCAGTAGTGCACGATCCCGTCGACCACGTAAGTCGGCTCGGCGTGCGTGGTCGGACGCGAGGTCTCGCAGCAGCCACCCTGGTCGATCGCTACATCGACCAGGACGGAGCCGGGCTTCATCCGCGCCACCGTCGCGCGCGTCACCAGCTTCGGCGCGGCGGCGCCAGGCACCAGCACCGCGCCGATCACGAGGTCGGCGCGCAGTACCTCGCGCTCGATCGCGTCCATGGTGGCGTAGACGGTTGCCACAGCGCCGTTGAACTCCTGGTCGAGCGCGTCGAGGCGGCTGACGTTCTTGTCCAGTACGGTCACGCGCGCGCGCATCCCCACCGCGATGCGCGCCGCGTTCGAGCCGACGACGCCGCCGCCGATGATGCAGACGCGGCCAGGCCGCACGCCCGGCACGCCGGAGAGCAGGATGCCGGCGCCGCCCGCCTCCTTCTCGAGGCAGCGCGCGCCCACCTGCACCGCCATCCGTCCCGCGACCTCGCTCATCGGCGCGAGCAGCGGCAGGCCGCCGGCCGCGTCGGTGACCGTCTCGTAGGCGATCGCCGTGGCGCCGGACGCCATCAGCGCCTTCGCCTGATCCGGGTCGGGGGCGAGGTGGAGGTAGGTGAACAGCACTTGGCCCGGCCGCAGCATCGCCCACTCCGCCGGCTGCGGTTCCTTGACCTTCACGATCAACTCGGCCTCGGCGAACACCGCCCCCGCGTCTGGCAGGATGGTCGCGCCGGCTGCGGCGTAGGCCTCGTCGGTGAAGCCGATCCCCGCGCCGGCGCCGGACTGGACCAGGACGGCGTGGCCGTCGTGGATGAGCTCGCGCACGCTCGCCGGCACGAGGCCGACGCGGTACTCGTGCACCTTCACCTCTTTCGGAACACCGATCTTCACGCGCTCGCTCCGTGCCGTCAGTTCTGCGCCGGCAGGAAGATGAATATCACGGCCGCGACGAGACACGCCGAGGCGGCGACATAGTTCCAGGTGAGCTCCTCCTTCAGGACGAGGATCGCGAAGCCGGCGAACACCGTCATGGTGATCACCTCCTGCATCACCTTGAGCTGCTGGGCGGTGTAGGTGCCGAAGCCGATTCGGTTCGCCGGCACGGCAAGGCAGTACTCGAAGAAGGCGATCCCCCACGAGACGACGATCGCGAGCCAGACGCCCCAGTGCGGCTGCTTCAGATGCCCATACCATGCAAAGATCATCAGCACGTTCGACAGCAGCAGCAGCACCGGCGGCAAAACCCAGGCGAGCCACGGCGCGGGCATCGGGATCATCGCAAGTCGTCTCCGTTCTCGCAGGGGGGGAAGCGGCTCAAGAGCGCCAGCATCAATGCCATGCCGGGCAGGGCGGCGGCAGTGGTGAGCAGGAAGAAGGGCGTCCATCCCATGGCCTCGGCGAAGTAGCCGCTCGCGGCGCCAAGTGTGCGCAGCGGTACGGCGGCGAGGCTCGACAGCAGCGCGTACTGGGTCGCGGTGAAGGCAATCCTCGTGAGGCCGGAGAGGTAGGCGACGAAGGCGGCATCCGCGAGCCCGTCTGTGGTGTTCTCGACCCCGACCTGCAGCCAGAGCATCGGCACGGACCGCCCCGCCTCAGCCAGCGCGACATACATCAGGTTCGAGAGCATCTGGCCGAGGCCGGTCACCAGCAGCGCCCGGCCGACGCCGATCGCGGCGACGAGCAACCCGCCCAGCGCCACGCCCGCGAGCGTCGCGACCAGGCCGAACACGCCGGAGACTGCAGCAACGTCGAGCCGCGAGAAGCCGAGCGCGCGGTAGAACGGCGCCGTCATGATCCCGGCCAACGCCTCGCCGAGCTTATAGAGCGCGACGAAGCCGAGGATCAGCGGCCAGCCGGGGCGCGTTAGCAGGTCGCGGAACGGATCGACCACCGCGCATCTGAGGCGCGCTCCCCAGCCGATGGGCGGAGGCGTGCCGGGCGCGAGCGGCTCGCGCGCCAGGAACAGCGTGGTGCCGAGGCCGATGCCGATCAGCGATGCCAGCACCAGGAAGGCGGCGCGCCAGCCGAGGAACTCGGCCATCGTCAACGCGCCGGCATTGCCGACCAGCATGGCCAGGCGGTAGCCCCAGACATAGGCGGCGAGGCCAAGGCCCTGGCGGCTCGGCGGCAGGGATTCGATGCGGAACGCGTCGATGACGATGTCCTGGGTGGCGGACAGGAACGCCACCGCCACCGCGACGGTGACTGTGGCGCGTGCATTCGTCGCCGGGTCGGTGAGCCCGAGCGCCGCGATCGCGAGTGCGAGCGCGACCTGGATCGGGGCGAGCCAGCCCCGCCGCCGCCCCAGCGCGGCGACCGGCGCAAGTGCGTGGTCGAGCACGGGGGCCCAGACGAACTTGAACGTGTAGGCGAGCCCGATCAGTGCCGTGAGCCCGATCTCGCCCAGCGGCACGCCGCCCTCGCTGAACCACTGGCGCAGCGTGAAGCCGGTGAGCGGCAGCGGCAGCCCGGCGGAGAAGCCGAGCAGGAACAGCACGGCGAGCGTCCGGTCGGGGCGCGGCCAGGTCCGTGGCGTCGGTGTGGTCCGGTCGGTCACGCGAGCGGGATGCAGGCGGGCAGGGGCGGCATCGGGGTGAAGTCTCCGGGCCTGGTCGCGCCGGTCGTCGTTGCGCGACTCGCACGGTCGGAGGGTGGCTGGAACGTCGCGTGATGATACTCTGCGGGAGACGTATCCACAGCCGGGGGACACGATCGTGACATCGGGGAATGACCG
>Ga0308410_1001144_pt1 | contig 15239 bp, 13 predicted proteins | sample HotsprOSTMatCore_FD_203467 | JGI IMG/M metagenome (GOLD analysis project Ga0308410, IMG submission 203467) | Hot spring phototrophic mat microbial communities from Octopus Spring, Yellowstone National Park, Wyoming, United States -... | ecosystem: Environmental > Aquatic > Thermal springs > Hot...
GAACGTCACGTCCCCGCACAATTTCCGCCAGCGCCGCGCCGAGCGTTGCGGCTGTCGCTACGCTCTGATCGGCCATCATGACGGGCAGCAAGCGGAATGGACCAACGACGCACTGCAAGAATGGCAGTTCAATTTCGATGGCGTGCTCATCATCATAGCGCCACCGCGCCAGTCCAAACCCTGCCCGCGCACGCAACGCGCCATCAAGTTGCGCTATCGCGTCGGCATCGACTGTGACAATGCCGAGTGGCGTTTCATACGCCGCGTGACCGGTGGTGATGAGCGGCGTTTCCCCGCCACGGTGCCACGGCGACGCAATCACGACGATGTCCGGCATCCCGCTACGCACGCACGAAAACGCCCATGCTGCAATCGAACCGGAGTAGCGTAAACCAGCATGCGGCGCCAGCAATCCCCATACCTTGCCCGGCAACGCAGGAGGATTCGCCCGTGTCATGTAGCGGTCGATCTCGTGCTGCAGACGGGTCGGGTTCGAGGGGTACCAGCTACCGGCGATTGGCGATGGACGGACATCCATGCTTTACCTCCTGGTAGGGGTCAGGAGTTAGAGACCACTTTCCACCTGCCACCCGCTCCCCTTGCGCCTCTCCCCTCGCGCCTCTTGCCTGCTACCTGCCACGTTCAACGTTCAACCTTATAACCACCTGCGCCATTTGAAGATTGCAATCAACAGCAGACTGATCGCCGCCATCAAGCCGAGAGCGAAGGGATAGCCCCAGGGCCAGCGCAATTCAGGCATGACATCGAAGTTCATCCCGTAGACTCCGGCGATCAGAGCTGCTGACATCAGGATGATCGAGGCGATCGTCAATGTCTTCACGACCACGTTCAACTGATTCGACTGAAGAGACAGGAACGCGTCGAGGGCGCTCGACAAAAGATCACGGTACGTGTCGATGCTGTCGGTAATGCGAATCAAATGATCGTACACATCTTGAAAATAGGCGACCATTTCGCGCGGATAGATCGGCGCTTCCCGGCGGATGAGCACATTCAACACATCTCGCTCCGAAGCGACGATCCTGCGCATCAACAGCAATTCACGCTTGAGCGCAAAGATTTCCTGGAGCGATTCGGGTCGAAAATGATCGAAAATCTGCGCCTCGACCTCCTCCACACGCTCGATCAACGAATCCAGAATAGGAAAATACTCATCAACGATAGTGTCGAGCAGGTGATAGAGAAGCTCAGCGACATCCTCGCCAAAATCGTGTTCATACCGCTGCCAGCGTCGGATCGTTTCATCGATGGCCGCGATTGGGTCCTGGTGGATGCATACCAGGTAATTCGATCCGATGAACAGACTGACCTGCTGAGAGAGGACTCGCCTGCTCGCCTCGTCATAGCGCAGCGCGTAGAAGACCAGAAAGTAGTATCCGTCGTATGAATCGATTTTCGGTCGTTCGTGGGCATACGTTGCGTCTTCGATCGCTAGTGGATGGAACGCGAACTCCTCAGAGAGCAGCGCCAGATCATCGGTGCGCGGGTTTTGTAGATCGACCCAGACGATCTGACCCTTCTGCTGAATGAGGTCGCTGATTGCCGCCGCTTCGACGGTGCTATCGAAACGTCCATCGTTCTGACAGACGACCAGCTGGCGGGCAGCGCCGCGAGATGCCGTTCGCTGTCGTGTATTGCGGATCAGACGCGCCATACTACTGGAATCGCTCCGATAACGACGCCTCGCGGTCGCGGTATGCCAGCGCGATCACCTGATCGCCCGCCTGAATAACAGTCTCACCCGACGGAAGGATGACATCATCGCCGCGCAGGATGGCTGCCAGCAAACAATCGGGCGGCAGACGCAACGATGCAACCGTCTTTCCCACGGCGCTTGACCCGGGCGAGACTGTGAACTCAATCAGCGAGATTCGCCCTTCCCGCAGGCGGGTCAGTTTTACAATCGCACCGAGGTTAATGTCGGCTTCCAGCCCGCGCCCAATAGTTTGCGCCGTATCGATGGGCAAATCAACCCCCATCCAACGGGTGAAGAGCCAGGCGTTCTTTGGATTGTTGATACGCGCCGCAACGCGATTGACACGAAACTCGCGTTTGCACAGCACCGCGATCACCAGATTGTCCTCGTCGTCGCCAGTGACCGCAGCAACTGCATCGGCGAACTCCGCGCCCGCTTCACGCAGCACTGAAGGATCACACCCATCCCCTTCAATCACCCGGATATCCGGCAGGGTGCGCATAAGGGTATGCGCCACATGCTCCTGCTTCTCGACCAGGGTGATCGAGTGCCGCCCCTCGCTGTTCAGGAACATTGCCAGGTTACGCCCAATTTTGCCGCCGCCGACGATCAGTACATTCATAGCATTTGGAACCGTCTACTGAACCATTGAGTCGAGCAGGCTTGTTGCTGTCGCCAACACTGCGACATGCACCACATCGCCATCCTCGAGCAGCACGCCGGGGGTGGGCAGGAATGCGCGTCCACGTCGCACAATGACGACCGGCATCATTTCTCCTGGAACCGACAGATCGCGCACAAAGTGACCGACGAGCCGTCCGCTGATTGGCACTTCCGCGATCTCCACTTCTCCACTGCCAAATTGGACTGATGATACGGTCTCGTCTCCATGAAGAATCCGGCGGATCGTATGCACAGCCCAACTCGTCGAACTGATTGTGCGAATGCCGAGTTCACGGTAGATCGCTTCGCGCTGCGGGTCGTAAATGCGCGCCACGACATTCGGCACACGGAAGACATCCCGCGCGACCGTTGCCGTAATATAGTTCGAGTTGTCGCCGTTCGTCACCGCTGCCAGCGCATCGGCGCGCTCGACGCCCGCCTCGCGCAAGGTATCCCGGTCGAACCCGACGCCAAGCACCGTTTGCCCGCGAAACTCGCGTCCCAGACGCTTGAATGCCTGGGGATTCTTGTCGATAACCGCAACTGAATGCCCCTCAGCGGCCATCTGCTGCGCCAGCAAACATCCGACACGACCGCATCCGACGACAATCAGGTGCATAGGCTCCCTCACAATCCGAGCAGGGTCAGAATCAGCGCCTTCTGGACGTGCAACCGGTTCTCTGCCTGCTCAAATACGACGGACTGTGGGCCATCGATGACATCAGGCGTCGCCTCTTCGCCGCGATGCGCCGGCAGGCAATGCATGAACAGTGCGCCTGAACGGGCATGAGCCATCAATGCAGCATTGACCTGATAGGGTTGAAAAACCGGACGCCGCCGCGCCGCTTCGTGTTCCTGGCCCATCGACGCCCACACATCCGTATAGACTGCATCCGCTCCAACGACCGCTTCGACCGGCGATGGCATGACATGAACCGAGACGCCGTGCTCAGCGGCGCGCTGCTCTGCAAGTGCCAGGATCTCCGGGTCGGGACGATAGTCGAACGGACATCCGATCCGAACATTCACCCCCAGGGTCGCCCCCATGAGCATCAGTGAATGCGCAACATTATTGCCATCGCCGACATACGCCAGCGTCAATCCTTCGAGCCGCCCGTAATGTTCGCGCAACGTCAGCATATCAGCCAGCGCCTGGCAGGGGTGCTCGCGGTCAGACAGCGCATTGATGACCGGCACGGTCGCGTAGCGCGCCAGGGACTCGACGGTTGCATGACGGAAGACGCGCGCTGCAATCGCCTGCACCCAGCGACTGAGATTGCGCGCCACGTCGGGAACGCTTTCGCGCCCGCCCATATCAATGTCGTTCGCCGACAGGTAACTGCCATGTCCGCCGAGTTGGGTCATACCGGCTTCGAAGGCGACGCGCGTGCGCAGCGACGGTTTCTCGAACACCAGCGCCAGTGTTTTGCCCTGGAGCGGCAGCGCGCCATGCGCATCGCGCGAATGACCTCCATTGCGCCATTCCGCCTTCAGCCTCTGCGCGCGATCAAGCAACGCCTCGGCGTTGGCGCGCGTCAGATCGGCAGCGGAAAGAAAGTGTCTGACCATGTCGTTCCTCGTCTATTCCGCGTCAAAGACAGCGTCAACACCGACGGCGAAACCCTCCAGCAGCGCCGATGTCGCCTGTGCGCCGCGCTCAAATGTTCCGTGTTCGACATAGGCATCACCCGACAGCCGCAAGACCGTGATGGTCTCGTCGAGAGGGTTGACGATCCAGTATGCGGGAATGCCGCCTTCAGCGTAATCACCGCGTTGTTCGACCAGATCGCGCTCGGGCTTATCGTGGCTTACCACTTCCAGCACGAGGTCGGCGCCGATCCAGAACTGATCCTGACGGTGCGCGTCACGCGCTGAATGCACCACCAGCAAATCAGGTTCACGATACTTCCCCGGACGAATGCGGAGACGCAATGGCGCAACCAGCACTTTGCCGTCCTGAAGTTCAACGGCGGCGAAGAACAGTCGGTACAGAAAGAGGAGGATCGATTGATGACGATCGGTCGGTATCGGCAGAACATCGATGTATCCGTCGGTGAATTCGATCAAAGCGCTTGCGTGATCGCTCAACCAGAGATAATCCTCCTCGCGCCATTGACCCTGGCGCGGCACAGCACTGCGCACCAGGGCATCGAGTTCTTCCTGGGAAGTCGTGATCGTCGTATGGTGCGGAATGAGCATCATCTTGCGTTCTCAAATGCAGATGCAACCGCATATTGCTGATGATATACGCATTGTACCACAGAGAAAGAGTCAGGGGTTATAAGAACCAGGAACCAGGAATCAAGAACTAAGAACTAAGAACTAAGAACCAGGAACTAAGAACCAGGAACTAAGAACCAGGAACCAGGAACTAAGAACCAGGAACCAGGAACTTCGTGTACCATGGACCGTATCATTCACCGGGCGCCTGTCCAGGAGTTTTCAGTTCTCAGTTCTCAGTTCTCGGTTCTCGGTGCTCGGTGCTCAGTTCTCGGTGCTTGGTTCTCGGTTCTCAGAAGGAGCAAACCATGTGGGGCGGTCGCTTTGATGAAGGCATCGATGCGCTTATGGCGCGGTTCAACAATTCGTTCCCGTTTGATCGGCGCATGTGGCGCGAGGATATTCGCGGAAGCATGGCATGGGCGCGTCAACTTGCGCAGGCAGACGTGCTTTCGGCAGAGGAGCGGGACGCGCTGCTGGCTGGTCTCGAAGCCGTCTTTGCCGAGTTTGCCGATGGTCGATTCGAGGCGCGACCAACCGACGAAGATATTCATACCGCAGTCGAGCGGCGGCTTGGGGAAATCGTTGGCGCAGTCGCCGGAAAACTTCACACCGGGCGCAGCCGCAACGATCAGGTGGCGACCGACGTGCGGCTCTGGACGATAGGCGCGATCCAGCGCGTCGATAAGGGCGTGCGCGCGCTGCAACAGGCGCTGCTGGCGCAGGCTGAAGCCGCAGGCGACGCGCTGATGCCCGGCTACACGCACCTGCAGCGCGCCCAACCGGTGCTGCTGGCGCACTGGTTGCTCTCGCACTTCTGGCCCCTGCAACGCGACCGTGAGCGCCTGGCGGACTGCGCAAAACGAACCGCCGTACTGCCGCTCGGCTCCGGCGCCATTGCCGGTACGCCGCTGGCAATTGACCGCCTGGCGCTCGCCGCCGACCTGGGCATGGCAGCTATTTCCCCCAACAGCATTGACGCAGTCAGCGACCGCGACTTCATTGCCGAGTTTCTGTTCTGCGCGGTGCTGATCGGCACGCACCTCAGCCGCCTGGCGGAAGACATGATCATCTACAGCAGCGCTGAGTTCGGCTTTGTCGTTCTTGCGGACGCCTACAGCACCGGATCGAGTCTGATGCCGCAGAAGAAAAATCCCGATTCGTTTGAACTGCTGCGCGGCAAGACGGGACGGCTCACCGGCGACCTGGTCACAGTGCTGACAGTGCTGAAAGGGTTGCCTTCCGCCTACGACAAGGACCTTCAGGAAGACAAGGAGCCGCTGTTCGACGCCGCCGATACGCTCGACCTGGCGCTGCCGGTTGCCGCCGGGGCTGTGGCGACGGCCCACTTCCGACACGACCGCATGCGTGTGGCGCTCGATGATGCAATGCTGGCAACCGATGTCGCCGATTATCTGGTGGCGCGGGGCGTGCCGTTTCGCGAGGCGCACTATGTGGTTGGCAGACTGGTACGCGAGGCGGAGCAGCGTGGCGTTGCGCTCTCAGCGCTGCCGCTCGACGTGTTCCTCGCAGCGCACCCCGCCTGCGACAACGATGTGCTCCGGGTGTTTGACGTTGATCGCTCTGCAGCGCAACGCCGCGTCCCTGGCGCAACTGCACCGGAAGCCGTGCGTGAACAGATCGTGCAGGCGCGACGGTGTGTTGAGGAACGTTGAACGTTTCGTGTTCGGTCCCGATTCCTGGTTCTCAGTTCTCAGTTCTCGGTGCTTCTAAACCCTAACCCGTCACCCGGGCTTCCGCCAACTCGACCTGCGATGCATGTCCAGGAAGCCAGAACGTCGCCGTCGTCCCGCGTCCCGGCACGCTCTCGACGGTCAACTCGCCGCCCATCAACCGGCAATAATGCTGACTGATCGCCAGTCCCAGCCCTGCGCCGCGCTGCTCGCGCCCCACATGTTGTTCAGCAATCGCAAATGGCTTAAACAACCGCTCCATCTGCTCCGGCGCAATCCCCGGTCCCGTGTCGGACACCTGGAACCGGATACGCGGTTGCAATTCATCGCCGGTGTGCGTCACGCAAACCACCACATCACCCTGCGTGGTAAACTTGGCGGCGTTGCTGACCAGGTTGAGCAGGATCTGACGCACTCTCGTCGGATCGCCCCACACCATCCCAACCTTCTCCAATCCTTCGACCCGCAAGCTGTTCCGGTTGCGCTTAAGCAAAGGTTGCACCGTCATCGTGACATCCCGCACCACATCTGCCACGTCGAACATCACATAATTTAGATCAGACCGTCCCGTTTCGATCCCTGCCATCTCCAGCACATTGCTCACCAGATCGTGCAGATGGCCGGCAGCCCGATGGATCGCCTCAATGTCATCGCGCGTCTGCGCCAGGCTCTGGCGATCGATCCCTGTTTCCAGCAACTGGCAATACCCAATGATTGCAGTGAGCGGCGTGCGGATTTCATGGCTCATATGCGCCAGAAACACGCTCTTTGCGCGACTGCCCGCCTCCGCCGCATCGCGCGCTTCGGTCAGCGCCTGCTGCGCCGCCAGAAGACGTTCATTATTCTGTCGCAGTTCCTCACGGATCGAACGCTCTTCGGTGACATCACGCCAGACAAACAGACGGCCACGATACGTCTGTCGCGCATCGTAAATCGGCGAAATACGCACATCGAACCAGCGACGCGATGCATTGATCTCCACCTCGATTTCTTCCGCCGTCTCGGTAACATCGCGGTAGCGCGCGATAATGTCCGGCCACTGCGCCAGCGCCTCTCGCGCCAATCTGCCGACGATCCGCGACGCAGGCAACCCAATAACCATTTGCGCGGCGCGATTCACCTCGATCACCCGTCCCTGCTCATCGAGCGCGATCACGCCGTCGCTCATGCTTTGCAACACCATATCGCGCGCAATCGGGCGGACTTCGAGGATGCGAAAACTGAACATACTCCAGGCAATGGCAGTAAGCGACACAGTGAACACAAACGGCGTCAGATCAAGTCCCCCCCAGGGGCTCAGACCCGCAAGGTAGATGATATTGCCAATCCAGGGAGCGGCGACCGTCACCAGCATGGCGCCAATCTGCCCACGGAACAGCCCCCGCGTCTGACGGATGAAACGCACAATCAGGTACGTGCCAGCGAGCAGACACAGATAGGAATATGCGGTATGCACCCAAAACCAGAAGCCATGCACCGAGTCGAAGATCGTGAATGGTCCATCGGTGTTCAGAACGACCGACTGCCAGAACTGGCGGTGATACTCATTCGTCAGGATGACGCTCATGGTGATAAGCGGCACGATCCCCAGCACCCACACCCGACGGCGATTGAGCCAGGACCACGAACCGGTGTACTCCGCGGCAAACCACAGCCACGCGACGGGAACAACAACGATGCCAGCAAACTCGAGCCGGACCCACCGCATGGCGACCGACAGCGCCTGACTGCTCAGTTCCATCGCATAACCGACCAACCAGACGAACATTGCGAAGGCGAGCAGGCTCAATGGCAAAGCGCCCGGCGTCGCTCGTTTTCTCCAGGCATAGCCAGCAATGGCGATCGCTACGACACTGAGCGACAGCAGAACGCCGTTGTAGGGTGTAAGCGTGAGATTCATGCAGTCATCCCATTTCTCGTTGAGAATGGCAATGAGGGTTGACTGAGCGAAGATACGCCCGCAGGCGACCGATCAGGACGCTATAAGACGCGGAGAACGGCGTTGCGTTTCGCTTCATAGTTCTGGCAACGGAGTGCACGCGCTGTCTCTTTCTACAGCGATTCAGATCCGGCGGTCAGGGCGTGAATACGCCGTATCAGTCGGTCGAAATCAACGGGCTTGAGTTCGTAGGCGTCGCACCCGGATGCAAGCCCTTTGATGCGGTCTTCAGGCATCGCATAGGCGGTCAGAGCGATGATTGGAATGTGGCGCGTCGCCTCGTCATTCTTAAGTTGACGGGCGACATCCCACCCATTCTGCTTTGGCAACCCCATATCAAGCAGAATAAGATCGGGAATCTCGGTGCGGGCAAGCTGGAGCGCTTCCAATCCATCAATCGCAAGCGAGATCGCAAAACCTTCCCAGCGCATACGTCGCGCGATCATGTCGCGGTTCATGGCGTCGTCTTCAGCGATAAGAATTCGCATAGATACTACTTCCTGGTAGTCGTGCATCCGTTTGCTTGCATGAACGACAGGATTTTTCTTTTCTTGCAGTATTATACAATGCAGATATTTCCGATCCGTTGCCACGATGATGACGCTCTGTTCACTTTGATATCGTACCACTATATATTATCGTTACGCCTATGCATGAGCCGCTGATCCTCATCGTCGGCGCTGCCGACACCGGGCGCGCGCCGCTCGCCGCTGCACTGCTTCGCCGCCACCTGATGAACCGCAGTATCGTTGCGCGGGTTGAGTCCGCCGGGGTGCTCGGGCACGACGACGACCCTGCCAGTCCGGATGCGCTTGCCGTCGCCGATCACTTGTCGCTCGACCTTAGCGCGCACCGTGCACGCAGCCTGAGCGATCATCTGGTTGATGAGGCGGTGTTGCTGCTGTCCATCGATAGCGGAGCAGCGCGCGTGGCGCGCCTGCGCTTCCCGCAGGCGACGTCGCGCATCCACACGCTGGGCGAACTCGCCGGACACGACCGCGACATTCCCGATCCCTTCAAAATGCAGATCGGTCCCTGGTTGGTCTATGCCCGGGAAATTGACCAGATGCTTCAACAGGCGCTTCCCCACGTCCTCGCTTTCCTTCCCGACACACCGGCGCCTCAACCAGAATCGGCATTATCCGCCGGAGCGCCACCCGTGGCGGAAGAACGGCGTGCTGCCGCCGATCGCACGGCCCAACTCCTCGACCTGATGGGTCGTATCCCTGGCATTGTCGAATGGAACGCGGCACGTGAGCAGGTAGAGACCACAATTGCACTCGCGCAGGCGCACCCCGCGAGCACAACCGATCTGGTTACGGCGTACTGCGCACTCCTCCGCGCAGCGCTTGCGCTAACGCCCGCCTCGCCAGGCAAGGCGCATCTGACGGCGCTACGCGACGCCATTGCGCGGCTCGAGCAACCGGTTGAGTCGGAGCATATCAGCGCTCTTTCCGCACAACTTAGCGCCTGGACATCGCTGAGTTAACACCTTTCCTTCACGATCGTTACTCCTTGCGTTATAATGCAAGGCAGTTCATGAAACTCTTCCCAGAGACTCGGGTGATATGCTTCACCATGCCCGGGTTGGAGTATCCAACCCGCCTGATGCAGCGAGAGCGTCTATGACCGTGCAGTTCTGGCTCTTTGGTCGTCACCCGCCGTTACTGTTGAGTCTTGCAGATACCGCCGTGCACCGTTCATCGACTCTCCCATAGCCGGGCTTCCATGAGCGAGATCCGGGATATACCGTTGAGTCGTACAGAGAATCAAAACTCCCTGGAAGGAAGAGGTATGACAGCAGCACTGACACTCTATCGCACGACGATCGGTAAGAAAGCAGCAATGGCGATCACCGGCTTCATTGGCTACGGGTTCGTCATTCTGCACATGATCGGCAATCTGAAGATTTTTGAGGGCGCTGAAGGCTTTAACGAATACGCGCATTTCCTGCGCACGGTGGGGTACCCGATGATACCAGAGCGCGGCTTGCTGTGGGTGCTGCGCGTTGTATTGCTGGCATCAGTCATCCTGCACGTCACCGCCGCCATTCAGTTGACACGGCTCGATTGGGCGAGCCGCCCGAAAGGATACCGCGAAACCCGCCGGAAACAGGCGACATTCGCCGCAATGACCCTGCGCTGGGGCGGGCTGGCCATCTTCCTCTTCATCGTCTATCACCTGGCGCACTTTACGTTCGGGTTGGGCATTCCCAACTTCGGTGGACACGAGACCGCGTACCAGAACGTTGTGGTTGGCTTCTCTAACCCGATCAACGTTATCGTCTATATTGCTGCCGTCGGTGCGCTGGGTATGCATCTCTACCACGGCGTCTGGAGCATGTTCCAGACCCTTGGGCTCAATGGTCCGCGCACCGATGGTCTCTGGCGCGGTCTGGCAGTTCTCTCGGGCATCCTGTTGTTCCTCGGTTTTTCGACCGTGCCGATTGCGGTCATCACTGGACTGGTGCGCTGATGTGCTCAAGGATGGGCGCAATGCGCCATTTCGTAGTTGAAGCACGCTAGAAAAGAGAAAAACCTATGACCACGACGGATACCAGGCCGACAACGACCCGGCCCGCGACGGAATACCTTGATCCAAAACTCAACTCAAAAATTCCAGAGGGACCCATAGAGCGCAAATGGGAGCGCCATAAGTTTGAGATGAAACTTGTCAGCCCGACGAACCGACGGCGCTATACAATCATTGTGGTCGGTTCGGGTCTGGCGGGCGCGTCGGCTGCGGCGACGCTGGGTGAAGCCGGGTACAACGTCAAGTGCTACTCCTACCACGACAGCCCGCGCCGCGCCCATAGCATCGCCGCGCAGGGCGGCATCAACGCCGCCAAGAACTATCGCAACGACGGCGATAGCGTCTTCCGCCTGTTCTACGATACGGTCAAGGGCGGCGACTTCCGATCACGTGAGGCGAATGTGTACCGCCTGGCGGAAGTGAGCACGGCGATCATCGATCAGTGCGTCGCCCAGGGGGTGCCATTCGCCCGTGAGTACTCCGGCTATCTGGACAACCGATCTTTCGGCGGCGCGCAGGTGGCGCGCACGTTCTACGCCCGCGGGCAGACGGGACAACAACTGCTGCTCGGCGCCTACCAGGCGCTCAGTCGCCAGATCGGGCTTGGACAGGTCAAGATGTTCTCGCGCACCGAGATGCTCGACCTGGTCGTCGTCGATGGTCGGGCGCGCGGCATTGTCACGCGCGATATGGTCACCGGCAAGATCGAATCGCACATTGCCGATGCTGTTGTGCTGGCAACCGGCGGATACTCGAATGTCTTTTACCTCTCGACAAACGCCAAGGCATGCAATACGACAGCGATCTGGCGCGCCCACCGGCGCGGCGCTTTTTTTGGCAATCCATGCTTTACCCAAATTCACCCGACCTGCATTCCTATCAGTGGCGATCATCAGAGCAAACTGACGCTGATGTCGGAGTCGCTGCGCAATGATGGGCGTGTGTGGGTGCCAAAAACGCCTGGCGATAAGCGCCCGCCATCCTCAATCCCCGAAGACGAGCGTGATTACTACCTGGAGCGCAGGTACCCCAGTTATGGCAACCTGGCGCCGCGTGATATTTCATCGCGCGCGGCAAAGCAGGTGTGCGACGAAGGGCGCGGCGTCGGTCCCGGCGGGCTTGGCGTCTACCTCGACTTCTCCGATGCGATTAAGCGTCTGGGGAAGAAGGTGATCGAAGAGCGCTACGGCAACCTTTTCGAGATGTATGAGCGCATCACGGGCGAAAACCCGTATGAGACGCCTATGCGGATTTATCCGGCGGTGCATTACACGATGGGCGGTCTGTGGGTCGATTACAACCTGATGAGCACGATCCCCGGTCTGTTCGTCATTGGCGAGGCGAATTTCTCGGACCACGGCGCCAACCGCCTGGGAGCGTCGGCGCTGATGCAGGGGCTGGCGGATGGCTACTTCATTCTGCCGTATACCATCGCCGATTATCTGGCGTCGACCAAACTGCAGAAGGTCGATGCCACGCACGTCGCCTTCCGTGAAACCGAGGCGGAAGTCGCCGACCGCACCAGGCGCCTGCTCGACACCAAAGGCACGCGCACAGTCGATATGTTCCACCGCGAACTTGGCAAGATTATGTGGGACTACTGTGGTATGGCGCGGAACGAAGCCGGTCTGAAGCACGCGCTCGACCTTATCCCCGACCTCCGTGAGCGCTTCTGGCGCGAGGTGAAGGTGCCGGGCGAAGGCAACGATATCAACCAGGAACTGGAGAAAGCCGGGCGCGTGGCCGACTTTATGGAACTCGCCGAATTGATGTGCATCGATGCCCTCCATCGAGACGAGTCGTGCGGCGGGCACTTCCGCGAAGAGCATCAGACCGAAGATGGCGAAGCCGAACGCGACGATGAGAACTTCTCGTATGTGGCAGCCTGGGAGTTCACGGGTCTGGGGACGAAGCCAGTCCTCCATCGAGAGCCGTTGATCTTCGAGTATGTCAAGCCGGCTGTTCGCAGTTACAAGTAATCATCCGGCGTAGCGCCCGGGGAAGGCGTGTTGCGCGCCACGACCGCCGCAACTGCTTCTTCGTGAGCCTGCGCCCTGGAATAGAGAGAGAACGCTATGAACCTGACGCTCCATGTCTGGCGACAAAAGAACCCGCAGTCGGAAGGTCGCTTTATGACCTACCAGGCAAAGGATATCATCCCCGATATGTCGTTCCTGGAGATGCTCGATGTGGTCAACCAGGAACTCATTTTGAAAGGCGAGGAGCCGATTGCCTTCGAGCACGACTGCCGCGAGGGCATCTGCGGCTCTTGCGGTATGGTGGTCAACGGGTATCCGCATGGCGGTCACCGGGGAACAACCGCGTGTCAGTTGCATATGCGCCACTTCAAGGACGGCGACACGATTACGATCGAGCCATGGCGTGCGCGCGCCTTCCCGGTGATGAAAGACCTGATCGTGGATCGCTCGGCGTTTGATCGCATCATTCAGGCAGGCGGTTTCATCTCGGCAAACACCGGCGTGGCGCAGGATGCCAATACGGTTCTGGTGCCGAAGCAGAACGCTGATGCTGCGATGGACGCGGCGGCGTGCATCGGTTGCGGCGCGTGTGTGGCAGCCTGCCCGAACGCTTCGGCAATGCTCTTCACTGCCGCTAAGATCTCGCACCTCGGTCTGCTGCCACAGGGTCAACCCGAACGCCATACTCGCGTGGTGCGCATGGTTGAGCAGATGGATAAAGAAGGCTTCGGCGGGTGCACGAACATCGGTGAGTGCACGGCTGCCTGCCCCAAGGAAATCCCGCTCGATGTCATTGCGCGAATGAACCGTGATCTGCTTGTGGCGAAGATTAAGGGCGCGCATTAGTTGCTCAGGGGTTAAGGTCAGGGGTGTCACCTGCACGTTGATCGGTCCTTGCAGCGCTCACTATGGCTCCACGCCCCGGCAGGGCTTCGGGATTGACAATGTGCGGCGGGCGTTCGCCGCGCAGGAGACCAACAATCTGTTCCGCCACGCCATGGTGCATCGTGTGTATACCGTCATCGGTAAACGATGCGATGTGCGGGGTGAGAACAACGTTCGACAGCCGCAGGAGCAGGTGATCGTCGGGAAGCGGTTCCCGGTCGAAGACATCGAGACCGGCGCCCGCCAGTCGTCCCGAGGTCAGCGCGTCGATCAGCGCCGCATGATCGACCACAGCGCCACGACTGACGTTGATCAGAAATGCGCCGGGCGGCAGCAGCGCCAGTTCACGTGCGCCGATCAGACCTCGCGTTGCTGGCGTCAGTGCGCAGTGCAGCGTGAGAAACTGCGACTGCGGCAGGAGATCGTCGAGGGTTTCTGCACGCACAACGTCCAGCGCCGCAAACGCATCGGTCGGCGCCAGCGGATCGTATGCCGCCACGCGCATCCCCAGACCCTGACGGCACATCTGCGCCACGCGCCGCCCGATGCGCCCCAAACCGACAATCCCCAGTGTTTTGCCGCGCACCTCGACACCACGTAGCCGCGCGACGCGCCATCCTTCAGCGCGAAGACGACGGTCAGCCGCAGCAACCTGCTTCGCCAGCGCCAGCAAAAGCGCCACAGCGTGCTCCGCCGTGCTCTCGGTTGGACCGTCGGGAGTGTTGATTACCAGGATGCCGCGTTCGGTCGCGGCAGCGATGTCAATGTTATCAACCCCGATGCCGGGACGAGCGATTGCCAGCAATGTCGCGCCAGCCCAATCCATCCACGCGCCATCGGCGTTGACCAGTGCGCTGATGATCGCGGCTGCACTGCCGGGCAATGCTGCCGCATCGCCGCCAACAGCCACGTCGGCGTGCGCCTCCAGTAATGCTGATGCTTCCGGCAGAAGACGAACGTCGGTCCAGACGCGCGGACGCTGAGAAACGGATGACGGATCGCCGTTGCTCATTGGTCGCTCCCTGTTTATCAGAATCATTTGACAAAAAATCAACCATGTGATACCAGAGAGTCCGCAGAAACGCAATCAGATATGGTATCCAGGTTGTGCGTGCTTTGAGACGACCACGAGTGTCGTCTCGGAAAGGGAAGCGCCATGCTGCGTCTCTTCACCCGCATCGCAACCCTCGTCTTTACTGTTGTTTCCGTGGCCAGCCTGACCGTCCAGCCATCGGACGAGCGCTTTATCGAGCCAGACCTATCTCTTCTCCAGGTGTTTCGCATCGAACGGGCGATCCCTCCGCCAGCACACGCGCCGGTGCAACAGATACGGTTCCCGCTCGCCACACGCCGGACAGCGACGCTCCCTGAGATCAACGTCGTCGCTCCCGTACCGCCCTCCACCGAAGCAACCACTCCGCTGCCCTTCATCGCAGGCGATGGTCCGCCTATGCGAGGGATGCGCATCGCGCAAACCGGACGCCTGGATGTGTATGTCGGGCTGCGCACCTTCACGCCGGAGCAGGTAGCGGCAATTGCCCCGCGCCTGGAAGAACTCCTGCGCGGCAACGAGGAACGCTTCGGAGTTCAACTCCAGCGGCGGGTATCGA
>Ga0308410_1001145_pt1 | contig 15235 bp, 13 predicted proteins | sample HotsprOSTMatCore_FD_203467 | JGI IMG/M metagenome (GOLD analysis project Ga0308410, IMG submission 203467) | Hot spring phototrophic mat microbial communities from Octopus Spring, Yellowstone National Park, Wyoming, United States -... | ecosystem: Environmental > Aquatic > Thermal springs > Hot...
GTGCCGAACTCCCCGACGAAAAAGAACAGGAACCGGAACCCGGTGTACTCGACCATGTAGCCCGACACGAGCTCCGACTCGGCCACCGGCATGTCGAAGGGCGTCTGGGTCAGCTCCGCCTGGGCGGCGATGAGGAAGAGCGCGAACCCGACGAACTGGGTGAGGATGAACGGGTTGCCGATCCCGCCCCACCCGAAGATCTCCCCGTCCCGTTGGGCGGTCACGATGCCCTGGAGGCTGAGGGTGCCGGCCTGGGTCACCACCCCGACCACGCCGAGCAGCAGCGGCAGCTCGTAGGCGATGAGCTGCCCCGCGGCCCGCAGCGCGCCGAGCAGCGCGAACTTGTTCGCGCTGGCCCACCCGGCCATGAGCACCCCGATGACCGAGAGGCTGGAGACCGCCAGGGCGTAGAAGACCCCCACGTCCAGGTCGGCGACGATGAGCCGGGGCCCGGCGGGGACGACCGCGAAGACGAGGAAGGTCGACATGACCACCACGAGCGGCGCGAGCGCGAAGACCCGGCGGTCGGCCTCGGCGGGCATGACGTCCTCCTTCTGGAGGAACTTGATGCCGTCACCGATGAGCTGGAACCAGCCGTGGTACCCGCCCGGGTCCATGGGGCCGAGCCGGCTCTGCATGTGGCTCATCATCTTGAGGAGGAACACGTACCCCAGGATGAGCGCGCCCAGCGGGATGATCGCGAGCACGACGAGGGTCTTGATCGCCAGGATCACGCCCCAGGGCACCTCGACGGCGAGGCTCACCGGTCGATGTCCCCCAAGATGAAGTAGAGGCTGGCCAGGATCGTGATCACGTCGGGAACGTAGACCCCCCGTAGCAACCAGGGCAGGATCGAGACGTTCGAGAACGACGCGGAGCGGATCTTCACCCGGAAGGGCCCGGTCGCGCCCTTGGAGATCACGTAGTACCCCATCTGGCCCAACGGGTTCTCGGTCTCCACCCAGCACTCGCCTTCCGGCACCTTGATGATGCGCGGGACCTTCGCCATGATCGGCCCGCTGGGCAGCCCGTCGAGGAGCTGGAGGACCATCCGGGCCGACTCGCGGGTCTCCTGCAGGCGGACCCAGTAGCGGGCGAAGCTGTCGCCGTCGGGATGGGTCCACACCTTGAAGTCGAGCTCGGGGTAGGCGAGGTAGGGGCGGCCGTCACGCCGGAGATCCCAGTCGACCCCCGACGCCCGCAGGTTCGCCCCCGACACCCCGTAGGCCGCGCCGAGCTCGGCGGGGATGATCCCGACCCCCCGGGTGCGGGCCTCGAAGATCTCGTTGCCGACGAGCACGTCCTCGAAGTCGTCGCAGCCGTCCAGGATGCGCCGCATGGCCCGCCGGCATTCGGCGATCCACCCCCAGGGCAGGTCGTCCTTCAGGCCCCCGATCCGGTTGAAGTTCGGGTGGAAGCGTCCGCCGGTGGCCGCCTCGATGAGGTTCAGCACCAGCTCGCGGTCACGGAACGCCCAGAACGCCGGGGTGAGCGCCCCGACCTGCAGGCCCATCTCGCCGAGGAACAGGTAGATGGTGGCGATCCGGCTCAGCTCGGTGAGCAGGGTGCGGATCCACTGCGCCCGGGGCGGGGCCTCGATCTCCATGAGCAGTTCCGCCGCCCAGATGAACGGCACCTCGTTGGCGAAGCTGGACAGCCAGTCGATCCGGTTGATGAGGGTGGTGACCTGCGGGTAGGTGCGGAACTCGGTGAGCTTCTCGTAGCCGCGGTGCATGTAGCCGATCACCGGGTCGGCGGCCACCACCCGCTCGCCGTCGAGGCGCACCACGAGGCGGAGGGTGCCGTGGGTGGCCGGGTGCTGCGGCCCCAGGTTCAGGACCATGTCGCCGGTGTCGAGCTCCACGTTCACCTGGGCGTCCGCGAGGTGCCGCAACGCCCGCGGATCCAGCTCGAAGTGCGGGGTGGTGGTGGTCATCCTGGCGACACCTCGGTGGCCTCGGTGGCCTCGGTGGCCTCGGTGGCCTCGCCCGGCATGCCCTCCACGTCGACCAGGCCGGGCCAGGGTTTCACCTCGCGGGCCAGCAGCGGGAAGTCCTTGCGGAGCGGGTGGCCTTCGAACTCGGCGGGCAGGTACAGGCGGCGCAGGCTCGGGTGACCGTCGAAGACGACGCCGAACATCTCCCAGCACTCCCGCTCGTGCCAGTCGGCCCCCGCATAGACCGGCACCCAGGACGGGACCCGCATCTCGTCCTCGTCGACGTCGACCTTCAGGGTCAGGCCGTGATGGCGGGCGGTCGAGGACACGTGGGCGAACACCTGGAAGCGACCGGCGCCGCCGGCGGCGCCGAAGGTCATCTCGGTGGGTTGCACCGGGGCGGACGTGTCGCCGCTGTCGTCACCGGCGGGTCGGGGCGCGGGCTGCCAGTCGATCCCGGAGATGAACGAGAGGTAGTCGCAGGCCAGGTCGTGTTTCGCCACCTCGGCGGCCCGCCGCCACGCCTCGCGCCGCACCCGGACCACCGGCGTCCCGCAGGCGAACGCGGACTCGATGATCCCGTCACCGAGCCGCGCGACGAGGGCGTCGAGCAGGGCGGCCCCCCGCGGGTCGGGCGCGTCCCGGCCGCCGGCCCGCTCCCCGGGCCCGGTGGGCGTGGCGTCGGTCGCGGTCGGGTCCTCAGGCAACGGTCAGCGGCTCCCCACGCCAGCGAGCGCGCAGCTCGTCGTTGTCGAGTCCCTCGCGCTGGATCCGCTCCTGGAGCAGCACGATGGCCTGGAGGAGGGCTTCGGGACGGGGCGGGCACCCCGGCACGTAGACGTCGACCGGGATGATCTGGTCGACACCCTTGGTGACCGAGTACGAGTCCCAGTACGGGCCACCGCAGTTGGCGCACGACCCCATCGAGATCACGTACTTCGGGTCGGGCATCTGCTCGTAGAGCCGCTTGATGGCCGGGGCCATCTTGTCGGTCACGGTGCCGGAGATCACCACGAGGTCGGCCTGGCGGGGGCTGGCCGGGAAGGGGATCACCCCGAGCCGCATCATGTCGTACCGGGGACTGGCCAGCGCCGCGCCCATCTCGATGGCGCAGCAGGCGAGACCCCACTGGAACATCCACAGGGAGTACTTGCGGGAGTAGTTCAGCAGCCAGGTGACCGGCCGCAGGGGCCGGCGACCCATCAGGCCCGACTCGATCAGGCCCACCGCAGCACCCCCTTGCGCCAGGCGTAGACGAGCCCCATCGTGAGCACCACGATGAACACGATCATCGAGAGCAGCGGGCCGAAGCCGAGACGCTCGAGGTCGACCGCCCACGGGAAGATGAACAAGGCCTCCACGTCGAAGAGGACGAAGAGGAGCGCATAGATGTAGTAGCGGACGTTCGACTGTCCGAAGCCGGGGATGGGGTCCGAGCCGGCCTCGTAGGTGATGTACTTCTCCGGCTGCGGCCGGCGCGGTCGGATGAGCCTCCCGAGGCCGAGCATGGCGCCGACCATCAGGACCGCCGCCCCCATCAGCACCGCTACCGCGATGTAGCGCTGGTAATAGGCAGTCACGCGCGGCCTCTCACCAAGGTGGGTGTCCCGGTGGCGGCGAGCATAGCCCTGGGGCCGGGGCGGCCCTCCAACCGGGACGCCGAACCCGTGGCCCGGCCGGCCGTCACCCCTCCTTCAGCACCGTGTACCACAGGCGGTGCGCGACCCCGACCACCGCGTCGGCGAGGGCGGCGTACCGGGCGTAACACTCGGCCGCCGCCACGAGGGCCGCCGGCGACAGGTCGTGGCGGCCGGCCAGCTCGCGCAGCGCCTCCCGGTGCGCCTTCTCGAGCTTCCGGGCGGCCTTCGTGGCCGCGTCCGCGGCCCGGGCGGCCATGTCGTGATCGGTGGCGATCACCCCGATGCCGTCCACGAGGTGACCCACGCCCTCGACGAGGTGGCCCGCCATCCGGGCCGCGTGCCCGTCGGGCCGCCACCCGAGGGCCTCGGCGAGACGGACCGTGTTCTTGGCCAGGTTCTCGATCCGGTCGAGACGCTCGGAGATCGTGTACAGGTCCTCCTGGTCGACGGGGGAGGACAGCACCTCCCGCAACGCCCCGACGAGGGCCCGCCGGGCGTCGTCACCGGCGTGCTCGGCGTCCCGCACCGCCAGCGCGTCGGCCTCGTTGGGCTGCGCCGACCAACGGGCCAGGGCGTCGACCCCGCGCCCGGTCGCCTGCGCCTGGGTCACCAGCACCTCGAGCACGTCCACCCGACGGGTGAACCAGCGACGCCACGGTGCCCCCACGCACCTGATCATCCCAGATCACCGCCGTGGGCGCGATGCCTCAGGCGAGCGCTCGCAACCCGAGCGCGAGCGCGGCGGCGAGCAGCCCACACACGGGCAGCGTCGCCACCCAGATCACGAACACGCTCCCCAGGCGCGCCCAGCGCACGTGCCGGGGTCGGATCGCGCCCCCGGCCCCGGCGACCGCGGCGGCCGCCACCGAGGACGTCGACACCGGTGCCCCCACCGGCCCCGCCCCGGCGACCACCACGGCGCCGACGAGCTGCGCGGCGAACCCGTCGAGCGGGCGGGGCCGATAGAAACGACGGGCGACGGCCCGGATGACCCGCCGGCCGCCGACCACGGTGCCCGTCGCCAGCGCCAGCGCGGCCCCCACCCGCACCGGCACCGGGATCCCGGTTCCGCGGGCGGCACCGTCCGCCACGAGTGCCCCGGTCATGAGGCCCATGGCCTTCTGGGTGTCGTTGGCGCCGCCGGCGAAGGCGACCACCGCCGCCGCGGCCCAGGTGCCGGCCCGCAAGGGTCGACGCGCCCGACGCGGGGCGCGCCGCAACGCCCGTCCCAGGATGCGGCGCACGACGGCGGCGAGGACGAGGCCGGCGACCGGGGAGCACAGCATCCCCACCGCGACCCCCACCGTCCCGACCGGGCGCAGGCCGGAGAACCCGCCCCAGTGCGGCGCATCCGGGCCGCCGAGGGCCAGCGCGGCGCCCGCGAGCCCACCGACGAGCCCGAACGAGGCGCTGGTGGGGATCCCTCGGCGCGCCGCACCCAGGGTCACCGTCGTCGCGGCGAGGCACGCCGCGGCGATCATCACCACCCCGTCGTCGGATCCGACCGTGACCAGGGCCCCGAGGGTGCCGGCCACCGCGCTGCCGCCGGCGAGCCCCCCCAGGAGGTGGCAGGCGAACGAGAACCGCAACGCCCGCCCGGTGGTCGTGGCTCCCGACCCCAAGAGCGCGCCGGTCGCGTTGGGTGCATCGGAGACCCCGAGCACGAACGCGAGGCCGAGCGCGGCACCGAGGGCGAGTACCAGCACGCCGGCCAGGCTGCCAGAACACCCGGGGGCGGGCCGGCGATCCGGGGCGGGGGCCCGGCGGGCGCGCCGTCGGCGGGGCGGGCCCCGGCGGCGCCGAGTGCTAGAAGAGCAGCTTGGCCCGCTCCGCGAGATCGAGGAGACCGCCTGGTGCCAGCCCGAACCAGAGGGTGGCCGCCACGGTGGCCGCGAGCACGAACCCGGTGGCCGCGTCGACCCGGGGGCGCGGCTCCGAGGGTGCCCCTCCTTCGCCCGCCGCGCCGTCGGCGGGCTCGGTGTCGTCGGTGACCGACCCGGTGTACATGGTCAGGATCACCCGCAGGTAGTAGACGACCCCCACCACCGCGGCGAGCACGCCGATGACGAGGAGGGCGTACGACCGGGCCTGCGCGGCGGCGGCGAACACCCCCAGCTTGGCGACGAACCCGCTCGTGGACGGCACGCCGGCCTGGGCGAGCAGCAGCAGGGTGAGCACCCCGGCCAGCACCGGGCGGCGGCGGCCGAGCCCGGCGAAGGCCGTCAGGTCGAACCGCTCCCCGCGTCGGGCGAGTACCGCCAGCACCCCGAACGTGCCGACGGCCATGACCGCGTACACCGCGACGTAGAACAGGGCGGCGGCCCGGCCCCGGCTGCTGGCGGCCTCGATACCGATCAGGATGAACCCGCCGTGCGCCACCGACGAGTACGCGAGCATGCGCTTCACGTCGCGCTGCGCGAGCGCGGCGAGGTTGGCGAACACGAGCGTGGCCACGGCCAGGCCCCAGATCGCCGGGCGCCAGTCGGCTCGGTGGGCGTCGAAGGCGGTGAGCAGCACCCGGGCGAGCGCGGCGAGGGCGGCCGCCTTCGTGGCCGAGGCCATGAACGCCGTCACCGGGGTGGGCGCACCCTGGTAGGCGTCGGGCGCCCAGGTGTGGAACGGGACCGCGGCGACCTTGAAGCCCAGGCCGACGAGCATGAGCATGACCCCCGCCAGCAGGGTGCCGGCGTCCACCAACGTCGTGCGGGCGAGGAAGCCGGCGACCGCGGGCAGGGCGGTCGACCCCGTGGCCCCGTAGGCGAGCGCGACCCCGTAGAGGAACACCGCGGAGGCGAACGATCCGAGCACGAAGTACTTCATCCCGCCTTCCAGCGACCCGCGCCGCCGCCGGTCGAACGCGGTGAGCAGGTAGAGCGGGATGGACAGCACCTCCAGCGCCACGAACACCACGAGGAGGTCGTTCGCGCCGGCCATCACGAGCATCCCGATCACCGAGCAGCACACCAGCACCAGGTACTCCACGGCGTACGGCAGGCGGTGGACGGACACGTAGCGGCGTGACAACAGAAGGGTGGCCGCCGCGGCGCCGAGCACGACGATGCTCACGAACACCGAGAAGCCGTCGACGGCGACCGCCCCGGCGACGGCCTGGTATGCCCCCCGGTCGCGCACCTCGCGCCACTGGAGCACGCAGGCCGCGGTTGCGGCGGCGATCCCGGCCAGTGCGAGCAGCGTCGCCGCGTCGGTGACCCATCCGGCCCGCCGGACGAGCGAGCGCAGCATCACCACCGCGACCACCACGAACCCCAGCACCGCGACCGGCGCGACGGCGAGCCAGTCGATCGGCGGGACGGCCCTCACCGCCCGCCCTCCACCGGCCCGCCGCCGGTCGCCGGGGTGGCGGCGCGGTCGTGGCGGGCCGTCCCGACCTCGACCGGCACCCGGTCGAGGTGTGGCGACCGGTGCCCGGTGCGGTCGTCGATACGGGCGACGGTGCGTGCCGCGCTGGGCCCGATGCGGTCGAGCACCGGCCGGGGGTGCACCCCGAGGAACAGGCTGAGCGCCAGCAGCGGCACCACGGTGGCGATCTCCCGTCCGCTCAGATCGCGGAACGCGGCGACCGCCTCTCCGGGCACCCCGGAGACGATCCGGCGCACCATCCACAGCATGTAGACGGCGGCGCCGACCACGCCGAAGGTGGCGGCCACCGCCCACCACCGCTGGGTGAGGAAGGCGCCGAGGAGGGAGAGGAACTCCCCGACGAACCCGGACAGCCCGGGGAGCCCGATCCCGGCGAAGGTCGCGACCAGCAACGCGGCGGTGAGCCGGGGCGCGACCTTGCCCACGCCACCGAAGTCCTCGATCCGCCGGCTGTGCCGCCGTTCGTAGAGCATCCCGATCACGAGGAACAGCGATCCGGTGGTGAGCGGATGGCTCAGCATGGTGAAGGTGGCCCCACCCACACCGATCACCGTGAGCGAGAACAGACCCAGGACGACGAAACCCATGTGGGCCACCGACGAATACGCGATGACGCGCTTCGCGTCGCGCTGCATGGCGGCCACCACCGAGCCGTACAGGATGCCGATCACCGCGAGGGTGAGCACGATCGGCGCCGCGTCCACGGACGCCTGCGGGAACAGCTCGAAGCAGAACCGGAGGATCCCGTACGCACCCATCTTGATGATGACCCCGGCCAGGATCACCGACCCTGCGGTCGGTGCCTCGGTGTGGGTGTCGGGCAGCCACGTGTGCAGCGGCCAGATGGGCACCTTGATCGCGAAGGCGACCATGAACGCGGCGAAGAGCCAGCGCGCGGTCGACGGTGCCGGTCCGTCCCAGGCGGCCAACGCCCGGACGTCGAAGGTGAGCACCCCCACGTCGGCCCGGTGCAGGAACCCCAGCGTGAGGATCGCGGCCAGGAGGAAGGCGGAACCCGCCGCGGTGTACAGGAAGAACTTCATCGCCGCGTACCGGCGGGCCGCCGATCCCCAGCCTGCGATGAGGAACCACATCGGGACGAGCATCAGCTCCCAGAACACGAAGAACACGAGGAGGTCGAGCGAGCAGAACACCCCGAGGATGGTCCCCTCCAGCAGCAGGAACCAGAACGTGTAGGCCTTCACCCGTTCGGTGATCCCTTCGGAGGCGAGCAGACCCAGCGGGAACAGCAGCGCGGTGACCGCCACGAGGAACACGCTGAACCCGTCGACGCCGACGATCCACGACACCCCGAGGCTGCGCACGAGCGGGTGCGCCTCGACCATCTGGAAGGTGCCGGTGCCGGCGCGGAAGTCCCACAGCATCCAGCCGGCGAGCCCGAGCGTGGTGACGGTGGTCAGATACCCGAGGGACCGGACCACTTCGGCCCGACGGGCGGGGACGCACAGCACCGCAACGGCGCCGAGGAAGGGCACGGCGACGATCGCGCTGAGCACCGGGAACTCGGGCATCACGCCCCCGCCCGCACGATCGCGTACCCCAGGGCGAGCACCGTCCCGGCCGCGAGGCCGAGCGCGTACCGGCGCACGAACCCGCTCTGGATCGCCCGGGTGGCGGTGCCGAGCCGGGCGACCGCCCGGGCCAGACCGTTGACCGCCCCGTCGATCCCATCCACGTCGATGCGGCGGTCGACCCAGGTGGCCACCCGCTTGCCCGGTCCCTCCACGAGCGCGCCGACCGCCTCGTCGTAGTACCAGGCGTGCCCGAACCACCGGCCGAGCGGGCCGAGGCGCACGTCCAGCGGGTCGACCGCAGGGTCGGGGAGCCCCCGTCGGTACAGGCGCCACGCGACGCCGATGGCCGTGGCGGTGACCGCCACCGAGACCGCCGAGAGCGCGGCGCCGGCCGCGAAGCTCGTGGCGTGGATCTCCTTGACGCCCTCGAAGACCGGCTCGAGCCAGTGGGCGAGGAACTCCAGGCGCGTGAACGGCAGGTTCAGCGCCCCGCCGACCAGCGCCGCGGCGCCGAGCACGAGCACCGGGACGGTCATCGTCGGTGGCGCCTCATGCGGGTCCTCGACGAGCGGCGGGATCCCCGGCGGGGTCCCGTAGTCGACGGTGGGCGAATGCTGCTCGTCGGGTTCGGGCGGCGGCGGGGCGTCGGCGGGGCGGCGGAAGCGCTCGTTGCCGAAGAACACGAGCAGCGTCTCGCGGGTGAGGTACAGCCCGGTGGTGAACACCGCGGCGAGACCGATCGCGAACACGAGGTACTCGTGGGCGAAGAAGGCCTTGGCCAGCACCTCGTCCTTGGCCCAGAAGCCCGAGAACGGCGGCACGCCGACGAGGGCGAGCCACGCGGCCACGAAGGCCGCCGCGGTCCAGGGCAGGTACCGCCGCAGGCCTCCCATGCGCCGCAGGTCCTGGGTGTCGCCGGTGGCGTGGATGACGGTGCCGGCACCCAGGAACAGCGTCGCCTTGTAGAGCGCGTGGACCACCACGAAGAACACCGCCGCCGCGTACGCACCGACCCCGGCGGCGGCGAACATGTAGCCGAGCTGGCTGATGGTCGAGTACGCGAGGACCCGCTTCACGTCCACCTGGGTGAGTGCGGCGGTCCCGGCCGCCAGCGCGGTGACCGCCCCGACGATCGCGACGACGCCGGAGGCGGTACCGCCGGCCTCGAAGAAGGGGTGGGCGCGGCACACCAGGAACACGCCGGCGGTGACCATCGTCGCCGCGTGGATGAGCGCGGAGACCGGGGTGGGCCCCTCCATGGCGTCGGGGAGCCACAGGTGCAGCAGGATCTGGGCGCTCTTGCCGGCGCAGGCCACGAACAGCGCCAGCGCGATCGCGGTGGCGGTGCTGCCGGCGAGGCGGGCGGCGCCTTCGCCCATCACCGCGTAGTCGAGCGACCCCAGCGCCCCGAAGATGAGGAACATCGCCACCAGGAACCCGACGTCGCCCACCCGGTTGGTGACGAACGCCTTGACGCCGGCCTGCGCGGCCCGGGGGCGGGTCTGCCAGAACCCGATGAGCAGGTAGGAGCACAACCCGACGCCTTCCCATCCGACGAAGGCGAGCAGGAAGTTGTCGGCGAGCACGAGCACGAGCATCGCCGCGGCGAAGAGGTTGAAGGAGGCGAAGAACGTTCCGTAGCGCCGGTCCCCGTGCATGTAACCCACCGCGTAGCAGTGGATGAGCGTGCCGACGCCGGTGACGAGCAGGGCCCAGGTGATCGACAACGGATCGACGAGCAGCCCGGCACCCACGCGGAGCCCGCCCAACGCGATCCAGTCGTAGAGCCGTACCGCATGGGTCCGCTCCGCACCGTCCAGGCTCACCAGCGCGCCGAAGCACGCCAGGCTCACCAGGAACGCGGCCGCGAGCATCCCGGTGGCCAGCCAGCCGGCGGCGGGCTCGCCGAGGCGGCGACCGAAGGCGAAGCAGAGGATCGCCCCGGCCAGCGGCAGCGCCGGTACGAGCCAGACGAGGTCGAGGACGTCGCGCGCGTTCATCGGGTCGTCGTCCGTCGCGCCATGGTCAGCCCCTGAGCAGTGAGATGTCGTCGGCGGTGGCGCCGGCCCGGCGCTGCCGGAAGATCGCCACGATGATGGCCAGGCCGACCGCCACCTCGGCGGCGGCCACCACGAGCACGAAGAACACGGCCACCTGGCCGGTGACGTCGTCGAGGCGGCGGGCGAAGGTCACGAAGCTCAGGTTGGCCGCGTTCAGCATGAGCTCGATGCACATGAGGATGACGACGACGTTGCGCCGCAGCATGACGCCGGCGGCCCCGATGGTGAAGAGCAGCGCGCCGACCACGAGGTACCAGGTGTCGGTCACCCTCATGTCCCGGCCTCCCCGGCGGTGGCCGTCCCCGCCCCCGGCTCCTTGGCCGGAGCGCCGCCGGGTCCCTCGACGTCGTCGGTGCCGAGCCGCTCGCCGCTCCGGCGGGCGAGCGCGACGCCGCCGACGACGGCCACCACGAGGAGTACCGCCAGCACCTCGAACGGCCAGAGGTAGCGGGTGAAGAGGTTCTCGGCGAGCACCGCCGGATCGCCACCGGACAGCGTGCCCTGCCGCCCCGAGGCTCCGGTCGTCCAGGTGTGGCCGCCGAGCAGCACGACCTCGATCGCCAACCCGACGGCGACGGCCAGCGCGACCGGGCGCTGGAGCCGGAGCGGTTCCTCCAGGGTCTCGGCCCGGTCGACGCCGAGCAGCATGATGACGAACAGGAAGAGCACGACGACGGCGCTGGCGTACACGATGACCTGCACCGCGGCGAGCAGCGGTGCGTCCTGGACCACGAAGAACACCGCCACGGCCACCAGCACCGCCACGAGATGCAGGGCCGCGTGCACGGGGTTGCGGGACAGCACCACCCCGACGGCCCCGCCGAGCGTGACCACGCCGGCCACCGCGAAGAGGGCGAGCTCCACCATCAGGCGGCCGCGCCTTCGTCGGGATCTCCGCCGGCGACCGCCGGCCGGTCCCCGGTTTCCCCACCGGGGGCCGCCCGCCGCCGCTGACCCTGCTCGGCCGGCCGGTGCCCGTAGCCGAGGTCCGCCGACCACAGCACCCGTCCCTCGTACGACGCGTCACCCCCGGGGGAGGTGGCCCGCATCCACGCGCCGGTCTCCGCTTCGTCCTCGTCGGACCACCACTCCCAGGGCAGGCGGCGCGCCCGCCCGTCGTCGTCGACGAGCAGCTCCTCTTTGGTGTAGATGGCATCGGCGCGGTTCGTGAACGCGAAGGCGAAGAGCTTCGACTCGGTGATCGCCTCGGTGGGGCAGGCCTCGACGCACAGGTCGCAGTGGATGCAGCGCAGGTAGTTGATCTCGTAGACGAACCCGTACCGCTCCCCGGGGGCCACCGGCTCCTCGGGCGGGTTGTCGGCGCCGCGCACGTGGATGCACCGGGCCGGGCACACCCCGGCGCAGAGCTCGCAGCCGATGCACTTCTCCATGCCGTCGGGGTAGCGGCCGAGCACGTGGCGTCCGTGCCGGCGGGCCGGGGTCGGGGCCCGCTCGGCCGGGAAGTGCTCGGTGACCCGGGGCCGGAACACCTGCCGGAGGGTCACCCCGAACCCCGACAACCGCCCCATCAGACCCACTCCTCGATCTCGCCGGGCCGGGGCATGCTGGCCCGCAACAGCCCCAGGACGGCCAGGAACCCGGCCGCCACGGCCGGCACGACCACCCAGCGGTTCCACCCCTGCTCCCGGGCGACGACGATCACGCCGGAGGCCATCACCCAGAGGAACGCGAGCTCGATGAGCCAGCGCCAGCCGAGGTTCATGAGCTGGTCGTAACGCAGGCGCGGCAACGAGGCCCTGATCCACACCGTCCCGTAGAGGAGCACCCCGAGCTTGAGCATGAACCACACCACCGGCATGACCCAGGTGTTGAGCGGATGGGTGGCGGCGAGGAACCCGAGGCCGGGGCCGGACGGCCCCCCGAGGAAGAGGGTCACCGCGATCGCGCACATGGTGATGAGGTTCATGAACTCGGCCAGGTAGAAGATCGCGAAGCGGATGCCGGTGTACTCGGTGTTGAACCCACCCACGAGCTCCTGCTCGGCCTCGACGAGATCGAACGGCGGGTGGTTCGTCTCGGCGATGGCCGCGACGAGGAAGATCACGAACGCCACCAGCGCCGGGATCGCGAACCAGTCGGTGACGATCGAGGAGACGCCCCGCCAGGCCTGGGCGTCGACGATGTCACGGGTGGACAACGATCCGGCCTGGACGAGCGCGCCCAGGATGGCGAGGCTGAACGCGGCCTCGTACGAGAGCATCTGCGCCGAGGCCCGCACCGAGCCGAGCAACGGATACTTCGACCCGCTGGCCCAGCCGGCCAGCATCACGCCGTACAGCCCGATGCCCGAGCAGGCGAGCAGGACGAGAATCCCCACCGGCACCTCCACCAACTGGAGGTAGGTGCGGTGCCCGGCGATGCTCACCTCCCCGCCGATCGGCACGATCGAGAACGCCACGAAGGCGGGCACGGCGGCCAGGTACGGGGCGAGCCGGAACACGGTCCGGTCGGCCCCGTCGGGGATCGAGGGTTCCTTGAAGAAGAGCTTGATGCCGTCGGCCAGCGTCTGGAGCATCCCGAACGGTCCTGCCTGGTCGGGCCCGATCCGGTTCTGCATGTCGGCGATGACCTTGCGCATGAACCAGATGTAGAAGAGGACGAGCAACAGCAGCAGCGCGAACGTGGCCAGCGTCTTGCCCACCACGATGAGCACGACGGTGCCGTCGACACCGTCGCGCAGGAGAGGGTCCGCACCCAGGGTCATGGGCCCTCCCCGGTCGTGGTGTCGACGACCACGTCGGTGACCGCCTCCCCGGCGGTGACGAGCTGCGAGGGTTCGGCCCCGTCGCCGCGGGCCCACGGCACCACCACCGCGCCCTCCGCCACGCCCGGCTCGGTGCGCACGGCCAGCACGAGGCCACCGGCGCGGCTGCGCAACCGCACCTGGTCGCCGTCACGCACGCCCAGCCGGTCACGGTCTCGGGGGGACAGGCCGGCGGTGGTGGTCGCCTCGGCGAGGCGGGCGAGCGACGGAGACGCCTGCACCCCGATCCCGGCGTCGTAGAGGCTGCGGGGCGCCACGAGGCGCAGAGCGTACGCGTCCCGGGACGGTGCACCCCGGGACGGGCGCGCCCCGGCCCGCACCCGCCACCGCGACGCGAGGTCCGCCGGACGCTCGGGCACCACCCCGTCGGGGTCGTCGAAGCCCTCGGGGGTGGGAACGGTGCCCGCCGGGGCGACCGCGACGATCTCGTCGCGCACCTCGTCCTCGGTGGCGAGGTCGAGGTCGGACCCGAGCCGCGCCGACAGCTCGACCGCGACCCGCCAGTCGGGCATCGCCACCCCCGGTGCGGTGACCACCGGCCGGACCCGCTGCCAGCGCCCCTCGAGGTTCGTGACCGTGCCCGCCTTCTCCCCCCAGACCGCGACCGGCAGCAGCACGTCGGCACGGTCGTTGGAGCGCGTGCGGAACGCGTCGAGCGCGACCACGAACCCGGCCCCGGCGATCCCCGCCCGGGCCAGGGCCCGGTCGGGGACGTCGTCGAGCGGATCGGAGCCGAGCAGCACCAACGCCCCGAGGCGCCCGTCGGCCGCCGCGGTGAGGATGCCGGCGGTGTCGAGACCGGTCCCGCTGGGGACCCTCCCCCAGCGGTTCCGCACCGCGGCGGGCTCGTCGAGCGGCACCCCGCCGGGCAGCACCCCGGGCGCCAGCCCCATCTCGATCGCCCCGCGTACGTTGCCCCGCCGCAGTGCGACGAGCACCCGGGCACCCAGGCGCTCGACGAGGCGGGTGGTCGCCGCCACCACGTCGTCGGCGGCTTCGGCGACCCGGCGCCCCACCACGACCACCACCGGGCCCTCACCCTCCGGCACGCGGGCCGCGAGATCCTCGAGGCCGCCGGCGGGCGGTGCGCCGGTGAGCGCATCGGCGACGCGGTCGGCCCACACGGCGGCCTCCCCCGGCAGGTGGCGCACCGAGACGGCGGCGTGACGGGAGAGCCGGGTGGCGAGGGGTCCGAGCTCGACGAGGGGCACGCCGGCGACCACCACGGCCCGGCGCAGCCGAAGGTGCAGCACGGGGAGCTCGTCGACGGGGTCCGGGCCGAGCAGCACCACCGCCCGGGCCCGGTCGAGGTCGTCGACGGTCGCGGCGGGCCAGCCGAGCACCGCGGCGGCCGGCAGGCCGTCGTCGAGCTGGGCGTCGACATGGTCGGTGCCGATCACGTCCTTGGCCAGACGGGCCCAGACGTACGCGTCCTCGTTCGTGCCCCGGGCCCCGCCGATGACGGCCACCGCGTCCGGTCCGTGCAGCTCCAGCACCCGGCGGATCCCGGCCGCGGCCGCATCCAGCGCTTCCGGCCAGGAGGTCTCGACGAGCCGGCCGTCGCGCCGCACCATCGGATGGGTGAGGCGGTCGGGGTGGGAGGTCGCCTCGTAGCCGAACCGGCCCCGGTCGCAGAGCCATCCCTGGTTCGTGGGGTCCACGTCGACGCCCAGGAGGCGCACGATCCGGTTCTCCGAGGCCTGCAGCGACCCCCGGCATCCGAAGGCGCACGCGGTGCAGGTGGTCTCCACCTCGGTGAGGTCCCAGGGACGGGCCTTGAACCGGTACGGCACCGCGGTCAGCGCCCCCACGGGGCACAGCTGCACGATGTTGCCGGAGAACGTGGACGCGTACGGTCGCTCGGGGAACGCGATCACCTCGGTGTGGGCGCCCCGGCC
>Ga0308410_1001147_pt1 | contig 15229 bp, 8 predicted proteins | sample HotsprOSTMatCore_FD_203467 | JGI IMG/M metagenome (GOLD analysis project Ga0308410, IMG submission 203467) | Hot spring phototrophic mat microbial communities from Octopus Spring, Yellowstone National Park, Wyoming, United States -... | ecosystem: Environmental > Aquatic > Thermal springs > Hot...
AGCTCATTAAAGATCTGCTGTACTTCTCTGGTCTTCAAGCCTGGTTCGAACTCGTTGAGCAAAGGATCATAGACGTGATCGTAGGGGCTGAAGTAGGAAGCGAACTCGCGGCGCAGCTCAACCACCCGTTCCAAGTAAGGGCGGAAATGTTCGAAGTGATCCTGCTCGCGAGCTTGTTTCCAGGCCGCGTACGATTCAACCGCCAGTTGGGAAAGCTCTTCATAATAGCGACTGGGTACTTTCACGCGCTTATCCACCTCACGGCGGGTAACCTTGACCAGGCGGACTTCATTGGAGTCGGGATCGAGGCCGGTAACTTCTGCCTCGGCTTCCTCTAGGGCGCGCAGCAACTCATCTGAAGTCATGCGTTGTTGCACCAAGCGAGCCAGAGTTGCCATTTGTTCGCCGCGCTCCTTGACGCCAGCGGGTGGCATATTGGTCTCTTGATCCCAGCCAAGCAGGTTGCCGATGTATACCAGGTCAACGATCTCAGCCAGATAGGTTTTGAGTTGTTCGACTTTGCTTGTCATTCTACTCCTGAGTGATCAAAGTTTTGCTTATCGATGATAGGATTTATACCACCTTCCAGCGTAAGGGCTTGCCTTCTAAGGCAGCCAGGATTTCTTCAGCAATGTCAACCGCAGCGCGCCCCTGCGCCTCGATGGTTTGGGCAGCAATATGGGGGGTGGCAATCACCTTCGGGTGAGCCACCAGGGCGGTCAAACCAGGCGGTTCAACGGCAAATACATCCAAAGCTGCCCCGGCTACCTGTCCGGCTTCGATGGCTTGGAGCAAGGCGGTTTCGTCAAGGACACCGCCGCGGGCTGTGCAGATAATGCGCACGCCGCGCTTCATGGCGGAAAACGCCTGTCCATCCAGCATGTTGCGCGTCTCCGGATTAAGGGGAACATGAACGCTGATGAAATCAGACCGGGCAAAGAGGTCGGTCAGCGAAACCGGCTGAGCGCCGCGCTTCTGGATTTGTTCATCGCTCAAATAGGGGTCATAGCCAAGGACGGTCATGCCAAAAGCTGCTGCCCGCAGGGCAACTTGCGTGCCGATGTTGCCCACCCCAATCAAGCCGAATGTCTTGCCGTAAAGTTCACTGCCCATTAACTGCGACTTCAGCCATTGACCGTTTTTCATACTGGCATCTGCCTGGGTCAGGTTGCGCGCTAAGGCAACCATCATGGCGATAGTATGTTCAGCAACGGCGATTGTAGTTGACTGAGGCGCATTGACGACTGTAATGTGTTTCGCCGAAGCCGCTGCCAGATCGATGTTATCCACCCCCACCCCAGCGCGACCGATGGCCTTCAGTTTGGAAGCCTGGGCTAAGATATCGGCGGTAACCTTCGTGCGACTGCGCACGATCAGGGCATCGTAGCTGCCGATAATTTGCGCCAGTTCCTCGCCAGAGATTCCCTTGCGGTCGACCACTTCGCAAGCAGAACGCAAAATGGCTTTGCCGCTTTCTTCCAAGCCATCTGTGATGAGAACCGACCAGGTTGTCATAAAGTTTTTCCTCCACAATGTAAGAATACACGTTGTGTTATTATAAGACGAAAACAAACCCTCGCAAGCACTATTTCGGCGCAAAACCGCAGCCAGACCTCCTTGCTGCCCCGCTTCAGGGAGGATGCATATTTTGCGACCTGTTTGTTTGAAATGAAGGGAATGGAGAAAGGGTAGAAAAGTGGTCTAATCGAAATGGGCAACGGATTGAGAAGTGTGGGTTGCCCCTTTCGATTCGGGTTTACTCCATCAGCCTGGCAAGGGCTTCCTCAAGAAACTCAAGCCGCCCGTCTGCCTGAAGCACGACTCCCTTGGATTGAGCAAGCTCGCGCGCCCCCAGCGTCAGATTGCCTCCAGCTGCCACCGCCAGGACAGGCAACCCCGCTTGACGCAAAATCTTTGCGCGCCGCTCGGCGCGTTCCACGTCTTCGCGATCCACAACCGAGGAGACCTCAATCGCCAACCAGACTTCTAGCTGCTCTCTCCTTTTCCCTTTGGGCTGGCGTAATTGCCCGTGCACCACCAGATCTAATTGCAAGAGATCGAAGAGCTGTTCGTCAGTCAGACGATCACCCAGCATGGCTTCGACATCTGCCAGGTCGACCAGGCGCGCCTGGCGCACGATACGCCCGAAATACGAAGAAGGCTTATCGCGGTATTTGATTTCCAAAAGGTCACCAGCCATTTGACCCATGCGGTCGGTCAGGCGTTGTACTTGTTGTTCGGTACGTTTCTGAGCTTCAGCGAGTTCAGCCATGGCAATTTCCAGACGTTCGACCCGCTCTTCGGTGCGTTTCTGAGCTTCAGCGAGTTCAGCCATGGCAATTTCCAGACGTCCGACCCGCTCTTCGGTGCGTTTCTGAGCTTCAGCGAGTTCAGCCATGGCAATTTCCAGACGTCCGACCCGCTCTTCGGTGCGTTTCTGAGCTTCAGCGAGTTCAGCCATGGCAATTTCCAGACGTCCGACCCGCTCTTCGGTGCGCTTTTGGGCTTCAGTCAATTCAGCAATACTTTGTTCAACCCGCGCCAGGCGCTCTTCGTGTTGCTTCTGGACTTCGACTAACTGAGCAACACTCTCTTCCAGACGCGTGAGGCGTTCTTCCACGCCTTCCAGTCGCGCTTCGACCTTTGCCAGGCGCTCTTCATGTTGCTTCGTAATTGCGACCAGCTCAGCGATGCTTTGTTCAATTCGCGTCAGGCGTTCTTCCACGCCTTCCAGTCGCGCTTCGACCTTTGCCAGGCGCTCTTCATGTTGCTTCGTAATTTCGACCAGCTCAGCGATGCTTTGTTCGATTCGCGTCAGGCGCTCTTCCACGCCGGTCAGGCGCTCTTCGTGTTGCTTCGTAATTTCGATCAGCTCAGCGATGCTTTGTTCGATTCGCGTGAGGCGCTCTTCTACGCCGGTCAGACGCTCTTCGTGTTGCTTCGTAATTTCGACCAGCTCAGCGATGCTTTGTTCAATTCGCGTCAGGCGTTCTTCCACGCCTGTCAGGCGCGCTTCACTGCGCTTGTGCGCTTCGGTTAGTTCATGCACAAGCTCTGGCAACTTAAGAAGCTCTTCAGTCAGCACCAGTTGGCGCAGTTCTTCCCGCCACTCCGGGTGCTTGTAGAGCAACTCTAAAAAAGCGCGGTATTCCTGCACATCAAAAGTCATCGTACACCTATTATAACCGAAGATCGCAGGAAGATCCTTGGCAAGCCTCATACCGCATGCCCGCTAAAATTGGCGAGGAAAGAAGAAAATCCTCGCCAACCATCAGACTTGAAGATAAGGGGTTTCCCTAGAAGCCTTCCAGACGCGAGAAATCGGCAACCCCCTCGGCAAGGGCGACAATCCGTTGCAATAACCCAAGGCGATTTTGGCGTAGACTTGGATTCTCGCACATCACCAGTACTTCGTCAAAGAAGCGGTTGATCGGCGGGATGAGCGGCAGAAAGGTGTTCAAGAAGTCGTCCACCGAGCCTGTCCGCCGGGGCATTGCCTCCACTTGCCGCAGCGCCTCATAAAGGACACGTTCAGCAGCTTCTTGCAAAGCGGCTTCGTCCACCGGAAAGCGTTGTTGAAATTCGCGGGTGATGCGCACACAGCGGGCATAGGCTGGTAGGATGGTGTGCCAGTCTTCTCGCATGGTCCATTGGCTCAGTTCCCGGATGGCTCGTTCCGCCGCAAAGGGCTGATCTCCCTGTACCGACAGCACTGCCTCCACGACATCATAGCGATAGCCCTGCTCGAGCAGCAAATTGCGCAGACGTTCGACAATGAAAGTCTGACAGGTTGCCAGACTATCGCTTGAAGCCTCAATGGGCAACAGACAGGCAGCTTCTTGTAAGGCTTTTCGGAGCGAGAAATCGAGTTTCCAGGCAAGCAGGTTTTGCACCAGGCCCAATGCAGCGCGCCGTTGAGCAAAGGGATCTTTGTTCCCAGAGGGAGCTAAACCAGCCGCAAACAAGCCGGCCAGAGTGTCCAAACGGTCGGCAATGCCTACCACCAGGCCGGCTTTCGTTTTGGGGAGCAAATCCCCGGAAAAGCGCGGTAAATAGTGTTCAAAGATGGCTTCGGCAACCGCAGGGCTTTCCCCACTCTGTAAGGCGTAATAGCGTCCCATCACGCCTTGCAAGGAGGTCATTTCGACCACCATTTGGGTTGCCAGGTCGGCTTTGCAGAGATGGGCGGCGCGCCTGGCAATTGCCATTTCACCCTCATCTAATCCGCACATCTGACCAATGGCGGCGACCAGTTGCTCGATGCGGTGCACTTTATCTAACATCGAACCGAGTTTGTACTGGAAAGTGAGCGTGTGCAGGCGAGGTAGAAAGCTCTCCAGAGGCTGTTTGAGGTCTTCACGCACAAAATAGGCTGCATCGGCAAAGCGGGCGCGAATCACATGCTCGTTACCCTCGAGGATGACCTCTGCTCCTTCGCAACTTCCATTGGCAGTCGGTTTATTAGCAACGGTGATGAAGTACGGCAAGAGCGCGCCGTCATCCTTTTGGATAGGGAAATAGCGTTGATGCTTTTTCATCACTGAAATCAGGACTTCGCGGGGTAATTCCAGGTGGGCAGCTTCAAAGCTCCCGCGCAGGACGGCTGGGGCTTCGACCAGATGGGTCACTTCGTTTAGCAAGTCAGCGTCTAGCTCGCAAAATCCGCCCACTTCCTGGGTAAGTTCTTGTACTCTGGCAGTGATTTGAGCCTGGCGTTCTTGCGGATCGAGGATGATTCCCTGCTCTTGCAAGAATTGGAAATATTCCTCAACCGATTTCAGCTCCTTTTCGGTGGGTTCAAGGAAGCGCAAACCGCGCGTGCGCGGTTGAGCCGTTAGACCGCCATACTCGAAGGAAATGGGGGTGCTTCCGAATAATGCCATCAGCCAGCGGATTGGGCGCGAAAAAGAAATATTGCTCTGATTCCACCGCATCGATTTCTCGAAACGCAGGGAGGCAATCCACTGCGGCAAAGCTTGAGCGAGGACGGCGACGGTGGGTTGCCCCTCTTCGCGCATTACAGCAACCGCATACTGCCCGCCATCGATTTCCTGAATCTGTAAATCGCTAAGTTTTAGACCCTTGCTGCGGGCAAAGCCTTCGGCCGCCTGGGTGGGACTGCCATCGGGGTTGAATGCCCGCGCCGCAGGCGGGCCTTTGACCAGGCTCTCGTGATCGCTTTGGCGTTCGGCAAGCCCGCTGATGAATACAACCAGACGGCGGGGGGTGCCCATCACCTGGATCGATTGGTAGGTTAAGCGCAATTCGTCCAGCCAGGTGGGTACACTGGAGCGCAATTGTTCCAGGGCATCTGCAAGGTCTTGGGCAGGCAATTCTTCAGTACCGATTTCAAAGAGAAAAGGTAGGTTGCCATTTCCGGAGATAGGTTTGTCGCTAGCTACAAGCGGGCTGCTGTTTTGCGATGTTGAGGCTGATGGAAAGCCAACAGACGATGCCAGGCGGACATCGCGCTTTAGCCAGGGAAATCCTAAGGCTTGCCGTTGGGCAAGGTATGCGTCGGCAACGCGGCGCGAGAGCTCACGCATCCGCCCAAAAAAGGCTTGCCGTTCGGTGACGCCGATAGCACCGCGCGTATCCAGAACGTTAAAGGTGTGCGAACACTTCAAGACGTAATCGTGTGCAGGCAAGACTAACCCCTGTTCCAGGCAAGCTCGTGCTTCGGCTTCGAAAAGGTCGTACATTTGGCGCAGCCGTTCTACATCGGCGATTTCAAAGTAATACTTGCTGTGTTCCTGCTCGGCTTGCAGGTTGACATCACCATCGGTAAAAGCCTGGTTCCATTGGATTTCGCGAAAACTGCTCACCCGTTGCAAAGCAATCGCAATGCGCTCGAGCCCATAAGTGATTTCAACCGAGACCGGCTCTAAAACCTGTCCTCCAGCTTGCTGGAAGTAGGTGAATTGCGTGATCTCCTGGCCATCTAACCAGACTTCCCAGCCCAGTCCCCAGGCGCCCAGGGCTGGCGATTCCCAGTTATCCTCCACAAATCGTATATCGTGTTGCCGCGGATCAATACCTAAAGCCTCCAGCGAATGCAGATAAATTTCTTGCGGGTTACCGGGATCTGGCTTGAGGATCACTTGAAACTGATAATGCATCTGCAAGCGATTGGGGTTTTCGCCATAACGTCCATCGTCGGGACGGATCGAAGGTTCGACATAAGCCACATTCCAGGGCTCAGGGCCCAGGACGCGCAGCGCGGTGGCGGGGTTCATGGTGCCTGCGCCGACCTGGGTGTAATAAGGCTGCCAGATCAAACAACCCTCTTTTGCCCAAAAATCCTGTAGGGTCATGATAATGGATTGAAAAGAGAAATCTTGTTTCGCCATCGTCGCGCATTCCTGAATTTCCAGATTGAATAGCGCAAAATCGGGCACCAACGCGCCCAATCTTTGTGCGGTTTGTCGAACTGTGGTGTTATTTTAATCGATAATTGGGCTTAGAAGCCGAACCTGCCAAAGCTTAAACCCAGCAGGTAAAGCGCCAACAGCAGAACGACAGCGCTCAGAGCAACCAGGAGGAAAAACGCAACCTGTTTCACCCGGTCAACCGGTTTTCCTCCACTGACCTTCCCGTTTTGAGCGTTGACAAAGAGATGATAGGGATCGGTTGGTTTCATCTCGGCAGCTTTGCGCAGCAAGAGGCGAGCTTCAGCGAAATCGCCGCCTTTGACAGCCGCAATGCCGGCGTTTAGCGTACGTCGATAAAACGGTTCGTCAAATGCCCGGCGCGGGGTAAATCCTTGGGGCAGGGACATGTTAGCTTTGGGCTTTCAGGTAAACAATTTCTCCTGCAACGATGGTCATGGTTGGGTTGCCTTGCGAGTCGAGGATAGTCAAGTCAGCATCGGCACCGACTTCCAGGCGCCCTTTGCTGGTCAGCCCCAGGACACGGGCAGGCGCCTGAGTGAGGCAAGGTAGGATGGCTTCCATGGACACATTGCAGTACGCCATCATGTTTTGCAAAGCGGTGGCAGGTTTCAAAATACTCCCCGCCAGGGTGCCGTCTTTCAGGCGGGCACTTTGTTCATCGACAAAGACTTCCTGTTTTCCACCGAGAGGATAACGGCTTGGCGGCATGCCCAAGGCGCTCATTGCATCCGTCACCAGTACCACTTGTTCGGGGCTGCGGCTCTGGTAGGCAAGCTTGAGCATCGCCGGGTGGACATGAATTCCATCGGCGATCAGACTGATGGTGATCTCTGGATGGGTGAGGATTGCCCCCACCAGACCAGGGGCGCGGTGATCGAGGGGGGGCATAGCATTATACAGATGGGTTACATATCGAAAGCCTTGCTCAAAAGCAGTGATGGCTTCTTCATAAGTGGCAAAGGAATGCCCGATGGAAAGGACAATGCCGCGTTCGCGCAGGGTTTGGGCAAGTTCAAAGGCGCCCGGCAGTTCGGGCGCCAGAGTGACCAGCCGAACACCATTGGCAGCCTGCCAATCTGCAATCAGGTTCAGGTTGGGTGGTTGTATAAACTGGGGATTATGAGCGCCTTTCTTCTTGGGATTCAAAAAGGGGCCTTCAAAGTGCAGACCTAAAGGGATTGCTCCCCGCCATCCTGGAGGTGGACCGCCTTTCCATACCTCGATCGCTTGTTGAAAAACCGTCATTGGTGAAGTGACGATGGTAGGCAAAAAGGCAGTAAAACCAAACTCAGGCAGACGGGCGGCAATCTCCCACAGCCGCTGGGGTTGCTCGGCGAAATCCACGCCAAAAGCGCCATTGATCTGCAACTCGATCCACCCCGGCGAAGCGAGGAGGCCTTGGCAATCGATTGCCTTTCCCTCAGGGGAGAGCTCGGCTTCGCCACAGGGGACAATTTGGGTGATCCGCCCTGCGGCGATGGAAAGGCAAGCATCTTTAACCCAGCCCTGCGGGGTAAAGACATCAAGGTGGAGAAGGTGGAGAGGTTGACTTTGCATGGCAGCTTCCTTGGGGTTTCCGATGAATTGGAACTGGATTTATTATAGCCTTTTTGCTCGGTTTGCGGGTCGGATTCTATATCGGCTTTTCTGACCTTTTTATTAGGGCGAAGATGCTGTTGTGAGAAAGGCATTCGCCTCGCTTCAGGCAACTCCTACGCGCCGGAGTGGCGATATTTTGCGATAAAATTTGGGCTACCTGCAAGGTCTTTTGTCAGGAGCAACTTGCCGCAAGGAGACATGATTGCTATCCTGTTCTCCATCATCGCTAAAGGAGGAGTCCCGTGCCGAAAGGTTTGCGTGAACTGGGAATTGATTTTCAATCACCGGCTTTTATTGCCGATCCCTATCCTGCGTATGATATTTTACGCCAGGCGAGTCCGATTGTGTTTGATGCGGATTGGAAATTGTGGTTTGTCAGCGCCTACGAGGACATTAACACTTTGTTACGTGAGCGCCGCTTGGGCAGAGATATGGAAGGGGCGCCCAAGCCTGATCCGCACACGCCTTTTGGCAGGTTCCATCACAACTCGCTGATGGAAAAAGAACCGCCTGATCACACCCGTCTGCGCAGTCTGGTCAATAAAGCCTTTACCCCGGCTCGAATCGAAGCATTGCGACCGCACGTTAGCGAGATTGCCCATCGTCTGCTGGACGCCGTTCTACCCCGCGGCGAGATGGACTTGTTAGCCGACTTTGCCGAACCCCTTCCGGTGATGGTGATTGCTGAATTGTTAGGCGTGCCGGAGGATGGACGCGCCTTCCTGCGTCCCTGGTCTCATGCCATTGTGGCTATGTATGAACTCTCGCCCAGCGCCGAGGATGCCCGCAAAGCCAACCGGGCAGTAAGCGAGTTTTCTGCCTATCTTCAAGGCCTGATCGGTGAGCGCCGGCTTGCCCCTCGGGAGGATTTGATCAGCGCTTTGGTTGAGGCAGAAGAGGAGGGCAGCCGGCTCAGTGAAGATGAGCTGGTGGCAACTTGTATCCTGATGCTCAACGCTGGGCATGAAGCCACGGTTAATGCCATCGCCAATGGGATGCTGGCGTTCTTTCGCCACCCTGAGCAATATGATTTGTTGAAAAAGTCTCCTGAGCTGATCAAGACGGCTGTCGAAGAGGTCTTACGCTATGATACTCCTTTGCAACTATTCCGCCGCTGGGTTCGAGAAGACCTGGACTATCAAGGCTTTCATTTCCCCAAAGGGGAGCAGCTTGCCCTGCTCTATGCAGCCGGCAACCGTGACCCTGCTCGTTTCCCCAACCCGCACTCCTTTGATATCACCCGCCAGGACAATCCCCATTTAGGTTTTGGGGCCGGCATTCACTATTGTGTTGGCGCACCGTTGGCGCGTCTGGAAATGCAAGTTGCCTTTCAGGTTTTGATGGAAAGGCTGCCAAACCTGCGTCTGGCAGCTCGAACCGTGGAATATCGCCCCAATTTTGTCATTCGGGGCTTGAAAGCTTTGCCGGTTCTCTTTTGAGGCCGGTTTGACCACGAGATGGCATTAACCTCCAAAGCGCCTGCTCAACGGGTGATTTTTGGGCGATTGTCGCAAGCGGCGCTTTCTGACGAGCCAAATTGGTATAATGAAAGGTCTGAAAGATACACTATTTGGTAGGAAACAGTATGTCTCAAGATGTCTTGCGGGTCGTTGGAGCGCGCGTTCACAATTTGAAAAACATCAGCGTTGATATCCCGCGTGATAAGCTGGTGGTCATCACCGGTCTTTCGGGGTCGGGCAAATCCTCCTTAGCTTTCGATACCATCTTCGCCGAAGGGCAGCGCCGCTATGTCGAATCGCTCTCGGCGTATGCGCGTCAATTTTTGGGGCAGATGGAGAAACCCGATGTTGACTATATTGAAGGGCTTTCACCGGCCGTTTCCATTGATCAGAAAGGTGTTTCTCACAATCCGCGTTCCACCGTTGGTACGGTGACCGAAATTTATGACTATCTCCGCTTGCTCTATGCCCGCATCGGTATTCCCCATTGTCCGGTCTGTGGCCGCGAGGTGACCAAACAATCGGCGCAGGAAATTGTCGATGCCATCGTAACTCTGCCGCCTGGAACGCGCTTTCTGGTCTTAGCTCCTTTAATCCGCGGCCGCAAGGGCACCCATCAGGCGGTCTTTGAGGAGATTCGCAAGGCCGGTTTTACCCGTGCCCGGGTGGACGGGCTGGTCTATTCTCTCGAGGAAGAGATCCCCTTAGATCGTTATAAACTGCATACCATCGAGGCGGTGGTAGATCGTTTGATCATCCCGCAAGCAGACGAAAATGAAGATCAAGCGACTTTCCGCAGCCGTCTGACCGATTCGGTGGAGACGGCTTTGAAGTTCGGTGAGGGCTATCTTACCGTCCAGGTCATCCCAACTGCTTCAGCCGAGCGCTTCCCTGATCTCGCCGCAGATTCGTCCGGTGAGCCTGCGCCATACGACTGGCACTTTTCTGAACACCTGGCTTGCCCCGAACATGGGGTTAGCCTGCCTGAGATTGAGCCGCGCACTTTTTCTTTTAACACCCCACATGGTGCCTGTCCGGAATGTCAGGGGTTGGGAGGAAAACTGGTCATCGATCCAGACCTGCTCATCCCGAACAAAGAACTATCCCTCAACGAAGGGGCGATCATCGTCTCGGAATGGCATGGGCCGCGCGAAGAGGGAGGCTATTACTGGCAAGCCTTGCAGGCGGTTGCCCGTGAATACCAGATCGATTTGAACGCTCCGGTCAGCAGCCTGCCGCCAGAAAAACTCGACCTTATCTTGTATGGAACGGGTGGGCGAGAGGTGACCATTCGTTATAACCGCGAAGGTCGCGAGGCCACCTTCCGCGCCCCATTTGAGGGGGTGATCACCAACCTGCATCGCCGCTATCAGGAAACCAACTCGGAATACATTCGCGAAAAAATTGCCGAAGTGATGAGCGAAGTGGTTTGTCCGCGCTGCAATGGGCAACGGCTGCGCGAGGAAGCTCTGGCAGTGACGGTAGACGGTTATAACATCATCCAGGTCACCGAATGGCCGGTCCTACGCACATTACAATGGGTCGAACATCTGAGCGGCGAAAATTCCCCCCTGACGGCACGGCAGAAGATGATTGCCGAACGCATCCTGAAGGAAATCAAGGCGCGGCTGGGCTTTTTGGTGGATGTGGGTCTGGATTATCTGACCCTCAAACGCACGGCTGCCTCGCTTTCCGGAGGAGAAGCGCAGCGCATTCGCCTGGCAACGCAGATTGGCTCGCGTTTGATGGGCGTGCTGTATGTACTGGATGAACCTTCGATTGGCTTACATCCCCGCGATAATGCCCGCCTGTTGCGCACCCTGGAAGGCCTGCGGGATCTGGGCAACACCGTCCTGGTTGTGGAACACGATGAAGAAACCATCCGCTCGGCGGATTGGATTGTGGACTTAGGTCCAGGCGCAGGGGAAAATGGCGGCGAAATAGTCGCTCAAGGCAGGCTGGAAGACATTCTGAATCATCCTCGTTCTTTGACCGGCGCCTATCTCTCGCGTCGCTTGCAGGTGCCCATTCCAGGCATGCGGCGCAACGGCAACGGCAAAGTCTTGCGCGTCATCGGGGCGCGCGAGAACAACTTGAAAAACATCAATGTCGAGATTCCATTGGGTCGTCTGGTGTGTATTACCGGCGTCTCGGGCTCGGGGAAATCTACCTTGGTGGTGGAAATCCTTTACAAAGCCCTGGCGCAACATCTCTATCACACGCATACCCAGCCCGGCGCCCATGATCGCATCGAAGGGTTAGAACATCTGGATAAGGTGATCAATATCGATCAATCGCCCATTGGCCGCACGCCGCGCTCAAATCCGGGCACTTACACCGGCTTGTTTGATCTGATTCGCGCCCTTTTTGCCGAACTACCGGAAAGCAAAATGCGCGGTTACAAACCGGGGCGCTTTTCTTTCAATGTGCATGGCGGACGCTGTGAAGCCTGTCAGGGACAGGGACAACTGCGCATCGAAATGCAGTTCTTGCCCGACGTTTATGTGCCGTGTGATGTCTGCCATGGAGCGCGCTTCAATCGAGAGACCTTACAGGTGCGCTTCAAAGATTACAACATCGCCGACGTTCTGGACTTAACCGTGGATAAGGCAATGGAGGTCTTTGCAGCCTTTCCCAACATGGTCAATCGCTTGAAAACCCTGCAGGATGTTGGGCTGGGCTATATTCGCATCGGTCAGCCAGCGCCCACCCTTTCGGGGGGTGAAGCCCAGCGGGTGAAGTTAGCTAAAGAGCTTTCGAAGCGTTCTACCGGACGCACGCTCTATGTATTGGATGAGCCGTCGGTCGGCTTGCATGCTGCAGATGTGCATAAACTGATCGAGGTTTTACAACGCCTGGTGGAAGGGGGGAATACGGTCTTGATCATCGAACACAATCTGGACATTATCAAAGTGGCTGACTACGTTATTGATTTGGGACCGGAAGGGGGCGATCGCGGCGGAGAGGTAGTGGCGGTGGGAACGCCCGAGGAAATTTGCGCCAATCCACTTTCCTATACGGGTCAGTTCTTGCGCCGCATTGTGTGCTTTTAAGCAAAAACCGGGGAGTGCTGAGAATGCAAGTTCTCTCTGTGGTGAGTTACAATACAAACCTTTTTACCCTGGAGAGAGCACAGTGGTGAGACAACCTCTTGGGGAACCATGATTTTTGCAGGGAGTCAAGAGAAAAAACAACAAGGTTAACAAAAGATGAGAGGTCATTTTCGTATAGTTTTGCGATAGACAGGGGGGCTGGAATCAGATAAACTCATGCACAAGTATAGCAAAGGTTTTTCAAGGACGTAAGGCAATGAATTATCTCTCGCTTTCGCTCATCCTAGGTAGCTTGTTGGTTCTCATTGTAGTCATTGAGAACCCATTACCGGTTTGGGCAACCTCGCGGAGATAATTCTATCTACCTAAGGAAGTAACGAAACGGGGCTGCCCAGCAAGAGCAGCCCCGTTCAGTTTTCTGTCGAGGTGAGAATGAGATCAGATCGAATCAAGAAAGGCTATGAAAGAGCTCCCCATCGAGCCCTGTTAAAGGCAACGGGGGTACGGGATGAGGATTTCGCTAAACCCTTTATTGCTATCGTCAATTCTTATGTCGATATTGTGCCAGGGCATGTGCATCTTCAGCAATTCGGCAAGCTGGTCAAAGAAGCGGTGCGGGCAGCCGGCGGTGTACCGTTTGAGTTCAATACCATTGGTGTGGATGACGGCATCGCAATGGGACACCTAGGTATGAAATACAGCCTGCCCTCCCGCGAGTTGATTGCCGATAGCGTTGAGACCATGATCGAGGCGCATCAGTTTGATGGCATGGTTTGCATTCCCAACTGCGACAAAATTGTGCCGGGAATGATCATGGGCGCATTGCGGGTGGATATCCCCACCGTTTTTATCTCTGGTGGACCAATGGCAGCCGGAAAAACCCCCGATGGTGAGACCATCGATCTCATCTCAGTCTTTGAAGGGGTAGGGGCTTATAAAGCCGGCAAGATCAGTGAAGCGCGCTTGAAAGTCTTAGAGGACTTTGCCTGCCCATCTTGTGGTTCTTGTTCGGGGTTGTTCACTGCTAATTCGATGAATTGTTTGCTGGAGGCGCTTGGGTTAGCCCTGCCATTTAATGGCACGGCTTTAGCCCAAACTGCGGAGCGGGAGGAACTGGCGCGCCGCGCCGCTGCCCAGATCATGACCCTGGTCGAGCGCCAGATTACCCCGCGCCAGTTGGTCACACTGGAAACCATCGACGATGCCTTTGCGTTGGATATGGCGATGGGTGGCAGCACCAATACCGTTCTGCACACCCTGGCTTTTGCTTATGAAGCTGGAATTTCCTACCCGTTAGAACGCATCAACGCCATTGCCGACAAAACCCCTTATCTCTCGAAGATCAGCCCTTCTGGGCCCTGGCATATGGAGGACTTGCACCGCGCCGGCGGTATCCCGGCTATCCTGAACGAGATTGCGCGGGGGGGAAACACGCTACACCTCGAACGCTTGACAGTAAGTGGGGTAACCTTAAAAGAAGCCATTGCCGGCATCACCGTGCGCGATCCTGAAGTGATCCGAACGCTCGAAAACCCGCACAGCCCGACCGGGGGTCTAGCCGTGTTATTTGGCAACTTAGCCCCCGAGGGTAGCATTGTCAAAACTGGGGCGGTCGTTCCATCAATGCGCCGCTTCAGCGGTCCGGCGCGTATCTTTGAGAGCCAGGAAGAAGCCTTAGAGGGTATTTTGGGCAAGCAAGTGCAGCCTGGAGAGGTCGTGGTGATCCGCTATGAAGGTCCGCGCGGCGGGCCAGGGATGCAGGAGATGCTTGCACCTACCTCTGCCATTATGGGCATGGGGCTAGGAGAATCGGTTGCGCTGATCACCGACGGGCGATTTTCGGGCGGCACGCGCGGAGCCTGTATCGGGCATGTCAGCCCTGAAGCTGCCGCAGGCGGGCCGATTGCCGCCTTGCGCAATGGGGACATCATCGAGTTGGATATCGACCGACGCACCTTAAACGTGCGTTTGAGCGATGAAGAAATTCAGGATCGTTTGGCGGCGTTGCCGCCATTTGAACCGCGCACTACCAGCCGGTGGTTGCGCCGTTATGCGCGCTCGGTTACCAGCGCGTCCCATGGAGCTGTTTTGATCTAAGTTCGAAGTTGACAACGAAAGAGAGGTACCCGATGGAACTAAGTGGAGCTGAAATTTTATGGGAATGTCTGATGCGGGAAGGTGTCGAAGTGGTCTTCGGTATTCCTGGCGGGGCAAACATGCCCATCTACGATGCCATGCTGAAATATCCGGTTCATCATGTGTTAGTGCGTCATGAACAGGGCGCGGCACACATGGCGGATGGGTATGCACGCGCTTCTGGCAAAGTTGGGGTTGCAATGGCAACCTCAGGCCCAGGTGCAACCAATCTGGTGACCGGCATCGCTACGGCAATGATGGACTCTTCACCGGTGGTGTTTATCACCGGCCAGGTTCATGCGCATCTGATCGGCGGCGATGCTTTTCAGGAGACGGATGTGACCGGCATCACCCTGCCCATTACCAAGCACAATTACCTGGTTACGCGGGCAGAAGAGATTGCTCAGGTCGTGCGCGAAGCGTTTTATATCGCTCGCACCGGACGTCCTGGCCCGGTTTTGATCGACATTTGTAAAAATGCTCAGATTCAAAAAACCGAATTTGTCTATCCTGAAAAAATCGAATTGCCGGGGTACAAACCGCCCCGCACTGCCCCAGCGGCTGAGTTGAAGAAGGCCGCCCAAATGAT
>Ga0308410_1001149_pt1 | contig 15226 bp, 9 predicted proteins | sample HotsprOSTMatCore_FD_203467 | JGI IMG/M metagenome (GOLD analysis project Ga0308410, IMG submission 203467) | Hot spring phototrophic mat microbial communities from Octopus Spring, Yellowstone National Park, Wyoming, United States -... | ecosystem: Environmental > Aquatic > Thermal springs > Hot...
GTCTCACTGCCAGAAAGCCAGACGGCCAGCGCGACGGGCGCCGGCCAGTGCTAGAGGGAGATGTCCAATGCAAGCCAGGCAGACCCGGATCACCGGGATCATCTTGATCGTTCTTGGAATCGTGGCAGTATTCAAGCTCTGGTGGCTCCTGCCGGCGGCGCTGCTGGCCCTTGGCGGCGCGGTGATCTACCGACGCCAGCGGGCCATCGGGCGCGTGGCCGAAGCGGTGCAAGCGCTACTCTGGGGCGTGGGGCTGGCGGCATTGCTGCTCGCCGATTTCATCTTCCCGGGGGTGTTGATCCTGGGTGGCGTGAGCCTGCTGCTGCGGGGCCGCGAGGGCGACATGGACGCGCGCCTGCGGACCATGGTCGCGCGCCTGCGCCGCGCCCCGGCGACGAGCGCGCCGCAAAGCGCCCCGCCGCCCCCTGTGACGGTCATCGCCGAGAACGAGCGCCCCGCCACGAACGAAACCATCCGCCTCTGAGGGCGGGCAGCGCGGCCAGAAGCGCCGGATCGGCTATCCGCTCCGCGTTAGCGGTTGAGGTTCAGGGAGGGTTGCCCCTCCCTGAATCGTTTTTCGGGCCTGGAGGGCGTAGCTCTTATTGCCCTGGAGTTCACAAGTTGGGTTGTGCGCAACGCGGATGCGACCGCGCGCTCCGGAAAGGCGCATCGCGCCCCTCCTCCGTACGCGCCTGCGGTACAGAAAGCGTAGCTGGAAATGGCTGTGGTTTATACTACATCTGCTATGAGACGATACTTCGCCTTGCGCCGGATCACTCTGGGGCCGCGGCGATTGCGATAGATAGTGATCAGCGCCTGAACATCGCCGGTATCGTTTACAACCAGAACAACACCCTCGAGGCGCAGGTACCGTCGGCATGTGTCCTGATCGCCGGGCAAGTCCCGGCGTCCGAGAAAGATATAGAGCGCCGCTTCCAAAGGGGCAACCAGATGAGCGTCCAAGACCACCCTTACTACGAACAAATCTCCAGACACCTCACCGATACGCTTATCCGGATTGACAAGCGACTCGATGACCTCAATCCGCCGATCGCCTACGGCGGTGATCGTTATTCGCATCGTGCGCTGCAAAAGCAGAACCTTGAAGAGATTGAGAAGTTAAAGCTAAGCCGCCAGAAACCGTTTAGTGCGCGCATCGACTTCGAAAGTCCTGATGAGGGCCAGGAGACGATTTATGTGGGCAGGGTTGCACTGCTTGATTGTCGCATCTACTCCTGGGCAAGTTCGCTTGCCAGGCGGCTGTATTATCGCCCCGATGACACCACCGACACAGAGAAGGTTCGGCTCATCCTCAACATCACTGTCGACAACGGCCGGCTGTGTGAGATATACAACCAGTATGTAGATGCCAGCGTTGAAGATGAACTCGTCCAGGCGCAGTTCACTGACTCACTGCTGTTCAGGCTCTTACAGGAAAGCCATGGCAAACTCCGCGATATCGTTGCCACGATCCAGAAGCAGCAGTATCGCATCATTCAATCATCGCGTGATCAGGTGCTCATCATCCAGGGCGCCCCGGGCAGTGGTAAGACATCGATCGCGCTGCACCGGGTTGCGTATCTCCTGCACAATTATCGCAGCGAGACCTTCAACGACCGGAACATCCTCATCCTTGGTCCTAACCGCCTCTTTCTGGGCCATATCTCCGCCATCCTGCCGTCCCTTGGGGAACGTCGCGTACCGCAGAAGACGGTTGATGAGTGGACAACAGAGTTGCTTGGCGACAAACTGGTGTTCGAATCCCAGGAAGAGTCGCTCGAAGCTCTCCTCGATGTGACCGAGAGCGCTTCGATGCGCGCGATGCGCTACCGAAACGCCAGCAATAAGGGCTCGCTCCAGATGGGCGTGCTCATTGATCGGTATGTCGAATCGATCTACGCTGACACCTTAGAGCGCATCACCAATACCTTCACGTGCGACTGCCACCTGACCGGCATCAGAGGCGCGAACGCAACGGCTGAACGATCTGCGGAGCATATTCGCGCCCTCATGAAGTCGGTTCAAAACCGTCCCTTGAATCTGCGCCGTGAGGCCGTTGAAGATTTGCTCCTCCGCGATCTCAGCCGAGAACTGCTCGACCAGCTCGGGAGCTACCTCATAGATGAGCAGAGCAGGAACAGACACGAGAAGGACGTTCGTGAAAAGATCCAGCACGAACTGCGGCATTACTTCAGCGGGTGGAATAGGGAAAACGTCGCAATTGCCTACCGCCGCCTGTTGCGGACACCCAGCCTGCTCCGCCGGCTGGGTGAAGGTCTTTTCAGCGATTGGGATCTGGAACTCCTGACCCAGGATGCGCCGACAAACAAGACCCCATTCCGCTTCAGCGATCTCGCCGCGTTGATGTATCTGAAGCTGGGCCTTGATGGTGCGGACGGTGTTGGCTATGAGCACATCGTCGTGGACGAGGCGCAGGACCTCACCCCACTCCACTTCAGGGTGTTGCAGGCCTACAGCCGCAGTTCCTCAATGACTCTGCTCGGCGATATGAGCCAGGGTATCTATGCACACCACGGCATTGAGCATTGGAGTGCTCTTCGTGATGCGCTAAAGGTTGAGAACCTGGTCCCTCAAACCCTGCGCGAGAGCTACCGCTCAACGCGCCAGATTATTGAGTTTGCGAATGGAATGCTCGCGCGCGTCGGCGTTGCCGCGGAGGATCTGGCTATCCCACTCAGTCGCCCCGGACCGACGCCGACAACCCACCGCTTTCAGCAGCGATCGCAGCTTGTTGCGAGTATCATCAGCACCGTGACGAGCGAGCGACAGAAGTGGTCGGCGATTGCTATCATCTGTAAGACGGCCTCCGCATGTCGCTTGCTGGCGAATGAGTTGACCGCCGCCGGATTCACTGACTATCAACTGCTGGTGGATCGCAACAGCCAGTACAAAGGCGCGATCGCAATCATCCCCTCGTATCTCACCAAAGGTATGGAGTTCGATGTCGTCCTGGTTGCTGATGCGGACGCCGAGACCTACCCACCTGATGCCCTGCACGTCAAACTGCTCTATGTTGTACTCACGCGCGCTGCGCATGCTCTGCACGTGCGCTGGCTTGGCTCGGTGACACCGCTCCTCGATCAGCAGCAGCCCTCCGTGCGGTTGCAGCCCGTCCTCGAAGGCGCGCTCAATCCGCAGTTGCAGACGATCAGCGAGTACGCAGCGGCGCGGCCGGGGCGACATGTGGACTGGTATGTCGAGCGGCTCGCGCAGATGGACAAATTGCGATTGCTCCGGACAGGCAAAATTGATGCTCATCTGATGGATGTGATCATGGCGGGTTATAACGCGGTATTAAGCGCTCATGATAACGGCGATGAGGAGGCAGCCATCGATCTGCTCGAAGATGATGTTCAGCAACTTCTGATCCAACAGGCTCAGTCACTCGACCAGTCGGATGACGCAGCGGTGCAAGAAGCGCTGGCGATTACCCAACTGGCCTATGGCCTCCTGCGCAACCATATGCGCAGCGCTGGGCTGGAGGTTGCTGAACAATCCGAGGTTCCATTGAGCCGACAGGTGATCCTGCTGGTAACACTGGCCCTGGCGACACGGCGTGGGCGATCGATCGCGAGCGCCGGTCGCTGGACAACCCGCCAGGTCGTCCTACAGTCAGTTGACAACAACCGCAGGGCGACCGCAGAACGCTGGCTAGCGACGCTGGAGCAGCATGGGATCATCGAGAGCCAGCAATCTGCGCAGCGTACACAGATCCGCGTCGTCACGAACTGGGTACAACCAATCCTTGAGCTAGGATTAGGTTACCTGACTGATGTCTGGGATCGTGAACTCCTTGACACCATTCCGCGCCTACCCAATCCCTTTGACATCGCAACACCACAAGCAACGGGGTAGAACCATGCACGGGGAACCTGCAGCTACAAATCTTGCCTCCATCCGCCAGCGCCGGGCAACTGCGGAGCAGCAGATCCAGGATCAGCTCCAGTCCTGCCACGAAGAGCAGGCGACGGTGCGAAGAACGCTCAGCGAGTTGCAGCTGCGGCTCGACCAGTTGCTGAACTATGAGTCTCAGCTTAACACCGAGCTTGCAGAGCTGGCACAGCGCAGCTTCGTCGAGGAGCGGACTGCGGCGGTCACCGCACTCGATACGAGCTTCGCCTCGTTCCTCCGGCTACACCCCTACTGGCTGGCGCGAGCCCGACTCGAACGCCAGGTGCAGGCACTCTATGCGCAAGATCCAGCCCTCAATAAGAAGATCGAAGCGTACCGCAAGGCAGAGTCGGGGGTCGAGGCGTGCCTGGAGGGAATTCCAGAGGCGCTCCGCCCGGCGGTTGCCCAGACGGTACAGACCGAGATCGAGAAGATCAGGCACCAGCTTGCCCCCTGGCTGGATCTGCAACAGCAGCGCCGCGATCTGCGGCCGGATGGGCCGCTTGTGATCCAGCTTATTCTGGCCCAACCCGCGGAGGATGAGCTCCTATACTGGGTGCTGCCCTTCCCGGCGAACCCGGCGAGCCTGGCGCCAGAAATCGCACCAGTAATGATCCAGGGCGCAGATCTAGTTGTCCGCGCCCTGGGTAGCTTCGGCAAGCATAGCGACTGGAGCATTGATGACCTCGATCTCGCCTCCTGGGAGGGCCGCAGCGTCGTTGTGGCGCTCGCCACCTACCGGGGTGAGGCACCGATCGAGCAGTCGGCCACACAGTTGCTTCAGCAGCAACTGGCGACCGCTCCGCTCTTCCAGGATGTCTTACTGGATTTGCGGATCGAGCGCATTTCCCAGGAGTCCTGGCAGCTCGGTGCTTACCAGGCAGCTACTGCGCCTTCAGCGGAACATTTACAGACATTTATGCCAGATGTTATGGACTTGAACAAGACTGAGGATGCAGATTTTCAAGCGCCGGTAACGGAGATAGTGAGTGATTGGTTTACTGGCAACGATATCAAACTGTGGAGCCGCAAGCAATCGGGCAAACTATCGCCGCAGGAGCAGCGGATGCGCACGCTCGTTATCCGCATGATTGGACGCGGGCTGCTTGGAGAGACCGCAGCCAGCCTTGACAGTCTCTGTCAGGGTCTGCCGGCCATTCACGCTGAGGCGCTACGCCGTGGGATTGAACTGGGCGTGACCGCAGGCGTGCTCTTGAAGGTGGATGCGGCGGATGGCACAGGACCAGCAATCACGTTGAACCCGGCACTGCTGGCTGATATGCAGAGTCTGATCAACCGTGAGCCGTCGCCATTGTGGGCTCCTATTGTCGCTCCACCAACCTCATCGAGTGGGACGATCGGGTGAAGTTCGATATTTGCACCCCGCAGGGGCGCCTGAGTCGCCTTGATCAGCTTGCGCCCGTCCCTCGAACGGGTAGGAACAGAGGGTGAAGCTGGTTGATGCGCTCCTGAAAACGCTTCAGCACGCCCGCCGGTATCGCCCGCGTCGAGGGCGTCACCGGCCAGAGCGAGAACCCTACCCATTCATCCAGGACGCATCCGACGACTTGCCCGACGAGCCGCAGGTGGTGTGCTCGTTGGGATTGACATGATATAGCTTTGACGCAAAGGCGCGAAGACGCAAAGATTTTGGAGCATCCTTTGCGGCTTTGCGCCTTTGCGTCAGATAATGAGCCTGTATGGACGAGAACACCATCAGTCAGCAGATCGTCACCGCAGCCATTGAAGTCCATCGCACGCTCGGCGGGCCGGGCTTGCTGGAAAGTGTCTATGAAGAAGCGCTCTGCTGGGAACTTCAGCAGGTCGGGTTGCTCGTGGAACGACAAAAGGTGCTGCCCATCCGGTATAAGACGGTCACGCTGGCAACGCCGCTCAGGGTTGATTTGATGGTAGGCGGCCTGGTCATCGTTGAGTGCAAGGCCACAGTCGAGTACAATCAGATCTTCGAGGCGCAGGCGCTCACGTATCTCCGCCTTTCCGGGCTCAGGCTCGCGCTGGTGATCAACTTCGGCGAGCGGCTGGTAAAGCATGGTATCCATCGCGTGGTGAACGGGCTGTAGGGGATGACGCCTCACCCCGCGCCTTGTTGACGCAAGGGCGCAAAGTTTTGACGCAAAGACGCAAGGGCGCAAAGTATATGTAAGTCTCTTTGCGGCTTTGCGGCTTTGCATCACACATCATCACGCGCCCTGTTGACGCAAAGACGCGAAGGCGCAACGTCTATGTATGGCTCTTTGCGGCTTTGCGTCTTTGCGTCAAACATCCCTTTGCGCCCTTGCGTCTTCGCCTCACCCAGCGCCTTGTTGACGCAACGGCGCAAAGGCGCAACGTCTATGTATGGCTCTTTGCGGCTTTGCGTCTTTGCGTCACCCATCCCTTTGCGTCGTTGCGTCACCCATCACGACGCGCGCGTGGTATGATGCGAGGCAGCGCATACCAACGAGGCTTGCATGGCCGCCATTCGCACGTATCAGGAAGCGCTCGATTACCTCTATAGCTTCGTCGATCCGGCGCGCAAGGCGGCATCTGACCCCGAGGCCGCGGCGCTCAACCTGGAGCGCATGCGGCGCCTGCTGGCGTCCGCCGGTGCCCCCCAGCAGGCCCTGCGCGCGGTGGTGGTAGCGGGCACCAAGGGCAAGGGCAGCACCGCGGCGATGATCGAGGCCATAGCCCGCGCGGCGGGGATGCGCGTCGGCCTCTTCACCTCGCCGCACCTCAGTTCCTATCGCGAGCGCATGCAGGTCAACCGCGTGTTGATCGATCAGGCCGAGTTGATCGCCCTGACGAACCTGACCCGGCCCGTGCTCGAGGCCTTCGACAGCGCCCCCCTCGGCCAGCCCAGCGTCTTCGATGTCGGCCTGCTGCTGGCGCTGCGCTACTTCGCCGCTCGCCAGGTCGATCTGGCCGTCATGGAGATCGGTCTGGGCGGACGCTTCGACAGCGTCAATGTGCTCACGCCGCTGGTGTCGGTGATCAGTTCGATCAGCTACGACCACATGGCCATCCTCGGGCGCACCTTGAGCGAGATCGCCTGGAACAAGGCCGGCATCCTCAAGCCGGGCACGCCCGCCGTGAGCGCGCCCCAACTGCCCGAGGCCGCCGCCGTGGTCGCCGAGGAGGCGCGGCGCGTCGGCGCCGGCCTGTTCATCGCCGATCCGGGCGGTCTCGTTTGCGCGCATGGTCACGGCCCGGCGCTGCGCTCCTACCCCGTGCCGCCGGTGACAGCGCTGCGCGGCGCGTTCCAGATCGAAAACGCCCGTCTGGCCCTGGGAACGGCCATGCTGCTCCGCGACCAGGGGCTGGAGTTGCCCGATGCCGCCCTTGCCGCGGGACTGGCCGGCGTCCACTGGCCCGGGCGCTTCGAACTCGTGCCGGGGACGCCGCCGGTGTTGATTGACGGCGCCCATAACGGCGACTCGGCCCGGAAACTCGTCGCCGCCATTCAGGCTGAGCTACCCCACGATCAGCTTATCGTCGTCCTCGGAACCTCGCGCGACAAGGATATCGGGGCCATCGCCGCCGCCCTGGCACCCCCCGCCGCCGCAGTGGTGATTACCCGCTCGCGCCACAATCGGGCTATGGACATCGACCGTATCGCCGCCGAGGTGCGCGCGCGCCTGCGCGGCCCCCTGCTGCTGGCTCCCGATTTGCCTGCGGCTCTCGCCATGGCGCGCCAGCTCGCCGGCCCCCGTGACCTGATCTGCGTCACCGGCTCGCTCTTCGTGGCCGCCGAGGCCCGCGAGGCCCTCGGTCTGGCGGTAGCGGATTGAATGGCCGATCCTGTCGGACTCAGGTGTCCTGCCCCGCCTTTGGGTCTTCGTGTCACACATCATCACGCGCCCTGTTGACGCAAAGGCGCAAAGGCGCAAAGCTATGTCTGTTCCCTTCCTCCCTTTGCGGCTTTGCGTCTTTGCGTCAAAACTTTGCGCCCTTGCGTCAACAAGGCGCGGGGTGAGGCGAAGACGCAACGACGCAAAGGGATGTTTGACGCAAAGACGCAAAGACGCAAAGAGCCATATATAGACTTTGCGCCTTCGCGTCTTTGCGTCAATAAGGCGCTGGGTGAGGCGAAGCCGCAAAGAGCCATACATAGACGTTGCGCCTTCGCGTCTTTGCGTCAACAAGGCGCGGAGTGAGGCGAAGCCGCAAAGAGCCATACATAGACGTTGCGCCTTCGCGTCTTTGCGTCAATAAGGCGCTGAGTGAGGCGAAGACGCAAGGGCGCAGCACGTACCACGCTCCCTGTGTTTGACATGCTATGGTATGATAGTAACCAGGCGTATTGAACAAATGTTCGCAAACATCCTGGGCGAGAGGGCTTCGCCCTCCCGAGCAAGCGCCTGTGTTCCTCCCGCGGTTTTACAGACTTCTGGCAGGACGCGCGCAATGGGGGGTGCGGGGAGGTGCAACTTCTCGGTGTCCCTCCACCGGGAACGTAGGCATGAATCCTGTCGCACGGACCAATCACCACGATGAAGCGCTTCCTTCCGGTGATGCTGGGGGTGATCCTGGCGGCGGCGCTGGTACTGATCTCCCAGCGGGAGACGGAGCGGCGCCTTGCCCCGATCTGGGCAATCAGCAGCTTCGACGGCGTCCGCTTCATCGCCGGCGCGCGCGAGCCGCCGTCTCCCCCCGTCTCGATGCCGCTGCCGACGCTGATGCCCCCCGCGCCGCGGGGCTTTACCCCCGCGCCCCCGGGTGAGCGCCCCTACGTGCCCATCCTGATGTACCACTACGTGCGCTCTGTGGACCGCGCCGCCGATCCCCTGGGGTTCAGTCTATCGGTAACGCCCGAGCACCTCGACGCCCAGCTCGGCTGGCTCACGGCCGCGGGCTACGAAAGCGTGCGGATGGATGCCCTGGCGGCCTGTATGCGCGGCGAAGGCCCCTGTCCCCTGCGGGCGGTGGCGCTCACCTTCGACGATGGCTACGCCGATGCCTTCACCACGGCCCTGCCCATCTTGCAGCGCCACGGCTTCGTGGCTACCTTCTACATCGTGAGCGGGTTTGTCGGGCAACCGGGCTACATGGGATGGGAAGAGATCCGCGCCCTGCGCGACGCGGGGATGGAGATCGGGGCACACAGCATCTCCCACCCCGACCTGACCGGGTTGGGGCTGCAGGAACTCCGGGCGCAGGTCGGGCAGTCGGGCGCGCTGATCGCCGCCGAAATCGGCCAGCCGGTGGTCAGCTTTTGCTACCCCGGGGGGCGCTTCAGCGACACGGTGGTGGCCGTCACCCGCGAGGCAGGCTACACCTCGGCAACGACCACCATCCAGGATGGACCGCAGAGCGACCCCTTCACCCTGCCGCGCCTGCGCATCTCCGGCGACCTGACCCTGGAGGGCTTTCAGTGGATGGTGGCGGCCTATCTACCGTAAGGCATGGTTTGTAGGAGATACACCGTTCACAGTGCTCCGCCCCCCTCCCAGCCTCCCCCCGCCAGCGGGAGGTGCCGGACGCCCTCCCCCAGCGGGGGAGGGTTGGGGTGGGGGCGAAGAGCTTATTTGCAAAGTATCGTGTCTAAGCCAGGGCGCACCCCTCCGCGCGCACGGGGAATGATGCAAAAAGGTGGGGAAACCAGGTTTCCCCACGCCCCTGCCTGGTAGGGAGTGGGGCAAGCGGGTTGCCCCGCGCCCCTGCCACAACGAATGGGCCGGGAGGGCTTCGCCCTTCCAACCCGTAACCGGATAACCTGGTTCTGCGAGAACGCGCTTAACGCCTCACAACATCCGGGCGATTCTGATAAGGGATAAACTCGCGCGCCAGTTCGCGCGGGATGCGCCCGAGAATGTGGGTGCCGGCGTTGTCGTACTCCTCGCGTTCCACCACGCCGCGCCGGTGCCAGAGCGAAACCAGGTCATTGCGCTGGTAGGGGATGCGCACATCGAGGGTGACCATCGCCTCGCCCAGGGCCATCTCGATGCGCGCCCGCAGGGTGTCGAGGCCCCAGCCCTGGAGCGCCGACACGGCAACGAAATCGCTCGGCAGCCCCATCTCCGATACCAGGGTGGCGACATCGGCAGCCTGCAGCCCCTGCATCAGATCAACTTTGTTGAGCACGGTGAGCATCGGGCGATCGGCCACGCCCAGATCGCGCAGGGTCGCCTCGACGGTCTGGGCGTGTTCCTGGGCGTTGGGGTGGGTCAGATCCACCACGTGGAGCAGCAGATCGGCCTCGTTGATCTCCTCCAGGGTGGCGCGGAAGGCGGCGATGAGCTGGGTGGGCAGTTTTTGAATGAAGCCGACCGTATCGGTGAGCAAGATCTCCTGGCCACCCGGCAGGATAATCTGGCGCGTCGTCGGGTCGAGGGTGGCGAAGAGCTGGTTGGCGGTGTACACATCGGCGCCCGCGAGGGCGTTGAGCAGGGTGCTCTTCCCGGCATTGGTATAACCCACCAGGGCCACCACCGGGATGCCGCTCTGGCGCCGGCGCTTGCGGTACAGTTCGCGGTGACGGTGGACATCGGCCAGTTGGGCCTTGAGCCAGGCGATGCGCCGGTCGATCAACCGGCGGTCGATTTCCAACTGCGTTTCACCAGGGCCGCGCAGACCAACCACGCCACCCGCCGAGGTGCCGCCACTGGTGCCCGCCTGCCGTTCCAGGTGCGTCCATTGGCGCCGCAGGCGCGGGAGCAAATACTGGTACTGCGCCAGTTCGACCTGCAGGCGGCCTTCGTGGGTCTGGGCATGCTGGGCGAAAATATCGAGGATCAGCGCCGTCCGGTCGAGTACCCCTACCTGGAGCACCTCTTCGAGGTTGCGCGTCTGGGCAGGACTCAGCTCATCGTCGAAGATCACCAGCCCGGCGCCGAGTTGCTCCCGCAGGGCCGCGACCTCTTTGACCTTGCCGGGGCCGATGAAGAACTTGGGATAGGGCTGATCGAGCCGCTGGAAGACGTGGCCGACCACTTCGAGGCCGGCGGTTTCGGCCAGCATGGCCAGTTCACGCAGCGAGTCCTCGGCGCTCCAGGGGCTGTGGAAACTGGCCACCTCGGCGCCGACCAGCAGCGCGCGAATGCGGGGCGCCGCGGTTGGGTACAGACGCTTGCCGTCCTGGGTTCGTAGATCTTCGATGGCTGCCTCCTCCTTGTGCCACGATCCGCCGGTGGCGGCGTGGGATGGCGCGGCCATCCCACGCATGGTTTTCGCCTGTTACTGTGATTATAACGCTTGCCAGGCGGCGAGACAAGCGACGTTGGGGGAAACCCGGTTTCCCCACATCCCCTGCGTGCGGGCGGCCCCCGCCCCAACCCTCCCGCCGGCGGGGGCCTGGGGAAACCTGGTTTCCCCACACCCCTGATCGAGCGGCAATCCGTTCCAACGAAGGTGCCTGCCCCCTCCCCAGCCCTCCCCCGCTGGGGGCGGGAGTCCGGCTCCTCCCCCCAGCGGGGGGAGGTCAGGAGGGGGGATTCAGCGCCGCATGCGCGTAGGTGAGCAGCCTATGTTCACCTCAGCCGTCCATGCGGCTGCGCCGCACAACGCCGCGATGAACATACGGTTGTTCCTGGGAGGGCGCAGCCCTCCCAGACCCTCCCGCGGGTGGGGGAATGGGGAAACCCGGTTTCCCCATTCCCCTCTTCGAGAGCCTATGTTCACGTTAGGGAAGTTCCCCCGAGGGCGTCGTCTGACCCTGACCCGCCTCTTCCGTCTCGGCATGCCATAGCCCGCGGGGCGCAGGGACGCGCGCCACGACCAGCGTGCCGGCGCCGGGAGCGCTCTCCACGCGCAGGTCACCGCCCAGCGCGGCCAGCCGCTCAGCCATCACCCGCAGCCCGAGGCGTTCCCCCAGGCGCGTGTCCCTGGCGAGACGGGCGGTATCGAAGCCCGGCCCCCAGTCGCGCACCTCCAGACACACCGCTTCGCCGGCCTGGACGAGTGTCAGGGCCGCCCGGCGTTCGCCGGCATGCTTCGCCGCGTTCGACAGCGCCTCATGGGCCACGCGGAAAAGCGCCAGTTCCACCGCGGGCGGCAGTCGTTCGGGGCCCAGCCGCTCGTCAAGCGCGATGGTCCAGCCGTCCTGGCGCAGGGTATCGGCCAGGAGGCGCAACGCGCCCGCCAGGCCCAGGGTTTCCAGGGCCGTCGGGCGCAGGCCCTCGATCAATCGGCGCGTCTCGGCGAGCGTTTGCCGCGCCAGCCTGACCAGGCGGCGCAGGCTGGCGCGCTGGTGCGGCCCGCCGAAGCGCTGCGCCTGTTCCAGGGCCTGTAGATGGTAGTAGAGGCTATGCACCAGTTGTCCAACGCCATCGTGGACCTCGGCGGCAAAATGGCGGCACATCTCCTCGCCCGCCCATACGCGCTCGGCGAGAAACTCGCCCCCGGCGAACGCCGCCAGGCCCTCGAAGATGGCGCGCTCCGCCTCGCCGAGGCCGCGCGGCTGCCGGTCGAGCACACAGAAAGATCCCGCGGGATGCGCGTTGCTATCGCGCACGGGCCAGACGCTCAAAAAGCGCATGCTGAGGGGCGCCTGGAGCAAGGGGCTGGCAACGAAGCGGGGATCGCGGCTAAGATCGGCAACCACCAGGGGTTGCTCACGGGAGGAGGCATAGATACATGCCACCAGGGCCCGGTTCAAGGCATCGGGCGCGAGCTCAAGCGAAGGGCAGCACCACTGCCCGTGGCCGTCGGGCAGGATCAGGAACGCCAACGGCGCCCGTAGGAGGCGTGCGGCAAATGCGGCAAACCGGTCGGGGCGCGAGGGGTGAGAAGCGGGGTGGCCGAGGGAGGTGGCAACGGGAAGGGCCGGCTTGCTCCTGGGAGAAAAGGGGTATGCCATAGGATGGAAGACCTGAACCAGAGCGCTGCCTCCGCCGGGCAGCGCAAAGCGACGCCAGAGGATGCGATAGAGCGTAGTATACCTCCTCCACGGCACTCCGCTGTAACCACAGGGTGTGACGGAACGTCTTGCACGGTGCCTGGTTCCGTCGGCCTGAGGTGAACATCGTTCGCCGCGTTCAGCCCCCCTCCCAGCCTCCCCCCGCTGGGGGGAGGAGCCGGGTTCCCTCCCTCAGCGAGGGAGGGTCAGGGAGAGGGCCATCACCGTGCCCACGGAGCCGCGCTGCGGGCGGGACGCCCGCGCTCCCAGGCCATGTTCATCGGGCGTTGTGCGCCATGCGCATGACCGTCTCACGTGAACATCGGCTGCTGGAGCAGGGGTGTGGGGAAACCCGGTTTCCCCACGCCCCCGCCCGCGGGAGAGTCTGGCCCTCAAGCAGGGGGATGGGGAAACCAGGTTTCCTCACGCTCCCGCCCGCGGGAGGGTTTGGGAGGGCGCCGCACACCACCCGATGAAAACGGGGGCATGGGGGAACCTGGTTCCCCCATGTTCACGTAAGCCCTCGGCTACGGAGGCGAAAGCCACCTGCGTGGCCTCGCGAGCCGGCGCGCGGGAGCAGGCAGCGGTGGCGCGCCCCCCTCCCAACCTCCCCCCACTGGGGGGAGGCGCTCTGGATCCTATTTCCGGGCAAGGACATCATTCAGGCGGCGGCGGGCGCGCAACACTGCCACGGGCGGGACGGCGGGGGCGATCCAGGCCTCCAGATCGGACAGACTGGCGGTGCGGCGGGCCTGGATGGCGCGGCGTTGGGCCGCCAGGGTGGGAAATTCGCGCAGCGCTTCAAACCGGCCCTGAAGGATGGCCCATTGCCCGCGCAGCAGGCCATAGGTGAGGGCCAGCAGGTCGTACCGGAGGATGGCCGGCCAGCAGGCGCGCAGCAGCGGCCCGGGCAGGCAGCGGATGATAACCCGCAGCCGGTTGCGGGCCAGCAGACGTTGCTTGAAGGGGCTGCCCTCGACGCCACTGGCCGAGTACACGTGCCGCGCCCGCGCCCGAGGGGCCAGCACGCACCCCCAGCCGCGCAGGCGCGCGCGCCAGGCCAGGTCGGCGTCTTCGAGGTAGTTGAAGAAGGCCGGCTCAAAGCTGCCCACATCGGTAATCAGGTCGCGGCGAAGCAGGGCCAACCCGCCGCTGGCCCCGAACACCGGCTCGGAGCGGGCAGGCAGCGCCATCACCGGCAGACCCTGCAGATGGTCGGTTGCCACTCCATCGCGCTGAAACCGAATGCCGGCCGAGGCCACCGTATCGGCTTGCCGGCTGAACGTGAGCACCCCCGCCGCCACGCCGGCCCCCGGAGCGTCGCGCAAGGCCTCCCAGAGCGCGGCCACGCAGCCCGGCTCGGCCAGGGCATCGTCATTGATCAACAGCAACAGGGCGCCTCGCGCCGCCGCGATGCCGGCAGCCGTGCCTCCGGCGAAGCCGCGGTTCTCCGGCAGTTCGATCACGCGCACATCGGGGGCGTGGCGGCGCGCCCAGCCCCCCGCCCCATCGCGGGAGCGGTTGTCCACCAGGACAATCTCATCATCGGGGGTCAGTTGCGCCCGCAGCGCGCTCAGGCAGGCGGGGAGGTAGCGCAGGCCATTCCAGGTGGGGATGATCGCGGAGAGCGATGGTCTTTCTGCCATGCCATACATAATGACCGGGTGAAGGGCCGCGCCGGAGCGCACCCTCACCCGGTCACCGCCCATCTGGTGGGCCGCCCGGGATTCGAACCCAGAACCTGTCGGTTATGAGCCGATTGCTCTGCCGTTGAGCTAGCGGCCCGTCCATCGCCTGTATTATACCAAATCCAGTTGGCAGTTCCGCATTGTCGTTGCCGTCATCGCTCATCGTGACGCCATGCGCGGCAATCTGCAATCCAAAATCCGCAATCGGAAATGGTATTATATGCCGTCCCGGCGGGGTAGGTCAACCAGGGTTGTTCCTGGGAGAGCTGCGCCCTCCCAAACCCTCCCACCGGGTGAGGGAATGGGGAAACCTGGTTTCCCCATTCCCCTGCTCGAGGGCGCAGCCCCCCCAACTCCTCCCGCGGGCGGGGGTGTGGGGAAACCCGATTTCCCCACACCCCTCTCCGCGGGACTATGTTCAGTCAGGGCTTCTGCCCGACCACCAGCAACATCGAGCGGGTCGGCGGCAGCGCGGCGGTGGCGGCGGCAAAAAGGCCCTTGGCCAGCACACGCAGCGGGGCGGTGCGCAGGCGCGCCGCTTCCAGGCCAACCCGTTCCCAGGGGGCCTCAAAGCGGCGCTGGATCACCCGGAAGCCGGCTCGCTGCGCCAGCCAGGTCAATTCGCCCATCGTATAGGTGCGGGCGTGGGTAGTATAGCGCGCCTCGCCCTCCAGCAGCATCTGATGGCGGAACTCGGCGCGGGTGCTCAGGCTCATCCAGAGGGCCGCGCGCAGAATGGTGCGCAGGCGGCTCTTAAGGTACAGTTCATTCGGGGTGGTGATCAACAGCC
>Ga0308410_1001151_pt1 | contig 15217 bp, 6 predicted proteins | sample HotsprOSTMatCore_FD_203467 | JGI IMG/M metagenome (GOLD analysis project Ga0308410, IMG submission 203467) | Hot spring phototrophic mat microbial communities from Octopus Spring, Yellowstone National Park, Wyoming, United States -... | ecosystem: Environmental > Aquatic > Thermal springs > Hot...
GATCGTCTCGCACGACGTTGCGGGCAACGTCAACCCCGCCTACCCGCAGCAGTACCAGGGGCGGCAACGGGCGCGCATCGCCTCGCGCGCCCAGATCGAGGAGCTCGCGCGTCGGTTCGACCCGGAACTGGCAGGCCCGAACCGCCTCTCCAACCAGGGCGCACCCATCGACGTGGTGCTCCCCGACGGCCGGCAAGTGACCATCTCCGGCAACGGCCGCACCCTGGCCCAAGCGGTGATGTACCAGCTTCACCCGCAGCGGGCGCAGGCCTACCGTGAGCATCTGGCGCGCATCCTGCCGGAGCTGGGCATCGACCCCAAGGCGCTCGAAGGCATCCAGATGCCTTCGTTGCGGCGCGTCCTGCGCGGCCCGGTGCGCCTCGGCCAGTTCGCCGAGGAGTCCAACACCGAGACCGTGGCGCGGCGCTCGGCCGCCGAGATCGCCACGAGCGACGCCAAGAAGCTCTCGCCCGAGCTGCTCCGAGCCTTCCAGCCGTCGGAGTCCGGCGAAATCGGCACGGCCGAGAATGCCGAGTTCGTGCGGCAGTTCTTCGAGGCGGTGATCCCGCCCGCCGAACGCGGCGCCTACATGACCCCGAACGGTCTGCTGTCGCAGGAGGGGGAGCGGCGCCTGCGCAACGCCATCTTCGCCGCCGCCTACGGCGACGCCTCGATCGTTGAGCGCATGGCCGAGTCCCGCGAGGACGCTGCCCGGAACCTCACGCAGGGCATGCTTCGCGCCGCACCCCATGTCGCACAGATGGAAAGCGACATTCGCGCCGGGGCGCTCCAGCCGCTCAGCGCGGCCCAGGACGTCGCGGCGGCGGCGCGCAAGCTGGATTTCCTGCGCCAGCGCTCGCAGACGGTCGAGCACTATCTGGCGCAGCAGCCGATGTTCGGGCGCGAATTGACGCCTGAGGCTGAGGCGTGGCTGCGCGTCTTTGCGCGGTTTGGGAATTCTGCCCGACAGGTGGCCGATCTGTTGCGCGCCTATGCCGATTACGTGCGCTCGCTCGGGCATCCGCAACAGGCCAACCTGTTCGGAGGCGGGCCGGCCCCGACAAAGCTCCAGGCGCTTCACCAGGCGGTGGCGGCGGTTACGGACGAGGCGACAGCGAAAGAGCTCGTGCCCGTGCCCCGGCAGCAGCCCGCGCCGCCGCAGCCGACCGCTCCGGCCGTGGCGCCGCCGCCTGCCGGGCCGCGTCCGCAGCCGCTGTCAGCGGTGCGGGGCGAAACAGCGCCGCGCCGCGATCTCCCGCCGTTCATCACCCGCCCACCGGCCCTTCGGCAGCCTGCGGCCAACTTGCCGAGCCCGCAAGCGAGTGACGAAGTGGGCGACGATGCCCTGCAAACCGCGCGCGATAACCGCCGCTACTACCGACTGCGCACAGAACCGCCCGCACCGCCGCCCGCCGGCCCGGTCGCGATGGTCCCGGGCGCTCCAGTGCCCGGCGAGACGACCCCGCGCGGCCAGATTCCCCCGTTCGTCACCCGCCCACCGGCGATCAGACAGCCGCAGGCGGCGCTGCGGGCGACGCAGCCTGCGGAGATGACCCAGGCCCCGGCGCCGCCGCCATTGCGTTCGAGGCCGCCCGAGCAAGCGTCGTTGTTTGCCGAGGAACCGGCCCCGGCGACGGCGGAGCCGCCCACGCGCATCGAGGTCGATCGGTCACGGCTCCAACCGGGCAGCGACATCATCGAGTCGTATTCCGGCGACCTGCTGGCGGCCAGGAAGCCGACGATCCGAAAGCCGTTCACCTTCCAAGGCGAGCAATGGGTGACCGTGAGCTTCGGCGGGGAAGGGCTCCCCGGGGGAGCCCATGCCGCAGCCTATCGCGTTCTTCCCGCCGATCAAGTGACCGAGCCGATCGCCCGCGACCCGAAGATGGGCTACTACCACGGCGTGCGAGCGCGCCTCCGCGGCAAAGAGTACGTCCTTATCGGCCCGGAGGTACGCTTCGTTGCGGCTGCGATCACGCCGCCGGCAGAGCAGGCCGCGGCGCCTGCGCCCGCGCCCGAGACCGCACCCGCACCGGCGCCCCCGGCTGAACCGCAACCGCAGCCGCAGCCAAAGCAGCAGCCGGAACAGAAGAAGAAATACACGCCGGAGGACGTGCTTGCTCTCCTGCAACACCTGGAAGAAGCAAAGCATGTTCCGATTGTGGTCGACCGCTTCAGGAAGAGGCTGTCTCTCTCTCTTGACAAGAAAGAGGCCGACAGGCTCCTGATGGAGCTTGCGCGCCAGGGGCGCATTGCCCTTTCCCCGGTCAAGGTTTACGACGAGAAGGACAGGGACGTCTTAATTGAAGACGAAAAGGGCAACGTATATAGCACCGTTACCATCCTGCAACCCACCTCAGTCCCGCCACCCAAGGAATGGATTGAGTTGCCGGACATCGATGTTCCCGCGGAAGACGCAAGGCGCATACTGAGCACTCTCTGGCGACTCAATACCGGAGCTGACTGGGTGCCAGTCAGCTCCCACAGCACGCGAGAGGCGCTCCCGGAGTACAGCAAGGAGGAGCTTGACCGGCTTCTCTTGGGCATGGCCAAGAGGGAGTGGGTGAAACTGGTCCCCGTGCGGGTCTTCCAGGAGCACAAAAGGCCGCAACTTTTCGAAGACCCGTTCGGAACGACCTACGGATCGGTGATCCCGCTTGTCAAGCCGGAGGAGATTGCTGCCGACACCGAACCCAAGGCGCAGGCCGCGCCGGAGGCCGCCGCCGAGACCGCGCCCCAGATCCGCCTGGTGGACCGCATCCGCCAAGCCATCGACTCGGGCGAGGACATCCGCCTCCGGCTGGAGCGCATCGCCGAGGAGGTCTACGGCGGCAGCCGCGCCTCGGGCGCCTTCGAGATGCGCGATCTCTACGAGGCGCAGGAGGCGGCCGTCAACGGCTGGCTGCGCGATAACGCCCGCCGCCTCATGGAGATGCCCTTCGCTGAGGCCACGCAAGAGATCCGCGGCATCCTGGCGCGCTTGGCCACGGAAACCGTCCGGAACCAGCAGCAGATCGACCTCCAGCAGTTCTCGACTCCGCCGACGATTGCGCTGCTCGTCGCCAAGCTGGCCAGCCCGCGGCCGAACGATGTGCTGCTCGAGCCGTCAGCGGGCGTGGGCGGGCTGGTGGCGCTGCTCGAGCCGCTCGTTGGCGAGACCCACCTCAACGAGATCGACCCGCAGCGGGCGGCGCTGGCCGAGGCGATCGGCCTGCCCAAGGCCACCGCGCACAACGCCGAGGCTCTGAACGCGCTGCTCGATCCGGCCGTTCGGCCCACGCTGATCGTCATGAACCCGCCGTTCACCCGCGCGGCCGGCGGGGCGCTCAAGGCGTTGCGGTACGGCTTCCTCCACCTCGATCAGGCGCTCCAGCGGCTCGAGCCCGGCGGGCGCCTGGTCGCGTTGCTGACCGGCGGCCGGCAAGGCTTCGAGGACGTCGAAGGCGCCGGACTTAAAGCGCCGGGCGCACGCAACTACTGGGAGCGAACGGCCGATAAGTATCGCATCCGGGCCAACGTCCGGCTGAGCGGCAAAGAGTACGCCAAGTACGGCACCTCGATGCCGGTGCAGCTTATCGTGATCGATAAGACCGGCCCGACGCCGGGACGTACCAGTACGGAAAGGCTTGCAAATGTCCAGACAGGGAAGTACAACACGGTCGAGGAGGCCTACGATGCCCTTCGAGAACTCGAGCAAGACCGACTTACTGGGCCTGCGCTTGGCGAACAAGCTGTTGAGCCCGAAGGCGCGCCGGGCGATCGGCAACCGGCCGATCTGGGAGGTTTGGGACCAGTTCAGGGAGAGGTACTGGAAGGCGGCCGAGGACCACTGGGAGGAGAGCAAGGAGCTGCTGGCCAGCTACGACCTGAAGAGCGTGGACCTGTACGACCTGTTCCACTACACGCACCCGGGGAGGAACTGGGACATGGAGGAGGTCGGCGAGAGCGCGGCGCTGCGGCTCAACGCCCTGGTGAGGCACAACCCGGATCTCGACTGGAGCAACATCCCGAAGTGGCACCCGCTCCAGGCGGTGACGGCGCTCCTGGGGTGGCTCAAACCGGAGTGGCACCACTACAAGGTGCCGGAGGACGAGGACGACCAGTAGACCTTGCCTCTGCATCGGGCCTTTCGCCCGAGCAGATTGTTGACGCAGCCACTCAAGCGCTGGCTGCATTGCTCGGCCAAACGCCGGCCGCTCCCCAAACCGCCCCCGAGGCGCCGGGGCAGACGCCTCTGTTCGTCACGCAACCGCCGCCGATCCGCACCACACCGCCACCCAGCACCCCTGAGGAAAGCCCGAGCGCGAAGCTCGAGAAGGCGGCTGCCGAGGCGGCCGCGCGCCTGCGCGCGAAGATCCGCGGGCAGCAGCTTCAGAGCGGCATCGATCCCCAAGACCTGATCGATCTGGCCACCATCGGGGCCAACTACATGGTCAAGGGGTTCACCCGTTTCGGGAGCTGGAGCGAGCGGATGATCGCCGAAGCGGGCGATATCCTCAAGCATCTCGCTGCCGAGACCAAGCGCACCGTCGAATCGATCCTGCGCGAGGTGCACGCCTATGCCGCCGAGGTAGCCCGGCGGTTCGGCGCCACCGAGATCGAAGCGCCGCCCGCCGAGGCAGAGGCTGCCGAGCGCCGCTGGGTGCGGATCGTCCCCTCACCGCTCACCGGCGGACCGCCGCCCGATGCCGGCGCCTTCGTGCTCTATCGTCCCTCGGTGGAGGGCTCACCGCACAAGGGCGTCCTGGTCGAGACGCAGACGATGGCGTCGGTGCGCACGCCGCCGCTCACCTACCAGCCGCATCTGCCGCAAGAGCTTCTCGACTCGGGCGACCTGTCGGCGGCACAGATGGAGGCCATTGTGTTGGCCGGGCAGGCTAACGAGACGATCCTGCCCAACGGGGCGCGGGCCGCAGCGCTCATCGGCGACGGCACGGGCGTCGGCAAGGGGCGCATCATCGCCGGCATCGCGCTCGATAACTGGAATCAAGGCCGCCGCCGGATCGTCTGGGTGACCGATAATTGGCGCCTGCTCGAAGACGCCAAGCGCGACCTGAACGGCATCGGCGCCGGCTACCTCGCCCGCACCATCGCCCGAGCCGACAAGTTCCCCTACGGAGCCAAGATCAATCACGGTGGTGTGTTGTTCGCCCCGTACTCCTGGCTGCGCTCGGCCGACAGGCGCCAGCGCGAGCGCATCGATCAGCTCATCGACTACGTTCGCGGCGAAGACGACGGCGAGGGCGCCGTGGTCATCTTTGACGAGTCGCACAACCTGAAGAACGCGACCGCGACCGGCCGGCAACAGGCGTCCGACACGGGCATGGCGGTCAGCAAGCTGCTCGCCAAGGTGCCCAAGCTGCGCACGGCGTTTCTGTCGGCTACCGCGGCCACCGAACTGCACAACATGGGCTATCTCGCGCGCCTGGGGCTGTGGGGGCCGAAGACGCCGTTCCCGGGCGGCTTCGGCGAGTTTCAGACGCAGCTCGGCCGCGGCGGCATGAGCGCGATGGAGCTGCTCGCGCGCGAGCTCAAGGCTCGCGGGCGCTACATCGCCCGCACGATCTCCTTCCGGGGGGTCATCCTCCGCGAGGATGCGGTGCATCCCCTCAACCCGGGCCAGAAGGCCATCTACCGCTCGGCGGCGCGGGCCTGGCGGCTCGTCATGGGCATGCTCGATCAGGCCATCGAGACGACCAACGCCACCGGCTCCCCCGTCAAAGGCGAGTTTATGCAGGACTTCTGGGGAGCTCAGCAGCGGTTCTTCAACCTGCTGCTCACCGCGATGAAGATCCCGACTGCGGTCGAGCACGCCCGCAAGGCGCTCAATGAAGGCTACTCGGTGGTGATCTCGCTGATCAACACCAACGAGGCGGCCCAGAGGCGCGAGGAGCTCAAGGCGAAGGAGCGCGCGGCCAAGATGGAGGAGGGCGAAGAGGTCCCCGAAGACGACAACTTCGACTTCGGCCCCAAGAGCATCCTCATCGAGCTGGTTAAAAACCGCTTCCCGGTCGAGCAGTGGGTGGACGATGTTGACGAGGAAGGCAAGCCGATCAAGAAGCCTTTGGTGGATGCCAACGGCAAGAGGGTCCTGAACCCTGAAGCCGTGCGGATGCGCGACGAGCTGGTAGCGCGGCTCTCGCGCGAACTGGCGCTGCCCAAGAATCCGCTCGATATCCTGATCGAGGAACTTGGTGGCCGTTCGCAGGTCGCCGAGCTCACTGGCCGGCAGAAGATCTACGACGAGGCCACCGGCAAGTTCGTGCCGCGGGGCGAACCCGGCACACCGCGCCATCAGGTCAATATCGTCGAAGCTGACAAGTTCCAGAACGGCCAAAAGCGCGTCGCCATCATCTCCAACGCCGCCTCCACCGGCATTTCGTTGCACGCTGACAACACCAAGCGGAACCGCCAGAAGCGGTTGCACATTACGCTCCAGCCCGGCTGGAGCGCCGATAAAGCGATGCAGATGCTCGGGCGAACGCACCGCACCAATCAAGCCCACCCGCCCGAGTACCTGATGGTGGTGTCGGATCTCGGCGGCGAGAAGCGCTTCATCTCGACCATCGCCAAGCGTCTGGGCTCGCTCGGCGCGCTGACGCGCGGCTCGCGCGAAGCTGCCGGCGCTACCTCCGATGCGATCTCGAAGGTCAATTTCGACTCCACCGAGGGACGGCGGGCCGCCGACGCCTTCTACACGCATCTGTTGCGCAATCCGGTAGTGATTCACGGCGTGGATGCAAATCAACTGGCCGGCCAGTCCAACTTGCGCGTCTACTGGCCTGGCGGCCAGGGGACGTTGATTGAACCGTTGGTCAATCATCCTGAGTATCTGCACAGGGTCAGGGCCGACTCGGGCGAAGAGGTGCAGGTGCCGCGCAACGACCTGCGTCTCGAAGGGGAGACCGTCACCGGCCTGGACATCCTCAGTCAGATGGGTGTGCTCTACACCAATCCGCGCACCGGGGAGCTGTCGGTCTCGCCCGCGGACCGGCAGAACGTCAACCGGTTGCTCAACCGCCTGCTGGCGCTCGACCCGGACATTCAGAACGCCGTCTACGATCTCTACTACGACTTCTTCGAGCAGGCCGTCGCGCGGGCGCTCGAAGACGGCACGCTCGATGTCGGCGTGCGTCAGCTCCACGGCGAGCGCCCGAAGATCCTCGAAAAGAACGTCCTGACAACGGACAAGACGACCGGCGCCGAGACCATTCACTACGTGGTCGAAACCCAGGTGCGCCAGCAGCGCACCTCGCCGGCCGAGCTCGAGCAGCTTGCCCAGCGCCACCCGAATGGCCGGATCTACCATGTCAAGACCCAGGACGGGGATGCGGTCGCTTTCGCCTGGCCGGCGCCCGATATCGTCCACGCCAACGGCATGGTCGAGAAAGCCTTCTATGTCGTGCGGCCGGATCGCGGGCGGCAGAAGATCGGTGAAAGTCGCTTCAAGGGTGTCCCGTTCGAGAAATACGTCGCCGACGAAAAGAGCCGGCTACGGATGAGGGTCAATCAGGAACAGGCCGATGTGGACTACTACAGCCGGTATGCGACCCAAGGGGGCCGCTGGCAGCAGCTTTATGAGCAACACCGGGCCGCGCTCGAGAATGCCCAACGCGAGCTGGCCGAGCTCGAGGCCGTCACCGATCCTCAGGCCGAAGCAAAGCGCCGCTGGCAGGAGATCTACGACGACACACCCGAGTTCGCTCCCGAGCGCCATGACCTGCTCGGCGGTACGGTGCTCCAGTGGTGGGGGCACATCCAAGATGCCGGCGTCCAGGGCATCTTTGCGGTCCAAGACGCGGACACCGGAGAGCGGATCGTCGGGGTAGAAGTCGCCAAAGGCAACCTCAAGAAGCTGATCGAGCACATCTCCGGCGGCGTCGTGACGGCTACGCCGAGGCAGGTGATGACCGATATCCTCGAAAACGGCACCCGGTACGAACTGGCGCACGGGGTCGCCCTGGTGCGGGGCAAGGTCGGCCGTCGTCCCGTGATCCAGGTCCATCACGGAGGTTACGAGTACCGCCTCCGTCAGTTGGGAGTTCAGTACGAGGTCGGGGTGGTCCCGATCATGTACATCCCGGACAACGACCGTGGTCTCGAAACCCTGCGGCGGGTGCTCGATGAGTTCCCGATTGCGCCTAGCAAGCGAAGCGGCGAGGCCGGCGCGGCTACGCTCGACTTCCTGTTGTTCGGGGCGCAGCTCATTCGCGACGGCATCGTCAAGTTCGCCGCCTGGTCCAAGCGCATGCTCGAGCGATTCGGCGAGGTGGTGCGGCGCGACCTGGTGCGGCTGTACTACCAGGCCAAGGCGGTCGCGCGCAACATCTTCAGCGACGAGCGGGAAGCGATCGGAGGCCCGAGACTGGGGCGGGCGAAGCGGCTGTCGGAGGCGCAGCGGGCGGTCGAGAGCGCGGTTAACGCCAAAGTCGAAGCCAACCCCGACGCCTATCTCGAGCAGTACGAGCGGGATTTCGGCAACGAAATCAGCACCGACAACGCGGCGGAGCTTTTCAGGGAGTACAACAGCAGTCCGGAAGCGCGGGCGCTTCACCGCAAGAGCGTGCACCACGCCGCGCAGTGGATCGCGGATCAAGTGTTTCGGCGGGCGCTCGATCGGGGCGGCACCGGGCCGGTAGTGTTCACTTCAGGTGGCACGGGCTCAGGGAAGAGCAGCGCCATCGCTGAGCTACACGGCAGCGACGCCATCGTCTACGACAGCACGCTGAGCGACTACCAGGGGGCGGTACGGCAGATTGAGCAAGCGCTCGCTGCGGGTCGGCGCGTTGAGATTCTGTACACCTATCGGGATCCCGTGGATGCTTTCCGCGCCGTGCTTCACCGGGCGATGGAGGAAGGGGCAGGCCGGACGGTGGAACTGGCGACCCACGCCGCGACGCATCGCGACGCCACAGCCGTCATTCTCCGGCTGGCTGAGCGGTATGCGGATGATCCCCGGATCACGTTCCAGTACTTCCACAATCGCGGCAAGCCCGGCTTGGTGGACCGCGGTACCATTGCCCTCGCCAGAAATGCCCGATACGATGAATTAGAGCCACTCCTCCGGGAGGTTCTCGAAGATGAGTACGAAAACGGCCGAATCTCCGAGTTCGTCTACCGAGCCACTCTCGGACATCGGCAAGAAGGCCCTCAACAGCCTGAGGCGCTACGGCGGCCGGCCGGAACTCCTCCTGAAGGAGCACCCCTACCGGAAGCGACGGCCGAGGCCCGATCCCGGCGACAAGCCCAAGAAGCCCGCCACGACGAAGTCGTAGCCCGCGGCGCCCAGCTCCTTGGCGAAGGCGTGACGCGCTTCGCCGACTGGTCCAAGCGGATGCTGGCCGAGTTCGGCGAGTGGATCAAGCCCCATCTGACGCGGCTGTACTTCGAGGCCAAGCGGTTCTGGCAGGACACCTCGGGGGAGTCAAGGGTGGAGATCGCCGCAGTCAACGCCTTGACCGAGCACGCGCGCAACCTGGCCCGTGGCGTGCGCACCAGGGTCGGCGAGCGCGCGCGGCGCAGCGCCGTCGCCGAGCTGCTCGACACCGTGATCATGCCGCTCGGCTCGCGCTTGGAACGGGAGGGCGGCGGAGCGGGTAAGCCGCTTGCGGAGGCCCTGCGCCGCGCCGGAGACTGGGGCGAGGTCTCCGCTGGCAAGCGCCTCCTGCGCCTGTCGGATTCCGGCTTGGCCAAGCTCACACGAGAGCAGCGCTGGAATCTGCTCGACGTGCTCGAGGGTCGGGCCGATGCGATGGACGATGAGGTCAACCAGGCCTACCGCGTCATCCGGGAACTGACCGACGAGATCGCGCAAGAGGCCGAAGATCTCGAAGTTGAGATTCGCACCAGCGAAGGGCGGCGCGTGCCGTTTGAGGCGATGGCGGACTACTACCCGCACGTTCCAGCCAAGACGGATGCCCTGCGCAGCGGTCCGGTGCGGCGCGATGTTCTGACAAATCTGGTGCGGCTCGGGATTAAGCCGAGCGAACAGGAGGCCGCGGCATTCCTAGACGAGTACATCGCGTTCGTGGACTCCGGCGCCCGGCCTGAGCGGTTGCTCGCCTACATGGTGAGCACGGGCCAGGCGGCCACCAGGGAAGAGGCGTGGGATAAGCTGCGGCGCGACCGCACCCACGTGCACCGGCACGGTTCGCTCGAGTACGCCCGCGAGGTGAACCTGCCGTTCTACGACCCGGACCCGTTGCGTACGTTGCCGACGCATGTCGCCACCACGTCGATCCGGCTGGCGCAGATTGCCGAGTTCGGGCAAGACAATCAGGTGATCGCCCGCCACATCCGGAGGATCGCCGAGGCCGGGGGTAACGCGGCTTGGGTGCAACGGGCGGTCGATCGCCTGATTGGTTACGTTGACGAGGCTGACGCGAAAGCGGAAAGGGCCAGCCGAGCGCTGAGGGTGATTCAGGGGTTCAAGCTCGGCCTAGCGGGCATTCCGAACGCCACCCAGGGCGTCCTGAACAGCCTGCTCGCGGCCGACTTGCCGGCTGTGGCGGCCGGCTTGCGCGCAGCGCTGAGTCCGGGCGGCCGGCGCCTGGCGGTCGAATCGGGAGCGACGATCGACCCGGTGTTGCACGAGTCCGTGCGGGAGCTGTCGGGCAGCAACCGGGCGCTCGAGTATTTCCTGCGGGCGGTCGGCTTCACAGCCACGGAGCGGTTCAACCGCATCGTGGCGGCCAACGTCGGCACCGCCTACGCCCAGCGGCTCCTCGAGCAGCTCCGCCGGAACCCGCGCCACCGCCGGGCGCGGCGGCTGCTTGAGGAGCTCGGCATCGATCCGGATGCCGCCTTGGCTCGGGGCGGGCTCACCGGGGACGACGTGCTGATGGCCGCCAAGCGCTTCTCCGATATGACGCAGTTCCGTTCGCGGCCCCAGGATCAGCCTGAGTGGGCCTCGACGCCCTGGGGCAAGGTCTTCTTCCAGTTCAAGACCTTCATCTACAACCAGACGCGGCTGGTGTATCGGACCCTTATTGACGAGATTCGCCGGGGCGAGTTCGGGCGGGCCTTTCGCAACCTGCTCATCCTGTCGGTGCTGTTCCCGCTGACCGGCGAGGCGATCATCGCCCTGCGCAACCTGCTCACCGGTCGGGAACGAGAAGCCGAGGGCTTGCGGCGCTGGCTGGAGAGCGCCGCGGCGGTCGGCTCTCTCGGAATCTTCTGGGATCTGTTCGAGAGCGCAGAGCGGCGGCGCCCGCTGGCCTTCCTGGGCGGGCCGACGGCGGCGATGGTCGGCGATGTCATTGAGCTTGGGGTTCAGGCCGACGATCCCGAGGCGTGGAAACGGTTCACCTATCGCCATGCGCCGCTCGGCTCGGTAGTCCGGCGGGTGGTCGAGGGGCCGGAGTGATCCCTCCGACTTCCTCTGAGCTTGCGGGTTCGTCGTCGTCGAAAGTTGCCTGTATCAAAACTTTTTTGTATGCGGGCACACCAGCCGGGCTGAGGGTTCGAGGATGAACGGTTCGGGTTAGTTAAGGCTGGATCCGATCAGTTCAGGATTGATTGGCCGACGGGCGGGGTCTCAAGCGGATGGCCAGTCCGCGCGGCGCGCGGCTCGGCTGGAAAGGCCCGGGGCCAAGCGGAGAAGAGCCCAGCCGGCCCCGGCTCAGCCCCGGTGGTGGGCCTATCGCGCTTTCCGCGTTGTGGTCTTGGCCGATGCTGGCGCGACGGATCCGGATCCAGCGCTGGCGGCGCGCGCCTTCGCCTTCCGCTTGGCGGTCTTCTTCGTTGCCATCGTTCTGACCCTCCTTTCAGTGCTCACCCTTGTCAGGCGAGGTTACTGATACCTTCGCACAGCCCGGGCGAGTTCGCGCGCCTCGCGCTTGGCGCGTCGCCGGGTGAGCACTCGCCGGAGCCAGAGCAGGCCCCCCGAGACTACGGGCGCCCCCAGCGCCCAGATCCACCACTCCCCCATCTATCTCTTCGCCCTTTCTTCCTTTTGGCAATCTGCTTCAGTGGCATGCCCTTGGCCCGGAGCTTGCGCGCTTGACGGTGCCGGCGGCAGTTCCTCGATCAGCTCCGCGTCTTCGACGCCAGCGCAGGCCGAGCAGAGGTTCACCTCGACCCAGTAGCACGGGCGGTCGAAGCCGAGCGCCTGGTCGTACACCATGCACGGCACCTCATCCGTGCAGCCGCAGATCCGGCATTGTCGCATCGCTTCGTCCTCTCAGCAGCGGCCGGGCGGCGTCCTTGCGCGCCGCCCGGCTCTGGCGGTGGTGCGGCCGGTCGTAATTCAGATGGCACCACTGACACAGCGCGACAAGATTGGTGTCGCGATTGTCGCGCGGGTCATGGTTGAGGTGCGCGACTGTCAGGATGACGCGCACTCGTCTAGGGCGGCCGCGCGGTGAAGAGGCGAGCGGAACCGGCTGCCCGCGCTCGTCGCGCCAAAGCTGGTAGCGCGAGAGGCGCCAGCACATCCATCGCTCGCCGTCGGCTCGCCGGCCGGTTGTCGTCCAGATGACGCAACGGTCGGGCTTGCCACAGCGCTCGCACCGGCTGCCGGCGCGGGCGAGGATGCGCGGGCGGATCAACTCCCGCCACTCGCGGCCGTAGAAGCGGCGCCACTCGGGACGGATCGGCATCGCTATCCCCTCATCCAGCCCGCCTCGCGAGATACTCCGCCCGCCGCGCCTGCCAGTCGCTCGCTGGTCGCCGCTTCGGGGTGGTCACAGCAGGAGGTGGTGCAGCCAGCACGGCCTCGAGCGGCTCACCCGCAGCCAAGCGCTCAGCCTGTCTCCAGCCGATAGGCCGCCGGCAGCCGTAGCCGGCATCGAGCAGGATGCGGCCACGCTCCACCCAGATCGCCGGCAAGCGCCCGCATCGGCGCAGCGCGAGCAGCCCGCGGATGATCTCGATCATGCGCTCCAGGGGCGGCTCTCTCATGGGTCGTTCTCGTCCGGCGGGGTGCTGCCGCCTTCAGGCTCGCCTAATAGATCGTGGTTCAACTCGCAAATGATGTCGAGCAGGCTGGCAACGGCGGCCTCCTCGATGGCATCGAACTGGGCCTTCTCTTGAGCGATTCGAGCCCGGATTTGATCCTCAGAGAGCTGCGGATAGATGCTGCGTAGTAGCGCTGGGAAAATCTCCCTCTCGATTTGCCGCCGAATGGTCCTGGCGGCGCTCTTGATCACGGACAGGTCAAAGTCAGGGAGGCGCTGAGGCGCAGGCGCGGCAGCCGGCCCCGCAGTGGGCGCCGCCACCTGGGGCTTGCCCAGGGGAAGGACCGTGGAGTAGAACCGGCCGTACTCGTCCTCGATGAGCACAGCGCGGTCGTCTGGCCTGACAAGGCGTTGTGGCGTCAGGGACACGAGCCCACGGTCTGCCATCTCCAGCAGCAGCCGGTCGAGCTCCGCCTTGCCGTATTCTGGCAGGCGCGGCCGCAGACGGTCGATGATCACAGGGACATTCGGCCCATCTTGGAGCTCCCAGAGCAGCGCCAGCAGTTGATCGTCAGGCGGTCTTCCGCCGCCGCGGCTCCCGCGATCCGTCACGGCCCACCTCCCGCTCGCTTGGCCTCCCCAAGATTCGCCCTGGCGCGGAATTCGCGCAAGAACTGCTCTTCCCAATCCTCGCGCTGATTTGGTGGCCGCCGCTCGATCTCCGCTGCGAGCTGTGCTTCGTGCGCCGCTTGCCGGGCTTCGAACTCGGCCCGGCTGCGCGCCGCAGCCTCCTGGGCCGCCCGGATGTGTGGCCATTTCCTGGCCAAGAAATTCGGTATGTCTCTCCTCGCCGCCCCCGGGTGCTTGAAGCGCGCTATGCGCGGCTCGCCACGTGATGAATCGGTGAGGTCATCCAGATACGCCTGCCGGGTGCCGGGCGGGAGCATGGTGAAGGCTTCTTGGGATTGCTCCTTGGTTGGCAGCGGTTTGTGGCTCGCAGCGTAGGCCGCTGTATAGGCTTTGTCAAAGCCCTCCAGGGTTTCAATCGGGGGCGGGGCACTCGTCGTCGTCGTTTCTGAAATCGACGACGACGAGCAGGACTGGCTATTTAATAGAGTTTCTCTAATAAGGTTGCGGCCGGTTTTGGTTTCGGGTGTCTGGAACTTTTCGTTCCCGGAGTCTGGAACCGGAGCGTTCCCGGAGTCTGGAACCGGAGAAGCCTCCAATTCCTGGAGTGTGGAATCATCTTCGGCGTTTCTTTGCCTATTGAGGCCGTTCTTGTAGTCGTTGAGGATCATCTTCTCCTGGAGTGTGGAATCATCTTCGGCGTTTCTTTGCCTATTGAGGCCGTTCTTGTAGTCGTTGAGGATCATCTTCTCGATGCGCTTGATCGTCGCTTGGGCTTGCGCCAGCTCTTTGCGTTCGGTAGGATGGTTCGCTAGCCAAGCCCTCTTGAAGTCAATCCAGGCGTTGGAGCGGGGGAGTGTGGAACTAGTTTCACCGTTTCTTCGCCTTTCGAGCTCCGCCTTCGGATCGTCGGTTGGCTGGATCCGTCCTTTGCGACGCTTGAAGCCGTCGATATAGCCCCGGGCTTCCAAGAAGTTGAGTGCGCCGACGATCCGCGGCTCCGACTTGCCGAGCCGCTGCGCGAACTGCTTCGGTCCAAGGGGAACACCGGTCTCGGAGTCGACTGCGTAGTCGGAAAAGTTCCCGTTGGCCTGGTAGTAGATCAAAGCGAGGAGACGCCACTCGGTTTCGAGCTCCTCGTCGTCGATCATGGCCTCAAGCTGCGAGTCGAGCTCTGGCGTGAAGCGGCGCTTACCATGTCGCATGTGCCACTCCTTGAATTGCTTTTCATCGTAGGGTCGTGCCTTCCGGGATGCGGCCGGCACAGGGTTCATTGCGGCGGATGCGCCAGCTCCAGTGTCGGCCCTCATCGCCGGCCTCCGATCCGTTGAGCTCTGCTACGAAGAGACACGGTTCCACCTCCTGATCTGGGTTTTTTTTGCTCATCCGCGCCGCGCGTCGTGGCAGAATGGAGGGGAGCCTCCAAGACCTGACGGCGGTGGGTGATCAGCCGCTCTCAACGGAGCGGTTGGCGTCTCGACATCCTGAACTGGACGGGGACGCCCAATCGTCGGGGTCGGAGGCCGTCTTTTTTGGTGGGCGCCGCTGAGGAGGGCTAGACCGCGGGCGGAGTCAACTTCCGATAATGGATATTATGTAAACTTTTGGGCCCCCAATAGCCAACACCGGTATTTAAACCTCAGCAGTTCGAAAAAAATGGCCCGTCCGGGCTGCCTCGCCCGGATCGGGCCTTT
>Ga0308410_1001154_pt1 | contig 15191 bp, 9 predicted proteins | sample HotsprOSTMatCore_FD_203467 | JGI IMG/M metagenome (GOLD analysis project Ga0308410, IMG submission 203467) | Hot spring phototrophic mat microbial communities from Octopus Spring, Yellowstone National Park, Wyoming, United States -... | ecosystem: Environmental > Aquatic > Thermal springs > Hot...
TCGCCAGCCCTCCGTAGAACCACTGTACTCCCAGCCGATGAACGAGTCCGGCCGACTCAGCTTTACCTTGAAAGCCTGGCCGAATCCCACAGAAGGAATAATGCTACTGGTGACCAGAATCACCAAGAGCCAAAGTACTATTTCCGAAAGGCCTCTTTGCATAATCACAAAAAAACATTTTGGGGTGTGTCGCATTTTCCAGCCTCCCGTGAGCTTCCACTAGCGATGGTCCGGCAGGTGAGGGAAGCCGGCCCTATGGAGTTGCGGAATGGGGTCTACACATGGGGGGTTTCGATAGGCCCCATTACTGGCGGGCACAAATCTCCCCTGTGAACCGCCAACGGGGAACCCACTGACGCGAAGCCCCGGGGTCCCGGCCCAGGCGGAACCTCCATTGCCCGCCGCGATGAAAAAACCCTCTCGAAAACTTTAGCATTTCATCAAGTGGGGCAACGGAGGATGGGTGTTCGAAAAGAGATTTTGCTTACACCCCGCTACCCGTGCAAGCGTTTTTGTAAGGTGGAATAACACAGGCAGGACAGTCCACAACAAATCAGGATGGGTGCCCAGGGAACAGGGTTTTCTTCCTCAAAGCGGGCCAGCCTTAAACCAGCCATAAAGCCCCGGCGGGATGAGCCATACAAGGGGAACCGACCGAAGAAAAAACTTGCCGAGCGTAAGATTGCCCATCCAGGTTTCTGCCCACCTACCGTGTCAAAAAACCGTGCGGTTTTCAATTCGATTCCGGACTCTAGGGACCGTAACGTGAGTCCTCAGTGGTATGTCAGAAGGCGGCTCACAAGGAGTGCCTCGACAAACCCCTCTGTGCTAGAACCGGCGGAGAATACGGGCGATAGCCCTCCATGACGATCCGCCGTCCTTCCAATCGATAAACAATACCCCGCCACGTTACACTCCGAACGAAGAAAGTAGCAATTAAAGCGGCGGCATTAAGAAACTGAGCTATGGGCATCGTTAACACCAGCCGCACCCACACCCAGGGCCGGAGCCAGCGAGCCTCCTGACCGCGTCGGCAAAGAATTTGCTGAATCGCTTGCTCCATATTTCGCAAAACCCAGATGTTACCGCCCCAGTAAAGCAAGAGTGCTCCGGCCACGAGAAAGCCCGACAATAACATTCCTTGCCAGAAAGCCCAAAAGGCGAAAAGCCCCCCAGCCAGCAACAGCAAGGAGGTGCCCAGCCCATGGCCAATTACCCAGGGCCATCCGGGATGATAAAGCTTGCCCACCAATAGTTGCCGGGTTATCCACGGAAACAGTCTTCGAATAGAGCAAGTTTCACGGTTGACCATCAGTACACTTGGAACAAAACAAGTTTTCCAGCCATGATGTTTTGCCACCTGATAGATCACTGTGTCCGTGGACAAAGAACGCCGCCACCGGGCGGAAAGCTCCCGATCACAAAAGACCTCCTTTCGCAACGCTACGCTGCCCCCCCAGGTGAACTGATTCCAAAACATCTGGATTACTGCCCCGGCATTCCACACATAACGGACCAAGCTCCCCCAGCTGGCGTCTTCCGGCATATACCACCGGTTCCCCGAGGTGACTCCCACCTCGGGATTTTCAAATGGGGCGACAAGTTCGGCGAGCCAGGTAGGATGGGGCACAATATCGGCATCCAAGAGAGCCACCACCTCGTAATTCTCCGGGCGGATCGCTCTTGCAGCTTGAATCAGGGCACTGCCTTTCAAGGCACCCTGGGGATAGATGTTCTCAAGGACTTCTACCCACACCTCACCAGCCCGGCGTTTTTCTCGTGGAAATTCTGCCAAAATACCGTGGACAGCCTCAAATGCGGGATCGATCTTCGAATCCACGATTATCAACACGTCATATTCCGGATAATCCTGCTGGAGCAGTCCTTGAATACATTCCTCTAAGAACGGATCCCGCCCTCGCAGACATAGCACGCACACTGCCTTCGGAGCTTTCCCCGGCTCTTCCTCCCCATCCGGAGGAGCCTCCAGTAAAGCAGTGGTTCCTCCGGAGAAAGCCCTTTGCTGCCTGAGAAGGGAATAAACCCGGTGTGCCCCGCGGACTCCCACCCCGACAGGACTTTTCTTGAGACGCCGGGTACGGATTTTAGGTGACTCTGCCGCAGATTTTACCCGCCGAATGAAAGCAAAAATCGGTGGGAGCTGAATACAAAAGGCAGCCAAAATGATTAGCGAAAGACCTAACGCAATCGGGATCATTTTGCTACGCTCTCCAAGGAAACCGGTATCCCTCGCGAAACCGGTTGGGGCATGCTCACCGCCTTGCGGGCAAACAGATATTGGCCCACAGGACTTAACAGGATGGCCGGCAGGAGTACAAGGTCCCCAACTAATGCTGCAATTAGCAGCTGACTCATCACAATCGCAAATCGACGCATCGGAAGAAAACTACTGAAGACAAATAGGAGGAATCCGCAGATGCAAATGAAGGTGGCTTCCACCATCGCCCATGCACAATGGTGAAAAGCCTTACAGACTGCCTGGGAGTTACTAGCTCCCTCCTGAAGTTCGCGCTTGTACCAGGTCAAATAATGGACGGTCCCGTCGACTGCAATTCCCAGGGCAACACTCGCAGTCATTACCGACCCAATATCGATCCGGATGTCTTGCAATCCGAGAAGGCCGAAAATCACTACCGAAGGGAAGATATTTGGCAGCATCGCCACGGCGGCGGTAGTGAATCCCCCAAGCACTAGCACCAGCACGAGGGCTACCACCGCAAATGCACTCAAAAAACTTAAAAACATCCCCTCCAACAAGGCTTTTTGGGATTTATCCACCAGAGTGGTAAGTCCGGTGTAGATCACATGGACCCCGGCACGACCGGTCTTGGCCAACACTCCCTCCACCCGGTCTTCGATATGTTGAAGATGGACGGAGTAATCCAGCTGGGAGAAAGCCGGCAATCGGCCGCTCACACGCCACCACTGTCCCTGCCCGTCTTCATGAAACCAGTGAGCTCGGGCAAGCTCCGAAAGCCGAGCCTCCAAACGGTTCCGCAGGACCGTGCGGCGGATGGTTCCCCGGGTACCAGAGGCCTGAGGAATCGGCGGCAAGAAGGCCGCGGCAGAACTTACTCCCCCAACCTCGGGAACTTGTCGGATTGCTTCCTCGATGGCCCGCACAATTTCCACCCGTTCCAGCACATCTAACGGGCAGTGGCGATCGAAGTGAACTACCACCTCCACCGGGACCAACGGGCCGATCTTTTCTTCTAACCATCGGTATTCCGCCAGAACGGGGCTTTCCGGTACAAGAAGATTCCGAACGTTTACCGAAGTCCGCATCCGCGGGAGTCCCAATACCCCCAAAGCGGCAGTCACCCCGCAAATAACTAAGAGCGTCGGCCAATGACGTAAAAGAAAATGCCCCCATACTTCCCAGATCCGCTCAGAAACCCCGGAGAGGCTAGCTTGAACTCTTCGGAGGAAAACCCAGGGTTTTGAGAAAGACCGCTCCCCGCCTCCCGTTCCCCTTTTTTCTTGGTCTGGCCGGTTGGACGCTGCTTCCCACCTTAGAACCCGGATTTCCATTGCCCCTGGCAAAATAAGAAAGAGTAAGCCGAGCGTGACGAGTATCCCCACGGTAGCGATTATTCCGAACTGCCGAACAGGGACAATTTGACTTGCTGCTAATGAGGCCGTGCCAATCGCGGTGGTAACTGCGGCAATCGTGCAGGGAAGCCATCCTGCCCGCAGGGCGGCCTGTACAGCCCGCTTTGGGCCAACAACAGAAAATTGTTCAGTAAAATAGTTCGAAAGGTGAACTCCACCGGAGACTGTCACCACAAAAACCAGCGGGGCCATGACGGCAAGCACCGCATTCATCGTCAGCCCTGCATACCAAACGATTGCCAAAACCAAAATCTGGCCTATGGTAGCCACCGCTATCACAGCGAGTGTTTGGATTAAGGATCTCAGACACCACCAGCACACGAGAAACGAAATGAGGGCAGCCGGCAAACCGTAAACGGTCATTACCCGCACGCTTTCCCGGTCGACCACCGCGCCGTCGATGATAGAACCCGCGATGTAGATCTGACTGTCTGATAGCCCTGTGGCCCGGGCAGCGGCCTGCCGCAACAGGGCAATCGTTCGCTCCCGGTTTCGCCCCGCCAACGGACTAATGGCCAGTAAGGCGGCACTCGACCGCCCGTCTGGACCCACCAAAATCCCGCTAAGCCTGCGAATCGCGTCTTCGCGCGAAAGCCGGAGTGGTTCTCGCTGCAGCTGCCTCACCGCGTGGTAGCCTGTGAGCACTTCCGGGAAGAGATCACGGAGGGGAATGTCCTCCGGATCAGCCCGCTCGGAATGAAGAATCTCTGCAAATTCCGCCAAACGCTTATCGTCAACCGTGCATCCCTCCCAGCTTACCAGGACGTTATCCAGCACTCCGAATCGTTTCGAAAAGTCCTCGAAGGCCTCCCGCTCAGGGAAGATCTTCGGCAGCCAAAATGCAGGCGCGTTTTGCACCCGCGTCATGCTCCCTGCAGCACCCCAAATCAAAACGGGCAAACAGAGAGCAATTCCCAAAAGTACGATCGAAGCGCGGCGGACCTTAGGCAAATGAGACATCAATGGTTTTTCTCGGCTGATAGGCGAAATATCCTCAAACCTCTCGGATCCAACCGATTCAGTTTACCCGCCAAGTATCTCCGGACCAGGGGTTAACCTTTTTTCGCAAATTTACTTGAATTATCTCTTAGCAAAATCCTTACTATTTACCCTCTTCTGTCAAGAACCCGCAGATTATTGGTTGCGGCCTGCCTGGTACCGGGCTTGCTCCGTCCCAAAAATCTTCCGCCGCTATGGCCTAGATCGAGCTCACTGAGGGCCAGGGCAGAACCGGGTTTCCCGGAGCCCGCGATGAGTAGCTTCGGGGGTGATTTACAAAGGACTGGGGGAGCAAACGCCGAAGGCGAAGCTGGGAAGCGGTAAACCCGAAACCATCTTGGAAGGTCAAATATCGGAGGAGGGGAACTTCATTTAACAAATATCGGCATAGGGTAACCTCGTCTCAGGGAAAAGGTGTTAGGGGTGACGACCATTTATCCCGACGTCCCCCAAGAACGACTGCCCTTTGGAATGCCGTTTGCTTGGCCGACCGGGCGAACCAGTGGGATTTGTGGAAGGGGCGGAAGCAAACCGCGCGCAAGATAACATAACCAACTCGATACATCCGATGCGGCTGGCAGCCGGAATTTGGCCAAGACTTCAGCTCGAAACATTATCTTGCTGATAAAACGGGGGACATTTGTGGCCGTCATTCCGGCTCTGAAGTTTTTCCGGCATCCTCACCCCCCGCGGTCTCCGCCTCCTGTGCTTCCTCTGACTGATCCTTTGAAACACCGGGCGACGTTTTACCTTCCCAGGGTAAAGCCTGCTTTCCGTTCCTATCCGGTCGATCTGGAACGGTTCGCGAAGGGGGTCGAGATATCTTGTTTTCTTCCCGGTTACTCGGGCTGTCTTGCCGGGTGCTCCGTCGTCCGGCAGAAGGGTTTTCGCCCAGTGGGGTCATTTTTTCTATCGTCAGTTCCGACACCTCGATTGCATTCGGGCCGACTTGCACCCCCTTGGCTCGAACACGATCTCCTGGGGCTGCCATCATGAATGCCCCAGCCTCCGACCAGTCCACCCGGATATCGGCATTTTCCGCTAGGGGCACTTCCAGCGTACCGCGCAGAAAAGCATTCGGGGGAAGCACAACCAGCAACTTACCTTGCTTGCTGATCCCGGAGAGCCGCCCGCGGATGTCAAGCCGTATCTTTTCCGGCAGGGACCTGGGAGAGGCGGTATCTCCCCGGGGAGAGTCTTTAGGATGTGCTCGGCGAGAAGGATTTGGGGCCGAGCTACCAGCGGGTTGAGGAAGGGCCCCTTGATGGCCCACGCCCCCAGGCAAATCTTCCGCCCCCGGAGCAGGTTCGGCTGGGAAAACTCCTAATTGGGTTTCGATCTTTGAGAAGTTTGGGGTGAAAATCAAAAGCGAACCAACCGGCTCGTCGACCAGTCCCCGCTTACGATCCACCTGGGCAATAAAGCGAACAAGCTGTCCTGGACGCAGAAAACTTGGCTCGGCGGTTCCCAGCAATTCCACCTTGGCATCCGGCCGAACCATGAGAATCCACGCCCGACCGTCCGACGAAACGATCTGCAGTCCACGAGGGGCCAGCGAGTTGACCACACCGCTCGCCTCCATTTGAACTGGGTGCAGGCCATGGGGGTCTGGCCCGATGGGACCCATTCCTTCCGGCCTGGGCAATCCGGGGGGCTGGCGTGGATGCTGACCCTCGCCGGGAATACGTGGTGAAACTTGCCCAAACGACAACCTGACCCCATTTCCTATAACTCCAGCCAGGCCCAACAAAATGCCAACAAGCACAATGCCGACGGGAAAGACCCACGGATGTTTCAATCCATTTTGGGCCCTGCCGAGTCGGACGTAAAAGTTCCGCTTGGACTTCCCCCACCCAAGACCCCACCAAAAGGACATGGCAAGTTCTCCTCGGCTTGGTTTCAATAGGCATCCCTCCGCCTGTAGAGCCCCAACCATCGTTAGGATACCCGGACAGGACAAACATTTCTACTTCCGAAACCCATTTTTTCGGGTCGACTCGCCGGTAATTTTCGTTAGATCGAGCTCCCATGGGATTGGGAGCAAATCTGTCGGAGAACGAAGAGAGCCCCAGAATCTTCGGGCACATTTGCCCTCCCGTTCCAGCAGGAGCAGTAACGGAAAGGCAAACGATCATGGGGGGAACGTCCCCTGTAATTTTGCACGAAAAAAAAGGCTTTCTGCGGAAAGCTGAGAAAAGCCCGTGCAAATTCCGTGCCTTACTTAAGCCCAAGAGTTGTTCTGGCATGTTTCTGGTCTGTTTTCAAGTACATCACACTCTAAGACTACTTTACTCCCCACTAAGGGGGCTCTATATTGGTACGTGGTGCGATACTGGTTTCATGACTCACGCGAGTCGGTTGGGGAGCCGACTAGGAGGGATTGTGGGGTAAGCGAGCCGACAAAAGGAGACTCGGTCATGATCGCCCGCCGGGAACGACAAGTCTTCGTGAACCTGTTGGCCACAGCAGTGCTGGCTGTGGGAGTAAGCTCCACCGTTTGGGGACAAGAGGGCAGGGGCATCGCTCGAGAGCGGCAACTGGCTCGCGTAGCGGATGTACACCGCCGCCATGCCGATCGAATTCTAGAAATGCCGGAAGTGGTTGGGGTGGCTGTGGGAGTCGACTGGCTTGAAACACCTGTGCTTAAGGTTTTCACCCGAAAAGGCCGTCCAGCCGGCCTGCCCAAGACTCTCGAGGGGGTGAAAGTGGAAATAATCGAAACCGGTGAGATCTTTGCCATCCCGCCATACATGGAGGAAAGACCCCTCGGAGCCGCGACCTTAGCAACGCGTCCTGCAGCCGATAAGCCCCCTACCGTGAGATTTACTTCTCCAAAGGATGGAGGGACCTTTGTGGGAATCATCACCCTGACAGTCGATGCCCGCGACGATAAGGGAGTTCGACAAGTAAACTTTTACTATCAACTGTACGAACCATTCTGGGAGGATCCTAAGAACAATCCCCCTCAACTTTTGGGCACAGACACATACGGTAGCGACGGGTGGTCGTACTCCTGGGATACTACCAGAGTGGATGCTACCGGCACCCCGCTTTATCCCGATGCTCGCTACATTGTCTGGGCAGAGGCAGTCGATACTAAAGGCCAGAAGGCAAGCCACAACATCGCTTTGTTCGTCGATAACACACCGGAGGAACCGCCAAAGTACTCGCCGGACCGCCTCGCCTATTCGCCTATCTCACCCATTGGAGTGTCGGTGGGGAACCAGAATCAATTGTCCGCAGGCACGCTGGGCTGTGTGGTGGCGGACTCGGACTCTGCCGGTGTGCGGCGGTACTACATCTTGAGCAACAATCACGTTTTAGCCTTGGAAAACACTGCCCCCATAGGCAGTTGGATCTTTCAGCCGGGGCTTTACGATACTGGCGGAGGCATCCCCTATGCCTGGATGCGGGTGGGATTCCTCACCCGGTACGTGAGCATCACCTTTAGCCGAGGGGCAAACAATCAGGTCGATGCCGCAATCGCACGCGTCGAAAAGCCAGGTCCCTATGATTTTCCGCTAGTGCACGTTTCCACACCAGAAGACGGCTACGGTTCCCCGAAGGCGGCCCACATCACCAATTCGGAGCTCGAGAGTATCTTTCGGAGCGGTTCCTTCGGAGCGGCAAAGTACGGGCGGACCACAGGTCTTACGACCGGCCGGGTAACGGGGATAAACGCTACAGTGCTCGTAAGTTACAGCCGAGGGACGGCACGATTTGTCAATCAGATCGTCGTCGAATCTTCCCCGGGTTTCATCCTTCCCGGAGACTCCGGTTCGCTCCTAGTGTATGACCCACAAGACGAAAGTGATGGCCGAAGGCCAGTAGGCTTACTCTTTGCGGGAAATACGAATGGCAGCATCGCCTTTGCGAACCGAATTGAAGAGGTTCTCAACGCGTTGAAAGTTCGAATCGTCGGGGAGTAACGCGGGCCTTCTTGCTTTCCACAGGATAAGGGAAACTCTAAACAACTGAACATGCGGAAGGCAAGGTCTCTCCTTTTGCCGATTCGCCAGCTATCTGCCGTCCCCTTTGCTTGTGGAATGCTCTCCGGAGCTCCTAGGGAGGTATCCGGGGGTTACCAAGAACTATTGGTCTTGATGAAATCGACTCAGGGGTCCCCCGGGGCGGAAGTGGCGGGGATCTCGGCCGATGGGTGTCGCCGCGGCTCCCCCAGTGTTACAGCTCTCCCTCAAAGCTCAGTGAAAAGTTAGAGGTTAAGCGGACCCCTAGAATTCCATCTTGGTTTTATCTTCACGAACCCTAGACGCACGGAGTGGGGTGAAAACTAAGAGTCTTTTCCTCTCTAAAGGTTACTCCAGTCAGTTCTCGGACCGCCTAGAAGCAGGGAGTTATGGCCCCAAAATTCCGGTAGGCAACTACTGGCTCGGACAGACCGGGCCGGGGAAGATTAACAAGCGGCGGTTTCTCTGCCAGTCCCAAGATACTATCCCTAGGTTTTACGCGGACTCCGCAAAACTGGGCCAGGTCCTTTTACCGGCCGCTAGATCCCGGAAGATCAAAAAGAAAACGGGTTTGACTTTTCCCGGCATCGCGGTTTCGAGAGTTTCCTTGGGAAATCCGAGCAATCCCGCTCTTCCAGGGGGTATCCCACCCATAGATCGCTTATTCCCGCTACTTACCTTAGTCCACCGGCGAGGAGGCTTTGCATGAGCCGGCTTGAGCCTCCCGCAACCAGCTTGGTCAATTTTCGTCCAACCTGGATTCAAAAAGTTCCTAAATCCGGTTTCCGCCAGTCTTGACATTGTTGAATGAGATATCAGGGGTCCGTAAAGTATGAAAGAAGGGCCTCTAGGATTGCCTTGCCAGTCAACCCTCGCCTTTTTGCCGCAAGGGGTTTATCATCACGGAGGGAAAAGCCGATTGACTCCGGGTTCCCGGTCCGTGGGCAAGTTCCTGGAGTGGGTGGCGAAGTCGGTGGTTGACAAAGTAGGCCGCCTTGAAAAGGGAAAAAGAATGTACCGGAGGAAATCGTTCTACACACGTCGCTCCTTTTATTCCACTCACCTGGGGGCCAAATGGGGGCTTCTTTTAGTCCTAGTGCTCTTAGTGGCAGGTGGAATCTTGGCAGCCCGAATCTTCGGTATTGCTCTCCCTGAGTGGGCAACTTCGATTTTGCTTTCACAAAGATCGGCTTCCGACTTGCAGAGATCGGCTTTCGAGTTGAGTGGAGACGGCACACTGGCTGCTTCTGCACCAGCCGGTGATACCACTACCCCACCGCCTTCTCAATTCGATATTGTGGCCGAATCCATCAGTTACTTGCAGAAGGCAGGTTGGACCAAAGAGGCTGCCAAAGCAGTGGTAGAGCTTAATGCACGCTATCTTCGGTTGATTTGGGAGAGTGACCGGTCCGCTTGGGAGGATACCCTTCTTTTTTGGGCTCGCCTTGGGGGAAAGTCCGAGGTCCTAATGGCCCTGGAAAACCACCCGGAATTGGCCTCGCTCCTTGCTGGTTCGTTAGAGGCCGATCCCGATGCCCCCTTGCAGATCCTGAAAACTTTGCCTGACCATCCGGAAAAGCGGGATCTTGTACTGTCGCTTTATGCCCTATACCCCGATCCCCAAGCAATAGTCCAATGGACCAGGATCTTGGAGCAGGAACCTACTTTAATTTTGGATCTTCTTCGTGGCGGCCACCCCGAATTGATTCCTTTTCTGACGATACTGCCCGAGGATTTGGGGGAAGCCGCACCCATTTACAGTCAGTGGGTGCGCGATGTGATCCAGTGGGGAGAAGCACGCAGCTGGCAGGGCGATCCATACGGCTGGGGTCGAAGTTTGAGCCTTTTAGTCATCCATGCCCCTACGGTGGCCTCCCAACTTCGCAGCGATCCAGAATTCCGACGGAACTTCTTGGAGAGTTATTGGCCAGAGTTTTTGAGAATCTTGGAATCGCGGGCCTGTGTGGAACTGCCAGTCGATTCCGGTAAAAGTCGGGAAGAAGGACAATCCTCTGCCGGCCAGGAGAATCCGGCAACTTCCGGGACCAATCCCTCCTCCGGGGGCTCGTCGCCCCAAGGTCTAAACCAAGACTTGGATGAGCGCGAAGAGGAGGAAATTTGGACCGAAGTTTTGCGCCATTCGGTGTGGCTAGCTTATGCGGGGGATCCCCGCGTCTGGGCGTTCTTCCACTCTTACCGCAAGTGTGGACATGCTGCCTTCCAAGCTTTCGAAGAATTTTCTGGAATGGCGGTGGAATTGGGCTTAGCCCCGGAGTATCAGGATGTGAAAGATCGGGTATTCGAGGCTCTGCGAACCCACGACGAGCTTGTGTTATTTTGCCTGCAGGATGAAGAGCTCCGCCGCAACCCTCTGTTCGTGCGCCTTTTGGCCCGGCCCATCCCTCCGTCGGTTTTGGCTCACGCGCTGAGTACATTGGCAGCACGGAAGAACGAGTCGGGACAGCTCCTGCAGTATTGGGCCCAGCTGTCGGATGCTGCTCTCGTAGAGGAGCTTGGTCCCCAACCCAGCGGTCCAATCACTTGGATCCCACTGTACGGCATCCTGAACGTGGCACGGAAAGTCTATCAGGGAAGGGAGGTAACCTTTGGGGATATCGTGTGGGCCGCGGGAGATGTCGCCACCATCTTGGCAGTGCCTGGCTTGCTGGGACAAGGTGCTGGCCTAGGGGCACGGGGTCTGGGAGGGGCAGCCAAAGCTACTTCCCAAGTTGCCGCAAGGTCTCTCGGCAAAGCTGCCCTGCGGGCCACCGGTCGTGCGGGTACCCGCTCAGCTGCCAAGACGCTCGCACTGTGGGGAGTCCCCAGAATCACGCGGCAACTCTCCGCCCAATCTGGCGGTAACATCACTCCCATCTTGGAGGCCACCGACGAAGTGTTCAGATCTTTAGGAATTCCGAGTTCTTCCATCCCTGTCCTACAGCGTTTTGAAATGAACATATTGTTGAAGGGAGGTCGGGTTTTCTTCACCCCGGCGACTCGTTCCGCAATTGGATATTTGCTGAGGGAGACTGCCGAAAGCGGCTTAGCCGAGGGAATTGGTAACCTCGCCGGAGATTTTTTGGATGACATGAATGCCCGTTGGCGGGAAAGTCTATCGTTATGGTGGACAGCGTATTACACTGGACAGATAGACAAACTTGCTTCGGAATTCTCGAAGCTCGAACCACCGGAAGAGTAGGCATTACGCCGGGCGAAACCCCGACTGTCTCCGCGGCACAGGAGTCTCGATATGGGGCAAGCATCCCTCCCCAGCAAATTCTGGGCACAGTGGGCCACCCTGAGTTTATGCTGCTGGTTTGCGACGGCTTCCTCGGCGGTGGGAGATCTTGCGCGCTGGGCCCGAAGGGCTGCACGCATTGCAGATGATGTTCCTATCAGTCGGTTGGATGACGTTGTCAAAAATCCCCGGACATCTCGGCTGGGACGTGAATTGTTGGAAAAGCAATTCCCCATTAAGCATTTGGACGATGCTGTGGAGCGATCGCGTTTATTGTCCAGGGCATTTCGCGAACTTGCCGGGGTGGACGTGGGCAGGCACCTTGATGACATCGCCCGGATCTCCCCCACAGCCCCGGAGGCCGCCCTTGTCATCACCCGCGGGGCTCGGCATTTGGGAGATACCGTTCCCGATATTGCTTTGCGTACACGGTTGCTGCGCGAGGGTGGGGCAGAGACCCTAGCGGCAGTGGGCCGATACGATGACCTAGCTGAGGACCTCGTCCGTTTCGATGCGGCGCTGCGGACCCAGCGGTTACCTTCTCCTCCCGGGGTGCGCGCTTTGACCCTGGCAGACTTCGGGAGCTTTTTCCACACCCTGGGCCAACGGGGGCACCACTTCTGGACCAGGTACGTCCGACCGCATTGGCCCTTGTGGGTGGGAGGTGCCGCCTTGGCTGCGGTCCTTCTAGCCCCGGACGAATTTCTTGACGGGGTGGGGAATTTGACGGCCGAGGGACTGGAAAAGGTCACGCGGTTTGGGGGCGAACTTTTGGGAAAAACTTTAGGGGGTGCCGCCGCCGGGGTGGTGAAAGGAGTCGGCGAGGGCGTGAAAACCGTCGTCGAGGGCACCGCGCAGAGTGCTTACCGCACCTTCTTCACAAGTTGGAGCGGACTGATAGCGTTGGCGGTCATTTTGTTGGTCATTGTCGCCCTGGTGCCGGGACTCCGGAAAGTGCTTTTTTCCTTCTTTGCGCTATTGGGACTATGCGGGCGTAAAGTGGGGAAGGCTCCGATTCAGGGGGCACCTTGATCGGGAAGGAGCTTTGGGAATGCCCAAGAAGTCGTTCTATCGATTTGCACTTTATGGAACTACAGGCAGCGGGAAAACATGTCTGCTAGGGGTGATGGCCTTAGCCAGGACAAGCTCCCGCGGCTTAAGCTGTGAATACCTGTCTTCAGACGAACCTCTCTCAGGCGATATACCCAAGGGGGAAGGGGAGGTAGCCTCCCAGGTATCCAGCCCGGCCGACGATTCGACTAGGAGTGACTCTAGCCAGGGGGCCCAGAATAATCCTATTGCGGAGATTTTTTTAGGCGATTCACCAGTGGCCGTGTCGGTAGGGTCAATACGGCCGCAGATTCCGGCAGGAACTGTGAGCTCCTCCGAAGTTGGCGTCCAGCCGAATGACGGAAGGCAAGCCGGAGACGGGCAGAAATCACCGCCTCCGCCAAGAAAACTCTCGCAATACCAACGCGAGCTTCGGGGACTTGCTTATGGGAGACGTTGGATTCGAGAAGTGATGGAGGCCCTGAAACAGGGGAGCGTGCCCAGGGCCAACCCTGCCGTCCTACACGAGGCTCCGTTAACACTCGACTTTCGGATCGGGGACCCTATTCGTGGCACCTGGACCACCCGAATGATCGACTATTCCGGCGAATTGATCGATCCGGATCTTCAACATGATCCCGAGTTCTTTGTCCGCCGTCTCCGGGATTATCTTGTCAAGTGTGACGGCTTTCTGATTTTGGCAGAGGTACCGCGAGGCCACGAAGTCGATCAAGGCATCCGAGAGCATCTCGTCCGGCTACAGGAAGCGTTTGCCTCTCTTCAGGAGGCTAAGGACGATGCCCTTCGCACCCCCGTGGCAATCATTTTCACCAAATGGGATCGACATTCCGAAATTAATCACAACTGTCCACCAGAGGAACTCCGGAAATTTCGGCAGTGGCTAAAGGGGCACCCGGAGTATGAGGGACTCATCCGCTCGATCGGTCACTCCCTTTTACCCCAGGAACGCCAGTTGGCAAGGAGACTTAAAGAGGAAAAAACTTCGTCCCAGCAACGTGCACCGAGCTCCTCTGAAGCACTGCCTGTTACCGGGGAAGAAAGGTCCGCCGCGGAGCCGGCAACAGCCGACGAAGCCTCCGACGACAACGATCCCAGCTTGTGGGGGGTCAAAGAAGGTAATGCCTGGCTTTTCCCTGTGAGCGCCTTCGGGCGGTCGGAGCGGCGAGGGGCCACGGAAATCCCCTGGGGATTTCCCAAGCCTTTCGGGATTTTAGAACCGTTTGTCTGGCTTGCGGAGCGGCGGGATGAGTTAGACTTGGGCGAGTTAATCAGCAGATGGAGAAGGACAAAGTTTTGGAGGTGGATCCCCTTCGGCTTCTTGCTGCCGCCCTATCGTCGTCTTGCGAGTTTTGCCCGTAGTTTAAACCGCCGCGTCCCGCGGGAAAGCCCCCGCCGGCAGAAACTGGACCGTACTGTCCGGGCAGTTCGAAATGGAAAACTACTTTCCGGGCTAATCACGATTGTCACTTTGGCTGGGATCGCGTTGGGCACTTTCAGCGCTTATAGAATTTGGGAGTTTCGTCGTTGGGTTCGGGTGATCGAGGACGCCGAGACAGATGTGGGTGGATTGCAGGAAGCCCGCGACTTTTTTACTCGCTGGACCGAGCGGTGGAATGGCGTCTTGACGCCCCCTCGGGAGGAAGCAGAAAAATACCTCTCGATAATCGAGCAGAAAGTGGACGACGTGCTTTGGAACCGTGTTCAGACGCAACTCCCCGGTTCGGAGCGGCAAGCGCAAGCGGCGGAAGAGTATCTTAAGATGCGACCTCAAGGGGTATATGCTTTGGAAGCGAGCCGGATTGTCGAAAGTGTTCGCGTGGAGCGCGCTCGCCAGCAAAACGCCGCTTGGTTGGATGACCTGGCCACCGAACTAGAAAAAGCCAACACTGTGGACGATCTGAATAGATTGGGAGACAGGATGTCCGGCAGGTGGCCAAGAGAAGAATTTGTCACCCCGCAAGAGTCGGCGAAACTGGAGGCTCTCCGCAAAAAATTAGGCGACCGACTCAAGGAGCTGGCCCAAGCAGAGCTTCTCAGCGAAGTTAGAAAGTATACCCAGGACGGTAATTGGAGGCTGGCCATGGATAAACTCTCGCGCTACGGGTACACCGATGATGCCTGGCGAACCGGAGTCACGTTCCTTGCGGACTGGGCAACCTCCAGACTCAAAGAAGATGTAAAAAGCGAACTGGGGCGAAATCGCTTCGCCGATGCGCGGACACGCTTGGAATCCGCAAGATTCATGTTCGAATCGTTCGAAAAAACCGTCCGTCTAAGAGACA
>Ga0308410_1001155_pt1 | contig 15144 bp, 14 predicted proteins | sample HotsprOSTMatCore_FD_203467 | JGI IMG/M metagenome (GOLD analysis project Ga0308410, IMG submission 203467) | Hot spring phototrophic mat microbial communities from Octopus Spring, Yellowstone National Park, Wyoming, United States -... | ecosystem: Environmental > Aquatic > Thermal springs > Hot...
CGATGCGGTCCAGCAGGACGCGCGGATAGGCCTGCGGGTCCCAGCCGTTCAGCTCCGCGTGCCGACCAGGGTGTCGAGGATCGCGGCCCGCCTGCCGCCCTCCAGCAACCTGGCGAACAGGTGGTTTGAAGAAGTTTCGGTTTGATCTGAAGGTTGGTATGAGCGGCGGGGATGGAGGCCAGGGCGCGGAGCCACAGGCGAAGCGCAGCGCCCCGCGCAGCACCGCGATCACCGCCATCAGCGCGGCGGGATCCTTCGGCAGCGCGCTGTCAGCGTGCAGCGTCATGGCGGAATCGTCCCAGACGCCGCCGCGTCGGTGCGAGAAGGCTAAACCGCGATCTCGGGCTTCCAGGCCAGCATCGGCGTACGCCAGTCCAAACCCTCCATCAGCACGCCAGTTGCGCCGTCGTCAGCGTCACCACGCCGGCGCGCGCGATCGTCGGCCAGCTGAAACGACCCTTCTCCAAGCGCTTCGCCAGAACCTCCAGGCCCTGGCCGTCCCACCACAACGCTTCCAGCAGATCGCCGCGCTTGCCACGGAACAGGCGGCCGGAAAACGGATCCGCTTGCAGCACTGTCTGCACCTGCGCTGCCAGACCGTCGAAGCTCATGCGCATGTCCGTCGCGCCAAGCGCGAGATGCACACGCATACGAGCGTGCAGCGCCAGCATCAGCCGCCCAGCGCCGACCCCGGACGCCCCAGAACCTCCGGCCGGATCGCCGCGTACACCCGCAGCACCCGGCCGCCACAACGCGGACCCGTACGAGCGCCGCAGCCACCTCGGCGCGCACAACCCCCGGCATCGTCCCCTCGCGCACCTGATGTCGCTATGCCAACAACGGGCTCCGGCTCATCCCGTGCCGGTCCGCCACCGACGCCACCGACGCCACCGAGGCGCCAAGCCGCAACACCTCCTCCACCAGCCCCAGCTTCCCCTCCAGCGTCCAGCGACGACAACGCGCCACAACGCTGATCACCCCGCTCTCACGACCCTCCGCCACCGTCCTTACCCCTAGGCTTAAGCGCGGCAACACACCGCCGCGTTGTCCACCGACCCACACAGGTCAGACGATCAACGCCCCACGACGCAAGGCAGACAACGAAAGACGCTTACGACCAACCTGTCCCTACCCTTTTGCTGACGCTGGCGCAGATGCGGCGTCTGTCGCCGCCTTTCCCGCGCTGGCATGGCATCCCACGGGTGGACGACCGCCGCGTGCTGAGCGGGATCATGTACGTGCTCCGCCACGGCTTCTCGTGGCGCGATGCGCCGGCCGCTCATGGCCTGCACAAGACGCTCTAGAACCGCTTCGTCCGCCGGGGCCGCATGGGCGTGTTCGACCGCATCCTCGCCGCCCTGGCCGCCGAAGGTGGCCCGCCCTTGCGGCTTATGATCGACGCCACGCACCTCAAGGCGCACCGCACCGCCGCCAGTCTGCTCAGAAAGGAGCTTTTCCCCGCCTTCTCGGCAGAACCACGGGCGGCCTGAACGCCAAGCTCCATGCCGCGTGGGACGGCGAGGGACGGCCCATCGTCCTGCTCCTCTCACCGAAGGCCGGGCCAGCGACCACCGCGGCGCCGCCCTGATGCCGCCGAAGCTGCCACCCGCTACAACCGATGCGCACACACCTTCTTCGCCGCCATCACACTGACCGCGACCGCCACATCCCGCCTCAATCAGTGAGTCCCGAGCCCAGCCTCGCCTCATGCCTCAGACCGACATCCTCGTCATCGGCGCCGGCATCGCCGGGGCTGCCGCCGCCGCGGAACTCGCCGCTTCCGGCAGGCGCGTGGTGCTGCTGGAGGCGGAGAGCCAGCCCGGCTTCCACAGCACCGGCCGGTCCGCCGCACTGTGGATCCTGAACTACGGCCCTCCCGATGTCCGCCTGCTCACCAGCGCCTCGCGCGCCCTGTTCGAGCGCCCGCCCCCGGGTTTCGCCGAGCACCCCCTCACCCGTCGCCGCGCCGTGCTGTTCCTCGCGCCCGAGGACCAGCGCGCGCATCTCGACCGGATGGTCGCCGAGGGCGAGGGGCTGCGGCCGATCCCGATCGAGGATGCGCGCGCGAGGGTGCCGATCCTGCGCCAGGACTACGCCGTCGCCGCGGCGATCGAGGAGGATGCGTTCGACATCGACGTGCACGCGCTGCACCACGGCTATCTGCGCATGCTGCGCGCGCAGGGCGGGACGCTCGCGACGGACGCGCGCGCGACCGCCATCGCGCGGCGCGACGGCGCCTGGCGCGTGACGACGCGGGCAGGCACGTTCGCCGCGCCGATCGTCGTCAACGCCGCGGGGGCCTGGGCCGACGAGGTCGCGCGGCTTGCCGGGGTGGCGCCGCTGGGGCTGACGCCGATGCGCCGCACCGCGCTGCTGGTCGATGCGCCGGCGGGACATGATCCCGCCGAATGGCCGCTGGTCGGCGACGCCGATCATACCTGGTACGCGCGGCCCGAGGCGCGGCGGAAGATCATGCTGAGCCCGGCGGACGAGACGCCGATGCCGCCCTGCGATGTGCAGCCGGACGAGGTCGATCTGGCGCTTGCGATCGACCGCGCGCAGCAGGCACTCGATCTGCCGGTGAACCGGATCGAGCATCGCTGGGCCGGGCTGCGCACCTTCACGCCGGACCGGTCGCTCGCGATCGGCTGGGCCATTGATGCGGAGGGGTTCCTCTGGATGGCCGGCCAGGGCGGCTACGGCATCCAGACCGCGCCGGCGGCCGCGCGGCTCGCCGCCGAGATCGTGCTCGGAAGACCGCCGACGCTGGCCGAGGCGGCGCGGCGCTGCGATCCCGCGCGCTTCGCCTGACGGCTCGGGTCAGGAACGCGCCGCCGTTCGCGTGCACCGGCTGGCCGGTGATGGAGCCGCCCTCGGGGCCCGCGGGCCGTCGGACCACTGACGCGCGCGGTCGTCGAAGGCGCGCTCGCGCATGCGAGCGTGCGGGCGCCGTCGAGCTTGACCGGGAGGGTCCGGCGCCGCGCGCCTCAGGAGATCGCGACTGACGGCCGCTAAAGCGGTTTCCCGTGGGTGGACACCGCTCCGGGTGTTCCGTGCGAGCATCTTCACGCACACGGCTGATTCCGGCCGTGTGCGATCTGGTCTGGTCACGCAGGCCCGCATTCGAGGCCAGGATGTCGATCCTGCCGTGCGTGGTTGCGACCTTGCCCGCCAGCGCTCTCACGCGGCGGCGAGGGCGGGCCTCAGCGCTGCCATCGCCCGGTCGAGCCCGCGGCGGAGCCGCGCGCCGATCTCGCGCGCCTCGTCCTCGGTGATGATCAGCGGCGGGGTGAAGGCGATGCGGTCGCCGATAGCGCGCACGATCAGCCCCTCCTCCTCGCAGCCCTTCTGCACCGCCAGCCCGGCCCTCAGCGCCGGCGGGAACGGCTCGCGCGTGCGCTTGTCCGCCACCACCTCGACGCCGGCGATCAGGCCGACGCCGCGCACATCGCCCACCAGCGGATGCGCACGCGCCTCCTCCAGCGCGGCGAGAAAGACCGGCGAGACGCGCCTCACATGCGCGACGATGTCGCGCTCCGCGTAGATCTTCAGCGCCTCGACGCCGACCGCGCAGGCCACAGGGTGCCCGCCATAGGTGAAGCCGTGGCCGAAGGTGCCGTGCTTGCGGCTGCCCTCGATCAGCGTCTCGTGGATCTCGGCGTTGATCAACGTGGCGCTGAGCGGCTGGTAGGAGGCGGTGAGCTGCTTGGCGCAGGTGAGGATGTCGGGGGCGATGCCGTAGGTGTCGCAGCCCCACATGTTGCCGGTGCGGCCGAAGCCGCAGATCACCTCGTCGGCGACAAACAGGATGTCGTGCCGGCGCAGGATCGGCTGGATCAGGTCGAAGTACCCCTTTGGCGGCGTGATCGCGCCGCCGCCGCCCTGCACGGGCTCGGCAAAAAAGGCAGCGATGTTGTCCGCGCCCTCCTTCTCGATGAGCGCCTCGAGGTTCGCCGCCATGCGCGCGCTGAACTGCTCCTCGGTCTCGCCCTCGCGGTGGAAGCGGTAGTAGTTCGGGTTGTCGATGTGCAGGAAACGGTCGCCGTAGGGCAGGTCGAAATCCGCGTGCATGTGCGGCTGGCCCGACAGCGAGGCGGCCGCGACCGTGTTGCCGTGATAGCCGCGGATGCGCCCGATCAGCTTCTTCTTGCGCGGCCGGCCGCGCAGGTTGTTGTAGTACCAGATGATCTTGATCGCGGCGTCGTTCGCCTCCGACCCGGAGCACTGGAAGGCCGCGCGGGCGAGCCGATTGCCGTCCTTCGACTTCGGCGCCAGCGCGAGCAGCCGCTCGGCGAGCTCGATCGCCGGCTCGTGCCCCTTCTGGAAGAAGGTGTGATAGTAGGGCAGCGTGAGGAGTTGTCGGTAGGCGGCATCCGCGAGCCGCTTCTCGCTGAAGCCGAGCGAGGCGCACCACAGCCCGGCCATCGCCTCGATGTACTCGCGGCCCTCGACGTCCCAGACGCGGCAGCCCTCGCCGCGCGCGACGATCATGCCGCCCTCGCGGTTGAACGCGTCGAGGTCGCTCTGCTGGTGCAGCACCGAGGCGATGTCGCGGGCGTGCAGGGAGTTGGGGATCATCGCGTCCTCCTCTCGGCTTTCGCGCGCAGTCTCGCGCCGGGGCACGCGCGTGGCAACCGGGGGCCTGTCAGAGCAGCTCGCGGTACACGTCCAGCGTCGCCGCGCACATCCGTTCGGTCGTGAAGCGGCCCAGCACCGCCTCGCGGGCCCTGCGGCCGAGCGCCGCGCGGCTGGCCTCGTCGAGCGACAGCGCGTGATCGAGAGCCGCGGCGAGCGCGGCCGCGTCGCCGGGCGGCACCAGCCAGCCGGTCTCGCCTGGCGAGACGGTCTCCAGAGCCCCGCCATGCGCGGTCGCGACCACCGGCCGGCCCATCGCCTGCGCCTCGACGACGACGCGGCCGAACGCCTCGGGCTCGATGCTGGCGCTGACGGCCACATCGGCGAGCATGAGTGCGGCCGGCATGTCGGCGCAGTCGCCGACGATGCGCACGCGCGGGCCGAGCCCAAGCCGTTCCGCCAGCGCCTCGAGCGCCGTGCGGTAGCCGCACCGGCCCTGGTCATCGCCGACGAGGACGGCGACCGCGTCCCGCCGTCGCATCCGCGCGAGCGCCTCGATCAGCACCTCCTGGCCCTTCCAGCGCGTGAGCCGCCCCGGCAGCAGCACGACGGTGGCATCGTCGGGAATGCGCCAGGCGCGCGCGAGCTTGATGATCCGCTCGCCGGAAACGAGCGCCGGGTCGAAGCGGCGCGGATCGACGCCGCGCGGAATGATCCGCACGCGCGCGGGATCCGTGCCGTGCCGCGCCATCAGGTGTGCGGCGATGAATCCGCTGATCGCGATCACCCGCTCGCCGGAGGCCATCACGGCATTGTAGCGGCGCTTGAGCGGGAAACCCTCGTTGTAGGTGCCGTGATAGGTCGTCACCCAACGCGCACCGGTGCGGCGGGCGGCGAGACGCGCGCTCCAGGCCGGGGCGCGCGAGCGCGCATGCACGATCGCGACGCGCCCGTTGCGGATGACGGCGGCGAGCTTGGCGGCGTTGCGCCACATCACCCAGGGGTCCTTGGAGGCGAGCGGCAGGGCGATGTGCTCGGCGCCGCAATGCATCAGCTCCGGCACCAGCCGCCCGCCGGCGGAGGCGACGAGCGCGCGGAACCCCGCCCGCACCACCGCCTCGGCGACCTCGATCGTGCCGCGCTCGACACCGCCCGTCTCCAGCATCGGCAGGACCTGGAGCACCGCGGGAGGGAGCGAATCGGCGGTCATCCCATGGCGTGATAGCACGCGGGCCGGAGACTGACAGGAGTCCCGGATGGACGGACACGCCATGCTCGAGGGGCCGAACGGACGGATCGCCTACGTGGCGACCCCGGGCGGCCGGCCGACGGTCATGTTCCTCGGCGGCCTGCGCAGCGACATGACCGGCACCAAGGCGACCTTCCTGGAGGCGTGGTGCCGCGCACGCGGCCGGGCGTTCCTGCGCTTCGACTACACCGGCCACGGCGCCTCGGATGGCCGCTTCGAGGACGGCACGATCGGCGCCTGGTCGGCCGACGCGCTCGCCGTGCTGGATCGGCTGACCGAGGGGGCGGTGATGCTGGTCGGGTCCTCGATGGGCGGCTGGGCGATGCTGAACGTGGCGCTTGCGCGCCCGCAACGCATCGCCGCGCTGGTCGGCATCGCCGCGGCGCCCGACTTCACCGAGGACCTGCTGTGGGACCGCTGGGACGCGGCCACGCGCGCCGCCCTGCTGCGCGACGGGGTGGTGCGCGCGCCGAACCCCTATGATCCGGAAGGCTACTCCTACACGCGCGCGCTGATCGAGGACGGTCGCCGGCATCTCCGCCTGCGCGCGCCGATCCCGCTCGCCTGTCCGGTGCGGCTCTTGCACGGCCAGCGCGACGACGCGGTGCCGTGGCAGACCAGCCTGCGCCTCGCCGACCGCCTTGCCGCCGAGGACGTGCAGGTCACGCTCGTCAAGGACGGCGATCACCGGCTGTCCCGCGAGACCGACCTCTCACTGCTGGGCCGCACTCTCGCCGCGCTCCTCGGCGAGGATGGCGGCTAGGCCCTCGCGGTAGGTCGGGAAGCGCGGCGCCCAGCCGGTCGCCGCCTTGGTGAGCGCGTTCGCGACCTTGCGGTTCTCGGCCCAGAACGACAGCGCCATCGGCGACATGGTGCGCGCCGCCTCCTCGAACGGGACCTCGGGCGGGGGCGGGGCGCCGAGAAGGCGGGCGGCTTCCGCGACCACCTCGGCCGAGGGCGCGGGCAGGTCATCGGCCCCGTGGAGGACGCGCACGCCGGTGCCAGGGCGCCCCATGGCCGCGAGCACCAGCGCGGCGATGTCGGCGACGTGGATGCGGCTGAAGGCGTGCCCCGGCTTGACGATGCGCCGCGCCCGGCCGCCCCGGACGTCATCGAGCGCCGAGCGTCCCGGGCCGTAGATCCCGGCGAGCCGGATCAGGTCGAGCGCCACGCCGCGCCGGCGCGCCAGGTCTTCCCACGCGTGTTCGGCAGCCAAGCGGCGCCGGCTGCGGTCCTGGCCCGGCGCCGGCGCGGTCGCCTCGTCCACCCAGGCGCCGCCGCGGTCGCCATAGACGCCGGTGGTCGAGAGATAGCCGATCCAGCGCAGCGCCGGCGCAGCCGCGATCGCTCCGCGGTGCGCCGCCAGCACGGGATCGCCGGCCTCCGCCGGCGCGGCGGTGACGAGGAGGTGGGTCGCGCCTGCCAGGGCCGTCGCCGCGTCGGCGAACGCTGCGAGCCCCAGCCCGGCCCGCGCCAGCGCCAGCGCCTCCGCCCGCGCGGGATCGCGGGTGACGACCGTGACCGGCCAGCCGACAGCGCGCGCGGCACGCGCGGTCGCGCCGCCGCTGTAGCCCAGGCCGAACACCAGAAGACGTCCACTCGGCATGCCCGGTCGGTTTGACACGAGTCGAACGCTTTGCAAGCCTCCACGAACCGCGAGGGAGGAGAACGGTCCATGCGCAGATCACGCCTCGTGCTGCTCGGTGCAGCTTTCGCCGTTAGCGTCACGCTTTCCGTGGAGGCGCAGACAACGCTGCGCTTCGCGCACACCCAGCCGACCGGCGACACGCACCATGCCGCCGCGGTCCACATGGCCGAGCATGTCGCGCGCGCGACCAACGGCCAGATCCGCATCACCATCCATCCCGCCGGCGAGCTCGGCAGCGACCCTGCCGTGCTCGAGGGCGTCCGGCTGGGGACGATCGACATCGGCATGACCGGCAATCCGTTCTACACGCGGTTCGAGCCGCGGCTGAACGCGCTCGACATCCCCTTCCTGTTCGCGAGCCACGAGCATGCCTACCGCGTCGTCGACGGCGATGTCGGGCGCGGCCTCCTGGCCGAGCTCGAGAAGCACCGCATGAAGGGGCTCGCGTTCTGGGAGATCGGCTTCCGGAAGATCACCAACAGCCGTCGCCCGATCGTGACGCCCGCCGACCTGCAGGGGCTGAAGATCCGCACCACGCCGAACCCAGCCCATGTCGAGGCGTTCCGGCTCTGGGGCGCCAATCCGACGCCGATGGCCTTCACGGAGGTCTATCTCGCGCTGGAAACGCGCGCCGTGGACGGGCAGGAGAACCCGCTCAACATCATCCGTTCGAACCGGTTCCACGAGGTGCAGCGCCACCTCTCCTTCACCGACCACGCCTACACGGTCTCGATCGTGTCGATGAACCTCGCGAGGTTCCGCGCTCTCCCCGAGGCGCAGCAGAAGGTGCTGGTCGATGCCGCGCGCGAGGCCGCGGCATACCAGCGCCGGCTCAATCGCGAGCAGGAGGGCCAGGACCTCGCTACCATCAAGGCCGCCGGCGTCGAGGTCGTGGAACGCGTCGATACCGAAGCGTTCCGCCGCCTCGCGTTCGAGCCCGTGAAGGCCGCGTTCGTCGCGCAGCACGGCGCGGCGCTGCTGGACGCCATCCTGGCGCTGAGGTGACCGCGCTCGAGGCGGCGCGGCGGCTGCTCGGGCGACTGCTCGACATCGCCGCCGCGCTGCTGCTGCTCGCCGTGCTGGCCGTGACCTGCGCGCAAGTCGCGGCGCGCTACCTGCTCGGCGTGCCGATGCCCTGGGGCGAAGAACTGACGCGGCTGCTGTTCGTCTGGCTGGTGCTGATCGCGGCGTCGCGCGCGCGGCACATGCGGATCGACCTGGTCACCGACCGCGCCCGGCCCGGCGTTGCCCGCGTCCTGCGATGGGTCGCGGCCGCGCTTGCCGCCGGTCTGCTCGGGCTCTTGGCGTGGAAGGGTCTCGGCCTGATCGAGCTCACCGCCTATGACCGCTACACCGCGCTCGGGCTCTCGTTGCAGTACCTCTACGCCGCGATCGTGGTCGGCGCGGCGCTCTGGATCGTCACCACCTTGCTCGACCTGGTGCTGGGTCCCGACCGGGGTCGGCCCAGGCCATGACGCTTGCCGTGCTGCTCGGCACCATGCTGGGGCTCGCAGCGCTCGGCGTGCCGCTGGTGTTCGCGCTGCTCGGAGCGTCGCTCGCGACGCTGCTGCTGTTCCGGCCCGGCGTGCCGCTGGAGGTCATGCCTCAGTTCTTCGTGGGCGGCATGGACAATTTCGCGCTGCTGGCGATCGCGCTGTTCTTCCTCGCCGGCGAGCTCATGGGTGCCTCCGGCGTCACCGAGCGCATCCTCGGCTTCGCGCGCGCCATGGTCGGCCATATCCGCGGCGGGCTGGCGCAGGTCGGGATCGTCAGCTCCTTCGTGATGGCAGGGATCTCCGGCTCGGCGGTGGCGGATGCGGCTGCGGTCGGCTCGGTGCTGATCCGCTCGATGCGGCGCGCCGGCTACCCGCCCGGCTTCGCCGCGGCGCTGATCGAGACCGCCTCGATCCTCGGACCCATCATCCCGCCCTCGATCCCGATGATCGTCTATGCGGTGCTCGCTGGCGCCTCGGTCGGCAGCATGTTCCTGGCGGGCATCCTTCCGGGCGTGCTGATCGCCCTCGGCCTCGGGCTGATCGCGTACTGGCGCGCCGGGCAGCTCGCCCTGCCGCGCGAGCCGCGCGCGACCCTGCCGACCCGGCTGCGCGAGACCGGGCGCGCCTCGGCCGCGCTGCTGGCGCCGGTGATCATCGTCGGCGGCATTCGCGGCGGCGCGTTCACCGCGACCGAAGCCGGCGGCATCGCCGCCCTCTACGTGCTGCTGATCGGCGTGCTGGTCTATCGCGGCCTGAACATCGGCGGGCTCTGGCGTGCGCTCGTGCGGGCGGCGGAAGGAACGGCGTCGGTGCTGGTGATCCTCGGCGCCTCCTCCATCTTCGCCTGGATCATTGCCGATCAGGGCGTGAGCCGCGCCTTCGCCGCCGCCATCACGCGGCTCGACGCCTCGCGCCCGGTGGTGCTGCTGCTCCTCAACCTGCTGTTCTTCGCGATCGGCATGTTCCTCGACCCGATCGCCGCGCTGATCATCCTGGTGCCGATCTTCCTGCCGCTGGTGCAGGGCCTGGGCATCGACCTCGTGCAGTTCGGCGTGATCACGGTGCTGAACCTGATGATCGGGCTGTGCACCCCGCCCGTGGGCTACCTGATCTACATGACCGCGAGCATGGCCGACGTGCCCCCCGCCACGGTGATCCGGGAGTCGCTGCCGTTCCTCGCCGTGCTGATCGCGGTGCTGCTGCTCGTCACGTATGTGCCGGCGGTGACGCTCGTGCTGCCCGGCATCGTCACCGGCCGCTGACGCCCCAGCCTGCGGAGGAGTGCGATGCGCATCGTCGATCTCACCGTGCCGATCGAGCCCCATTTCCGCTGGCCGATGGAGCGGTCGCTGAAATCCGACTTCGCCCGCGGCGACCCGTTCCAGGTGACCTGGCTCGGCCTCGTCGTGCACGGCTTCACCCATATCGACAGCCCGCGCCACATCGTCCCCGGCGGGCCGACTTCGAGCGAGGTGCCGCTCGAGGCGACGATCGGCGAGGCGGCGGTGATCCCGCTCGACGACGCGGCCGAGAACGCGCCGATCGACGCGGGCCTGCTCGCCGCGCGCGGCGGGCATGTCCGTGCCGGCGACATCGTCCTCTTGCGCACGCGCTGGGACGAGCGCCGCCCTCTGCACAGCCCCGCGTTCTGGACCGACGCCCCGTGGCTCACGCGCGCTTCCTGCGAATGGCTGCTCGCGCGCCGCATCAAGGCGCTCGCGCCGGACTTCCCGCAGGACTATCCGATCCGGGGCCTGCTCGGCGGGCAGACCGCGCCGATCGCCGAGTTCGTCAGCCACGACGTGCTGCTGCGCAACGGCGTGATCCTGATCGAGTATGCCTGCAATTTCGGCGCGCTCCGCACCGCGCGTCCGACCGTCTATGCCCTGCCGCTGAAGCTGCCCGACAGCGACGGCTGCCCGGCGCGGATGATCGCGGTCGAGCCGGACTGATGCAGGACGGCGCGGCTGCGCTACCATGGCGTGAGACATCCGAGGAGGAGCGAGACCCTGGGCGCTCGCCTTGCCGCGCTGACCCTGCTCGTCGCGTTCGCCGGCGGCGCCTGGTGGCTCGTCGCCCGGCAGCCCGTGCCCCTCGCTACCGCACCGTCCGCCGCGCCGATAGCGGCGCCGGAGCCGCGCGCGGCGACGGCGGCCGATCCTGTCATCGCGGACGCGCCGGCCAGTTCGGACTACGAGCGCTGCATGGGGCTTGCCGTGATCGACCCGGCGCGTGCGGTCGCCGAGGCCGAACGCTGGACGGCCACGAGCGGCGGCGACGCGGCCCGGCATTGCGCGGCCATGGCGCTGCTGCAGCTTGGCGAGATCGAGCGCGCGGCCGAGATCCTCGACGCGCTTGGCCGTCAGGCGCTGGCGCCCGCGGATGCGCGCGCGGCCCTGCTCGCCCAGGCGGTTCAGCTCTGGCTCGCCCTGGGACGGCCTGATCGCGCCCATGCCGCGTCTACGCTTGGACTGGCCGCGCGTGCGGACGATCCGGACCTGCTGACCGACCGCGCCATCGCGGCGGCGAGCCAGGGCCGGTTCGAGGAGGCGGTGGACGACCTCTCGCGCGTGGTGGATCTGCGCCCCGGCAAGGCCGAGCCGCTGGTGCTGCGCGCCTCGGCCTGGCGCCAGTTGGGGCAGGGGGCGCTCGCCGAGGATGACCTCGCCCGCGCGCTGGCGCTCGATCCTGCGAACCCGGATGCTCTGCTCGAGCGCGGCCTGCTGCGCCGCGACCAGCGCGACTTGGACGCCGCGCGCGCGGACTGGGAGCTCGCGATCCGCCTCTCGCCGGAGAGCGCTGCGGCCGAGCTCGCGCGCGACCATCTCGCCGCCCTCGAGCGGCGGTGACCGGCAGTCCGCCGGTCGATCCGCCGCCGGCACCTCGACGCTGACGACCAGCCGACCTTGCGGGATCGTGTCCCTGAGGGCTCTGTCGTCGCCCGGCAAGCCGGGCTTGAGCGTGAAACGGGAAGGGGGGCGTTGCCCGTCACCTCGCCGCTGCGAGGTCTGACGGTCACCCCTATCTGGCTGCAGCGGGACTGGAACTGCGGGTCGCGGTGCAACGCCGGGGCGAGCGCGCGCCGGTGATGCGCAGCTCGATCCGCGGCGGCGCCTCGAGGCGGGCGCCGCTGCGGATTATGCGCCCCACGCGACGCCGCGCACCGTCCCCTGCCCCAGGCGAGCACCAAGCCGGAGCCGCCGCTGACGCCCCCGCCATGTTTTCCGATGACGCAACCGTAGCGGCTGCCGGGTCCTCCCCGCAGCGAGGTCCGGCTCAGAAATCGAGGTCGGCGTAGTGGGCCGGTGGGGTCAAACCCGGCACCCGGTCGGCGAGCAGGCCGCGGAACGAGGGCCGGCACTTGATGCGGGCATACCACTCCTTGGCGGCGGGCGACACCGACCAGTCGACGTCGCCCAGAAAGTCGAGCGCGGAGAGATGCGCGGCCGCGGCGAGATCGGCGAGGGTCAAGACCTCGCCGGCGAGCCAGCGGCGGTGCTCGGCGAGCCAGCCGAGATAGGCGAGATGATTGCGCAGGTTCTGGTAGCCGGCGCGGATCGCGGCTCCGTCGGGCTCGCCGCGGCCGAGCAGGCGCTTCATCTGCTTCTGGAACAGCAGGTTCTCGCTCACCTCGCGCGCGAACTTGCCGTCGAACCAGGCGACGAGGCGACGGCACTCGATGCGCTCGGCGGCATTGGCGCCGAGCAGCGGCGTTTCGGGATAGGTCTCCTCCAAGTAGGCGCAGATGACGGCGCTGTCCGGGATTGCGAGCCCGCTTTCCTCGACCAGCACCGGCACCTGCGCCGCCGGATTGAGTGCCAGGAACTCAGGCCGCCGTTCCCAGACCTTCTCCAGACGGAGCTCGAAGCCCAGCCGCTTCTCGGCCAGCGCGAGCCGCACCTTGCGGGAGTAGGGCGAGAGCGGCAGATGGTACAGCAGTCGCATTTCCCGCGCTTATCGCACGCGTGGAGTGCGCCCGGAAGCACGTGCGGTCAGCGCGGGTTCGGGACAGCGGAACGCGAGGGTGGCAGATCAGGGAAAAACGACCTCGCTGACCTCGCAGGTGTTGACGCGGCGCTTCTCGGCGGCGGTGTTGTCGTCGTAGACGACGCGGATGTCATAGACGCATGTGCCATCGCGCGGCAGCCGCACCGTGAAGGCGCGTCCGCTGGGCAGCACGTTCTGGCCAAGCCGATCGGCGCCCCAGTTCTGGTCCGTCGCGGCGGAGACGAAGAGCTGCTGGATGGTTCGACCCGAGCGGTTCACGAGGCGGAAATCGGCGATCGCCGTGCCGGGCGCGGCGCGGCCGGCAGCCCCGGCGGCGGTGAATGCCACCTCGTTGACGTTGCAGACATTCACGCGCCGGCGCTCCTCGGCGGAGCCGTCGGCGAACACGACGCGGATGTCAAACACGCAGGTGCCGTCGCGGCGCGGGCGGATCGCGAAACGGTGGCCCGTCGGGAGCACGTGCTCACGCAGCCAGTCCGACCCCCAGTTGGTCTCGGTCGACGGCGAGACGTAGATCTCGTTGATCTGCTTGCCGCTGGTGTTGGAGACCCAGAAATCGGGATTCGGCTGTGCTGATCCCGGCGTCGCTCCTGCCAAGGAAAGCGTGACGAGAACGCCAGCAGCAAGACGACGGATCATGGGGGGATTCCTCCTCCATCGCAGGGGCTGGCCCCCCGGATGGCCGGTCCCGATGCACCAGGCAGACTCTAGCGTCGGGCTTCTGCACCCTCAACCCCGTGCCGCCGACGCTCCCGCGCCAGCGCGGCCGATCCGACCGCGAACAGAACCGGTGCTGCTGATGGTTCGCGTCGGCCGGGACCACGCCCGCGCAGGCCGCCTGCGCGATCGCTGACTGACCCTCGGATCCGCCTGGAAGGAACAGGGTGACGGCGAGCCGGAGCATCGTGCGGTCCGCCCCCGTCGGACGGTCGCCCACCCGCGACCGCCGCCGGGCCGGGGCGGCGCCAGAGCCTCCGCATCCCGCCGCCGCCGCGGCCCGGTGCCATGACGATGTCTGGGGTATCCCCTCAGCGGCGTTGGTGCAGGCACGAGGTCGCGACCGACAGTTGAACCGCCCGTCGCGGCGCGGGAGACTGGAGCTCGAGGACGAGGGAGGGCGCCATGGCACCCGAGGGTCTGGACCGCAACCTGACGCCCGCGCGCCCCGAACGCGCCGCGGTGCTGGAGGGCGCGGGTGCGCTGCTGCAGCGCCGCCTCCCCGGTGCAGCAGGCGAGGAGGCGCAGCGGTTCCTCGCGCTCTGGGCCAGCAGCGTGCCCGACGAAGACCTCGCCGCCCGCAGCCCGGAGGACGTCGCCGGCGCCGCCCTCAGCCTGCTTGACCACGCGCGCCGCCGCACGCCCGGCCAGGCGAGCGTGCGCGTGATCAATCCCCGCCCCGAAGCGGAAGGATGGCGCAGCCCTCACTCAATCGCCGAGATCGTCACCGACGACATGCCATTCCTGGTCGACTCGGCGCTGGCCGGCTTCGCGATCGTCGGCCGGGCGGTGCATCTCGTCGTGCACCCGATCGTACCGGTGCGGCGCGATGGCGACGGCACGCTCCTCGCGTTCGGCGAAGCCGCCGGCGCGGACGCGCCGCGCGAGAGCATGATGCAGATCGAGTTCGCGCAAGGGGTGGATAGCGCGGAGCTCGCTGCGGTCGCCGCGGCGCTGAAGCGCGCCATGGCCGATGTGCGCGCGGCGGTGACCGACTGGCCGAGCATGCGCGCGCGCCTCGCCGAGACGATCGCTGCGCTGGAAGGCGCGGACGACGACGAGGCGCGCATCGCGCGCGAGTTCCTCGCCTGGCTCGCCGACGACAATTTCGTCCTGCTGGGATATCGCCGCTACCGGCCCAAGGGCGGCGGCATCGCGCCTGAAGAGGGATGCTCGCTCGGCCTGCTGCGCGACGCCGCCCTCCCGGTCTTCGACGTCCTGCGCGATCCGGCGGATCTGCCGCCCGCCGTCCGCGCCTGGGCCGCCGAGCCAACGTTGCTGACGGTCGCCAAGGCGAACATGCGCGCGACCGTGCACCGGCCGCAACACTGCGACGCGATCGTCGTGAAGCGGCGCGACGCGTCGGGCCGTGTCGCCGGCGCCGAGATCTTCCTGGGCCTGTTCGCCTCCAGCGCCTATAATCGCAATCCGCGCTCGATCCCGTATCTGCG